>Ga0207158_1102_pt1 | contig 20984 bp, 19 predicted proteins | sample Alteio_BWMinHeat_22_FD_153512 | JGI IMG/M metagenome (GOLD analysis project Ga0207158, IMG submission 153512) | Enriched cells from forest soil in Barre Woods Harvard Forest LTER site, Petersham, Massachusetts, United States -... | ecosystem: Environmental > Terrestrial > Soil > Temperate forest >... | reverse complement strand
TGATGAAGACGCCTTCTCGCAACGCCAAGCCTAGGAAACCCAAATCATGCCCCACGCTTTCCTAATCTCCGCCGTCCGCACACCTATCGGAAAATACCTCGGTTCACTGGCGGATGTTCCGGCCCCGCACCTAAGCGGGATCGCCATTGCCGAAGCGCTTCGCCGCTCCCAGGCTCCCGCATCTGGCATCGATGAGGTAATCCTGGGCTGCGTCCTCCAGGCCGGTTTGGGCCAAAATCCAGCCCGGCAAGCAGCGCTGAATGCGGGGCTGCCGGAAACCATCGCGGCCTTCACGGTCAACAAAGTTTGCGGATCCGGACTGAAGGCGGTCATGCTGGCGGCCCAGGCAATCCGCGCCGGCGACGCCGAGCTGATCGTCGCCGGCGGCATGGAAAGTATGAGCCGCGCCCCCTACCTCCTCTTCGGCGCACGGGCCGGTTGGAAATACGGCGATCAGAAGGCAGTGGACGCCATGATCCACGACGGTCTCTGGTGCGCCTTCGAAAACTGGCACATGGGCGACGCGGCCGAACATATCGCGACGAAATTTGGGGTCAGCCGCGCCGAGCAAGATCGCTTCTCGGCCCAGAGTCAGCGGCGCGCGGCCGAAGCATGGGAAACGGGTGTCTTCAACGAGGAGATCGTTTCCGTCACCGTCGGCTCCGGGAACAAGGCAAGGATCGTGAGCCGAGACGAAGGACTGAGACCAGATACCACGATCGAGGCCCTGGCCAAACTGAAACCCGCGTTTCGAATCGGCACGGTGACGGCAGGCAATTCGTCACTGCTCAGCGACGGCGCTGCCGCGATCGTTGTCGGCTCCGCCCGCGCCGCCGAGAAGCTGGGGACGAAACCTCTGGCCCGCGTCGTGAGCTACGCTACCAGTGGCGTCGCGCCCAAGGACATTTTCATCGCCCCCGTCCTCGCCGTCCGCCAGGCGCTGGACAAAGCTAGCCTGGCGCTGAAGGACATTGACTTGTTTGAATTGAATGAAGCGTTCGCCGCTCAAATGCTTGCCTGCGGCAAGGAACTGAAGCTCGACGAAAGCCGCGTCAACGTCCACGGGGGCGCCATCGCACTGGGCCATCCAATCGGCGCGTCTGGGGCGCGTGTGCTGGTGACGTTGCTGCACGCGATGGAGCGCCGCGGCGTGAAACGCGGCCTGGCGTCGCTCTGCCTCGGCGGCGGCAACGCGGTGGCGATGGTGGTGGAGCGCGTCTAATTCGCCGCACAGGTAAGTTCCTCCAAGGCCCGCCCGCCGCAACGGGTGCGCTGGAGTCCAACTGCTCATGCGTCTCCTTGTCATTGGTGACATCCACGGCTGCTCGCGGGCGTACGATACGCTCCTTGGCGCCGTCCAACCCGCGCCCGCCGATCACGTCATCACCCTCGGCGATTACGTCGACCGTGGACCCGATTCCTCCGGCATCCTGCAACGCTTGCTCGTTCTGGAAAAGAAATGCCGCCTCATCCCCCTCCGCGGCAACCACGACCAGATGATGCTCGCGGCCCGCGAAAACACTGAAGCCCATTGCCTCTGGCTCGAATGTGGAGGGAAAGCGACCCTCGCCTCTTACTCGGTCCTCGGCGACTCCGGAAAAATCGTCGATGTCCCCGACTCCCACTGGGATTTCCTGGAAAACCGCTGCGTCGACTGGCACGAAACCGAAACGCATTTCTTCGTCCACGCCAACGCCCATCCCGAGATGCCATTACGGGATCAGCCCGAGTATATCCTCTTATGGGAAAAACTGGAGTTCCCCCTGCCCCACTGCTCCGGCAAAATCATGGTGTGCGGCCACACGTCGCAGCGCTCCGGCGTACCGCTGAACCTTGGCCACACCGTATGCATCGACACCTGGGTTTACGGCGACGGCTGGCTCACCTGCTGGGACATTCCCACGGGCCGCATCTGGCAGGCTAACCAGAAGGGCGAAATGCGCGAAGCGCATATGGACGTATTCGCACCCGAGAGGGAGGGCTAAGCATGGCAACCAACGGCCCAACTGCGGCCGCCGAACCAGGCGTTGTTTCCGTTCCGCCGGTCGCTCCCACTATTCCGCCACTACAAAATGGCGACCGGCTTACCGCCGAGGAGTTTTGGCGGCGCTGCGAAGCAATGCCATCGGTCAACAAGGCCGAGCTTATTGAGGGAGTTGTTTACATGCCGTCTCCGGTGTCGCATGATTACCACGGCAGCCCACATTTCGATCTCATAGGTTGGCTGTTCCTCTATCGAATGGCCACTCCTGGAGTAGAGGGCGGAGACAACTCAACTTTGCGGTTGGACAAGAAAAGCGTTCCACAACCCGATGGCTTCCTCATGGTCGCACCAGGTTTTGGCGGCCAGGCAACCATCGACAGCAACGGATACGTCATTTCGGGCCTTGAGTTAGCAGGCGAGATTTCCGCGACTTCGGCGAGTATCGACTTGGGGGACAAGCTCATTGGCTATCGTCGCAACGGCATCCGCGAATATGTCGTCTGGCGCGTATTCGATAAGGCCATTGACTGGTTTGTCCTTCGAGGCGATCAGTTCGACCGCCTCGCGCCGGACGGCAACGGCATCTATCGCAGCGAGGTGTTCCCGGGTCTTTGGCTTGATCCTGCCGCCCTTGTCGCTCGCGACGTTGTTGGCATGGCGCGCGTCGCTCAACAAGGAACCAATAGCCCTGAACACGCTGCTTCCGTCGCTCGATTGCAACAACAGGCTGCCGCCCCGAGGAAGTAAACCATCCTCTCCACGAAGGACCTCCATATGCCCACCGCCACCGACCACACTGCCCGCGACCGCTGGGAAAAGGAAGCCGCGGCCGCTCCGCCCCGTGATGTGCCGCCGACGACCGTGAGCAGCGTCCCCATCGACCCGCTTTATACCCCCGACAGCCTTAACGGCTTCGACCCGGAGACCGACCTCGGCTATCCCGGCCAGTACCCCTTCACCCGCGGCGTCCATGCCTCCATGTACCGCAGCCGGCTCTGGACCATGCGCCAATTCGCCGGGTTCGGCAGCGCCCACCAGACCAACCAGCGCTTCAAGTTCCTGCTCGAAAAAGGCCAAACCGGCCTTAGTACCGCTTTCGACCTACCCACTCTCATGGGCCTCGACAGCGACGACCCGCGCTCCCTCGGCGAAGTCGGCCGCCTCGGCGTCGCCGTCTCCACCCTCGACGACATGCGCGAACTCTTCGATGGCATCGACCTCGCCCAAATCTCCGTCTCCATGACCATTAACGCCCCCGCCATCGTCGCCATGGCCTTCTACTTGCAAAACGCCAGGGACCGCGGCATCGACTGGCGCAAACTCCGCGGCACCGTCCAGAACGACATCCTCAAGGAATTCCACGCCCAAAATGAATTCGTCTTCCCCCCCGAGCCCTCCGTTCGCCTCGTCTGCGACGTCATCGACTTCTGCGCCAAGGAAGTCCCGCAGTGGAACGCGGTCTCGATCAGCGGCTACCACATCCGCGAGGCCGGCTCCACCGCCGTGCAGGAACTCGCCTTCACGCTTGCCGACGGCTTCCACTACGTCGATACCTGTCTTGCCCGCGGCATGGACATCGACGCCTTCGCCCCGCGCCTTAGTTTCTTCTTCAACTCGCACAACGACGTCTTCGAGGAAATCGCCAAGTACCGCGCCGCCCGCGTCCTCTGGGCCGAGGCGATGCGCAACAAATACGGCGCACGCAGCGAGAATTCCTGGAAACTCCGCTGCCACGCCCAGACCGCCGGCTGCTCGCTCCAGGACAAACAACCCGAAGTCAACCTCATCCGCGTCGCCTACCAGGCGCTCGCTGCCGTTCTCGGCGGCTGCCAGTCGCTGCACACCAATAGCATGGACGAAACCCTGGCCCTCCCCTCCGAGCACGCCGTTACCCTCGCTCTGCGCACTCAGCAAGTCCTCGCCTACGAAACCGGCGTCACCAACACCGTGGACCCGCTCGGCGGCAGCTACTTCGTCGAAGCCCTCACGAAGCAAATGCAAGAAGACGCCCGCGCCTACTTCGAGCGCATCGACGAAAAAGGCGGCATGCTCCCCGCCATCGAGGCCGGCTTCTTCCGCAGGGAAATCGCCGACGCCGCCTTCACCTACCAGCGTGAAATCGACGCCAAACGCAAACTCATCGTTGGCGTCAACGCCTTCCAGGAGAGTGACGAGAAGCTGATCGAAACGCTAGTGATCGAGGATGTAGTGGAGAAGGAACAGATTGAGCGCCTGCGCAAGATCAAAGCGAAACGCGATTCGGCCACGGCGCGCAAGGCGTTGGACGACATCAAACGCGTGGCGGCGACGAAGGCCAACCTTCTCCCGCCTCTGCTGGAGGCGACCGAGGCACGGTGCACCGTCGGCGAGATCATGAATGCGCTGGCGGATGTGTTTGGGCGGTACGATGGGGCGGCGAAGTGGTAACGGCAATGCGTCTGTACTGGGCACGATTCGTCCCTGCGAATTTGTTTTCGGCAATTGCCTGAGAACCCGGTTTGCCGCGTGCCGTGCCTCCCAGGCGTCCGTAAGCCGACACCAAGCGTGATCGAGTCGCCCGGTAAGCATGACGACCCTGTCGGCCATGTCCTTCTTCTCCCGCCGCTCCAACCGCTAGGCAGAGTCGTTTCACGCTTCCGTGAAACGACCCAATTGTGTCGCCGTAAGTCCTTTGTTCATGGTCAATTCGCCCGCAGGGTGTGTGTGTGGTATTCTGGATGACCAACTTTACAATCCCCGGCAGGCAACCCCACACGGCACTTTTTCCGCCCATGTTTCTTTTGTCCCCGCCCTCGCTTTGCCGTATCATCGCTCAAGCCGTACCCGAGTTATTCGGATTCCATCCCCTATTTGGAGGAGGTTCCATGCACCGCATCGTCGGGGGGGTTCTCGTCCTGCTGCTGGCGACGCCGGCGCTGTGGGCGGAGGACAAACCCAAGGACAAACCGGCAACGCCGGCTGAGCAGTATCAAGCGCTGCTCAAGGAATACCAGGAGGCTATGACGGCCTACCAAGGCGCCCTCAAGGATGCCAAAACGCCCGAGGAACAACAGAAGATCATCGCGGAGAAGTACCCGAAGCAGAAGTTCGCGCCGCGGTTCCTCGAACTGGCCGAGAAGAACCCAAAGGATCCCGTCGCGCTCGACGCCCTCCTCTGGGTACTGAGCGACGACTTCGGCCCCCCAGGCGGCAAGGACACGAAGGCCAAGGCCGCCGACACGCTGGTCCGCGACCACGTGGAGAGCGAAAAACTGGGCCCGCTCTGCCAGTCCCTCGCCAATGGGTTTGAGAAGCGCAATCCGGAGTTGCTGCGTGCGATTCTCGACAAGAACCCCCACAAGAGCGTCCAGGCCGACGCCAGCCTCGCGCTCGCCCAGAGCTTGAGCCTGCGCACCTATGTCGTCAAGCAACTGGCCAAGGAGCCGGATTTCGCCAAACAGATCGAGAATTTCGTGGGCAAGGAAACGCGCGACGAACTCAAGAAGGCCGATCTCGCCAAGATGGAGAGTGAAAGCGAGAAGGCATTCCTTGTCTTTGCCGACAAATACGCCGCTGACCTGAAAGAAGAGCGTTTGACAAGTGTTTGCCAGCAACTCTCTTTCACGGGCGGCAAGGGAGGCGAAGCACTACTGCGAACCTTGCTTGAAAAGGACACGCGGCATGAAGTGCAAGGCGTGGCGTGTCTGGGCCTCGGCCAAATGCTAAAACTCCGTGCGGATGGAATGTCCGACGAGGAGGCCAAAGCCGCGGAGAAGCTTAGAGGGGAAAGCGAAAAACTCTTCGAGCGCGCCGTCGACAAATTCGCCGACGTGAAGCTCCCCTTCCGCGGCTCGGTTGGCGACAAGGCCAAGAATGAACTCTTCGACCTCCGTAATCTCTCCGTCGGAAAGACGGCGCCGGAGGTCGAGGGCGAAGACCAGGACGCCAAGAAGTTCAAGCTCGCCGACTACAAGGGCAAGGTGGTGCTGCTCGATTTCTGGAGCGAATTCTGACCTGGCTGACGGGCCTTATGGCCTCACGAGCGGTCGCTCGTGAAGAACATGGAAGAAAAGCCTTTCGTCCTCATCGGCATCAACACCAACGGCTACAAACCCGACAAACTCAAATCCGTCATGGACAAGGAGAAGCTGAACTGGCGCTCGTTCGCCGACCACGGCGGCGACGCGAGATTCGGCGGCCCCATCAGCAACAAGTGGAACCTCCAGGGCACGCCGACTCTCTTTGTCCTCGATCACAAGGGCGTCATCCGTTACCGCTGGCTTGGCAGCCCCGGTGAAAAGAAAATCGACGAAGCGTTGGAGAAACTGCTCAAAGAGGCGGAAGAAAACGGCAAGAAACCACCCAAATAATTCCCCCTTGCGGCCGGCGCGGCGCGCGGCGCAAAGGATCCGCCCGCCGCTCCGGCCGTTTTCTGGCCTCCTTTGGAGAATTCTCGCGATGGCCCGTTGGGTTTGCTTCGACGCAATCCTTCTGCTGCTCGCCGCGTGGGTCCTCGCCGCCGATTCTCCACGCCCCATTCCGAAAGACACACTTCCGGCCAAGCTGCCGCTCGACGACATCCCGCTCGGCCTCGGCCCGCGCTCCGTGCCGAAGGACAACCCGCTGACCGAAGCGCGGGTGAAACTCGGCCGCAAGCTCTTCTTCGACCCCATCCTGTCGGCCGATGCCACTATCGCGTGCGCCAGTTGCCACCAGCCCGACCACGGCTTCGCTGGTGGCGCGGAAAAGCCGGTCGGCATCCGCGGACAGAAAATCGCCCGCCGCGCCCCAACCCTTCTCAACCGCGCGTATGGCGCCTCCTTCTTCTGGGACGGCCGCGCCGGCTCGCTAGAAGAGCAGGCGTTGCGCCCCATCGAAGACCCGACCGAAATGGGTTCCAGCGTCGCCGATGTGGTCAAACGCTTGAAGGCCGACAAGGATTACAAGGCACAATTCGAGGCGGCGTTCGACGACGGCATCACGGCCGACAACCTGGCCAAGGCGCTCGCCGGCTTCGAGCGCGTGCTGCTGCGCGGCGATAGCCGCGTCGACCGCTTCCGCCGTAAAGGCGAGCACGACGCCCTGACGCCGCAAGAACGTCACGGCCTGTGGCTCTATGAAAGCAAGGCCCGCTGCTGGCGCTGCCACTCCGGGTCCAACTTCACCGATGAAGGCTTTCACAACACCGGCGTAAGCTGGGGCAATGACCCCGCCGACCTCGGCCGTTTCGCCGTGACAAAAAAGGCCTCCGACAAAGGCAAGTTCAAGACGCCAACCCTCCGCGGCCTTTCGCTAACCGCCCCCTACATGCACGACGGCAGCCTGAAAACGCTCGACGACGTGGTCGAATTCTACAACCGAGGCGGCGGGGCCAACCCGAACCTCGACACGGTCATTGGAGCCCTTGAATTGTCGGAAGAGGAGAAGCGCAATTTGGTGGCATTTCTGAAGGCGTTGTGAGACGTGCTTATGGCCTCTGCGCATTTTATATGCAACGCCTCTTACCTTTTATGCGGCATTTACACCCCGCTTGCGAGAATTAACCGAAGCGTATGATAGCGAGTATGGGGCCGAGATTTACCAGGAGGAATTTCAATGTGCTGCAAGACTTCGCGTGTGTATGCCCTGACGGGCCTATTTGCGCTATTTGCGCTCGTGGCGCTCGGCTTCGCGCGGGTGGAAGACGACAAGAAGGCGGACGACGGCAAAGCCGAAGAGTTCAAGGGCAAGACGTTCGATTTAAAGGAGAAGGGGCAGGCGGCCGTCACGCTCACATTCCCGGCCGGCAAGGAGGCCTCCGTCACCGTACGCAGCGAGAAGAAAACCGATGTTCACCTCTTCGTCTTCGACGCCGCCGGCAAGGAGGTTGCCAAGGACGACAGCCCCGGCCCGTCCTGTGACCTGAAGTTTACGCCCAAAGAGGCCGGTAAGTACACCCTTGAGGTCCGCAATCTTGGACCTGGAGACAATCAATCGACCCTGAAGGTGGAGTTGGGGAAAAAGTAAGGGAAACCGCAAGGCTAACTCAACATCCAACCTCCAGGTCGGTAGCGTAAAATCGCCATGATTGGGGGACGCAAGGATGCACTTGCGTCCTCCTTCTGCTTGCAATGGCGGCCCACCGGCGAATGCATGCCACCCAACCGTTCAGAAACGTAGCGTCACCTCGAAGCCATACAACCAGATCCCGTTCCTCGTGCCGAGATCAAGTCTAGTAGCCCAGTCGCATTACGCGGACCCCGTCGCACGATTCCACAAGACGAAATAATCGTCTCCAGCGACAGTGATACCGATTTCTTTCCAGTCCCTCTAGAAACGTAGAGTCACGTCAAACCCATACACCCAAATGCCGTTTCTGGTGCCGTTATCAAAGTTCGGATTGGTCCAGTTGCGGTAGTAACCGATCTCCGGGCGCACGACGAAGACATTGTTGAAGTAATGGCTCAAGCCAATGGAGTGGCTAGTGAGGACGCCGCGCGCGCCCTGGCGAAAGCCCGTCTCATCACGGTACCACTCGTTGCGGAACGTAAGGTAGTCATTCTTGGTGAACGCGAAGGCCGTGTAGTTGAGCACACCGTAGGCCTGGGAAAGGCCCGGTATCAGCGGTAAGTCTCCCCCGCCGCCGCCGAAGGGCTTTACCGGGCCGAGGCTGGGTGTCCCACCCAACTCCCCGTTGCGCTCCCACATGTAATACGATTCGAATTTGGTGTGGACATCCTTGTTGAACCGGTGCTGCCAGGTGGCCACGACGTAATTGAAGTTCTCGTGGCCAAGAGGCACTCCGTATTGTTCGAAATGGCGGAACTCGCCGCTGTTGACAGCATTGACCCACGCATAAACTGAATCGTTGTTGTCCTGTGCCACCCAGCGGATGCCGGCCATGCCCGTCAGGACGCTGCCCTTGTACCACGGCGCCATGTCCGTGCCCGAGTGAATGCCCGCCTGCACGGTCCACTGCTTATTAAGCGTCTGGGTAAGCAGGATGCCCGTATCCGTATAAGTGTCCACCGCGAACAAGATCGAATGGGTGCCCATGTAGTTGTCGAGAGCGTACTGGGTCTCGATATCCGGGCAGGCAATCCAGCGGCCGACGCGGATGTCCGTGCCTCCCAAGAAGCCGGGAATGTAAACGTTGAAGTACGCTTCCGTGGGATCCCAGCCATAGAGCAAGTTGTGCTTGAGAAGTTGATCGCTGCCCCAGCCGCCGGCCATCGTGTAGCGATAGTCCATGCCGTATAGGCTCACGAAGCGGAAGCCCCAGTCGATGTGATCGGTCTGGACCGTGTCCGGATAGCGCTCCAGCTTGAAGACGAGCTGATCGAGTTCGTAATGGTTGGGGACAATCCAGTAGACCTCGGGAATGTTGTTATTCTTGGCCGTGCTCCAGTTTCCGGACGTATTGACCCAGCCGCTGAACGAGATTCTGCTGTTCTTGATCCAGTCAGACCAGCCTGTATTCGCGCCACAGATGGCCTTCATGAAGGGATACTGGCCGGCATCGGGCGCGGGAACGCCGATCATCGGATAGCCCTGATACTCATTGGTGGGAAACGGCGGCGAATCCCAGGGCGAGGGCATAGCACGCCGCGGTTTTTCCGGCTCTTCTTCGCCGTTTTCTTTTTTCGATGGGAAGAACTCATCGTAGTAGGCCTTGTAAAGCCTAAAGCAGCACCCGCCGGTTTCGCGCTTGGGCTGGAGGAACTCGGCAAAGGGGCCTTCTCCGGACTTGGGTTCTTGGTCTGTAGCCGACGAGTTGCCAGTCTGCCATTCATTCCATGGGGCAACGTACGCGTTTGGCGAGGTAGCTTGGCTTGAGTTGCCGCTAGGAGCATTTGTGGGTGCCTGCGCCACCGACAGGGTTGTCAGCAGGATCACGCCCGGGAGCATTGCGGACCTCCGTGTGCAAAGAGAACTGCAACCGTGGGGAGTTCGCGGCTCGACAGGCCGAGACAGCACAGGTTATCCAACCCGCAATACCTGAAGACCGGATAGTACGAAGCTGCCAGTTGTATCGGATGGAACGGATAATCGGATAAAATGAAACGTGCCAGGACTGACGAATCTCCTGGCAAGCTGCGCAAAGTGTAGGTGTGTCTCTCCTATTTGGCGGCCGATTCATAATCGGTCTGGGTTTCCGCAATGGCCGTTTGAATGCTGACCGCCACGAAACTGCTTATCCTCATGCCAATCCCCTGGTCGGTAGACCAGCTTTCAATCCGGGCGACGTGGTCCCGTACTCTTTACCGCTGGAAATGCTCTGCAATCGGTCCCAGCGCGAGCGCGGGGAGAAAGGAGAGAGCGCCGACCAGCAACACTGTGCCGAGAACGAGAACCCCGAACATGGGAGTGTCGCATGGAAGAGTGCCGAGTCCCTCTGCCTTGCGCCCCTGGGCGGCGAGGCGGCCGGCCAGAGCGAGCGCAAGCCCGACCAAGCCGATGCGCCCGGCCAGCATTGCCACCGGAGTTGTGAGATTATAGAAGACCTGATTCGCGTCCAGACCGGCCATGTTCTGGCCGTTATTCGCCATGCAGGAAGCATAGGCGAAGATGACCTCCGTGAAGCCGCGCGGTCCGCTATTGGTCACCAGACCCGCACGGCCCGCGTCCGTGGCGACCGCCAAACCGGTCAGCGAAAGCCCGACGAGCGGAGTGAGCAGCGCGTAAAGTGCCACCAGCTTGACTTCCACCGCCTGGAGCGTCTTGCCAAGGTACTGGGGAGTGCGGCCGACCATGAGACCGCCGATGAAGACGCCGACGAGGGCTGTCATGATCATGCCGCATAAGCCGGTCCCCAATCCCCCGAACACAACTTCGCCGATGAGCATGTTCACCAGCACCACCAATACGCCAAGTGGCTGGAACGAATCGAGCATGGCATTGTAGGACCCCGTGGCGCCGTTGGACGTCACGACGGCGGTCAGAACCGAATCGCCCGTTCCGAAGCGCACTTCTTTGCCCTCCATGTTGCCGCCGACCACGCCGAGACGCTCAATGGGCGGCGACATGGTCCTTTCCGCGGCGTCGCACACAATCAGCCCGCCCACAAACAGGACGACCATGACCCCGAGCAGAACCCATCCGGCACGCGGCTGACCGACCATATGGCCGAATGTGATCGGAAACGACGCGGGCAACACCGCGATAGCGAGCAGGCCAAGGAAGTTGGTCAAAGGCGTCGGGTTCGCGTAGGGGTGGGCGCCGTTTGCATTGAAGTAGCCGCCGCCGTTGGTGCCGAGATTCTTGACGATTTCCAGCGGAGCGATCGGACCCTGGGCGATGATCTGGGTTGAACCCTGAATGGTTTGGACCTCGACGTACGGCGTCAGGTTCAGCGGCACGCCTTGCCAGACCAACACGAGGCAGCCCAGCGTCGCCAACGGCAGCATGATCCAAAGCGTGCCGCGGACGAGGTCAACCCAGAAGTTGCCCAGCGTCGCGGAGTTCTTGCGTGCGAGACCGCGGATAAACGCGACACCCACGGCGAGGCCGGCAGCGCCACCGAGAAAATTCTGCGAAACCAGTCCGACGAGCTGGGTCAAGTAGCGAAGGGTCGATTCGCCCGCATAGGCCTGCCACGTGGTTGTGGTCGAAAAGCTCACGGCCGTGTTCACGGCCAGATCGGGCGTCATCTCGGTCGTCAGCCGGCTGTCATCTGGGCCGCCGGGCAACCATTGCTGGCAAAGAAGGAGGAGGAATAGCAAAATCGTCGCCAACAAGGTAAACACGGCGAAGGAAATGAAGTAGACGCCGGCTGTCATTTCCTGCTGCGGGCGAATGCCCATGATTCGATAAAGCAGCGACTCCACCGGACGAAGCACCAGATCTGGAAACGTACGCTCTCCCGCAAAGACACGAGCAACGTACAGGCCGACCGGGCGTGCCAGCCCCACAACGATTGCCAGAAAAGCGGCATACTCGAGCCAGTGTACGATAATTGCCTCCCGCTCTATCGAGGTGGCGCACGTTCTGCGGCAAAGTCATCGAACCGGGGCGCGCGACCCATGCGAATCATTCTAGGTCCGATGTGTTCCGCATTGAAGATTCTGCGGAAGCGCCAGCAATGGCAACCTCGCGGGCGCCTTAGGCTCGGCAATGCAACTACTCTCCTGCCTGACCGTGGGCCAGGTCATCACGTCCAACCCGCTCCAGAAACCCGCGATAAGGCCGGCCGCCGCTCCGGCAGTTACGCCTCGCAACCCGCCCGCGATGACGAAGTCCAAAGACCCGTGGAGCGCGCCGTACACCACGCCGCCCAATGTGCCGAATACCGCTCCGGCGACACCGGCAATGACCAGCCCCGCCAAGGGCCGACTGACCAGGCACAAGGGTCGGGAGTCCAAGCAGGAAGTAAGCATATTCCGCATTTTGTTTACTCTCTCGCTGGATCAAAAAGCGGCGAAAAAAGGTGGAGGCAACCGGCTGTCTTCCGGTCCCCCCACCCCGGCCGCCCAGCGGAGCCGGACGCCGACGCTTCCAGTCAATCACGCCCGCGCCAACACTGCCGACGCTGGAGGACTACGCCGAAGACCACGCGGGCTTCGACTCTCCACAAAGGACGTCCGCACGCCTGGCGGGCGCCTGAGGAAGTCTCTCGCATGTCCCGGCGCGTTGCGTTTTCCCAAAAGTAGATCGAGTACCCAGCAACCGCGCACATGACCGCTCGCGTCCCGGCAATGAGCCAGGATGTCCTCATCGTCGCAGCCGGCCTGCTCCAACAAATTCGCGAGATAGGACAGCTCCTCGCATCCGCCTTGGTCGTAGCTCGCTTGAGCCGCCTGAACGACCGCGCCGTTCTTCCACCGCAGGCAGCGCGGATCAATGGGGCCGACGGGGCGCATCGGATCCACGAAAATATCGCGCAATAGCCCGCATTGGAGTTGCCGATGCTGACGCCATGCCGCCGACGCCGTTTCATGGACCGGCATGGCGTCGTCCGAGGCCAACGCTGCGCGCGCGACCGCCTCGCCGGCCGCTTCCGCCGCCCATCTCGGCACCCATTCTGCCGACGCTTCAGCGTCCAATCCGGCAGCTTCCGCCGCCGCCCATGCCGCCAGCCATCCTCCCGCGCCCCAGCTGGGGACGCTGCGGGCTGCCGCCTCCGCCGCCCTGAGCACTGCTGCACTCACCAAGCCATCCGCAAATCGCTCGCTGGTCTCCACGGCCTTTCGGCTTGCCCCAATGGGAATGATCGGCCAGATCAAACGGCAGCTCGCGCAGCAAAACAACCGCAGACAACGGCCGTCCGCCTTGGGCCCCAACCATGCCAGGATTCCTTCGGGTGCGCCGCACAGCCGCCATTGCGATTCGTTCATGGAAGATGCCTTTCTCAGTGGAGTCGAAATCGTCCTCATTCCGTTATCCTTTCATCGCCCAATCTGCGGAAAAACCCTGCTCGAACCCCTCATTTGTGTACAGCCTAACGAGAAGTGAAATGAGGGGCCGAGCAAGGCAAGCTCATTGAACGCGGCTCGTTCGTGCGAGCCCGGCGCATGCGGCCACACGCCGCATCGCGTGCGACTCGTGTCTGGTAGAATTGTTACCACAGGGAGTGTAAACGCCGCATAAAAGCGGTAATGTACGCCGTCAAAAACGTATAAACGACGCGCCGGCATCCGTCGCGTAGGACTTCGAGACCCACAATCTTCGAGGCCATCAACAAAACCCGTTGCTTCCCGCCGCTCGCCGGAGGATAATGCGTGTGCCCCATTCGGCGCTCGCGGACCCCATCGCGCGGAAGGGTATCCCCATGAACCGGACCTATCGCATCTGGTATCTCCTGGCTCTGCTGCTTGTCCTCGTGCCCCCCGGAGCGCGCTTACTCTGGTGGCAGCGGACCAAGTCCGTGGCCGTGGACCCCGCCCAGGCTCAAGCCGGCGAGGTGTTGTTCAATCACGAATGGAAGCCGCAGGACCCGCTCTCACCAGATGGCGACGGGCTGGGGCCGGTTTTCAACGCCACGTCCTGCGTTGCCTGCCACAACCAGGGCGGCGTCGGCGGCGCGGGCGGCCTGGAGCACAACGTCACGACGTTCACCGTGCGCATTCCTGGACAGACGCCGCGCCAGGGTGTCGTTCACGCGGACGGCGTCGGAGGGTTCCGAGAGACGCTGCGCGACGTTTCTCCCGATCTGCCCGCCATCTCCCGGCCGACCTTGGAACAAATCGTCAACATGCAAAGTCGCAACAACCATTGCTCGGCGCCGCTGACGCCCCAGCGCGGCGTACATCTCTCGCAGCGGAACACGCCTGCTCTCTTCGGCGTCAAGCTGATCGACGAGATTCCCGAACGCGATATCCTCGCCGGCGCCAAGAGCCAGAAATTGAAATGGGGCATGGCCCCGTCCGTCGATGAAGATGTTCCCGTCGGCCGCGCGCTGCATCTGGCCAACGGCCGCATCGGCCGGTTCGGCTGGAAGGCACAAATGGCCAGCCTGTCCGATTTCGTGCAAGCGGCTTGTGCCAATGAGCTCGGCCTAAGCAACCCCGGACAGCCTCAACCCACCCCGATCTATTACAAGGACCAGCAAACCGCTCCCAAGTCGTACGGGCTCGACTTGACTGCCGAGCAATGCGACCAGATCACCGCGTTCTGCGCGTCGCTGGCAAAACCAGTGGAACGCCTGCCGAGGGACGTTTCCGAGGAACAGGCCGTCGCGGGTAGGAAGTTGTTCAGCAGGATCGGCTGCGCCGACTGTCACACGCCCAAGCTCGGCCCCGCGGATGGCATCTACAGCGATTTGCTCCTGCACCAAATGGGCCAGGAGTTGGTCGGCGGCGGCTCCTACGGCGAACCGCCCATTCCCGATCCAGACGTGCCCGACGACGGCCCGTCGCCCAGTGAATGGCGAACCCCGCCCCTGTGGGGCGTGGCCGATTCGGCCCCCTATCTGCACGACGGCCGCGCCGCCACGCTCGATGAGGCCATCCGCATGCACGGCGGCCAGGGCCAGCGCGCCGCCCGCCATTTCGCAACTCTGAACCGCGACGAGCAGGCCGCACTCATCGGCTTCCTCAAGACGCTCCGCGCGCCTCAATAGAGTACAAATTCCAAGCACCAAGCACCAATGACCAAACAATAACCAAGCACCAATGACCAATGATGGTGGCGAGGGTTGGGATTTGGTCATTGTTTTTTGTTTGGTTTTTGGTGCTTGGCAATTGGGATTTGGTCTCTGCCGGTCATGACCATCAAGTTCATCTGCACCTGCGGGAAACACCTCAAGGCCCGCGATGAGATGGCCTCGCGCCGCTCGATCTGCCCGCGCTGCGGCTCTCCGGTCGGCATTCCGTCGCTGAAACCGACCCATGCGGGCACCGTCGCCGCGCCGCTGTCGCCGCTTGAGCGCGTACGACTCGCCCGTGACCGGGCGCCGCTTCCCGCCGCGGTGCCTTTGCCTCTGCCGGAAATCCCTCCGCCGGTCGCGCCGCGCCGTATCGATCCCCGGCTCGTCCACCTGTTGTCCACTCGGGGTGAGCGCCGGTCCAACCTTACCGGACGACACTTGGAGAAACACTGGAGCCAGTGCCTCCTCTATCCGCTGCGCGCGTGGCGTCTCTGTCTCGGCTTGGCTGTGCTGTTGACGCTGTTCAGCTCCGGCTTTGCCGTCTTCGTTCCGCGTTTGGCCGCCGAGCCGTCGAATGATCCTTTGGCGATGGCGGCCGTGCGCTTGTCCGGCATCTTGCTCCTCGTGCTGGTCGTCGGTTTGCCGTGCAGCTTCCTTGAGTGTGTGTTGACCTCGGCGGTGGCCGGCGAGGTGTATTACATTCTTTGGTCGGGCAATCCCTTGAATGTGGTCCTGCGCAGCGGCATTAAATGGCTGGGGTGCTTCCTGGCAGGACCGATCGTCTTCGCCGCCGCCGCCTGGCTCTATTGGCTGCGTTGCGGCGATCCCTCGTTGCTCGACTGGTTGATCATCACGGAGCTGGGCGTTGTGACCATCGCCTACTGGGTCTTTGCATTGCTGACGTTCACCGACCGCGGCCGGCTGAATGGCCTTAATCCGGTCGCCGTCGTTGATTTGACTCACCGCCTCGGTTGGCGCGCTCTCGCAGTGGTCGTTGCCGCCTCCCTTCTGCTCTTGGCACACGCTTGGGTTCTGATCCTCGGCGTGGCAACCATCTACACTCCGGGATTGATGGGTTGGTTGATGCTCATCGGCGGCTGGCTGAGCGGCATCTTCTGGAGCACGTTCTTCTGCCGCTTGCTGGGCGTGTGGTGCCATCGTAGCCGGGTGGTGGAAGAAGCACCGTGATGAAGTGGTATGGTGGAAAGGTGGTGAGAGGGTCACCGTTTTATTCACTATCTTACCACGTCGCCACCTCACCACCGCTTCACTGCGCCTGTTTCTCAAACCAGCGCCGCAGATCGTCCTCCCCTTGCGGCTTCAGCGCCATCAGTGTGGCAAACGCCGCGCGCGCCTCTTCTTTTCGGCCGCTTTTCAGAAGGCACTCAACCTGAATGACCCTCGTATTCACGCTCGCGGGACTAAGGCGCAGCGCGGCGTTGCATTCATCCAGCGATTCTTGCAACTGCCCTTTGTTGAGAAGTAATTTCGCCAACTCCGTACGATAGTGCGCGCGTCGCGGGTTGACCGCCACGGCCTGCTTCCAGTAGTCCATCGAAAGCTCAAAAAGCTGGAGTCCTCCCGCGACGGTCGCCGCCTCGGCTAGAGCCAGCTCGCGCGTCGGAACCGCAGCGAGGACCTCCTGGTAAGCGGACAGCGCTTCGGAATTCCGCTCCTCGCAGCGTAGTGCGTAGCCGAGTTTTTCCCAAGCCACCAGGTCCTCCGGGTTTGCGCGCGTCGCTTCTTGTAAGATAGGCGTCGCCGCCGTGCCTAAGCGGTGCCGCTTAGCCCCCGGCTGTGTGCCGAGGGCCAGATCCATGAGCGATACGCCGAGGTCGCGCGACGGGACCTTTTCCACCGGAACCGCCTGATCCCGGTAGAAATCGACCAGTTGTCCTTCCGGCTCCCGCCCATCGGCCCGTGCGCTGTCGGGGGAATGGGCCGGATCCCGCAGAATTCGGTGGTCCGTCGAGGCAACGTGGGGAATGTCCGACGTCCCCGACCGGTGCATGTGACAGGCGACACAGTTGTCGTTTTTTTCTCGCTGGACGGCAGGCGGAGCGGAACAGGCCCGGTCTTCGTGACACGTCATGCACCGATCGCGGTAAAAAGCGACCTTCCTTTCCTCGGACGGCAATGCGTGCGGATCGTGGCACGAGGCGCACCCGAGCGACCCCTTGCTTTCCTGAAAGCAGCGGCTAAGGCGCATCTGCTCCACTTGTCCCACCGCCTTGCGATCCGGACCCGATTCCGGCGGATATACGAAAATCGCCCAAAACAATTGCAACGGCATCCCTGGGCGGAAGTCGAATTCCTTTCGCCCGCGCCGAACCACCCGCGCTTGGCCCTGAAGGTGGCACTGTTCGCAAACCGCCTCGCGCAGGTCCGGCGCCAGCCGGCGCGGGTTGACGATGGTGTCGTCGCCGTCGTCCGCCATTCCCTCCCCGTCTCGCTGACGGCGGACATGCAGCTCCCCAGGGCCATGGCAGCGTTCGCAGCCAATGGCCGTGGCCTGAGCGATCGATCCGCGGTAGCGATTGATCGTGTGTTCGACCGGCTCAACCTGATTGCAGTGACAGAACAAACACTTGGCGATGATCGGCCGATCGAAGTGTGAATTCATCTGCTGATAGCCCGGCGAAAGGTCCCAGACGCCCTTTTGCGTGTACCAACTGATCGGGGACTGGAACACGTAGCCGTCTTCCTCGATCAGGTACCCCTGTCCATGCCTGCCCGAGCCAAGGACAAGCCGCACTTCATTTTCGACGGACGCCACGACCGCGCCGTCCGGGCCGGCAACGATTTCCTTGTGAAAGAGCCGGTCGCCACGACGCTCGGCGACGTAACCCAAACCGAATGCCTCGAACGAAGCACGGCCGTTTCGGTTCAGATGGTCCCCGTCCGGTGGATGGACCGGCGAGGCGACGGACTGTCCCATCGGGTGTTGGTGGAACGAATCGCAATGGCCCTTATGGCAGGCGGCGCATTCCCCGTCGCCCACGTACTTCACATCCGGGCGGACATTGCGGTAGCGCGTCTCGAACGTAAGTCTTGGATCATCGGAGACTGGCGTCGCCTTGCCGCGCGTGCGCCACCAAAAACCGCCGGCCAGCACCAGGGCTGGAACCAAGAAAAGAAGGAAAACGACGACGAAGCGCGTTCGCCGCGAAGATCCACCCAAGTGGGACGGGGTTGGCTCGTTCGTGTCCATTGTCGCAACCGGGGGTGCGATTGGCCGCCGCGATGCAGACCCCACCTTACCACGTCGGCCGAAGCGATCAATGCACAAGATAGGCCACGCCCGACCGTCGCCCTACCAGGCGCCGATCCACTTCAGCACGATTGCCAGACAGATGAACACCCCGATGATGATCCACAGCGGACGACGGGTTGGCGGCGCGTCCTCCTGCGAGAGATAATTCTCGCAGTGCGGGCAGCGTTCGGCGTCGTAGAAAACTGGTTCGCGGCAGTATGGGCAGGGTTGGAGGCCGTCGTCGTCGTCGTGGATCATGGTGACCAAGGATCAAAGTCACTCATAGTCTCTCATTGCGCAGCGCCCATTGTGTGGGGTTCAACGCAAACAAACTAATTCCCGTCCCGCGCGCGAGGGCGGCATTTTGCGCGCGAGGCGGCGACAAGAAAAGGCTCGCTACCAGGTTTTTTCGAACTATTTTTCGCTGTTCCGGTCATACGGAATGATATGCTCCCACTCCGTCGCATCGGACCGCGCCACCACGGCCACCACCGGCTCCGTATCGCTGACGTTGAACACTTCGTGCGGCACGCCCGGTTCGATGTAGATGAAATCGCCGGCCGTGTTTTCGACCGACTGCTTGAGGCCCGGCCCGTATTCATGGCGGACGCGGCCCTGGAGGATGTAGAGCATCACGTCGAAATCGACATGGATGTGCGCGTAAGCGACGCCGCCGGGCGGGATGGTGGCGACGTTCATCGACAGCTTCGTGGCCGGCGTGTTCTTGGCCGACAGTCCGGCCTTGTACTGAATGCCGTTCCAGCTCCGGCAGGTGCCGCTCGACCGCAGCACGAAAACGCCGTCGCCGCCTTCCACCGCCTTCTTGAGGTCTTGCGCCGTCGCCGTCATGGGGTGATTCCTCCCGTTAACTCGAGATTCAACGTCTAATCAGACAGGCAACCCGTTGGTTCCCTTGCCCCGCACCAGCCCCGGCGCCGCCGTCTGGCTGTGGTCATGTCCCTTATACACCCCGAAGTCATTGAACCAGAACCGTTTCGCCAGCCGGTACGCCAGGCTCTTCTCGGGGATCTCGCTGCCCGGGTTATACTGCGAAGTCCGCACTTCCAGCGCGTCCAACTCGGCCACAGCGGTGCCGCGAACCGTCGCGTCCTTCGCGCCGTGCTTCTCCACCAGTTTTTTCAAGAGATCGGGCCGCTCCAGCACGATGCAGCCGCGTGTTGACGACTGGGCCAATTCGCGGAAATCGCTCAGGAAAGACGATTGAATGAACTTGTCCTTTAGTGTTCGCGTGTCCGCCTCGCTGGAATGGATCGACTCTTTCGTGAACTGCACGATCGGGCACGGCTCGATGTCGCCCCACGGGTTGATGTGATGGCTGATGCCGGTCGCGGCGGGACACAGTGCCTGGCCCTCGCCGTCGAAATAGGCGTCGATAATGATGATCGGCTTCTTCGCGCGCATCTCGACGACGAACTTGCGGGCGCGGAGTTGCTGCTCGGGCGTCAAGCAGAGCTGCGGGTTAGCGTCTGGCCCCATCGGGCGGTAGACGTGGAACCAAGTGATCATGACGCCCATCTCGATCAGCCGGTCCACCCACTTTTCCGTCAGCAGGTCGTCGATGTTCGTCTGGCAGAGGCTCGTGCAGACGCCGGTGAGGAGCTTGTGTTTCAGGCAGTTGTGCACGCCCTCCATCGTCTTACTGTAGACACCGGGCCGGCCGCGGCGCTGGTCGCTGACGATCTCGTTGCCCTCAACGCTAATAAGTGGCGTCACGTTTCCCAGGCGGCGCATACGCTTGGCCCGTTCGTCGGTGATGAATTGGCCGTTGGTGAAGATCTGAAAATAGCAATCAGGATGCTCGGCAAGCATGTCGAGCAGATGTGGATGCATGAACGGCTCGCCGCCGACGATGCCGAAGAAGACGTTGCCCATCTCCTGGGCCTCGCGCACCATCTTGTGGAACGCCGGCGGTTGAATGATTTCCTGTTTGGCGGAGACATCGACCCAGCAGCCCTGGCAGCGTAGATTGCAACTATTAATGATCGAGACATAGAGAAACGGCGGGAACACTTCGCCGCGTTTCAGGCGTTTCTTGTGTTTCTGGACGGAGAGCATCCCCTTCCAGCCCATGTTCCAGGCCAGCTTCCAGAGCAGCCGCTTGTCGGTCTCCAGCAACATCCGCTTGGCCATCGCCAGGTACATGTTCATCCTCTTCTCAGCGGGTGAGCCCCGAATGAAACGCCTTTTCGAACATCGTCAGTATTTCTTTACCGGCTTTCGAGAGTATACCAAACTGCGTCCAACGGCAATTGTCGAAGCGGCGATGTACCGTCAAAACGTCCCTCGTTTTGCCTCCATCTCGAACGCCCGCTTCACCTTGCTGTCCACCAGGACCACCAGCGGCCAGATGCCGACGAGCATCAACACAATGCAGAGCAGGCCGCCGACGACAAAGGTCAAAATCGTCGCGGCTAAGGCCAGACCCCAGGAGCGAAGCTGACGCATCCGGTAGCCGCCTAAGAAAATGAGGATGCCGAACACAAATCCGGCCACGGCGCCAAGCGTACAAAGAACCACAGTCGCCACCGCATCGTCCTTATTCTTATTGAAGGCATTTCGCGGATTCGGCGGGTTGGTCAGTTCCATAGCGCCCACGGCCACACCAATAACGCACAGCAAACCGGCGAGGAACGTCACAACACCGTAGATCATCAACATGACTGCCGGTCCCGCAACTCTAGAAA
>Ga0207158_1101_pt1 | contig 21219 bp, 20 predicted proteins | sample Alteio_BWMinHeat_22_FD_153512 | JGI IMG/M metagenome (GOLD analysis project Ga0207158, IMG submission 153512) | Enriched cells from forest soil in Barre Woods Harvard Forest LTER site, Petersham, Massachusetts, United States -... | ecosystem: Environmental > Terrestrial > Soil > Temperate forest >... | reverse complement strand
TAAGCAGCGGCCTTGACCGTTTGCGCCGCGCCGTTGTACGTCACGGTATTAATGTTGGTTGTGAAGTCCACCGTCGTCACCGCCATAGCATTGGTCGTGGCGCCTCCCGTAGTCAGATTAGAATTTGCTCCTTGAGTCCATGTGCCCGTGCCCGTAAGAACACCGCCTGATGCCACGGTCACGGTGCCTTTGTTGGTGACGGTACTCGAAACCGTAATCGAGGTGGACGTTAAATTGCCATTGTTTGTTAGCGCAATACCGTCCGTTAGAGTTGTTATGCTCAAAGTTCCGTTTAATGCCTGAGGCGTATTGGAATTAAACGCGGCGGTTCCGGTAATGGAAACGCTCCCGCTGGTTTGCGTGATGCCCCCTTGGAATATGAAGAGTGCGCTCGCACCGCTCAGCGTGCCGCCATCAACGGTTACCAGACCAATGAACGTTTTATTCCCGACGCCCACGGGTACTGTCAAGATGCCCCCGGAAACTTCGGTCGTGCCGTTAATCGTCAAGGCAACAGCTCCTGTGGTCAGGGTGCCGGAGCTGACCGTAAGATTTCCCGACACGGTCAGTGCGCCGCTCAAAGTCGGGGTACCTCCGTCTACAATGAAATTGCCGCCGATGGACGTCAATGGCGCTGTCGCTGTACCGCCATTGGCTGTGAAATTACCGTTGACCGTCGTTACACCGGTCATCGTTTTGACGCCGGTGCCGCTCACGATCAAATGATAATACGTGACGGCCTTTACCGTTTGTGCCGCGCCATTATAATTCACCGTGTTCGGGTTGGCCGTGGCGGTCAATGTCCCTGTCGCGAGCAACGCGCCAGCGTCGTTTAAAGTTGAGTTAGCCGCATTCACCCAGGTCGATCCTCCGGCGGAGCCGGTCAGTCCTCCTGCTGCCGTAATGGTTACAGTGCCATTGTTCGTCACGGTGATGGCTCCGACTATGGCTACGGTACCGGCAAAGCTGAGATTGGCTGTCGAAGCAAACGATTTGGCCGCCGTATTCAGCGTCAGGATACCCGTATTGGAATAGGTTCCCGTGCCATCAAGCACGGAATTGGTGCCATTCATGGTCAAACCAGCTGTACCGCTGTGCGTGCCATTATTCGTGTAGTTTCCGGCATCAGTTAAATTAATCCCACCGGCCGCCAGCGTGCCGTTGTTAGACAAGTTGATGCTCGTAAACGTCGCGGCAACCACGTTGTACGTTAGCGTGCCACCCTGGACGGCCAGCCCCCCCCAGGTCCCGATTCCCGTCGCGTAGGTAACGCTGCTGGCTCCGGTGGACTTCAAGGACGTTCCGGCACCGATCGTGATGGTGCCGCCGGTTCCTAAAGTCCCGGCGTTCAAAACTACGGCAGCATTCGCCTGCGTTGATAGCGTGGCCAAAGCACCACCGAAGGTCGAAGTACCGTTGAGAGTCAACGTTCCATTTCCCATTTTGATGGCGCCTGCACTTTTGGTACCGACATTCAAGGTGATACTGCCCGCTGTCAAATTGCAGGCGGTGCTATTCGCAGCAAAGTCGATGGATTGTCCGGCAGAACCGGTCGTGTTGTCTCCGGTGAGCGTGATATTCCCCGATATATTTACGGTGCCGGCGGCACCCGCTGCGCAAATGATATTTGAGGCGCCGGTAGATGTGGGCGCCGTGCCCACGATCGAGGCCGCTGTGAGATTCCCCGTACCTTGGAGGGTAATCGTCTGGGCGTTAGCGGTGGCATTGGCGGCAAATGTGAGCGAGGTGGTAATTGTCAGAGATTTACCCGTGGCGATGGTCAATCCATTCGCGCCTGCTGGCGAATTGATCGTTACGCTATTGACCGTTGGAGTTATATCTACGGTGACGATATTGTTCGTCTGAATCGTAACACTGTCTCCAGGCTGTGGTCCGCTGGCACAGTTGGTCCAAGTGATTGCGCTCCAGTTTCCGGTAGCGGTTGAGAGACAAGACGCCGCCTGGGCCGGAGAACCCGTAAAATAGAGCAGACTGGAGACAAGAAAAATGACCTGCCAGTTAGCCCGGACCGATTTGAGGAGGCGTAGGTGGAACATCGATCAAGCCTAAAGGAAACTGATTGTATTTTCAATGACTTTGAAGAAATGTGAACTAGCTGGCAATCCCGCCGACGACGACGCCTTTGGGGATTCGTAAGGTAGGCAACCCATCGGACACCGGTGCACCCTGACCATCCTTGCCGCAAGTGCCGACCGACCATCCCATATCGGAACCGACCAGGTCGATCGCTTTGAGAACATCCGGACCGTTTCCAAGAAGATTGGCTGAGCGGATCAGGGGGCCAACCTGGCCCTCGTTTATGATAAATCCCTCTTCCACTTCGAATACGAAATCGCCCGTCGCCGGTTCGACTTGGCCGCCGCCCATTTTCGTGACAAGCAGTCCATTCGGGATCGAGCGCAAGATCATGGCGGGGTCGTCCGTGCCCGGAGCCACAAACGTGTTGGCCATGCGTGGAATGGGGCGATGGCGGAACGATTCGCGGCGGCCGTGGCCATTGGATGCGACGCGGTCTTTGCGCGCTGTCTGACGGTCATAGAGATAGGTTTTCAGCACCCCATGATCTACCAGGACAACACGTTGAGCGGGGATCCCTTCATCATCAAAAGCGTAAAAGCCGCGCTGTCCCGGCATCGTCGGATCTTCGAGGACGCTGACTTTTTCATTTCCGACAACCTTGCCGATAGCTCCTTTATAAACGGGCGAGACATCTTTTTGCACCGCGTCGGCCTCCAGAGGATGGCCGATCGCCTCGTGAATGAGCGTTCCACCCGCTTCGGCCGCGATGATCACCGGCATTTCACCGAGGGGCGCCGCCGGCGCCGTCAACCGTTTCACAGCCCGCTCCGCAACACGGCGCGACAACCGGTTGACGTCATATCGGTCAAAGAGCTCGAAGCCGCCGCTGCCGCTGACGGAATCGTAGGCGGTCTGCAGGCGCCCTTCCTTTTCAGCCACAACGCTGATGGAAAAAGTCACGATTGTCCGCCGCTCTTCCGTACTATCCCCGTCTGACGTCAAAATCTGAATGTGTTTGGATGATTCGCCGTAGCTGATGGAAATTTGCCTGACTTGCGGCAGGGAAGCGGATTCGAAGGCACGGCGCAACAAATTCACCTTCTGATCGGCGGGGACGTCGGTCACCGGCTTTAGTACGGCTGGCTCGTACATCCGTTTGGGAAGAGGAATCACGGCTTCCTTGCGCTTCAGCCCGCCGTTCACGAGCTCGCGGCTTAATCGCTCGACCGCTTGATCCGACGCCTGATCCATATAGGCGTAGCGGTTCTCTTCCCCGATCATATAGCGCAGGCCCAAACCGCTCTCGCGACCGCCGGTGAAACGTTCCACCTTGCCCTCCTCCCAGCGGATCGCCAGTGAGGCGCTTTCTTCGTGGTATAAATCAGCGTAATCGCTGAAGCGGAGCCATTCGAACAGCGGGGGGGGGTCATCCGGCGGTGGGTAGAGAAACTGTAAACGTGCTGCCCTGACCAAGGGTAGAATCCACGCGGACCTGGCCGCCATGTTCTTCCACGACACGTTTCACCAGCGCGAGGCCGAGACCCATCCCCTGCACCTGTCCGGTGAAATGACCTTCAATCTGGTAGAACTTCTGAAAAATTTTCCCGCGCTCTTCGGAAGGGATGCCCGGACCGTTATCGGCAAAAGCGATCTCGACACGTCCGTCCTGATGTTTTCCGCTGATGCGCAGACGACGCGGAGCATTGGGGTTGAACTTGATGGCATTCTCCACGAGGTTGCGAAACACTTCTTTCATCCAGATCTTGTCCACCTGCACCGGCGGCAGCATATTCAAGGAATCGTCTCGCTGAATATCGGCTTCGATCATTCTCAGCAACGGAGCCAGCTCCGACAGCGCTGTATCCAGCACGGACGAAACGGTGTAGGACTTCGTTGTCAGCTCTATCGTATCTCCCTCAAGCGCCGAAAACCAAACCAACTTCTCCACCAGACTGCTCAATTGCTGGCTGTTACGCTCGATGGTTTCAATGGCTGTTTTCTGAAAAGAGGTGAGCTCTTCCGGTTTCTCCAGCAGCATCGGCGTGAACCCGCGGATGGCCACCAGCGGCGTCTTCAGCTTGTGCGAAACAAGCGCCAAGAAATTCTTTTTCATCTGCGCCTCGCGACGCTCTTCGGTCACATTGGAAAAGACGGCGAGGTAACCGGTTATTTCGCCGCGATCATTACAGATTTGATTGATGACGCCGGCTAATATCAACGAAGGAGGCGTTTTGCGGGTCAACTCAATCCCGCCCGCGCCGCCCAGAGACGAGCGAATGTCCTCCCAGGAGGGCTTCACTTCAAAAAAACGTTCCACATCAGTCCAGAGAACTCCCTCCAGATCCTGACGGTCAATCAGATTCCGGGCCGACGGATTCGCCAAAACAATGCGTCCTGACGGCTCCAGGAGGACGGCCCCCTCGGACATTTCGCCCAGAATCGTAGACATCTTTTCCTTCTCCTGCCGGACGGATTCAAAGAGGCGCGCATTTTCTATGGCTACAGCCGCCTGAGCCGCAAACGCTTCCAGGATCTGAGCATCGCTCTCGGTAAACGGCGAGCCATCGGAACGGTTAATGGCTTCCATGACGCCCACGAGCTTATCATGGACCACCATGGGCACGGCCAGAATAGCCTTGGTCTTAAACTGGCTGGTCTGGTCGCCGCGCTGCGTCCAGCGAGAATCGCCGGCCACATCATTCACCACAGCAGGTTTCATATTAGTGGCGACCCAGCCGGCGATGCCTTCCCCTTTTTTAAGACGGACCTGCTGGAGCGCCCCGCCTTTTTCACCTAAAGCGATATCAAAATACAGCTCGCCGGTGGCTGGATCCACCAGAAGAAGCGAGGACGCCTCCGCCCGCACGACTTCACTCCCAAGACGCATCACGGTCTCGAGCAGCTCGGACAATCGCAGCGTGGACGTGATCGCCCGCGTGGCTTCAAAAATCCGGAATATATCCTGCTCAATAAGCGGCATGGTCTTGAGTATCCGATGATGTTTTCCGGCGGAATGGCGGTCTGGGGTGCTGATGAACCGGCGGCGGAGGTGGAACAAATTTACGGCGCAGGTCGTTGCGCACGGTGGTTGTATAAGGGGACCAGGTATTTTGAACGCGATGCATGCGCGATTCCAGATCGCGCCGCTTCTGAGCATAGGTCTGCATTCGCGCGCTTAAACGTGACGCTTTACGGACCGCCGTTTTCTGTGGCGCAATGCCTTCCTGCCCGGTTTCGATACGGATCCACGGCTGCTGGCCAGAAGCGCTCTCCGCCGCCTGGATTTCAACCGCTCCTTCAAAAACACCCACATGCGCTTCCCGGGGCTCGGCGACATCCAGAGCGAACTCCGTCCCGCGCACGGCGCATACGGCCGTCGGCATATTAAATTCCCATTGTTGCGGTATCGAAATTCGTTTCGAATCCACCTTGCCGAGCAAGACCCCATTGGAAAGATTCAGGCGCCCGCGATCGGTCTCCATATGTTCCGTCACAATATGCGTGTTGGGCTCGACCAGCCATAAGACATTTTCCGAAAGCTCCATTTCGGCCACGCCATCATCGCCGGTCTCAATTTCATCGCCCGATTCAATGGGCAGGCCTTCATGCGCTTCGATCCAGTCGCGCGCCCCTTGGGAAAGAAGCTGCACATCGCCGGTCACAACGCCAAAGCGCGCCTGGGATTCCGCCAGAGGATCCGCGTCTAATCGGAAACTCAAAGCGCAAAACCCAAAACTTAAAACGCAAAGCTGCAAAGGTCTCATGGCTTCGTCACGCCTTGCGCCGCCAGGTGTTCCTTGTAGTATCTCGAAAAGCGATGCGTCCCCTGACCGTCGGCGACAAAAAACATCATGTCGGTTGGGGCAGGATGGGCCGCCGCCTCGAGCGATGCGGCGCCCGGGTTACAGATGGGTCCCGGGGGCAGTCCGAAATGACGATAAGTATTGTACGGCGACTGCACATCCAAGTCCTTATAGGTCAGTTGCGGCTTCCAAGTCCCCAGAGCATATTCGACTGTCGCACAGGATTCCAGGCGCCAATGCTTCCGGAGCCGATTATAGAACACGCCGGCAATAAGGGGGCGTTCCTGCGGAGCGCGAGCTTCCTTCTCAACCAGTGACGCCAGCGTGACAATCTGCGCGTAAGACAGATGCAGGGCCTTCGCCTGCGCCGTCATATCCCGGGGTTCTTTTTCATGAAATCGGCGGATCAGCCGATTGATTACCTGCTCCGCCGGCAACCCCTGTTCGAAAAAAATAGGTGTCCGGAAACAAGTACCCCTCGCGCTTCTCCTTATCCACCTGCGCCAGAAAATCCGCGGCGGACGTCACACCGCGGCTTTCCAGCAAAGCGGCCATCTGTCTCGAAGTCCAGCCCTCCGGAAATGTCGTTTTGACCAGCGGCGGGCCATGCTGAAATTCCTTTAAAATTACTCGCGCGCTGTCGCGTGGATCCAGGGAATAAATCCCCGGCCGAATGGCTCCTTTTCGGTAGATTTTTGTCCAGACCAGAAAAGTCCATCGACGCCTGATGAGATGCTGAGCCTCCAGCTGGCTCGCCATGTCCCGGGCCGAAGCCCCCTTCGGGACGACGAATCGCACGGGAACCTGACCCGTGGGTCGCTGGTACACAGACCAGAGTCCGACCGTTACAAGAATCAGCGCAAGAAGAAAAATAGAAATCCGTCGGGAACCAACGGCTGGCGTCATTGAGTCGTGATTTGTTCCGAGGAAGGCGGGAGACCTAATAGTGTGGACACTGTGACAAAATGAAAACCCCGCTCGCGCAGCTTGTCGATTACTCCGGGCAATACCTCCACCGTATTTTCAATTCCGGAATGCATCAGAATGATGCCGCCATCATTGGCCCCCTTGAGTATCCGGGAAGAAATCATGTGCGTCGTAGCCCCCTGGACGTCATTGGTGAGCACGCTCCATAGGACCATGTGATAGCCGGCCCGGGACGTGGCGCGGACCAGCGTGCGCGTGTACGCACCGCCGGGCGGCCGGAATAAAACGGAATCGCGACCCGTCAGGCGGCGGATGACGGCCCGGGTCTCGGCCAGTTCATTCATGGCGTCCTCGGTGTCGATTTTCGTCAATCGGCGATGACTGTACGTATGATTAGCCACTTCATTTCCGTCTTCGGCGATTTCCCGGACGATCTGAGGGTATCGATCGGCCATTTTGCCGACTACAAAAAAGGTACCGGGGACATGTTCTTGCTTCAACACGCCCAGCAGGCGTTCGGTCATGATGGGGTGGGGTCCATCGTCGAACGTTAAGGCAATCCATGGATGCCGAGGCAGCTGGATGGAAGGTCGGGTATAGTTCTGAACCGGGGGTTCCCACGTGGATGGGATGACTGCGCCGGACAGAAGCATGACGCTGCCGATTAAAATGACTTCATAGCGGCGGATCACAATGCGCATTTGTAGTGCTTAAATCTACAGGAACAACCCGATTTTTACAAGTAAATTCTAGAGGCTTCTCAAGAGGTCCAAAGCCGCCACAACCGACCGTTGGCGGATAGCATCGCGGGTCCCTCTAAACGTATATTCATGAACCCGGGTTTGCGTCGCAGAAGCCAGGCCGATATACACCAGGCCTACCGGCTTCCGGCGGGAACCTCCGGAGGGCCCTGCGATGCCCGTAATGCTCAAACCCCAGGTCGCGCCCAGCCGCTGTCGAATTCCCTCCGCCATGGCCCTGGCGACAGGCCTGGAAACAGCCCCATAATCGCGGAGCAGACCTCGCGCAACCCCCAACTGCCGCTCCTTGACCGTATTGCTGTAGGAGACGATGCCGCCCAGAAAATAATCCGAACTACCGGGAATATCGGTCAGGCGGCTGCTCAGCATACCCCCTGTGCAGGATTCCGCCACGGCCAGCGTGGCCCGCCGGCGTCGGAGGAGATCGCCGACAACTTTTTCCAGCGGATACTGAACGTCCTGACCATAAAACGCGGAGCCCAGCCGACGCCGGATCTGAGTGACGATCCGACCCATGGATCGTTGCGCTTTCGCCAGACTGGATGCCGATACGAAAATATCAAAATCGACCAACCCCAGATGCGCCAGAATCGTAAACTGCAAGTCGATATCGGACCTTTTTTGCGCGGCAGAGATCACGGGGCGAATTTTATGGTCGACGACGGATTCGGGAACACCCACAAAATGCAGATGCGCTTCGGACCGAGGACCGGCCGGGAAAACTCGTCGCAGCGCCGGAAGGACAGCGGAGTCAATCATGGGGTAGAGCTCGACCGGCGGACCCGGTAGAAGAATCAGAAGACGCGGGCCCGGCAATTCGAGAATCTGTCCGGGCGCAGTGCCGCGCGAATTCTTTATGGGACGGGCGCCCGCCAGCAAATAGGCCTGACGCGTATTAGCGGGCGGCATGTGTCGATAACCCGCTTTTCGAAATTTCGACGAAATGAGACGCAGCAAGGGTTTCGATAATTTCAGAGCGTGGCCGGAAGCAGCCGCCGCCGCTTCACGTGTTACGTCATCAAACGTGGGCCCCAATCCTCCCGTGATCAGAATTACGTCGAACCGCACGAGGGTCTGCCGAATCGCCTGCGCCAGGACCGTCGGATCATCTGCCAGCGTTCGTTCTTCCCCCAGCTCCAGGCCGATTGAGGCGAGGCTTCGGGCGAGCGTGGAACCATGCGTATTGACCTTACCGCGAAGCAATTCGCTGCCAACGCAGATCAGCGCGACGCGAGGCTTATTCGATTCCAAGGTAAGCATGTTGTACTTGCGGGTTGTGCATCAAGTCTCGGGCCGAGCCCTCCAAAACGATTTTACCCGTTTCAAGGACATAGGCGCGCTGGGCCACCTCGAGCGCCTGGCGGGCATTCTGCTCGACCATCAGAATCGTCATACCCTGCTTATGAATCTCAACGATAATGCGGAAGATTTTTTCCACCATGAGCGGCGCCAGACCCATCGACGGTTCATCCAGCATCAGCACTTTCGGGCGGGCCATAAGCGCGCGGGCCATGGCCAGCATCTGCTGTTCTCCTCCTGACAGCGTCGATCCCATCTGCCGCTGACGGTCGCGCAGCACCGGGAACAGCGTCATCATGCGCTCTTCATCTTCTGCAATCGTCGAGCGATCGCGTCTCAAGTAGGCGCCCATCTGCAGATTTTCCTTGACGGTCAAACGCGGGAACACGCGCCGTCCCTCCGGCACGTAGACAATCCCCAGCGCGGCCACGCCATGCGGAGTTTTGCGGTGGATCGCCTGGCCCTGAAACAGGATTTCGCCCGCATCGGGAACGAGCTGGCCAGCGATGGATTTGAGAAGTGTGCTTTTCCCCGCCCCGTTCGCGCCGATCAATGTGACAATCTCTCCGGAATTCACCGTCAGGCTGACGCCTTTGAGCGCCTCAATTTTACGCCCGTGAAGGGTCCGTAGATCGCGGATTTCAAGCATGGGTCTTCCCCAGATACGCCTCGATGACGGCCGGGTTTTTCTGAATTTCCGCCGGCGCTGCGTCGGCGATTTTTTCCCCGTAATCGAGTACAACGACCCGGTGGCACAGGTTCATGACCACGCGCATCTGATGCTCAATCAACAGGATAGAAATTCCCCGGTCACGGATCCGCTGCACAAGCTGCATTAAATCCCGGCTTTCGGCCGGATTCATCCCGGCGGTCGGCTCGTCCAGCAGAAGCAGCTTCGGCTCCACTGCCAGCGCCCGCGCGATCTCCAACCGCCGCTGTTCCCCGTAGGGGAGATTTTTCGCCAGGGCATTGCCGCGATCCAGAAGGCCGACCAGTCCCAGCAACTCACGAGCCGCGCGCTGGATGTCCTGTTCCTCCGCTTTGAATGCACGCGTCATCAAAAGCGTCGAGAAGAATTCCGTGCGAGTCCGGCAGTGCCGGCCGACCATGACGTTTTCCATGGCCGTCATGTTTGGGAAGAGACGGATATTCTGAAACGTACGGGCAATTCCGAGGGCCGCGATCTCGTGCGGCTGCAGGCCGTGAATACGCTGATCGAGAAACAGGATTTCGCCCTTTTCCGGTTTATAAAGCCCGGTCAGCACGTTAAAGAATGTGGTTTTCCCCGCTCCGTTCGGCCCAATCAGGCCAAGGATTTCCCCTTCCTTTATGGAGAGATCGACATGGTCGAGGGCGGCAATTCCGCCGAAGACTTTGGTAACGGATAACGCTTCTAAGAAGCCCAATTATTTCCTCTCCGCATCATAAAGTGTGTCTTGAATGGTTTCGTCCGGCTCTACCGGATGAAGTTCCAGAGACCGGCGGCGGCTGGGCCACAATCCCTGCGGCCGATAAATGGCCATGAGCACGAGCGATATTCCGAATAAGAGATACCGGGCATTCGCAAAGGAGGTGCCCAGAAGATCCCGCAGCACTTCCGGGACCGCCACAATGCAAAGCGCGCCTAGAACGACGCCCGTCACGCTGCCCATGCCTCCGAGAACGACGGCACAGACGAGCAGGCAGGACTCCCAGAACGTGAACGACTCCGGTGTGACAAAACTTTCCCAATGGACAAAAATGGCGCCGGCCAAGCCCGCAAAAACCGCGCTCAACCCGAATGCAACCAGCTTTTGCCGGGTGACTTCCACGCCCATCAGTTCGGCCGCGACTTCATCCTCCCGGATGGCCACCCACGCACGGCCGACACGCGAATGGTCGAGCCGGTGACAGATCCAGATCGCCAGCGCAACGCAAGCCACGATCAGATAGTAATAATGAAGATTCGCAGTAAAAACGAACCCGAAGAGCGAGGCGGGTGGGATGGATTCATCGACGCGAGGCAATCCTTTGGGACCATTCGTCAAACTTTCCCAGTTGTTCAGCACCAGGCGCACCACCTCGCCAAATCCGAGCGTCACTATGGCCAGATAATCACCACGCAGGCGAAGGGCGGGAAACCCAACCGCCAGCCGCGCCGCGACGGAGACGGCAATGGCGGCCAGTACACAGACAACAAAAGGCACATGCTGGATCGCCAAAAGCGCCGCCGTGTACGCCCCCAGAGCATAAAACGCCATGAATCCGAGATCGAGAAGCCCCACAAACCCGACGACAAGGTTCAATCCCAGTGCCAGAAGCATGTAAAGCCCGGCGATGCCGCCTAAACGGATCAGAAAGGCCACGCGCGTCGATTGGAGGAAGTAAGGGAGGATTCCAAGAATAAGAAAGCCAACAATCCAGGAAGCGAGTTTAGCGGTGCGCCTCACGCAGGCATTTTACAAAACTCGCTGTCTCGGCCCTACGACCTCAAAACATATCTAGAATTCAATACCAATTATCCTATTGACAACGAGCTCTCTTCCTGAAAAAAAGAAGGTAATCCCGAGAAAGGGAACTCGACTTGGCGCATTTAGAAACGACGAATATTTTATTGAGTGCCGCTTCGGATACTGTATTGGCGGGGCTTCTGATCACCTATGTTCGGCTGAAGCCAAAACGCGATCCGTCCGGAAACCACAGCCTGATGGTCACTTTGCTCGCGGCTTACACCGTGATGGCGGCTGTGCAGACGGTTGTCATCATGAGTTCTGCTGCTGCCGGGGCGGTTGCGCTCATCGGACTTCTGGCTCGCCTGGGATTGATGTGCGGGCTCATTTATTGCGCGACCCTCTTGTCAAAAACCCTGGCCTCGGTTCGGGACGAAAGCCGGCTCGAACTAAACAAGAAACTTGAGCTGGAATTCGCAGACCGCCGAAAAATAGAGCAGGAACTTGCCCATTTGGCGTCATTCGCTGAGCAGGATCCGACAGCGATTATTGAAATGGACGGGCGCGGGGCAATCCGCTATCTCAATCCGGCCGCGGAACAGGCTTTTGGTGACCTCAAAGAAAAAGGCAAGAACCACCCGATTCTAGAAGGATTGGATGCCGTGCTGACTCACCTGAAGGACGAACATCGTTCGGTTCTGGCTCGCATCATCCAGCATGGGGACCGGATCTATCGACAGCAAATAAGTCTCATGGAAACCGGTCCGGGATTACGGCTCCACATGGCGGATGTGACCGAGCTCGAGCGCCTCGAACAGATCCGATCGGATCTGTTGGCGCGGCTGCCCGGAGAAATGCAGGAGCCGCTGGCGGCTGTGCAGCAAAGTCTGCAGCACCTGCTTCAGGCGATGCGGCCGCAGATGAATTCGGACCAGGAAGACGAATTCATGGCGGCGTTCCAAGTGATGGCCCATTTAAGCCGATTGGCCCATGAGATGATCGAGAGTTCACATGCCGACACGGGGCGGATTGAACTTCGGCGGCAGAGAGTGAATGTGACGGCTTTGGTCAATGAGGTCGTGAGCATGATGGAAGCGGCGGCCCAGGACAAGAAAATCGCCTTTATGGTGCGGAGCGAACCGGCTGTCATCGAAGCGCTGCTCGATCGAGATAAGATATGGGCGGCTTTACTGGAAATATTCCAGCAAGCCACGGATCGTGCATCCAATGGCATTGTCGAGATTGTGATAGCCGTCAAAGGCGGTGAGGTTCAATGCACAATCACGATCCCGTGTTCCGGGGCGCCCGGCCAGCCCATCCCGATGCTCCAGCTTACGGCAAGTCGATCTGTGATCAGAGCTCATGGCGGACGGCTGATTACTCAAGGATCTCCTACGGGACTTCAATGCTCATGGAAAGTCCCGATTCTCAGTGCCGACGATTTTTTTTACGAGCGAGCTCGAAGTTTGCACGAACAAGCGGTGGCCAAGAAAGAAGCGTTTTCTCTGATCCGGCTCTATCTGCCGCCTGGGACTGTTCTTCGTCCAAGTGTGGAGGAGGATCCAACGACGGTGTTCTGGAAACAATTGCAGAAGGTCGTTTCGGAAGCGCTGCGCAACGAGTCTGATTTTGCCGTATTGAGCCGCCAAAATATCTGGCTGGCATTGCCCGGGGCGCAGCGTGAGGATGGAGCCGGCATTGTCGAGCGCATCCAGAACGGCTTGCGCGACACGGAAGGATCCGCTTTGATGAGGCCCATCGAGCTCGGCAGCCAAATCGCCAGCTACCCGGAACACGGCCAAACCGTTGAAGCCTTGCTGCTTCTGATCGGCTGGTTTACCGTCAATCGCCCAGTCGCCCCCGCACCGCCGCCGTCGCAACCTACGCGCCGCGCCGCCTGAAAATTTCCAATAAGAAATTTAGACCTTATCGGGGACGTGTCGGCCGAATAGCCCTTCGGGGCGGAAGAGAAGTATGAGGATGAGGATGGAGAAGGCAATGACATCTTTCCACTCGGAACCGTTGGGGATGAGGCCGGCGGCGAGAGATTCGAGTACCCCCAGGATGAGGCCGCCCCACATCGCGCCGGCGATGTTGCCGATGCCTCCCAGCACCGCGGCGGTGAAGGCTTTAATGCCAGGGACAAAACCCATGTTGTACTTGATCGAACCGTAGTAAATTCCGTTCAGAGCGCCCGCGACGCCGCCCAGCGCGCCACCCAGAAAAAATGTGAGCGCGATAATACCGTTCACGGGAATCCCCATCAGCGAGGCCGTCGAGGCATCCTGCGCCGTCGCCCGGATCGCCGTGCCCAGGCGCGTCCGGTTGACGAACAGGTGCAGGCCCACCATGAGGATCAAGGCCACGGCCAGGATCAGGCATTGCAGCGAATTGATTTCAACCCCGCCCAGCTGAAAATGATGTATCGCAAAGAGTTGCGGATAGGCCAGGGACTGGTCGGAAATGAAGAGAAACGCCGCATTCTGCAGAAAAATTGACACGCCGATCGCCGAGATGAGCGGTGTCAGGCGCGAGGCCCGACGCAGGGGGCGATATGCCAGTCGCTCCAAGACCATCGCTAAGGCCGCGCTGACCAGGAAAGCCGCCACCACGCCCAGGAGAAACGCCTGAACCGGCGGCACAACGCTGGAAAGCTTCGAATAAACGAACAGGCTGACGAAGGCGCCGGTCATGAAGATTTCCGAATGCGCGAAGTTGATCATCAACAGAACGCCGTAGACCATCGTGTAACCCAGAGCGATCAGCGCATACAGCGAGCCCAGGGTGAGACCGTTGACCAATTGTTGAAGAATCATTTGATGGGAGCGAACTTTCCGTCTTTGACCTGGAAGAGCGTGATCGTGTGGTTGAGCGTATCGCCCTTGGCGTCGAATCTCGTTTCTCCGAGCACACCCTTGTAATCAACCGACGGAAGGGCGGCCAGGATCTTCTCGCGATCCGGCCCCACTTTCTGGACCAGATCCAACAGAATGTTCATGGCTTCGTAACCGTAGTGGTCATACGCTTTGACTTCCACGTCCGGGTAGCGCGCCTGATAAGCCGTCATGAAAGCCTTGGCCGAAGGCAGCAATTCAGGCGGGCTGCCCAAAAAAGTGACATAGCACCCTTCGGCCGCGGAACCGGCGACTTTGAGGAACTCCGGGTCATAATTCGCTTCGGAGAGGAGGATCGGGGCTTTCTCACCCACGCCGCGCGTCTGCCGTACGATCAAGCCGCCCCCCGCGTAATCACCCCCCCAATAAATCACCTGCGGATGCAGTTCGCGGAGCCTTGTGAGAAGCGCGTTAAAATCCTTATCGGCCACCGCCACGCCGTCGAAGGAAAGCGTGACGCCTCCGAGGGCTTCAAAACGCTTCTTAAACTCGGTCGCCACGCCTTCGCCATAGGTGGTTTTATCGTCAATAATACAGGCTCGTCTCGCATGCAGAGTCTTGACCGCGAACTCTGCGGCATAGGGTCCCTGGACATCATCCGTCGTATTGACGCGGAAAATCGACTTGGGGTAGGTCCAGGAGGGATCGAGCTGCTGGAGCGTGAGTTTGGGATTGGACGCCGCTGGGGAGATCATCGGCAGATGGGCCTGCGCATAGACCCGGGACGCCGGGATCGAACAGCCGGAATTGAAATGGCCAATGACCGCCACGACGGAGGGATCCGACACGATGCGATTGGCGACGTCCACCGCCTCCCGCGGATCACTCCGGTCGTCAAAGGCCGCTATTTCCACGCGGTAACCGTTAAATCGATGCTGGCTGTTGGCTTCTTCCAGAGCGAGCGCGCAGGCGCGGTTGATCCCCTGCCCGAGCCCGGCGATGTCGCCGGTCAGCGGCAGCGCGACGGCAATACGGGCAACCTTTTCGTGAGGGCCGCAACCGGCCAACACAAGAGAAAATTGCAAAAAGCCAACACCAAATAGAAAAAAAGCTAAAAAGCTTTTTAACTCTTCCACTATTGACCTTTTTACTTTTTGCATTTTCCCTATGCCTTTAAAGTCCTATCGCTTTCAACACTGCGCCCATTTCCGGTTTTACCGGCGGCGGCAGTTTCTGGATGCGTGTGGCGGTGTCCGGATCTTTCAGGCCATGGCCCGTCAGAGTACAGACTATCGTCTGTCCGGCTTTAAGCATGCCTTTTCGCGCACACTTTATCAATCCAGCCACAGACGCCGCACTGGCCGGCTCGCCAAAAACACCTTCGCGGTTAGCCAGCAGCTGATAGGCTTCGAGAATCTCGTTATCGGTGACTTCATCGATCAGGCCCTTGGATTCATCGCGCGTCACCAGCGCCGCCGGGCCGGAAGCCGGGTTACCGATGCGGATGGCGGTGGCGACCGTCTGTGGATCTTCCACAATGTTTCCACGAACCAGCGGGGCCGCGCCACTGGCCTGAAACCCCCACATGGTTGGCAGCCGTTTCGACTTCCCCTCGCTCTTGTATTCTTTGTAACCCTTCCAATAGGCCGTGATATTGGCCGCATTGCCGACTGGAATGCAGTGAATATCCGGGGCTTCTCCCAGGACGTCCACGATTTCAAATGCCGCCGTCTTCTGGCCTTCGATACGGTCGGGATTCACGGAATTGACTAATGCAATCGGATGGGATTTACAGATTTCGCGCGCCAGCGTCAGCGCCTTGTCAAAATTGCCATCAATGGCTACCACGCGCGCGCCGTGAATGAGCGCCTGGGCAAGTTTGCCCAGCGCGATCTGGCCCTGCGGGATGAGCACCGCGCAGGAGATGCCGGCGCGAGCTGCGTAGGCGGCCGCCGAAGCGGAGGTGTTCCCCGTCGATGCGCAGAGAATTGTTTTCGCGCCTTTTTCCACGGCTTTCGAGACGGCCATGGTCATACCCCGGTCTTTAAAGGACCCGGTGGGATTCAGACCCTCAAATTTAAAATAGACCGACACCTGTACGCCGAGAAGATCCGGTAGAAATTTCGCGGGGATCAGCGGCGTGTTGCCTTCGAGAAGTGTGATAACGGGGGTCTTATCGGTGACGGGCAGGTAGCGTCGGTAATGGTCAATAATTCCGGAGCGGCGCTGAACCAACGGAAGCGGACGCTTAGGAGAAGTCATTCCTCGATTCTCAATAGGACCGGTTTGGCCCGGATAAAGGGCTTGCGGCGGATTTCTTTCAGCGCCTTTTCCATGACGCCTTCGCGAGCGGCGTGCGTGAGAATCATGATCGGAACGCCGCGGCCGCCATTGAATCCGCGCTCAGGTTGGTAAACGCCCGAAATCGACACGCCGTGGTGGCTAAGAATGCCCGAGATGCCGGCCAGAACACCCGGCCGGTCGGCCACGGTGAACCGCAGGTAAAAGCGGGACACCATATCCGCCCTGGGTATGGCGCGAAGATGCTTCCTGAAATCACCGGAAATATAGGGAAGTTTGCCTGCCGTGCCCGCCGCCACCTGCCGCGCCAGGTAGGTGATGTCGGAAACAACGGCCGAGGCCGCAGCCATGCGTCCTGCGCCCTTGCCATAGAGCATGACGTCCCCCACGGCATCGCCTTCAATGGTGATGGCGTTGTATTCATTCTGCACGCTGGCGAAGGGGTGGTTTTCTGGAATCAGCGCCGGATGCACGCGAACCTCGACGGAATTCTCCGCGAGTCGTGCGATACCCAGGAGTTTGATGACATAGCCGAATTCCTTTCGCACAAATTCCATGTCGCGAGCATCCAGCTGGGTAATGCCTTCGGTGACGACATCCGAGAGACGGACCCAGGTGCCGCTCGCGATGGAGGCGAGAATGGCGATCTTGTGCGCCGTATCGATGCCTTCCACATCAAATGAGGGGTCGGCTTCGGCGAACCCTGCTTTTTGGGCTTCTTTAAGAGCGGTCGGATAATCCAATCCCGCCTGGCTCATGCGAGTAAGCACGTAATTGGTGGTGCCGTTCAATATGCCGGCGATTTCTGAAATCCGGTTGCCAGCCAGGCCTTCGTTGAGCGCTTGAATCACGGGGATACCGCCCCCGACGGAAGCTTCGAAATAAACAAGGCGCCGATAAATCCGGGTATGCTCGAAAACGTCCCCCCAAAATTTCGCCAGGAGCGCTTTGTTCGCCGTCACGACATGCTTTCCGGCATGCAGCGCTTTCAAAACAAATGTGCGCGCGGGCTCGTAGCCGCCGATCAGTTCGATAAAAATATCGATTTCTGAGTTCAGGATGACTTCATCGGCATTGCGCGTGAAAATCGCCTGGACGCCAAGTTTCTTCAGCTGGGCGGGAGTCGCGTATTTGTCGCAGACCATGGTCAGCTCAACCGGAGCGCCGACTTTCGCTTCGATCAGCGCACGATTCTTGTGAAGCATCTGGACGACACCGCCACCGACGGTGCCTAATCCGACCAGCCCCAACCGCACAGGCCGCTTCATGCCGGTTTCCTTTCCAGCTTCCGCGCGCCCGGTTTTTCCCTGGTTTCACTCATAATTTTTTTGAACCTTAAGAGTGCATCATGGAATCGCTTGTCATGCGTGACGAGCGCCATCCGGATGTACCCCTCGCCCGCGTCGCCGAACCCCACACCGGGAGCCACAACCACACCGGTTTCCCGGATGAGCTTTTCCGCGAACGCCATCGAACCCATGGACTTAAACGCTTCCGGCAGAGGCGCCCAGATATACATCGTAGCCTGAGGCTTGGGGATCACCCAGCCCATTTTGGCCATGCCGTCGACCATCTGGTCCCGCCGTTTCTGATAGACCTTGACCGTAGACCCCATGGATTCCGGCCATGCATCCAGCGCCGCCACGCCCGAGAGCTGCAGAAAAGTTGGGGCGCCGTAATCCAAAAATGATTTAAATTTTTCGACAGCGGCGATGACGCGTGCATTACCGCACATCCAGCCCAGCCGCCATCCGGCCATGCTGAAAGTTTTGGAGAACGAATGCGATTCGATGCCCACGTCCTTGGCGCCTTCGACTTCAAGGAAACTGGGCGCAACATACCCGTCAAAGGTCAGCTCACAATAGGGATTGTCGTGACAGACAATCAGATCGTATTTCTTGGCGTAGGCGACCCAGTCCTTAAACACGGCCTTGTCCGGAATCACTGCGGTGGTCGGATTATTCGGGTAATTCAAGAACATCAGTTTGCTGCGCCGGGCGATCTTTTCCGGAATCTTTTCGAGCTCCGGCAGGAACCCATTTGAGGGATTCAACGGGATCGAATAAACTTCTCCTCCTGCGAGAATCACGCCGTTAAAATGCGCCGGATAAGAGGGCTCCCCGACCAGAACGACATCTCCCGGATTCAGCACGGACATGGCCAGGTGAGCAAGACCCTCTTTAGATCCGATCAAAGCCACCACCTCGCGCTCGGGATCCACTGAAACCCCGAACCGCCGTTCCATCCAGGACGCGATACTGCGGCGGAACTTGGGCATTCCTTTCGCCTGAGGATACCGATGGGTGGAGGGATGATGCTGAACCGTATCACAGAGGCGGTCGATCACCAATTTGGGAGGATGCTGATCGGGATTTCCCATCCCCAAATCAATCACATCCAGCTTTTTGGCATAAGCCTCCTTCTTGAGCTGGGTGATACGCGTGAAAAGATACGGCGGCAAAAGATTGAGCCGATCAGAAAATTCAGGCATAAATTCCTTGTAATCGTACCAAAAAAATTAAGCGTCATTCGACGGAACGACGTTCCGCAGAACGACGCTCAATCGAACGACGTTCCGCAGAACGACGTTCAGGATAGACGAAGGGTTACGCGACGGGCGGAGGCGTCGTGGCGGAGGCCGCCGCAGGCGGCGTGATCCGGACGAGCTTTTTCAGCGAAAAGCTTGGTTTAAACGATACTTTGCGTCCCACGGGGATCTGGATTGTTTCACCCGTCTTGGGGTTGCGGCCTTTGCGGGCCTTGCGCGACTTCACTTTGAATGTCCCCAGACCGGAGAGGGAAACCTTATCGCCCACGCGAAGCGCTTCGCGTATCGTCTTGACCAGCGCTTTGACGGACCGTGAAGCCTGCGATTTCTTAACACGCGCTTCTTTGGCCACACGCTGAATCAACTGAACTTTATTCATCTCTATTGCCCTCCCTCAACTTCCCAGTCAAAAACACTGCGATTTTACGTACTGTAGCTTGACGGATTTCTAACAGATTTAATATACGCTGTCAATAGGTATTTATGAAGGCAAAAAAATAGCCCCGATTCTCATCGGGGCTATCCCACAGTAAAATCGAACTAATTTTCTAGAGCGTTTTTAACGCTTCGAATACTGGAAGCGTTTGCGAGCCTTGGGTTGGCCGGATTTCTTGCGTTCCACCATGCGTGAATCTCGTGTGAGCAGGCCTTCTTTTCGCATTGCCAGACGAAGCGAATTCTCAATTTTCGAAAATGCGCGCGCCAGGCCGTGTGAAATGGCGCCGGCTTGTCCGTTGACCCCGCCTCCCGTGACGTCCACCCAGATATCGTATTGATTACCGACTTTCGCCGTCTCAAATGACCGCATGACCTGCCATTTGGAGCGATTGTGACCGCCGAAATACTCCTCGAGGTTGTGATCGTTGATCTGGAATTTGCCGCTCCCGGGGAGCAGCCGTACGCGCGCCGTCGCATTCTTACGTCGGCCGGTGGCCCAGATCGGAAAATTTTGAGTCGCAATCGCCATGGAGATTATGAAAGAGAAAATGCCTGAGGCTGCTGCGCGCCATGAGGGTGGGCAGCATCTCGATAGACCTTTAAACGGGTAAGCATGCGTTGGCGCATCTTGCTTTTGGAAAGCATCCCACTGACCGCCCGAATAATCACTTTTTCAGGCTGTTCTTCCATAAGCCTTCTATATGGAACAAGCTTCAGGCCCCCGGGGTGAATCGAATGGCTGAAAGCTGTTTTCTGCTCGAGTTTATTACCTGTTAGCTTCACCTGGGCCGCATTCAAAACGACCACAAAGTCGCCTTCATCGAGATAGGGGGTAAATGTCGGCTTGTTCTTTCCTCGCAGCAAATGGGCAGCTTCTGCCGCCAGACGGCCCAAAACCTGCCCCTTGGCATCTATGACGTGCCATCGGCGTGCCGCCTTCGGATTCTTCGGAAAAAACGTTCCATTCATAAGGGGGGTATTATAATGAAACCGCCACGACGGGTCAACCTCGATCAAAGATGCTGATAATCCGCCATGCCGAACGGCAAACCGAGGAAGCCATCGGCCGATTGGAGCAAAGCCAAGCTAAACGCTTTCAAGGATTCAGCCGCACCGCGGCCCGTCACGAAGGGTACGCGTTCCGTACTGCCGTACCACCCCTGCGTATTGCGTATCGTTACATTGTGACCAATCGATAAGACGCCATCCACAGCCTGGCCTACGGGGCTGCGGAGAAATTCCCCCACGTGCTCAAGAGACAACAGGTCAAAAGAAACGGCTCCGCAAAAAATCCTCTGCCTATTCTTTCGTTCCAGCTTTTTTAGCTGGCCGGCCATCTCACCGAACTGAGTCAAATCATCGGAAGCCCAATTGCGCACCTGCAGCACAAAAATGACCCCTTCGGCCAGAAATTTGGAAGCGGCGCCCTCGCCAAGCGTAGGATAAGCTTCCCAACAGGCCACAATGTCCAATGGCCCCACTTGCCGGTCCTTTATGTCAAAGATTGTTCCCATTCCGCAGCGCACGGCACCCGGCAAGAGAGGCTTGAGCAATCTCGAAATGAGAATCTGACTGCCGGCATGCAGCCGATTGACTGGGGGCGTTCCTGGAGACATCAAATGGCGGTGTTCGTCCATGAGCAGCTCGTTGAGATCGGCGAAGCTCTCGGTGACGCTGCCCATCAGGCCCGCTCCGCGAACAGCGCATCCCGGAAGGCCTGGACCATGGCCGGGTTGCGATCGATGAGAATGACTTTGCGCACACTGGCCGTTTCGTAATTCCGCAGCGTCTCCACCATAATGTCGGCGGCGCCGGACGGAGATACGTTCCCGACCCCCG
>Ga0207158_1100_pt1 | contig 21292 bp, 9 predicted proteins | sample Alteio_BWMinHeat_22_FD_153512 | JGI IMG/M metagenome (GOLD analysis project Ga0207158, IMG submission 153512) | Enriched cells from forest soil in Barre Woods Harvard Forest LTER site, Petersham, Massachusetts, United States -... | ecosystem: Environmental > Terrestrial > Soil > Temperate forest >... | reverse complement strand
GCTGGTAGGCAGGCCCGGGCGATACACTTACTTGACGATTGTAAACCGACCCATGTAACTCTAGCAAGCAATTTGCGAACGGATTTCAAAGCGTTGACCTCTTCATGGAACAAGAATAGTTCAATTCGCGCCAACGAAGCGCCCTTAAGCACGGTTTCAAAATGCAGAAGCGCCGCGCGCTCCGGCCGCGCAAGGTTCGCTGCGCCGTTCGTTCATCAGATAACGCATCCTACCGAGCAGCCGCTGCATCTTCGGAGGTCGCCCTCCAGAACGGAAGAAGAGAACTGCCCTTGGGTCAGTCGCCAGGATTTCATCCGGTGCCGATGCCGTGTCGGCCGAACATCTTCTTGCGTGGGAGACCTCCATGCACCCGTTGCCCTCCGTTCATCTCCGCCTTCGGCCATGCCTCATCGGCGCTAACCCCATCCCACCTCTCAAACAAATCAGCAGTTCACTGTCGCACCGGCTCCTGCCGCGCGGAGAGGACACCTGCCTTCACACCCCGCTGATCTACTGGCGGGCGGTTGCGCTAACCGGCGTTGTTTGCTTCATATTGATGTCCGCCGGCATCGTTTTGGCCGTAGGGAGCGGCAAACGACCGGTAACGCTAACAGAAGAGCGAATTGATGAGGCGCCGTCGCCCGTCGCCGTCGACTTAGACGCCGGTGATTCTTCATGCGTTGTGAACGCTCCGGCGGCTAACCCTTTGGACGACGACGTCAACGTCGCTCCGCTCACCGAGCCTATCCTAATGGTCGCATCAACGCCGCTTACCGCCGTGACGCCCTTGAACCCGGAGCCGCTCGATCCTTTCGCCGACCCCTCGGGCGACAACCCGGCTTTGGCGCAACGCCTAATGCCTGCCAAAACACCGCCTGCCTGCAAACGCTACGGCACCGCCGTCGATTTCATCGACAACCCCATTGACGCCGCGGCACAAGCACTCCGCGAAAGAAAGTTGCTCTTCGTCTTACACGTCGCCGGCAACTTCGAGGAAGAAAAGTTCACCTGAAACAACGCCGAAGCGCTCCGTGTGAACGCACTGGCCAATAAGGAAGTCGGCGATTACCTGAACGATCACTTTGTGACTTCTTACCAAAAAGTCGGCACGTTCCGCGTCGTGAACGGCCAAAAACAGGGCGGCAACGTCGCCAGCTACTTCTGCACCCCCGACGGCGGCATGCTCGATGCCATCGCCGGCCCGGTTGACGCCAAAACGCTGCTCAAGGAAGCGCGCTGGGTCGTGGAAACGCGAAAGATGGCGCTGCTGGAGTCGCGCGGAGACGTCGGCAAGTACAAAGCCTTCTTCCGCCTGGCCCACGCCAACATGATCCCGGCGGCGGGAGAGTTGCGGCAAGTGAACTGGCAGCAGTTGCCGCTCTACAAAGCATCGCCCGACGCGCTCGAATCCGTCCTCGAACAAACACCGGGCGCTCGCCAACTCGACAAACAGGGCCGCGTCCATCTGCTCTTGGCCGCGTTCCCGTTGGTGAAAATCGACCAGGCGTACAAGGTCGTCTACAACAAGATCGTGGGCGAGCAAGTATCGACGTCGCCCGTCGCCGAGGGCAACGCTCCGTCGCTGGGTCAACCCGTCGAACGCAATTGGGACAAAAAACAACCGGCGCGCCTGGTCCGTTATTCGCCCTTGCTGGACCGCCCCACCGCTCCCTCGCCGGATGATATGCGCGCCCAGGCCAAGGCCCGCGATCTGCTCCATGCCCTCAACGACGCAAACGTCGCCGAAATCAACTCTGGTTCCGTTCTCAATGTGCTGCTCGCCGACCTGCAAGACCGCAAGGAAGTCGCCGGCGATGCAGGTTCCGCCCGCCTCACTCCCGAAATCCTCGCACATATCAACGTGACATCCGTCACCAACGGTGGCTCCTTTGGCCTCCTTCGCGATGGGACCGAACTGGAATGGCCGCTCCCCTGGCACGAAGCGCCACTCGCCGTCCCAAGCGGCGACCTCCGCCAATCGGTGCAAGACTCCATCAACGACGCCGTCGCCCAGGGCAAGAAAGGCCGCATCAATCCCGATACCTTGGCTCGACTGGACTGCGATCTCACCGAACTCAACAAACTCCTCGCCCGCAACGTGTTCGAGTTGCAGCCGACGCCCTACATCGAAGCCAAACGCTACCTGCGCCAACTTGCCGACGTGCTGGAAGTCCTGCAACGCAAAGACGTGGCCAAATACATCAACGGCGCCATGGCGCTCGATCCCGCTAAGATTGGCAATGTCCGGGAATTGATCGCCTACATGACCGAACACGGCCTCACCTTCGCCGCCGCCGTCGACGGCGACGAGGCTGCGTACCGCGCACTTCACCACGCTCTAGCCGAGTATGACCGCGTCTTTGAAGTGGATTTGACCACCGATTCCAGCGCGTTATAGGCCGCGTTCGAGCCCGCAGCGCAAGCAAGGGAAACCTCGCTTGCGCTGCCGGCTCCGAAGAATCCTCTCTAACCGAATTGCTCCCGAAACCCACGCAGATGCTCCCCCAACACTTCTTTCAACTTCGCCACATGCAAGTGATCCGCCTGCTGAAACACCAGCCGCACCAAATCCACATCCGCCCGATGCCGGTGAATGCTCGGCGACACTCCAAAGCTCTCCACCTGGCTCAAGTTGAGCCGCCCTTTCTTCCCCACAAACCGGCAGTCCAGCCCATGCGCCTCCTTCGTTCGCCATTGCGCCCACGCCCGGCTAATTCCGGGAATTCGTAACGTAATCGCATCCCGCGCGTCCCACTGCATCACCAGCTCCGGCGCAACTTCGCGGACGATAGTGAGCAACCGCGGCAAAATCGCCCGGTCCCAGCGCATCTTCTTGCCGATCGGAAACCCCTTCTCTCCCAGGTGCCAGCGCTCGCCGTTCAGCTTCCACGGCATCACGTCTTCCGGCTTCGTCTGCATCCGCTTCACGTTCGCATGAAACGATGCCGCCGCCGCCTTCAGAAACTCCCGAAACGCCGGCGTGTCGATCTCGCTCAGCCGATGCACCACTACCGTCACCGACTGCCACGGTCCTTTGTGATTTGTCACCCACACCCGCTCGTCGCTGCCGTACACCTCCAGCCCCGGCGTCTCGTTCAAAGGCGGAATGCCGAGCCGCCCCGCCAACTCGCTTGACTTGAACGCATTCTTGCCCACCCGAAACACCAGCCGCACCAGCCACTCCATCCCCGTCATCGCGTGCAAAAACCAGCCCTGCGTCTTCACCCGCGCCGCGATCTCAATCACGCTGCGGTGGTTCCAGTTCGTCTCGCTGAACTCGCCCAGCTCATGCACCCGCTGATCGACCCACGGCAGGATCGCCCCTTCCCACCGGCACGGCTTCCCGTCGTGGCTCACCCGCTCCACCGCGTGCCACCGCTTCCCATCCGCCTCCCACGGCATCTTCGCGTCCTTGCCCACCGCCTCCAGTGGCACATCCCCCACTTTCGGCTTCGCTGCCGCATACGGATCGTATTTCACCCGCTCCACCGCCGGCCCGGCCGCCAGGACTGGAGCTAGAGCCGCGGCGGTATGGGAAAAGAACGAAGGCTCCGCGAATTCTCCGTTCTCCGTTCTCCGTTCTCCGTTCTTCATTCCCGCATTCCGTCGAACCATATGCTCCGGCGTACCCTCCGCCACGACATACCCACCCGCGTCTCCCGCCTCCGGCCCAAGGTCAACGATCCAATCCGCCGTCTTGATCACATCCAGATTATGCTCGACCACGATCACCGTGTTGCCGAGATCGACCAGACGGTTCAGCACTTCCAGCAACTTGTGAATATCGTCGAAGTGCAACCCCGTCGTCGGTTCATCGAGCAGATACAGCGTCCGCCCTGTGTTGGGCCGCGACAACTCCGCCGCCAGCTTCACACGCTGTGCCTCGCCTCCCGACAACGTCGGCGCGGATTGTCCCAGCGACAAATAGTCCAGCCCCACGTCCGCCAGCGTTTGCAGCACCGCGCGAATCTTCGGGATGTTCCCGAACACCTCCAGCGCCTCGCTCACGCGCATGGTGAGTACGTCCGCAATCGACTTCCCCTTGTACTGCACCGCTAACGTCTCCGGGTTGTACCGGCTTGCGTGGCACGTGTCGCACTCCACCCACACGTCGGGGAGGAAGTGCATCTCAATCTTCTTCTGTCCATTCCCCTCACAGGCTTCGCACCGTCCGCCCGGCTTATTGAAGCTAAACCGCTTCGCCGAGTACCCGCGCACCTTTGCTTCCGGCAACTGAGCGAACAACTGCCGGATCAAATCGAACACCCCCGTGTACGTTGCCGGATTCGAACTGGGCGAATTGCCGATCGGGTCCTGATCGACGTTGATTACCTTGTCAATCTGATCGAGGCCGAGAATATCGTCATGCGCCGCCCCCACCGTCTTGGCCCGATGCAGCTTCCGCGCCAGCGTGTTGTACAGCACCTCATGTACTAGTGAACTCTTCCCCGACCCGCTCACGCCCGTCACGGCGATGAATGACCCGAGTGGAAACCGAACATCAATGTTCTTCAGGTTATTGTGCCTCGCCCCCTTCACCGTCAGCACCTTGGAAAGCCCACGGGCCGCGTCCCGTGCGTCGATCCGCCGATTCGCCGGCACCCCGATTGATTTGCTTCCCGACAGATACTGCCCCGTCAACGACGCCTTCGCCCTCATCACCTGCTTCGGCGTCCCTCGTGCCGTGATCTCGCCCCCCCGATCTCCCGCCCCCGGCCCAAAGTCGAGCAGGTAATCCGCCGCACCAATTACCTCCCGGTCATGCTCCACCAGCACCAGCGTGTTACCCAGGTCGCGCAGCCGTTTCAGTGCTTTCAACAGCCGCTGGTTGTCGCGTGGATGTAGGCCAATCGTCGGCTCGTCGAGTACGTACAATACTCCCGTCAAACCACTGCCGATCTGGCTCGCCAGCCGTATGCGCTGCGATTCACCACCCGACAACGTCGGCGCCGGCCGCCCCAATGTCAGGTACTCCAGGCCAACATCGACCAAGAATTGCGTTCGATTCATCACCTCTCGTAGCAACTCCCCCGCCACCTGTTGCTGCGCCTTCGGCAACTTCAATCCTCTGAACAGCGTCAACACCTCGCCCAAGGGCATCGCGCACAACTGCCCGATCGTTCGGTCCTGAAATCGCGCCGCTGCCGCATCGTCGCGCAGCCGCGAACCCCCGCACGTCGCGCACGCCACCTCATTCACCAGGTGCTCTAATCGTTGCCGATAGGCAAAGCTCACGCGCGCCGCTTCGTCAATCGCCGGGAACAGCCCCTTGTACTGGAAGCGCGGTCCCTCCTCCTGCGACCGTCGTCCCTTGCCCTTCGCTTCGCCGCTTAGCGAAATCCACGCGTCGCCGGTCCCGTGCAACAACGCCCGCTGCTGCCCCGGCTGCAATTCCTCGAACGGCGTATCGAGCGAAAACCCGCCGTGCCGCGCCAGCGCCTCCGCGAACCGGAGGAATCCCGCATCGTCCTTCAAGTCCGGCCACGCCGCGATCGCGCCCGCGCGTAACGACAATTTCGGATTCCGAATGAGAAACGCCGTCCCCGCCCCCAATTGCACGCCCAACCCTTCGCACGTCGGGCACCAGCCCAGCGGGCTGTTGAACGAGAAATGGTGCGGATTGAGCGGCTCAAAACTCCGCCCGCAGTTGTCGCACGCGAAGTGCTGGCTGTACCGATCCACCTTCCACGCCGGCTCGTCTTTCGCATCATCGACGTGAGCGACATGCAATACGCCTTTGCCCAAATCGAGCGCCGCCTCAATCGCGTCGGCAATCCGCCCGCGCCCGCCCGGCCGCACCACGATCCGGTCCACGATCACCTCGACCGCGTGCTTCCGCCGATGATCGATGACGGGCGGCTCCTCCACGTTGTACGACCGCCCATCCACGCGCATGCGGATGAAGCCCGCTCGGCGAACTTCGTCCCACAATGTCTCGTATTTCTCCTGCCCCTTCCGTTCCAACGGCGCCATCAAGTACAGCTTCGTCCCCTCCGGCAATGACAGCACCTTGTCAATGATCTCGTCCGAACTCTGCGTGCCGATGGGCAGGTTGCACGCCGGGCAATACGGCTGTCCCAGCCGCGCATAGAGTATCCGCAGATAGTCATGGACCTCGGTTACCGTCCCGACGGTCGACCGCGGGCTTTTGCTCGTCGCCTTCTGCTCGATGCTGATCGCCGGCGACAGCCCGCTCACGTGCTCTACCTTCGGCTTCTGCATCTGACCCAGAAACTGCCGTGCATAGGCCGACAGCGATTCGATGTACCGGCGCTGCCCTTCCGCGTAAATCGTGTCCAGCGCCAGCGAACTCTTCCCCGACCCGCTCGGACCGCAGCACACCGTCATCCGCTCCCGCGGCATCTCCACGTCGATATTCTTCAAGTTGTGCTGCTGTGCCCCTTGAACTGTGAGAAACTTCACTTCCTCGTTCCCACGCTCCGCGTGGGAACGCCCTCCGCGACGCTCCGCGTCGCGCGCCACGCCGACGAGCGACCGCTTGCCATTTCGCTTCCCTCCCTTCGCGCGCGCCAGGGAAGGCAAATGGGACCTCAACGCCTGCCCCGTATACGATTCCTCGCATGCCGCCACCTCCTCCGGCGTCCCCACGCACACGACCTCCCCGCCCCCCGCTCCACCCTCCGGCCCTAGGTCGATAATCCAATCCGCCGTCTTGATCACATCCAGGTTGTGCTCGATCACTACCACCGTGTTGCCCGCGTCCACAAACCCGTGCAACACCTGGAGCAACTTGTGAATGTCGTCAAAGTGCAGACCGGTGGTCGGCTCATCCAGGATGTACAGCGTTCTGCCCGTGGACCGCTTGCACAGCTCCCGCGCCAGCTTGATTCGCTGCGCCTCGCCGCCCGACAGGGTAGGGGAGGGCTGCCCCAGTTTCAGGTAATCGAGCCCCACGTCATGCAGCGTCTGAAGCATCCCGCGAACCTTCGGAATATTCGCAAAATGCTCCAAGGCCTCCTGCACGTCCATCTCCAGAACGTCGTGAATGCTCTTCCCCTTGAACCGCACCTGCAAGGTCTCACGATTGAAGCGGTGTCCTTCACACACCGGGCACGTCACCCACACGTCCGCCAGAAAATCCATCTCCAGCCGATTGGAGCCGTTCCCCTCGCACGCCTCGCACCGCCCGCCCGGCTTGTTGAAACTGAACCGCCCCGCCTTATACCCCCGCACCTTCGCCTCGGGCAACTGCGCGAACAAATCCCGAATTTGATCGAACACTTTGATGTACGTCGCCGGGTTCGACCTCGGCGTGCGCCCGATCGCCGACTGATCGATGTCGATCACCTTGTCGATCTGTTCGATCCCCGTGATCCGATCATGCTCGCCGACCAATCGTCCTTTCCCGTTGCCGTTCGCGCTCTCTTTATCCTCCGCTTCTTCCTCGACCTCCCCGCTCCAAGACCGTAGGCCGTACCGATAGAGCAACCCGTTCTTCAGAATGTCGTTGACCAGCGAACTCTTCCCCGATCCGCTCACTCCGGTCACGCCGACGAATTGCCCCAGCGGCACCTCCACGTCGATGTTCTTGAGGTTGTGATGCCGCGCCCCCTTGATGCTCAACGCCTTCCCCGCCGTCGCGCGCCGTTTCTCGGGCACCTCGATCCGTTTTACTCCCGCGAGATACTGCCCGGTCACGCTGTTCTTGTTCCCAACCACATCCGCGAACGTCCCCGCAGCCACTACCTCGCCGCCGCGCACCCCAGGCCCCGGACCAAAATCGACAATGTGATCCGCCGCACGCATCGTCTCTTCGTCGTGCTCCACCACCACGACGGTGTTCCCCATGTCGCGCAGCCGTTCCAGGCTCCGCAACAGCCGGTCGTTGTCGCGCGGATGCAACCCAATGCTCGGCTCATCGAGGATATAGAGCACTCCGACCAGTCCGCACCCAATCTGCCCCGCCAGCCGGATGCGCTGCGCCTCCCCGCCCGAAAGCGTCGGCGCGGACCGTTCTAGCGTGAGATAGTGCAGCCCGACGTTGAGCAAAAACCCCAGCCGCCCGCGAATCTCCTTCAGCACCTCCTCCGCGATGATTTGCTGCACGCGATCCAGGCTCTTTACCAACGGCCCGTTCTCGCTGAACCACGGCGCCAGATCGCCAATCGGCGACGCGCAGACCTCCACCAATGTCTTGCCGCCGACCTGCACCGCCCGCGCCTGGGAATTCAGCCTCTGACCCCCGCACGTGCCGCAGCGCACGATCCGCATGTACTTCTCGAGCTGCATCCGCCGCGGCCCCGCCGCCGTCTTCTTGAAACTGCTCAACAACTGCGGGACGATCCCCTCCCACTTGTCCCCGTGCTTCCACAGCCCGCCCCCACGCACCTTCCACTCAAATGTGATGTGCCGGTCGCCCGCGCCATAGAGCAGCCAATCCCGGTGTTCCTTCGGCAATTTCTTCCACGGCTTTTTCAGGTCGATGCCCAGCGTGTCGGCCACGCCCTGATAAATGTGCTTTCGCCATCGCCCCATCCCGCGCAGCGGCCCCACCAGTGGAATCGCTCCGTCGTAAAAACTCACCACCGTGTCGGGAATCAGCAACTCCGGATCAAACGTGTACCGCGTACCCAGCCCGTCGCAATCCGGACACATCCCTGCCGGACTGTTGAAACTAAACATCTGCGGGCTTGGCGGCTCGTAACTGCGGTTGCAATGGGTGCACGCATAATGCGCCGACAGCAGCAAATCTTCAAATCCCACGGTCTGTGGCCCGTGGGCTTTTTCTTCCGCCTCCACCGCCACAATCAGCGACCCCTCGCCCAGGATCAGCGCCTGGTCCACCGCCTCCGCCAGCCGCGACCTCACCTTCGGCTCATTCTTCAACCGATCAATCACAATTTCGATGTGATGCTTGATCTTCCGGTCCAGCTTCAAATCGTCCGTCAGCTTCACCACCGCCCCATCAACCCGCGCCCGCAGGAACCCGCGCTTGAGCATGTCCTCGAACAGGTCCTTGTATTCCCCCTTCTGCCCGCGCACCACCGGCGCCAACACCAGAAACCGTATCCCCTCCGGCAGCGCCAGGATGCGCGCCAGAATCTGCTCTCGCGTCTGTGCCGTGATGGGCCGCCCACACTCGACACAGTGTCCCTGCCCGATCCGGGCGTACAGCACGCGCAGATAGTCATAGATTTCCGTGATCGTGCCGACGGTCGACCGCGGATTCCGTCCCGCCGTCTTCTGCTGAATGCTGATTGCCGGCGACAGGCCCGCAAGGTAATCCACGTCCGGCTTCTGAAGCTGTCCCAAGAATTGCCGCGCATAGCTCGACAGCGACTCGACGTACCGCCTCTGCCCCTCGGCATAAAGCGTGTCGAACGCCAGCGAGCTCTTTCCCGAGCCGCTCACCCCGGTAAAAACAATAAGCCGGTTGCGCGGCAGGTCGAGGTTGACGTTGCGCAGGTTATGCTCCCGCGCGCCGCGTATGACGATAGTGCGGTTGTCCATAACGGCTGGCCGCTTCTTCAAGGTCGATTATTGTGATTCTATCTCTAGTATACGGATGTTGGGTAGGTGGCGGAAGAGCGCCGAAACGAGCGCTCCGCCTACAATATGAATAACAAGACAAGAGGCGGTCGATTTCGTCGCCCGTTCGGACCACTGGAGGCAGGAATGAAGCATTATTCGCAGGACGATTTGAAACTGATCTATCGGGTTTTGCATCGCCATCTGGGCCAACACCCGGAGCTTCTCGATTCCCAGTTCTTTGAGGACTTACAGAAGCAGTTGCACAAGCAGGCCGGCGCGGAAGGCGTTGACGTGGCCGACCACGGGGCATGGGACGAGTGGCTGGGCAACGCGCCGGTCAGCTGCGACACGCGGATGGCCAACAGGGCAGTGATTGAATGACAATGGCCGACGGAGCATTTCGCCGGCCGCGCGCTGGTCATGTCAATAAATGCCAATGCGTGTCAATAGCCCACCCAGGTCGATCAGCTTCGATAGCCGGGTCGTTGCACCGAGCGTGCAACGACCCGGTCTCGTCGCCGTAAACCCTTTGCGAATGGTAAGGTCCGGGGCTGGGTGTGTATACGGTACCGATGCAACGACTTACTCTCTCCGGGTGACCAGCATCTCCACCCCTAGACTTCCGAAGCCTCCAAAGACTTCGGAAGGCTGACGGTAGTTTCCCGTTCCTTCATCCTGTATGCTAGTCACCATAAGCAATCGGCATGCACGCGCTCACAGAAGCGGCCGTCCCGACCCACTCCGAGGCATTCCTCGACTCTCCGCACCACCAATTCCGAGGCAAAGGGCGATGTCCAACAAACTCTCGCACCATGGCAACCGCGTTGCATTCGTGTCGCTGGCCGCAATCCTCGTCGGTCTGGCCCTCGCATTCAGTTTCCGCGGAACCAACCAGGCCGCGGAAGACCCGAAGCCGGCCGAAAAACTCGAAATCAAGAAAGGCGACCACATCTGCATCATCGGCAACACCCTCGCCGACCGCATGCAGCACGACGGTTGGCTGGAGACCTACTTCCATAGCCGCTTTCCAAAGAACGAACTCGTTTTCCGCAACCTCGGCTTCTCCGGCGACGAAGTGAACCAGCGCATGCGCTCCATGGACTTCGGCACTCCCGACCAATGGCTCTCCGGTTCCGCGCCCGTTCCCCAACCGAAAAAGATTGCCGACCCGCGCGTCGTGCGCGAGAACCGCTTCGAGCTAACCAACACCAACGCCGACGTCGTCTTTGCCTTCTTCGGCTACAACGAATCCTTCGCCGGCGAAAAAGGCCTCGACAAGTTCAAGAAGGAACTCGACGACTTCATCAAGCACACTCTCGCGCAGAAGTACAACGGCAAGAGCGCCCCGCGCCTCGTTCTTTTATCCCCCATCGCCCACGAAAACCTCCACGACCCCAACCTGCCCGACGGCAAAGAGAACAATTCTCGCCTCGAACTCTACTCCGCCGCCATGGCCGACGTCGCCAAGGCAAACAAGGTCCCGTTCGTCGATCTCTTCCATCCCACGCTCGAGAACTATCCCAAAGCTGCTGAGCCTCTGACCATCAACGGCGTCCATCTCAACGAACAAGGCAACGCCTTCATCGCTCAGGTCATTGATCAATCACTCTTCGCGTCCGATCCCGCACCCAAACGCGACCCGAAAGAGCTGGAGCGCCTCCGCCAGGCCGTCATCGACAAGAACTTCCACTGGTTCAATCGCTACCGCGTCCTCGACGGTTACAACATGTACGGCGGCCGCGCCTTTGAGAAATACGCTGACGGCCAGACGAACTACGAATCCGTCCAGCGTGAAATGGAAATCCTGGACGTGATGACCTCCAACCGCGACAAGCGCATCTGGTCTATCGCCCAGGGCGGCGACCTGAAGATCGATGACAGCAACACTCCCGATTTCGTCCCCGTCAAAACCAACTTCCCCGGCAAGGGCCCCGGCGGCGAGCACGTCTTCCTCGACGGCGAGGAAGAAATCAAACACATGAAGATCGCCAAGGGCCTCAAGGTCAGCCTCTTCGCGTCGGAGAAAGAGTTCCCCGAACTGGCCAAGCCCGTGCAAATGTCGTGGGATCCCCAGGGTCGTCTATGGGTCGCCGTTTGGCCGAGCTATCCCCATTGGAAGCCCAAGGACGAGATGAACGACAAAATCCTCATTTTCGAGGACACCAAGGGCGCCGGCAAAGCCGACAAGATGACCGTCTTCGCCGACCACCTGAATTGCCCCACTGGCTTCGAGTTCTACAACGGCGGCATCCTTGTCGCCCAAGCGCCCGATATCCTCTTCCTCAAGGACACCAAAGGCACCGGCAAAGCCGACGTACGCCAGCGCGTGTTGAGCGGCATCGACTCCGCCGACTCCCACCATACCTCCAACAGCTTCACGCTCGACCCCGGCGGCGCTCTGTATTTTCAGGAAGGCACATTCCACCGCACCCAGGTCGAAACCCCCTGGGGCCCCACCGTCCGCTGTGCCGACGCCGGCGTCTTCCGCTATGAGCCGCGGTCTCACAAGTTCGATGTCTACGTCTCCTACCCCTTCGCCAACCCCCACGGTCACGTCTGGGATCGCTGGGGCGCGGACTTCGTGTACGACGGCACCGGCGCCAATCCCTTTCACGGTGCGCTCTTCTCGGGCCACCTCGACTTCCCGCAGAAACACCCGCACCCACCCCAGGTTTACACCCAGCGCATGCGACCGTGCCCTGGCGTCGAAATCCTCTCCAGCCGCCACTTTACCGAGGAATTCCAGGGCAACCTCCTCGTCGCCAACGTCATCGGCGACCAGGGCATCCTCCGCTACAAGGTCGAGGAAAAAGGCGCAAGCTTCACCGCCAAAGAACTGGAACCGATGCTCCTGTCGGACGACCGCAACTTCCGCCCGTCCGACCTTAAGGTGGGGCCGGACGGCGCGATTTACTTCATCGATTGGCACAACCCCATCATCGGCCACCTGCAACACGCCATCCGCGACCCCAGCCGCGACCGCTCCCACGGCCGAATCTACCGCATCACCGCCGAGGGCTGCTCCCTCCTCGAACCCGTTAAGATCGCCGGCGAACCGATCGATAAGGTACTCGATGCCCTGAAATCGCCCGAGGACCGCGTCCGCTACCGCGCCCGCATCGAACTCGGCGCTCGTGACTCCGATAAAGTGGTCGCCGCTGCTAAGAAATGGATCGACAGTCTCGACAAGAAAGACGCGGACTACGAACACAACCTGCTCGAAGCCCTCTGGGTCTTCCAGTATCAAAACGTCGCCAATGTCGATCTGCTCAAACGCGAATTGACATCGCCCGAGTTCCGCTCTCGCGCCGCCGCCACGCGCGTCCTCTGCTACTGGCGCGACCGCGTCCCCGACGCCCTCGAACTCCTCAAAAAGCTCGCCGCTGACGAGAACCTCCGTGTTCGCCTGGAAGCTGTCCGCGCCGCCAGCTTCTTCACCGTTCCCGAAGCCATCGAAGTCGCCCTGGTATCGATGGAACACCCCACCGATCCATACCTCGACTTCACCCGCGCCGAAACCATCCGCGCCCTCGATCCCTACGTCAAGAAAGCTATCGCAGACGGCAAGGACATCCCCTTCACTACGCCCGCCGGCGCTCGCTATTTCCTCAAGAGCGTCGGCACCGACGACCTATTGAAAATGAAGCGCAGTCAGGGCGTCTATCTCGAACTCCTCTTCCGCAAGGGCGTCCGCGACGAGTTCCGCAAGGAAGCCCTCACCGGCCTCGCCGGCATCGAGAAGAAGAGCGAAACCCGCGTCCTCATTGATGCCATCAACAAGCACGACGACCCGCTGGGCGCCCAGGACGAAACCGTCATCTACGATCTCGTCCGCCTCCTCACGGGCCGCTCCGCCACGGAATTGACCGCCGCCCGCGCCGACCTCGAAAAACTGGCTACGTCCGCCAACGCGCCTGTCACCCGCCAACTCGGCTACGTCGCCCTAATCGCCGCCGACGGCAACGTTGATAAGGCCTGGGCCGTCGCCCTCAAATCCGTCAAAGCGCTTCAAGACCTCGTTAACGCCATGCCGCTCATTCGCGACCCCGGCCACCGCGCCGCCCTCTATCCCAAGGTCGAGCCGCTTCTGAAGGCCCTGCCCAAGGAACTCGACTCCGGCGTCAAGGACAAGGGCGTCTTCGGTCGCTTCGTGCGAATTACGCTGCCTGGAGATCAGCGAACGCTAACGCTCGCCGAGGTGGAAGTGATGAGCGGTGGCCGCAACATCGCCCGCCAGGGCAAGGCCTCGCAGAAAAACACCGCCCATGGCGGCGACGCCGCGCGAGCCATCGACGGCAACAAAAGCGGCAACTACGGCGATGGCGGCCAGACTCACACGCAAGAAAACACCCCCGACCCTTGGTGGGAAGTTGATCTCGGTTCCGAACAACCCATCGAGTCCATCGTCATCTACAATCGCACCGACGGCAACCTCGGCAAACGCCTCGACAACTTCACTCTGCAGGTCTTCGACAAAGGCCGTGCCGTCATCTTCGAAAAGAAAAATCAACCCGCGCCCGACGTGAAGGCCGCCTACGCCATCGGCGGCGACGCCCCCGAGCGCGTCATCCGCCGCGCCGCCATGAACGCCCTCACCTCCGTCCGCGGCAAAGAAGCGGACGCATTCAAGGCCCTCGCTCCCTTCATCGAGGACGAAAAAGACCGCGGCCCCGCCATGCAGGCGCTTCTGCGCATCCCGATCACCTTCTGGCCCCAGGAATCCGCCAAACCAACCCTCGACGATGTCCTCGCACTCATCCGCAGAATTCCCGCCGTGGACCGCACCGCGCCCGAAGCGTTGGACGCCATGCAGCTGGCCGACTCCCTCGCCTCCTTGCTCCCCCTCGACGACGCCAAGAAGGTCCGCAAGGAACTCGGAGAACTCGGCGTACGCATCATCCGGCTGGCGACCGTTCCCGAGCAGATGCTCTTCAACAAGGAACGCATCGTCGTCCGCGCCGGCAAACCGTTCGAGATCCTCTTTGAAAACAACGACCTCATGCCCCACAACTTCGTCATCACCCAGCCCGGCGCGCTCCAGGAGGTCGGTTTGCTCGCGGAGGAAACCGGCACCCAACGCGGCGCAGCCGAGCGCCAGTACGTTCCCAACTCCAACAGAATTCTGACTTCCAGCAAGCTCCTTCAGCCGCGCGAGTCGCAGAAGATCAGCTTCACCGCTCCCGCCAAGCCCGGCGTCTATCCCTATGTCTGCACCTACCCCGGCCACTGGCGGCGCATGTTCGGCGCACTCTACGTCGTGGACGACCTCGAAGAGTACCTCGCCGACGAAGAGGGTTACCTGGCCAAGCACCCGCTCCCCGCCCAGGACGAACTGCTCAAGAACAACCGCCCCCGCAAGGAATGGAAGCTCGACGAACTCGCCCCCATCGTCGAAAAGCTCGAATCCGGCCGTTCCTTCGCCAACGGCAAGCAGATGTTCCAGGTCGGCACGTGCATCTCCTGCCACAAGTTCGGCGGCGTCGGCACTGAATTCGGCCCCGACCTCACCAAGCTCGATCCCAAACAGCAGAAGCCGGTCGAGATTCTGCACGACATCCTCGAACCCTCCTTCCGCATCAACGAAAAGTATCAGACCTTCAAATTCGAATTAAAGTCGGGCAAATCCGTCTCCGGCATCATCCTCGAGGAAACTCCCAAGACGGTGAAGATCATTGAAAACCCGCTTACCAAGGCCGAGCCTATCATTCTCAAGGTGGACGATATTGACTCGCGCACCAAGTCGCCCGTTTCCATGATGCCCAAGGGCCTGCTCGATAAGATGACCAGCGAGGAAATCCTTGACCTCATCGCCTACGTCTTCTCCCGCGCCGACCCTCAGCACGCCATCTTCAAAGGCGCCGGCCACGATCATGCACACGAGCGCTAAGAGCACTCGAGCCCGCCGCGCAAGCAAGGCCAACCTTGTTCGCGCCGCGGGCTCGGCTGAGAGCTGATAGCTGTCAGCTAATGGCTATTTGACCAAAACTGCATGCTTCACTGTTCCGTTTGATCCCTCAGCCCAATCATTCCCCGTATCATCTCTTCATTCACCGGCCGAATCACCCCCACCTCTGTGATCAACGCCTCAATCAGCGTCGCCGGCGTCACGTCAAACGCCGGATTGTACACGCTCACTCCCTCGGGTGCGGTCGCTTTTCCAAACCCGTGCGTCACCTCCCGCGGATCACGCTGCTCAATCGGGATGGCGCTTCCGTCCGCCAAGCTCAAGTCAAACGTGCTCGCCGGCGCAGCCACATAGAACGGAATGCCATGCGCCCTGGCCAACACCGCCACTCCGTACGTTCCGATTTTGTTCGCCGTGTCCCCGTTCGCGGCAATCCGGTCCGCGCCCACGATGACCAGTTGCACTCGCCCTTCCTTCATCACCTGCGCCGCCATGTTGTCGCAGATGAGTGTCACGTCGATCCCGCGCCGCTGCAATTCCCACGCTGTCAGCCGCGCCCCTTGCAACAACGGCCGCGTTTCGTCGGCATAGACTTTGAACCGCCTGCCATTCTCGGCGGCGCGATAGAGCACGGCCAGCGCCGTGCCGTAATCCGCCGTGGCCAGCGCTCCCGCGTTGCAATGGGTCAACACGCCGCACCCTTCGCCAACAAGGTGTGCCCCACTGTCCCCGATCGCCAGGCAGACGCGCCGATCCTCCTCTCCAATCTCCCGAGCCTCGTCCAAGAGTCGCGACACCAGCTTGTCACCGGAACATCCGCTTTCGGTTGCCTGCTTCAGGCTGCGCTCCACCCGCGCTAGAGCCCAGAAAAGATTCACCGCCGTCGGCCGGCTGGTCCGCAGTCGAGCCGACGCCTCCCGTAGCCTCTCGCCCAGCGCGACCGGTCCCTCGGCCACGTGCTGATGAAGCCCAAGCAACGCCCCCATCGCCGCCGCGATACCAATGGCCGGCGCGCCCCGAACCCGTAGCGACCGGATTGCCTCCCAAACTTCCTCCACCGTGCGGCATTCCCGAAAAACCAGCTCTCCCGGCAGCCTCGTCTGATCGATCAAGCGCACGAAACCATCGACCCCGCCAATCCATTCAATGGTGCGCGTTTCCGTCTGATCTGGCATTTGTGGATTCCCTGTGCCGGCAGGTTTCCAACCGGCCGTCTCGCGTCCTGGACGATTGGAAACCGGCCGCCACGTTCTATTGCGCCATTAATTCGCTGGCCCGGGCTTCCTCCACGCCGCGCGACGCCGAGCCGTCTTTCCGCTCCAACAGGATGAGAAGCGGCGTCGTCGCCAACGTCGTTGCCAGCGCCATGATCACCATCATCGCGAAAACGGTCGGCGAGATCACACCCAAATCAAGCCCGATGTTGAGGACGATCAACTCCATCAATCCGCGCGTATTCATCAGAACGCCGAGGGAGGCCGAGGTCCGCCAATCCAGCCCCGTCAGCCGTCCGGCAGCAAGGGTCCCGCCCCATTTGCCCGCCGTCGCGGCCAGAATGATTACGCCGCACACCAACCAATTGGTCCACCCCGCGAGAAGTCCAATCTCCGTCCGCATGCCGACATACGCGAAAAACGCGGGCAGCAAAAGCACGCTCACCACATTCTCAAGCTTGTGCGTGAACTCGCGCGCGATCGCGCTGTCGTGCGGGATCATCGCCCCCAGCAAAAACGCCCCAAACACCGCGTGGATGCCGATCGCCTCCGTCGCCAATGCCGAGAGCAGCACCCCCGTGAACACGAGCGTGATCGCTCCCGTCGATAATGGTCCATCCCCGGTTCGGCGCACGAAACAAGCCGCCATCGGCCGCACGATCAGGAACATCAATGCAATGAACCCCAGCGCCAATCCTGCCACCGCCACCGCGCCGCCCACTTTTGCTTGAGTCACGCCCACGACGAACGCCAACAGGCACCACGCCGTCACGTCCCCCATCGCCGCACAACCTAGGCTTAGGACGCCCAGCTCGCTCCGCGCCATCCGCCGGTCGCTCAGAATGCGCGCCAGCACCGGAAACGCCGTGATTGACAAGGCGATCCCGATGAACAACGCGAAGCTTGTGAACGGAACGCCGGACTGCGAATACCGTGGGTAGAGCCATAGTGCCAGCCCCGCCCCCAGAAGAAATGGCACGACGATGCCCGTGTGCGCGATCGTCACGGTCGCCTGGGCGCGCCCGCGCAACCGACTCAGGTTCAACTCCAGGCCGACCAGAAACATGTACAGGATCACGCCGAGTTGTGCGATTACGCCCAAATACGGCGCAATCGACGGTGGGAGAATGATCGCCGAGGTCTCCCGGCCGAGAAGCGACGGCCCCAACAGGATGCCCGCCATCACCTCGCCGATGACCGGCGGCTGTCCCACGCAGGCGAAAACCCGACCCAGCGCATATCCGGTCAGAATGACCGCCGCCATAGCTAGCAAGACGTGCCTGATCGCGTCGCTGCCGCTCGGGGCGCTCTCCACCTTGGCGGCCGAACCTTCGTTTGCCGGAAGCGCCGCAAGCGTTTCACCGTGACCACGGACAGCTAGGAACAGTCCGACGGCGGCGGCGATCATGAGAACATAGAACAGGATCGCTCGCCATGAGCCGACGGTCGCTGGCGGGGGATTCATCGGCAGCCCTCGCGTGTCGGTGCTCCAAGCCTCAATCTCCCGCCGCCATTCGTTCCGCGTTCATCTCCGCCCGAATTGCGTCCATCGGACCCCACACCTCGTCCACGCTGTCCTTGAACAAATCGCCGATCAGCAGGTCGGTTAGGTGTCCCTTCAATTGCGGATACTTCCTCACGAAACGTCCAAAGCTGAAGCCGTCGTAGAACTCCACCACGAGCCGGCGCATTCGGTCCATGCCCTGCGTAAACGCGCGCTCCCATTTGCCCAGCTGCGCACCCGACGTGTCCCCCTTCGTCAGCCCCTCCGTCACCGCGTCCGCCGCCATCGCGCCCGACGTCAGCGCCAGCAACACGCCCGAGGAATAGAGCGGATCGAGAAACCCAAACGCGTCGCCAACCAGCACCCACCCGTCTCCCGCCGCCTTTTTCGACCGATACGAGTATTCCTTCGCCGCCCGGAATGGCTGCACCCGCTTGGCATTCGCCAGCCGCGGTTTCAAACCTGGGCACCGATCGACTTCCTCGAAGTAGATCGCCTCATGGTCCTTATTGCTGCGGTCCTTGAACAGGTAGTCGTATGCCGCCACGACTCCCACGCTGATGATGTTGTTGTGCTGCGGGATATACCAGAACCACCCCTGCTTCCCCTTCGTCTGCAATACCAGCGTCGCCCCCGCGTCCTTGCCGCCGTCTCGGAACGCGCCTTCCCAATAGGTCCAAAGGGCCGCCTTCTTCAAGATGGGGTCCCATTCGCGCAACTTGAGCCGGTCTAGAATCAGCGAACTCTGACCGCTCGCATCCACCACGACTTTGGCGCGTACCTCGCGCTCGACGCCGTCCCCCGTCACCACCCGGACGCCCACGGCCCGCTCGCCTTCGAAGAGCACTTCCAGCACGCGCGCTCCTTCATGCACCTCGACTCCGTGTTCCCGCGCGTTCTCCAGCATCATCTGGTCGTATTCCTCGCGCAATACCTGCCACGTCTGGGAACACTCATGCGGATTGTGATCCACGAAATAAAACGGCTCCGACAGCTTGCCGTTCTGGTTGACGAACTGCACGCTGTACTTCTTTACGAAATGGCTCCCCTTCATCTTCGGCAACATGTTCAACCGCTTCATCACCCAATACGTCTGCGGAATCAGCGACTCACCGATGTGGAACCGCGGGAAATGCTCGCGCTCGAACAGTTGCACCTTGTATCCCCGCTGCGCGATCAACGTGGAAACCGTCGACCCACCCGGCCCCCCGCCGATGACCACAACATCAGGATTATTCGGGTGAGTCGTCGCTTGCCGAACCATGCGCTCCTCCACGATTTCATGTGTATGGCTGAAAGCTGATAGCTGATCGCTAAAGGCTAAGAAACTGAGAATCCGGCGCTCGGCCACGCGCAGCTTATCGCCACGCCCCCTCCGCATCCTCATGCGGCGCCCGCGCCGTCCGCAATAGCGCCCCCAACCGTTGCAATTCTTCCGGCGACAGGTGCCCTAATTGCCGAACGTGACATTCCCGCAACGGACCCGCGATTTCGTCAAGCAGCGCCAGCCCGCGTTCCGTGACCCCGACTCGAACCGTGCGCCGATTATCCGCCGGCCGTTCACGCGCGATCAACGCCCGCTGCTCCAGCTTGTCGAGCATCCGTGTGATATCCGGGGCACGCGAAACCAGCCGGTCCGCCAAAGCCAGCGTGGGTAGCGTCTCGGGATGCTCCGCCTTCAACAGGCGAAGCACGTTATACTGCTGTGGCGTCAGGTCATACCGACCGAACAACTCGTCTTCCAGCGCGCGCAGCCGATCGTACGTCCGCCACAGGTTGAGGAAGACCTCCTGTTCCAGACTGTCAAATCGAAGCGAAGAGACCGCGCTTGGAGGGTCTATACTGGCCATATCGGCAGGATACTTATTGGAACAATAGTTGTCCAGACAATTAATTGAATCCGTCGGTCATCTAAACCTCTTTTCCGCTTATTTCCGCAGCGCTTCCGCGAAAAGGCATGTCAGCTGTGACGTTCATTGTCCTTCAAATGCGCACCGTCAGTGGAAAGAATCGACCGTTTTGTGGAACGCATTTCGCGGTCAATGCACGACAGGCTCTTTTGCACCTTGTCGATAGCTGTCGATGAGCGCCGATGGATGCCATTACGGGGTCGTTTGTGTCATCCATTGTCGCTTCATCCAAAAGGGGGTGCGGGGCGCATGGAAGGAATGAATCTTTGCAACACCTCTCCCATCCCATCGCTTTCCTGGACCTGATCTGTCGCGGATCTGACACATTCCGTCCCCGCCCATTCCCCCAACTACACCGGAAGCGCACCGGGAGTACACCGGAAGCGCACTGGGAGTACACCGCCTGACCCCGGAACTCCACCCATCCGTTCAACTTCACGATAAACGAGGACAACCGCCACTATGACAGGCCAGTTCGCCGGACACCGCGTTGTCGACGTTCGGGCGCCCTGGCGGTAGAGTCAGGTTGGGGGTGTGAAAGCCCGCTTGAAACTTGGGCCCTGTGGATTTGCCTTCGGGAGACCGCGATGACCGGCGAGGTTGTGTACCTGTATGCCTTTGACGTGGCGAATGAGATCGTCACCTGCAAGATCCGGGAAATTCTTGGCCGGCCGCCGTTTCCCTTCGAGGTGCATGGACGACCGACCTTCCCCCGCGACTTGCCGCTATACAAGCCCCTAGCCGTCGAACCGCCCACGCCGGACATGGCCCTACGCGGCCAACCGGTGCGCCTTTTGGTCCGTGTCTACGAGGTGGGCGTCGTCACCATCGCCGTGCGCGCACCTTTCGATGTCAGTTCTCTTGTTGACCTCATCCCACTGCACAAGCCCGTTCTTGATGACGGTCGAACGCTCGACACGGTCGTCCAGGATCTTTGCGCCGATGTCCGCGTATCGCTCAAGGGCTTGCTCATTCGCGATTCTCCCCCGATGCAGCCCGAAGCCTATACCGCCTTCTGCATTACCGACCTTGGCGCCGGCCGCGACGCCAACGACTGGCTCGCCAAGGAACGCCGCAACGTCGCCGGCCTGTTGTCCGAAACGGAACCGGCGCGCCTGAGCGAGGCCCAGGTCACGGAAGTCCTTCGCCTTCAGCGCTCTTTCGAAAACACCGATCTCGTCGTCATCGACTGGGATGCCGCGCTCGTCGTCGACCTCACCGGCTACGTGGAAGACGTGCTCTATGTCCTGGAACTGGCCAACCTCCA
>Ga0207158_1099_pt1 | contig 21325 bp, 17 predicted proteins | sample Alteio_BWMinHeat_22_FD_153512 | JGI IMG/M metagenome (GOLD analysis project Ga0207158, IMG submission 153512) | Enriched cells from forest soil in Barre Woods Harvard Forest LTER site, Petersham, Massachusetts, United States -... | ecosystem: Environmental > Terrestrial > Soil > Temperate forest >... | reverse complement strand
TGTATCTGAAACGCCGGATTCCAGAAATTTTCCGGAAAATGTTGCAGGCAGGTGGCGAAATGAATTTCCGGCGCGAATTTGTCTTCGGCGAAAGCCAGCGAGAAGCCGACTTTCACTGACGTGCCGTCCGGACGCTTGGCCTCGCGCTCAAAGCGCATCACATTGGACTGGGCGACTGCCGCGGCGCGGAACATCGCCTCGTCAGCGCCCGCATCTGTCGATTCCAGGATAAGCAGCGAGAGACCTTCATGCCGCGCGATGAAATCGCGGTTATAGGCGGCAAACAATTTTGAAAATCCGTCGCCGCCGAGCTTCTCGGGTTCTGCAAAGGTCAAAAGCTCGATAAAGACTCCGGGGAACTGCACGATGTAATTATGCGTGCCCCAGGGATGGCGGTTGCGCGCGCCGACGGTAAAGCCGAGCCGGCAATAAAACTCGGCCGCCGCGTCGAGATCGCGCACGGCGTGAACGATGTGGTCGAGACCGCGAGCCAAAAATCACACCAGCCGACTCTGATCGACCGCGGCGCCGATGAACGACGAGAACAGCGGATGCGGTTCGAACGGCCGTGACTTCAGCTCGGGATGAAACTGCACGCCGATGAACCAGGGATGATCTTCGTATTCGATGATCTCCGGCAGAATGCCGTCCGGCGACATGCCGGAGAAACGCATGCCGCGCTGCTCGAGCCGACTCTTGTAAGCCGTGTTGACTTCGTAGCGATGGCGGTGCCGCTCGAAGATGTCGGTGCCGCCATAAATCTGCGCTACCCGGCTGCCGCGCGTCAGCATCGCCTCATAAGCGCCAAGCCGCATGGTGCCGCCGAGATCGCCGCCATCCATGCGCTTCTGCAACTCGTTTCCCTTGAGCCATTCTGTCATCAGGCCGACCACCGGCTCTGATGTTGCGCCGAACTCGGTCGAATTGGCGTTCTCGATGCCGCACAGATTGCGCGCGGCTTCCACTACCGCCATCTGCATGCCAAAGCAGATGCCGAAATACGGCACGCGGCGCTCGCGCGCGAATTGCACAGCCTTGATTTTTCCTTCGGCGCCGCGCTGGCCAAAACCACCAGGCACCAGAATGCCGTCGACGTGTTCGAGGAACGGCGCCGGATCTTCGTTCTCGAATACTTCAGACTCGATCCAGTCGAGCTTGACCTTGACCTTGTTGGCGATGCCGCCATGCGACAGCGCCTCGGTCAGCGATTTGTAGGCATCTTTCATACCGGTGTATTTGCCGACAATCGCGATGGTCACATCGCCTTCCGGATTGCGCACGCGTTCATTGATGGTGTGCCAGCGCGCCAGATCGGGCGTTGTCTTGGCATCGAGCCCGAACGCGGAGAGCACTTCGCGATCGAGACCGGCGGCACTATAGGCTTCCGGCACAGCGTAAATATTGTCGACGTCGCGCGCTTCGATCACTGCGTTTTCGCGGACATTGCAAAACAGGCCAAGCTTGCGCCGTTCGCTTTCCGGAATCGGCCGATCGGTACGGCACAGCAAAATGTCCGGCTGAATACCGATCGAACGTAACTCCTTGACCGAATGCTGCGTCGGCTTGGTCTTTAACTCGCCCGCGCTGGGAATGAACGGCAGCAGCGTGAGATGGATATAGACCGCGGTATTGCGCGGCAGATCGTTGCCGAGTTGCCGGATCGCCTCGAAGAACGGCAGGCCCTCGATATCGCCGACCGTGCCGCCGATCTCGCACAACACGAAATCAAAATCGTCATTGCCGTCGCGGATGAAATCCTTGATGGCATTGGTAACGTGCGGAATGACCTGGATAGTGGCGCCGAGGTAGTCGCCACGCCGCTCCTTGGCGAGAATGTCCTGATAGATGCGGCCGGTGGTGATGTTGTCCTGGCGCGTGGCCGGGCGGCCGGTAAAACGCTCGTAGTGACCGAGGTCGAGATCGGTCTCGGCGCCATCGTCGGTGACGAACACCTCGCCGTGCTGATAGGGCGACATGGTGCCGGGATCGACGTTGATGTACGGGTCGAGCTTGCGCAGACGCACTTTGTAGCCGCGCGCCTGTAGCAGCGCGCCAAGGGCCGCGGATGCGAGACCTTTACCCAGGGAGGAGACCACGCCGCCGGTGATAAAAATGTACCGCGCCATGGGGCCTAACCTGTAAGCGGCCTAAATCGATTCGACGAGCGCGAAAAGCACAAGGCCGCCTTGCGCCTGTGTGTAGCTCGCAATATTTTCGTCTTTACAGACAGTTGCATGTCCATTTTCACGTTTTAGGCGAGATTCATGACCGACCGTCACGTTTCGCGCCCCGTCCATAACGTTGAAGGGCCGGTTTCCCGGCCCTTCCTTGAAGGTTTCTTACTTCGACTGCGGGACCTGCGGTCCCGAAGGGGTGGTGGGCGCCGCCGGCGCGCCTTGCAGTTGTTTAAGCAACCCGCCGCCGTCATTGCTGAGCGGCGCGGGCGTACCCGGCGCTGTCGGCGTGCTTTGCCCGCCCTGCAGGATCGAACTCGGCGCGCGATTGAAGCCGGCCAGGATCGACAGGATCAGGCTGGTCGCAAAAAACAGCCCGGCGAGGATTGCGGTCGCGCGCGTCAACACGTTTGCCGTGCCGCGGCTGCTCATGAAGCCGCCACCGCCGCCAATGCCAAGCCCGCCACCTTCGGAGCGCTGTAGCAGCACCACGCCGATCAAGGCGAGCACCAGCATCAGATGAATGACAATAATCACGTGCTGCATGCGGCCAAAATCCGTTCAATCCAAAGCCAACAAGAAAACCGGTCCGGGCTTACGGCCTCGGGCGGGCTACGCCGTTCATATAGGAATTCGCCGCGGTCTCTACACCATCGTCCGGCGCTTTTCCACCCTTGTTCACCCTTGCAGCGATTAGCGATAAACCCCTGCAATACTGAGAAAATCGTCCGCTTTCAGGCTGGCGCCGCCAACCAGCGCGCCATTCACATTGGGTACGGTCAGCAGTTCCTTGGCATTGGCCGGCTTGACCGAACCGCCATACAGGATACGCACGCTGGCCCCGTCCGCACGTATGCGCTCACCAAGCCGCTTGCGGATGAATGCATGCACCTCGGCCACGTCGGCCGCTGTCGGTGTTAAACCTGTTCCAATCGCCCAGACCGGCTCATAGGCGATAACCAGATTGGCACTGGTTGCACCATCGGGCAGCGAACCGTCGAGCTGGCCGCCGACGATTGTCAACGTCTCGCCCGCTTCACGTTGTGCGCGCTGCTCGCCGACGCAGACAATCGCGATCAATCCCGCCCGTTCCGCAGCCAGCGCCTTGGCGCGCACCTGCGTGTCGCTCTCGTGGTGGCCAGTGCGCCGCTCGGAGTGGCCGACGATAACGGCTGCTGCACCGGCATCCTTGAGCATCTCGGCAGCGATATCGCCGGTATGCGCGCCGGAAGCATCAGCATGACAATCTTGGCCGCCGATGGTCACGGCCGAGCCGCGCGCAGCGGATGCAAAACTCGCAATCAGGGTCGCCGGCGGGCACACCATCAAATCGGCACTGCCGGCAAACGCGGCCGCTCCCTCGATGATCTTGGCAAGCTCGCCCATTGAGGCAGCAAGCCCGTTCATTTTCCAATTGCCCGCGACCAGCGGGCGGGGGTGAACCGCCATGCAAAGGTCCCTTTCCGGCTGCGGTTATCAGACCCGCTGCGCCTGCGCCAGTGCGGGTCGCCTCAAAGCCGATCCTTCTTGAGTTGCAAGGAGTTGGCCTGCTCCCTATAAGGGCGCGACCATCCCTTCATTGCGACGTCAAAGTCATCCGGGAAGAACGCGCGCATGCTACGCGGTATTCACAAAGCCTCCTCGACCTGGCTCGGCAAGGCCGTTATGGCCGTGATCATGGGCGGACTGATTATCAGTTTCGCGATTTGGGGCATCGGCGACATTTTCCGCGGCTTCGGCCTCAATGCAGTGGCCAAAGTCGGGGGCACTGAGATTTCGATCGAGCAGTTCCGCCAGTATTACACCGAGCAACTGCAGCAAATCAGCCGCCGGCTCGGGCGCCAGATCACGCCCGATCAAGCCCGCGGGCTCGGTTTCGATCGCCAGTTGCTGGGGCAAATGGTTGCGGAGAGAACGCTTGACGAGCATGCAAAAAAGCTCCGCCTCGGTCTAGCCGATACCGACATCGCGCGGCGCATCATCGGCGACCAGGGCTTCTGGGGGCCCAATGGCCAATTCGACCGCACCCGCTTTGAACAGGTTATCCGGCAGGCCGGATTCACTGAAGGCCGTTACGTCGCCGAGCAGCGCAGCGTGTTATTGCGCCGGCAGATTGCTCAAAGCGTCAGCGGCGACATGCGCGTACCGGCAACGGCGCTTGAGGTCATCAACCAATTCCAAAATGAGAAACGCACGATCGAATATCTGGCGCTTGGGGCCGCGCAAGCCGGCAATGTTCCACAGCCGACGCCGGAGCAGATGAGCAAGTACTTCGAGGACCGCAAGGTTGTGTTCCGCGCACCGGAATATCGAAAAGTTATCCTGCTAATGCTGACACCGGCCGAGATCGCCAAGCCAGACTCGGTGCCGGAAGCAGACATCAAAACATATTATGACGACCACAAAGCGAGCTTCGGCACGCCGGAACGCCGCGAATTACGCCAAATGGTGTTCCCCAATGTCGAGGAGGCCACGGCCGCACGTGAACGAATCGTCAAAGGCACGAGCTTTGCCGACGTGGCCAAAGAGCGCGGCATGAAAGATTCCGATATCGATGTCGGCATGGTGGCAAAGGCCGACATCATCGACCCGGCCGTCGCCGATGCCGCCTTCGCGCTAAAACCCAAAGAGGTCAGTGCGCCGGTCAAGGGTCAGTTCGGAACGGTGCTGCTGCAAACCGGTAAAATCGAGGCCGGTACGCAGAAGACTTATGAAGAAGCCGCCCCGCAGATCAAACGCGAAATGGCCGAGAGCCGCGCCAAAAGCGAGCTCGGATCGTTGCGTGACAAGATCGAGGACGAACGCGCTGCCGGTTCCACGCTGGCCGAGACCGCCAAGAAACTTTTGCTCAAACCCACTACGTTCGACGCTATTGATCGCACCGGCCGCGGCCTTGATGGCAAGCTGCTCGCCGATTTGCCGAAGACCCCGGACGTGATCAATGCGGCTTTTAGCACCGATATCGGCGTCGATACCGACGCGCTGCAAATTCCGGGCGGCGGCTATCTCTGGCTTGACGTGACCGGAATCACGCCCTCGCGCGAACGCCCGCTTGATGAGGTAAAGGATCAGGTTGCAGCCCGCTGGCACGACGACGAAGTAGCCAAGCGCCTGCGGATGAAAGCCGACGATCTTCTTGCCAAGCTCAAAGCCGGCAGGTCGATGGCTCAACTTGCGACCGAGGCCGGCATCCAGGTGCAAACTGCAACCGACCTGCAACGCCGCAAGTCTGCCGGTTTCATCCCGGCCAAAGCGGTCGAGGAAGTGTTCAAGACGGCAAAGGGCGACGCGGGCAGCGCCGAAGGCGAAACCCAGGTGCAACGTTTCGTCTACCGCGTGACCGATGTGATCGATCCCAAACTCGACATCGCCTCACCGGAAGCGAAACAACTTTCTACGACGCTGCAAAGCTCCTATGCCGACGACGTTATCGGCGAATATATCGGGCGGCTTGAAAACGAATATGGTGTCACCCTCAACGAACAGGCGTTGAACCAAGTCATCGGCGCCGGCACTCCCAATCAATAATTAAAACCCAAAATTAAGATCAATGCAGATCGAGCCATCAGAAACCGTCTTCGCGCAATGTTACAGTCGCGGACAGGCGCAGGTGGTGTGGACCACGCTGGTCGCCGATTTAGAAACGCCGGTGTCGGCGTTTCTGAAAATCAGCGGTGGTAAACCTATGAGCTTTCTGCTGGAGTCGGTGGAAGGCGGCGCGGTGCGCGGCCGCCATTCGATTATCGGGATTGATCCGGACCTGATCTGGCGTACCAATGGCGCCAAAGCCGAGATCAACAGAACCGCGCTCGCCAAGCCCGATGGCTTCGTGTCTTGCCCCGAGCCGCCGCTGCAAGCTCTGCGCGCGCTGATTGCGGAAAGCCGCATCGAATTGCCAGACACGTTGCCGCCGATGGCGGCCGGCATATTCGGCTATCTCGGTTATGACATGGTGCGGCTGATGGAGAATTTGCCAGTACCAAATCCGGATCCGATAGGCATTCCCGACGCCGTGCTGGTGCGCCCGACCGTCATTGTTGTATTCGACGCAGTGAAGGATTCCATCACCGTTGTAACACCAGTGCGCCCCGTTCACGGCGTCGACGCCAAGATGGCACTGCGGCGCGCGGTCGCGCGGCTGTCCAGCATTGTCGAAAGTCTCGATCGCCCGGTCGATATGTCGCTAGCCGAATACGACGAGGGTCCGCTCGACGTGCCGCCGAAGTCCAACACCACGCCGGCCGAATACAAGGCCATGGTCGCCAAGGCCAAAGACTACATCGTCGCGGGCGACGCGTTTCAAATCGTTCTGGCGCAACGCTTCGAGGCGCCATTCACATTGCCGCCGTTTTCGCTTTATCGCGCACTGCGACGGACCAATCCCTCGCCCTACCTTTATTTCCTTGACTACGGCAATTTTGCCGTCGCAGGCTCTAGCCCAGAAATTCTGGTCAAAGTGAGCGGCGACCTCGTTACAATCCGCCCGATTGCAGGCACGCGCGCGCGCGGCAACACCCCGCATGAAGATAAGGCATTGGAAGAAGAACTGCTTGCCGATCCGAAGGAGCGCGCCGAACATTTGATGCTGCTCGATCTCGGGCGCAACGATGTCGGCCGCGTTGCTCAGATTGGCAGCGTCGCGGTCACCGATCAGTTCTTCGTCGAGCGTTACAGCCATGTGATGCACATTGTGTCGAACGTTGAGGGCAAGCTCAGCGCGGAGCGCGACGCACTCGATGCACTGGCCGCGGGTTATCCAGCCGGCACGGTGTCAGGTGCGCCGAAAGTACGCGCCATGCAGATCATCGACGAATTAGAAAAAGAAAAACGCGGCCTTTATGCGGGCTGCGTCGGTTATTTTTCCGCCACCGGCGAGATGGACACCTGCATCGTGTTGCGCACAGCGCTGGTAAAAGACAGCACCATGTATGTCCAAGCCGGCGCCGGCATCGTCGCCGACAGCAATCCTGACCTTGAACAACAGGAATGCGTCAACAAGGCCAAGGCCTTGTTCCGCGCCGCCGAGGAAGCCAGGCGTTTTGCCAGCGCCGCCAAACGCGGACAGTAGCGCCCCATCGGCCTTCACGTGCTAAACTGATTGCCATGGCCTCCCTGCAACGCCTCGATAGATTAATTGCCCATCTGATCGCCGCCACGCAATGGCTGGCGCTACCGCTGATCGTGCTGTTATTTTTGCAATGGCCGCTGCGCGATATTTTCCGCGGCTATTCACGAGAGGCCAACGATCTCGGCCAGGTGATTTTTGCGGTCTATGTCGCATTCAGCATTACGGCTGCGACCCGTGCCGGCACGCATCTGGCCGCCGACACGCTGGCGCAACGCTACTCGGCGCGCACGCGCCAGCGTCTCAAACAGATCGGCGCTGGCTTTGCGATGCTGCCGTGGGCTCTGTTCGTGCTGGTCTCAGGCAAGGTGTTTGTCGTCCCGTCGGTGCTGGGATTGGAATCGTTTCCCGATACCAACAATCCCGGTTATTTCATCATTAAGTCGGCGCTGTGGATCATGGCAATCATCATCATCGCCCAATCGCTACTCGATATTTTTCGCACCGCTCGTTCGGATGACACCTGATGGAATGGAGCGGCTTCGCGCTTCTTATACTGGTCGGCATTGGAATTATTTCCACCGGTTTGCCTGCCGCGTTCATTCTTATCGCGGTTGCCAGCATCGGCGCGGTGCTCGGCCTGCTCACTGGCACGATCCCGATCTCGCTGCTGTGGGCGCTGCCCGGCCGGCTGATCAATCTGTTCGACAATGATCTGCTGCAAGCTTTGCCGCTCTACGTGACCATGGGCTTGCTGCTTGGCCGCTTGCCGATCGCAGATGCGCTTTACCGCACGAGCAACGCCATCCTGCCGAAGCGAGCCTCTGCGCCCCTGGTCTCCGGCATGATGCTCGGTGCATTGCTCGGGCCGATGAATGGCTCGGTCGGCGCCAGCGTGCTGGGTTTGTCGCGAGTAGTCGCGCCGCGACTTACTGCCGAAGGTGTGCCAGCAGCCACGCGTGACGCCGTGATTGCGGTTGCCAGCACGCTCGGCGTTTTGGTTCCGCCGTCACTGGTGCTCATCCTGCTCAGCGACGCGATGTTGTCGGCGCATACTACCGCGGTGACCGCTACCGGCCGCATGGATCGTGTAATCAACACGCAAGACATATTTCACGCAGCGCTAGTGCCGGCCGGAATTTTCCTGCTGTTGTGTATCGCGCTGACTTGGCACGCCGGGAGGGATCAAGGATTGCCGCCCGCGAAGCGCGAACGCGTGACCGTCAAAGAAATGATTCTGGCCGCGTTCGCCCTTGCTTCGTTGCTGGTGCTGCTGGGCGGCGTCGCCGCCGGATATTTCTACGCCGTCGAAGCAGCGGCCGTCGGTGCCTTCGCATTGTTGAGCGGCGGTCTTGTCAGCGGCCGGCTACCACGCGTTATTTTGCGCGAAGTACTACAAGACGCCATTGCGATCACCGGCGCACTATTCTCTCTTTTAATCGCGGCCACCACCTTTACGCTGGTGCTGCGGCTACTCGGCACCGACAAACTGGTAAATAATCTGGTTGTCGGCATTCCAGGCGGAGACATCCTCCCCGTCGCAATAGTGCTCAGCGTGATCGGTCTGTGCGCCTTCGTGCTCGACGCGTTCGAAATTATTTTTGTGGTCGTGCCGATTGTCATTCCGCCCCTATTGATACGCGTTGCCGATGCGCGCTGGGTAGCGGTGCTAGTGCTGCTCACATTGCAGGCCAGTTTTCTGCTGCCGCCGTTCGGCTATGCGCTGATGATGGTGCGGGGCGCGATCAAAAATCCAGCGCCGTTTCACTCCTTCGTACGAGCGCTGCTGCCATTCCTGGCGGCACAGTGGATGTTGCTCATTGTCGTGCTGCTGGTGCCCAAGCTTGTCCATTTCGGAGAGAACGCCGAGGCCAGCCGGCGCGGCCCCGCCGTGCCGATGTCCAACGAAGAACTCGACAAGCGCTTGCGGGAAATGGTCATCCCGCTGCCGTCTCTCGACAAGAAATAGGGCTGCTTGACCCTCCTTGAGGGCCGCCTTAAGACCTTGCGAGGACCGAAGAAAACATGATCGTTTTGATCGACAATTACGACAGCTTCACCTTCAACCTCGTCCATTATCTGGGCGGCTTGGGGGCGGACGTCGTTGTGCATCGGAATGACAAGATATCCACCGCCAACGTCATGGCGTTGGAGCCGGCCGCGATTGTGCTGTCGCCTGGCCCTTGCACGCCGAACGAAGCCGGTATTTGCCTCGATCTCATCGGCAGGGCCGCGAACACCGTACCAATTCTCGGCGTCTGCCTCGGTCATCAGGCGATCGGACAGGCGTTCGGCGGCAAGGTGGTGCGCGCGCCGGCGCCGGTCCACGGCAAATTGTCCGACATCAGCCACACCAATTCGGGGGTGTTTCTCGGTATCAACGGCCCGTTCAAAGCGACACGTTATCATTCGCTTGTGGTCGATCGCGCCAGCATGCCCAGCGCGCTCACGATCAACGCCGAAACCAACGACAGGCTAGTGATGGGCGTGGCGCACGAAAACCTGCCGCTCCACGGCGTGCAGTTTCATCCCGAGAGCATCGCGTCCGAGCACGGCCATCTGATGCTGAAGAATTTTCTCGATCTTGCCGCCGCTTGGAATGCGCAACGCGGCCGCCGCGTAAACACGACACGCGCGCCCGCGCGCGCGTCGGCTTGAAGGCGCCGCCCATGGCCGACGATTTCAAAGCGCTCATCGCCAAGGTCGCGACCGGCGCGCAGTTGACACGCGCGGAATCCGCCAATGCTTTCGATCGCATGATGTCGGGCGAAGCCACCCCCTCACAGATGGGTGCGCTGCTGATGGCCTTGCGCGTGCGTGGCGAAACCGTTGACGAGATCACCGGCGCGGTGACGACCATGCGCGCCAAGATGCTGGGCGTGAAAGCGCCGCCCGACGCCGTCGATGTCGTCGGCACCGGGGGTGATGCTTCAGGCTCGTTCAACATTTCGACCTGCGCGGCATTCATAGTCGCGGGCGCCGGTATTCCGGTCGCCAAGCACGGCAACCGCGCGCTGTCATCAAAATCCGGCGCCGCCGACGTGCTTGGCGCGCTCGGCGTCAAGATCGATCTTAACCCGAACCAAGTCGGACGCTGCATCCGCGAGGCCGGCATCGGCTTCATGTTTGCGCCGGCGCATCATCCAGCGATGAAGAACGTGGGTCCTACCCGCGTCGAGCTCGGCACCCGCACGATCTTCAACCTGCTCGGGCCGCTGTCGAACCCGGCGAGCGTAAAGCGGCAGATGATCGGCACGTTTTCCAAGCAATGGATCGAGCCGATGGCGCAGGTGCTCAATAATCTTGGTTCGGAATGCGTCTGGGTCGTGCACGGCTCCGACGGTCTCGATGAGATTACCACGTCGGGGCCGACCAGCGTCGCCGCGCTTGAGAACGGCAAAATTCGCCTGTTCGAAGTGACACCGGAAGACGCCGGACTTAAGCGTGTCAAGCCGGAGGCACTCAAAGGCGGCGATGCCGAGCACAATGCAAAGGCATTGCTCGACGTGCTCAAAGGCAAAGCCGGATCATTCCGCGATGTGTCGGTCCTGAACGCCGCCGCGGCGCTGATCGTCGCGGGCAAAGCCAAGGATTTGAAGGAGGGCGCGGCGCTGGCGGCTAAGTCGATCGACAGCGGTGAGGCCGAAGGCCGGCTTGATCGGTTAATTAAGATGTCGAACGTTGTGGAAGTCGCATGAGCGACATTCTCACCAAGATCGAAGCCTATAAGCGCGAGGAGATTGCTGCGGCCAAACGTGCGCTTCCTCTCGCTGCGCTGGAAGCCGAGGCGAAGGCGGCGGCCCCGCCGCGCGGATTCCTGCGCGCGATCGAGCGACGTATTGCGAGTGGCGAATTTGCGTTGATTGCCGAGATCAAGAAGGCCAGTCCGTCAAAAGGCCTGATCCGCGCCGATTTCGATCCGCCAAAATTCGCCAAGGCCTATGAAGCCGGCGGCGCTACGTGTCTTTCAGTGTTGACCGACGCGCCTTCGTTTCAAGGCAAACCGGAGTTTTTGAGAGCGGCGCGTGACGTCACCACCCTGCCTGCGCTGCGCAAGGATTTCATTTACGATTCCTATCAGGTGGTGGAATCTCGCGCACTCGGCGCCGATTGTATTTTGATCATCATGGCGGCGCTCGATGATACGGCGGCGAAAATAATCGAGGACACGGCATTTTCTTATGGCATGGACGTCCTGCTCGAGGTCCACAATGACGAGGAACTGGCGCGCGCGCTCAATCTCAAGTCGCGGCTCATCGGCATCAACAATCGCGACCTGCGCACATTTGAAACATCGCTGACGGTGAGCGAAAAGCTGGCACCAAAAATTCCGCGTGCGCGCATCATTGTCGCCGAAAGCGGATTGAACACGCCGGCCGATCTGGCGCGGCTGTCGCGTATCGGCATTTCGACGTTCCTCGTCGGTGAGAGCCTGATGCGACAGGATGATGTCACGGCCGCCACACGCACTTTACTCGACCGCGCGCCACGCCGCGCAGCGGCGGAGTGAAACGTGATCAAACGCAAAAAGATCATCAGGAAGACCACAAAGGCGAAGCCGAAAGCCAGAACAAAAGCTACACCAAAAACTAAAGCCAAGGCTAAATCCAAGCCGGCCACGCGTCCAAAGCCAAAGCGCGCGGCACCGGCCGCCAAGGCGGAGCTTTCCCATATCGACCCGCGCGGCCAGGCGCACATGGTCGATGTCTCGGCCAAGAATCTGACCGAACGCATCGCCGTTGCGGAAGGCCGCGTCATCATGCGCAAGGAGACGCTCGACACAGTCATCGCAGGCAATGCCATGAAGGGCGACGTGCTAGGTGCAGCGCGGCTTGCCGGCATCATGGCCGCCAAACGCACCCACGGCCTGATTCCACTCTGCCATCCTCTGCCGATCACCAAGGTTGAAATCGAAATCAATCCGGAACATGCGCTGCCCGGATATTTGGTCCAGGCCACGGTCAAGGTGACCGGACAGACCGGCGTTGAGATGGAGGCGCTCGTTGCCGTTTCGATCGCGTGCCTCACCATCTACGACATGGCCAAGGCAATCGAAAAGGGCATGAGGATCGAAGGGGTCCGCTTGCTTGAGAAGAGCGGCGGCAAGTCCGGCGACTACCACGCGGAGAATTAACCTGTGGCGCTGATGCCGGTCGTCGAAGCGTTGCAGCGTGTGCTCGCCGAGGCGCGCGCGCTGCAGCCTGAGATGGTGCCGCTCCATGAGGCCCTTGGGCGCGTTCTCGCCGGCAACGTGATGGCGTTGCGCACCCAGCCCCCGGCCGCGGTTTCGGCGATGGACGGTTATGCGGTGCGCGCCAGTGATGTGACGACTGCGCCAGTCGCGCTCAAACTCATTGGTGAAGTCGCCGCCGGGCACCCATTCAATGGCGAAGTCAAAGCCGGCCAAGCCGCTCGCATTTTCACCGGCGGCGTGATGCCGGCCGGCGCCGATACCGTCGTCATTCAGGAACACACTGCGCGCGACGAAGGCACCGTCATGATCCTAAAAGTCACTGCCAAAGGCCGCAATGTACGCGACCAAGGCATCGACTTCGTCAAAGATCAGGTCCTGTTGCGCAAAGGTCGCCGCCTCAGCGATCGCGATTTGATGCTGGCGGCCGCCATGAATCATCCGCGCTTGAGCGTTCACCGGCGGCCCAAAGTTGCCGTGCTCGGCACCGGCGATGAATTGGTGGCCCCGGGCAGTTCGCCCGCGCCCGGCGAGATCGTCTATTCTAACGGGTTTGCGTTGATCGCGCTGGCGCGCCGTGAAGGCGCCGAGGTGAGCGATCTCGGCATTGCCCCCGATCGGGTAGAGGACATCGCGTCGGCCGTACGTCGCGCGCGCGATAGCGGCGCGGACATCCTCGTGACGACCGGCGGCGCATCGGTTGGCGAACATGACCTGGTGCAAAAGGCGCTGGCCGCTGAAGGCCTGGACTTGTCGTTCTGGCGGGTGGCGCTGCGTCCGGGGCGGCCGATGATGCATGGCCGATTGGGCGCCATGCAGGTGCTCGGCCTTCCCGGCAATCCGGTATCGTCCTATGTCTGCGCGCGCTTGTTCCTCATGCCGTTGATCCGCCAACTATCCGGCCGCACCGATGTGGCGCAGACCACTGCGACGGCCCGCCTCGGCTGCGACCTGCCCGCCAATGACGAGCGGGCCGACTACCTTCGGGCAACCCTCGAGCAAGGTCCAGACGGTCCCATGGCCATCCCGCTACCCTCTCAGGATAGTTCCTTGATGGCGCCGCTGGCCGAGGCTGACTGCTTGCTGATTCGGGAGCCACATGCGCCGGCGGCGGCGGCCGGTTCACCTTGTGTCATCCTTAAGCTAGGCCTTTAGCGGCCTTTCGACTTATTCACTTCAAATTAAATGGTTGCGGAACACATATCGAACAGATAGTGTTCGTTCATGATTTGTTTCTGGCTGGGCACCTTTTGGGCCTGCCGAAACGGGGGAGAGACCGATGTTGACCCGCAAGCAATTCGAGCTCCTGCGCTTCATCCACGAGCGGCTGACCGAAGCCGGTGTGCCGCCCTCCTTCGACGAAATGAAAGACGCGCTCGACCTGCGCTCCAAATCGGGCATCCACCGGCTCATAACGGCCCTTGAGGAGCGCGGCTTCATCCGCCGCCTGCCTAACCGGGCGCGCGCCATCGAGGTCATCAAGCTGCCGGACTCAGTCGCCCACGGCATCAGCGGCGGCCGCTCACGCGGCTTCACCCCCAGCGTGATCGAGGGCGACCTCGGGCGGGTCCGTGCCGCCTCCGGCGATCCCGATGAGGATAGCGGCCGCCCGATCGCGGTGCCAGTCATGGGACGCATTGCCGCCGGCACGCCAATTGAGGCGATTCAGACCCGCAGCCATGTCATCAACATGCCAGCCGATCTGCTGACCGCCGGTGAACATTTCGCGCTCGAAGTACGCGGCGATTCCATGATTGAAGCCGGCATTCTCGACGGCGATCTGGCGCTGATCCGCAAGTCCGAAGCCGCCGACACCGGTGACATCGTAGTGGCACTAATCGACGACGAGGAAGCCACATTAAAGCGTTTCCGCCGCCGTGGCGCTTCGATCGCGCTTGAGCCGGCCAATCCGTCCTATGAGGTGCGCATCCTGCCGCCCAACCGCGTGCGTATTCAGGGCAAGCTGGTCGGGCTGTTCCGCCGCTACTAGTTCGAATCTCCAACCTCTAGGTCCTCCGTGCGCGGCATCGCATCGTGCACCGTCGGGCGTATCGATGTCGGCGTGGCCTCCACGCTGAGGGCGGCACGTGACCAAGGCCGGTCATAGCCCGGCGGGGGCGGGCAGCACTCTGATCGAATCGCTCACCCGTCCAACGGAGCGCCATGGCGCCATTGGCGCGCTAGGTCTTGCGATCGATCAGGAGCGCAGCGCATTCACCCGGTGCTTCGCGCGGGCTCACCACCACGGCAGCGCGCACGCAGCCATAGGTTGTGGCTAGGAGAACGGTTGCGAACGCGGAGGAAAAATTCAGCCAGCCGTTTTTTCTTTGGCTTGGTCCTTAGCCCAAGTGTCGCGCAGGCCAATCGTGCGGCTGAACACCGGCGTCTTTGGTTTCGAATCCCGATCAAGGCAGAAATAGCCTTGGCGTTCGAATTGCACCGGCTGCTCGATCTTGGCATCGACCAGCACCGGCTCGAGACGGGCGCCGCTCAGGACTTCGATCGAATTCGGATTGAGGTCCGCAGTAAAGCCTTCGCCGCCGCTCGGGTCCGGCTTGGCGAAAAGCGGATTATACAGCCGCACCTCGGCAGCGATCGAATGCGCCGCCGAAACCCAATGAATGGTTGCCTTCACCTTGCGACCGTCCGGGGCATTGCCTCCTTTGGTCGCCGGATCGTAGGTGCAGCGCAACTCAATGACTTCGCCCGTCGCGTTTTTCACCACTTCGCGGCAAGTGATGAAATAGGCGTAGCGCAGTCGAACCTCCCTACCGGGCGACATGCGGAAAAATTTCTTTTCCGGAGTCTCCATGAAGTCTTCCTGCTCGATAAAAAGCTCGCGCGAGAATTTGATCTTGCGCGAGCCGGCTGCCGAGTCCTCAGGATGATTGACTGCGTCCAATTCCTCCATTTGCGCTTCCGGATAATTTTCGATCACGACCTTAAGCGGGCGCAATACCGCCATACGCCGCAGCGCAGTCTTATTGAGCACCTCGCGTACCGAAAATTCGAACTGACCGGCATCCACGATGCTATTGGCCTTGGCAACACCGATGCGTTTGATGAAATCGCGGATCGCTTCCGGCGGCACGCCGCGGCGGCGCAAGCCGGCGAGCGTCGGCATGCGCGGATCGTCCCAGCCGGTGACATGACCATCGCGCACAAGCGTCGTGAGCACACGCTTGGACAGCACCGTATAAGTGATATTGAGCCGCGCCATTTCATACTGATGGGGCTTCGACGGTACCTCGAGATTGGCGATGAACCAGTCGTAAAGCGGGCGGTGATCCTCAAATTCAAGCGTGCAGATCGAGTGGGTGACGCCTTCGATCGCGTCGGATTGGCCATGGGCGAAGTCGTAGCTGGGATAAATTTTCCAGGCCGTGCCGGTGCGCGGATGCGGCGCATTGAGAATACGATACAACACCGGATCGCGCAGGTTGATGTTGCCGGAAGACATGTCAATCTTGGCGCGCAGCACACGCGCGCCGTTGGGAAACTCTCCGGCTTTCATGCGGCGGAAAAGATCGAGATTTTCGTCGACGCCGCGGTCGCGGAATGGGCTGTTCTTGCCGCCTTCCGTGAGCGTACCGCGGCTGACGCGCATGTCGTCTTGACTCTGATCATCGACATAGGCCTTGCCGGCACGGATCAGATCCTCCGCCCAGCCGTACAACCGTTCGAAATAATCCGAGGCGTGATAGAGGTTTTCGCCCCAGTCGAAGCCGAGCCAGCGCACGTCGCGCTCGATGGCGTCGATATATTCCTGTTCTTCCTTGGCCGGGTTGGTGTCGTCGAACCGCAGATTACAATAGCCACCGAATTCTTCGGCAATGCCGAAATTCAGGCAGATCGCCTTGGCATGACCGATATGAAGATAGCCGTTCGGCTCCGGTGGAAAGCGGGTGACGACTTGCTTGACGCGTCCAGCGTCGAGATCGGCCTTGACGATGTCGCGGATGAAATCGCGGGCAGCCTCTTGGGACGCTGGATTTCCACTTGCCTTATCGTCGGTAGCCATGCTTCCTCGACCTTCGATTCCAACCTTTGCTGGCGCGGCCTATGCCATGACGTGCCGCTTGGCTCAATGTCAATTGCGCTGACACCCATCCCTCCAATTGTGGTACAGGGCGCGCGATGAGCGAACCTGTTGTCACCCGTTTTGCACCTTCCCCCACCGGCTTCCTCCATATCGGCGGCGGCCGCACCGCGCTATTCAACTGGCTCTATGCCCGCCGGCACAGCGGCAAGATGCTGCTGCGAATCGAGGATACCGACCGCGAACGTTCCACCTCGGCGGCGATTGGCGCCATCATCGACGGGTTGACCTGGCTGGGGCTGACCTGGGATGGCGAGATCGTGTTCCAGTTCTCGCGCGCGGCCCGCCACCGCCAGATCGCTGAGCAATTGCTCGCCGCAGGCAAGGCCTACCACTGCTATGCCTCGCCGGAGGAACTCACCGCTATGCGCGAGGCTGCCCGCAGCGAGGGTCGCGCCAAGCTCTATGATGGCCGCTGGCGCGACCGCAATCCATCCGACGCCCCGCCCGGCGTTAAGCCGGTCATCCGCCTCAAGGCGCCGCAAACCGGGGAAACCGTGGTCGAGGATCAAGTGCAAGGCCGCGTGGTCTGGCAGAATGAAAATCTCGACGATTTCGTGCTGCTGCGCTCCGATGGCACCCCGACTTATATGCTGGCCGTGGTGGTGGACGACCATGACATGAACATCACTCATATCATTCGCGGCGACGATCACCTCAACAATGGCGCCCGCCAGACGCAGATCTATCAGGCGCTCGGTTGGACCGTGCCGAGCATGTCGCATATCCCACTGATCCACGGGCCGGACGGTTCCAAACTGTCCAAGCGCCATGGTGCACTCGGCGTCGATGCCTACCGGGCTATGGGCTACCTGCCGGCGGCGATGCGCAATTATCTGGTCCGTCTTGGCTGGAGCCATGGCGACCAGGAAATCTTCAACACCCAAGAGATGATCGCCGCCTTTGACCTCGCGCATATTGGCCGGTCTCCGGCGCGATTCGATTTCACCAAGTTGGAGAGCCTCAACGGCCATTACGTCCGAACCACCGACGACGCCGACTTGATCACGGACCTCGAACAGTTGCTGCCGCATATCGCCGGGGGCCAGGAACTCACGAGCAAGATGACCCCGGCCCTGCGCATAATGCTTATGTCGGCCATGCCGGCCTTGAAGGAGCGCGCTAAAACTCTGGTTGAGTTATTCGACGCCACCCGCTTCCTGTGGGCGAGCCGTCCGCTCGACATCAACGACCAAGCCAGGGCCTTGCTCACGCCCGAAGCCAAAGCTCTGATTGCCGGATTGCTGCCGGAACTCGAGGCTGCCGCCGATTGGACATCAATAGCAATCGAGGCGGTGGTACGGCCCTTCGCTGAGCGCGCCGGCCAGAAGCTTGGCGCCGTGGCACAACCGTTACGGGCAGCGCTTACCGGGCGGACCACCTCGCCGCCGATTTTCGACGTGCTGGCTGTCTTGGGTAAGGACGAGAGCTTGGCCCGGTTGCGCGACCAGGCAATCGGACTTGCATAGATTGCCCGCAAACGGCCAGCGCCATGCCCTATTATGACGGGTAGGCTCAGACCTTGCGCTATCTTGCAGCGCACACTTGGATGGGCTACCCAAATTAAGGCCGGACCCGCACGCCCGACCGGCGTCACCCTTCCCGGCCAACCGATTTTACGCGCTGCCCGCTGCCAATTCGAGGGCTCGACCATGGACGCCAAAACCAAGCCGACGACCGACGCTAAAACCGGAACGATCACGGTCGGTAACAAGAACTGGGATTTCCCGGTTTACAAAGGCACGATTGGCCCGGACGTGCTCGACATCGCCAAGCTTTACGGCGACAGCGGCATGTTCACCTACGATCCGGGCTTCACCTCGACTGCCAGTTGCGAATCCAAAATCACCTATATCGATGGCGACGAAGGCGTCCTGCTCTATCGCGGCTATCCGATCGAGCAACTCGCCGAGCACGGAGATTTTCTGGAGACCTGTTACTTGTTGCTCTACGGCGAATTGCCGACGCCCTCGCAGAAAGCCGACTTCGATTATCGCGTCACTCGGCACACAATGGTGCACGAGCAGATGAGCCGTTTCTTCCAGGGTTTCCGCCGCGACGCGCATCCGATGGCGGTCATGACGGGCTGCGTCGGCGCATTGTCGGCGTTCTATCATGACTCCACCGACATCTCGGACCCGGTTCAGCGGATGATTGCCTCGCTCCGTATGATCGCCAAAGTCCCAACGCTGGCCGCGATGGCTTACAAATATTCGGTCGGGCAGCCGTTCGTTTATCCTAAGAACGATCTCGATTATTCGACCAATTTCCTACGCATGTGTTACGCGGTGCCGGCTGAGGAGTATAAGCCGAACCCAGTGCTGGCGCGCGCCATGGACCGCATCTTCATCCTGCACGCAGACCACGAACAAAATGCTTCGACTTCGACGGTGCGGCTGGCCGGCTCTTCAGGCGCGAACCCATTTGCCTGCATCGCCGCCGGCTGCGCATGTTTGTGGGGACCCGCACACGGCGGTGCCAACGAAGCCGCCCTCAACATGTTGCGTGAGATCGGCACGGTCGACCGCATTCCGGAATTCGTCAAGCGCGCCAAGGACAAGAACGATTCCTACCGGTTAATGGGCTTCGGCCACCGCGTCTACAAGAACTACGATCCGCGCGCCAAGATCATGGCGAAAACCTGCCACGAAGTGCTGGCCGAGCTCGGCATCAAGGACGACCCATTACTCGATGTCGCCATGGAACTGGAGAAGATCGCGCTGCACGACGAATATTTCGTCGAGAAGAAGCTCTATCCCAATATCGATTTCTATTCGGGCATCACCCTCAAGGCGATGGGTTTCCCCACCACAATGTTCACCGTATTGTTCGCAGTCGCGCGCACAGTCGGCTGGATCGCGCAGTGGAAGGAAATGATCGAGGACCCGAAGCAGAAGATCGGGCGTCCGCGCCAGCTTTATCTCGGCGCCGAGCGGCGTGACTACATTCCGATTTCGCGCCGAAAATAAACTCTGATATTAGCTTCTACGGTGGGGCGGCTTTTTAGCCGCCCTTTCCGTTTTTGGCGCCGTGACCGCCGCCATTGAGTTTTGGCGGCAGTTTTGGCGCTTTAGCGCCGTCGTAGGCCCAGGTCACATAGACGCCGGCCCACGTGAAGCCGCCGCCGAACGCTGCCAGCAGCAAGCGGTTGCCGGCTTTGAGCTGCGACTCGTAATCCCACAGACACAGCGGAATCGTAGCGTTGGTCACGTTGCCGTATTTGTGGATGGTCACCATCACCTTATCCATCGACATGCCCATGCGCTCCGCCGTCGACTCGATGATCCGCTTGTTGGCCTGATGCGGCACCAACCAGTCGATCATGTCGCCGCGCAAATTGTTGCGCGCCATGATCTGGGTGGCAACCTCAGCCATGCGCGCAATGGCATATTTGTAAACCGCTGCACCTTCCTGATGGACGTAGTGCAGCTTGTTGGCCACGGTTTCGGCGCTCGCGGGCATGCGGCTGCCGCCTGCCTTCTGATGCAGATGAATCATGCCGGCGCCGTCGGAACGAATGATCGAGTCCATGATACCGTAACCGCTCTCGTTCGGCTCCAGCAGCACACAGCCCGCTCCATCGCCAAACAATACGCAGGTGGCGCGATCGGTGTAGTCTATGATCGTCGACATCTTATCGGCACCGACCACGATAACCTTGCGCGCGGTGCCGTTGGCTATGAACTGCGATGCGATGGTGAGCGAATAGAGAAAACCTGAGCACGCCGCCTGCACGTCAAAACTGCCGATATCGCGAATGCCGACCATGTCGCAGATCAGATTGGCGGTCGACGGGAATTGCATGTCCGGCGTGGTGGTCGCACAGATTAGCAGATCAATCTCTTCCGGCTTGGTGCCGGTTTTTTCGAGCAAACCGCGCACGGCTTCCGCCGCCATATGCGAGGTACCAAGCCCCTCGCCCTTCTGTATGTGGCGTTCTTTGATACCAGTGCGTTCGGTGATCCAGGCGTCGCTGGTATCCACCATGCGCGCCAGTTCCGCATTGGTGAGCAAGTCCGGCGGCACATAGCCATGGACGCCGGTAATTGCGGCACGGGCGGGAAGGCTCAAAATCGGGATTCCAGGTTTACTGCCATAACTCATGTCTACTCGGCTGGGCGGGCGGCAAACTACGCCGTCGGAGGTATCGATGCTACTGTTTCACGTTGAATTTGGTTAAAACCAGCGGCACAGCCCAAGGCTATAGCCGCGGCGCGGTCGCTGGGAACCGCGATTCCGACCTCCATCAGGCCATCGAGGCGGGTGAAGGCATCGATCTGTCTCTGCCGCTCCGGGGTATCCGCCAGGAGCGGTAGTAAGGCCTCAGCCAAACGCTGCGGCGTACATTGACGTTGCAGGAATTCAGGCACCGCGTTCTCGCCCAAAATCAGATTAGTAAGGATTGCGCTCGGTACCCTGACCAGAAGGTGACCGATCAGTTCCTCGATCAGTGAAACTTTGTAGGCGGCAACCATTGGAATGCCGGCCAGCGCCAGTTCCAGCGTCGAAGTGCCGGATTTGGTCAGTGCCGCCCGCGCGCTGCGGAAGGCCGCATCCCTTTCACCGGGCTCGACCACGATGCGGGTTGGAGGCCGCCACGCGGCTGTTGCAACCCGAATTGCGCCAGCCAGCCGCGGGACCGCCGGCACCACGACCTCCAATGCGCCGATGCGATCAGCCACAAGCTCGACACAGTCACCGAAGACGCCCGCCATGCGACGGATTTCACCCGATCGGCTGCCGGGCAGCACCAATAGTATCGGCGGATCAGCGAGCCGGCGGCGCGCGTCCTCGGC
>Ga0207158_1098_pt1 | contig 21346 bp, 29 predicted proteins | sample Alteio_BWMinHeat_22_FD_153512 | JGI IMG/M metagenome (GOLD analysis project Ga0207158, IMG submission 153512) | Enriched cells from forest soil in Barre Woods Harvard Forest LTER site, Petersham, Massachusetts, United States -... | ecosystem: Environmental > Terrestrial > Soil > Temperate forest >... | reverse complement strand
CTCCATTTTGGCACACTTGTGGCCCGGTGCAAGGGTTAGCATCGCATCCATAGTGACACGATCGACCTCCAGAAAGAGCATTGACACATGACGCCAAGGAGGGAAACTGGCAGGGCCAAATCTCGCACCCTGGCCGACACACGCCGTTTTCTTCCACCTGGTACAGGTCGGCGCAAGTGTGGTTGACGCACCCGCTGATGCACGTGAAGTTTCCTCCTGGGAGGTCGACGCAATACGCGGCGGGGCAAGGATCGGAGTCACAACCTTGCGCGCAGGAGAAGGTGCCGTTTAACCCGTTGACGCATTTGGACATGGGTCCACACTGCGCATGGGATGTGTTCGGCGCACTAGACACACAGCCGTAGGTGCACGAAATATTGCCTGGTGAACCCAGTGAGCCAGGAACATTCTTGCAGAGCTGGAGCTCGCTGGGACAACTGTGCAGTTCGCAGGGTGTTTTGCAGACAAAGGTGCCGTTGAACGTATTGACGCATGTCGTGTTGGGCAGACAAGAGGAAGAGGAGGAAGAGGAAGACAGGCAGCCGAGCACGCACGAGTAGTTTCCTCCCTTGTCGTTGACGCACCTGGCGTTGGGGTCGGTGCAGTTATGCAGCATGCACCCCGTGGCGCAAACAAATGTGCCGTTGAGAGTGTTTTGGCACGAGGTGAGGGGCAGGGAGCTGCATGGCTTGGGGGTGCACCCCAGCACGCAAGAAAAGTTACCTCCTTTGGTGTTGACGCATTGTGTGAGGGGATTGGGGCATGAAGTTGACGTGCATCCAAACTGGCACACCTCGGAACTGTTGACGATATTGCATTTTTGGAAAGAAGAGCACGCCAAACATGTTTTGATGCACGTCTGGTTCAAACACGTAAGATTCGCTCCGGCGCACGTGCCGTTGCAGGGGATCGAGAGAGAGGCACTCGAAGATTCGACTCGCACCGACGGCAAAATGACTTTGGTGACTGTGACGGGCACGGTGACGACCATTACGACGGCGACCAGAAGAGTGGCAAACAAACACTTGTTGGCAGCCACCCACGCTCGGCTTCGGAACCACATTCCTGGGTTGGCGTTGTCGAGTCTTGCCCTATTTTCCTCTTTTCTCTCTCCTGCTCTGAACCATTCTTTCCATCCTCTCCATCTCTCTTGTTGTCCTCTGTCGACTCCTTCTCCTCCCTCGACTGCTTCTCCATTTCTGGCAGGCTCTTCTTCGGGTACTTCTACAATTTCATCCATGAGGTTGTCGAGTTTTTTTAATACCAGCGGCGTCTTTTCAGTAAGTAGGCAACAGATGTCGGGACAGAAGAGAAAGAAGACAAGGGAGAAAAAGAAGAGGAAGAAGAGGAAGAAGAGGAAGAAGAAGAAGAGGAAGAAGAGGAAGTGGAAGAAGAAGACAAAGTAGAAGAGGACAAAGGAGTAGAGGAACAAGCAGCACAAGTGGATGCCGACGGTGCAAGGAGCATGGAAGGAGGTGGTGATGAAGGAGGTGACGTCGGAGGCGATGAGGGAGGAGAGCTAGAAAGGGGAGATGGCGTGGAAATTGGAGAAAGAGGGGAAAGAGGGGAAAGAGGGAAAAGAGGGGAAGGAGGTAAAGGTGACGCGGCAGAAGAAAGAGAGGAGGGTGATGAAGGCAGAGGTGAAACTGGTGAAACTGGTGAAACTGGCGGACTAGTCGCGAAAGGAGTGGGGGAGGGAGACGAAAAGGGAGATGAAGAAGAAGGAGGTGTGGTAAGAGGAGAGAAGGGACTGGAAGGTGTTGAAGGAGATGGTGAGGACGGAGTGGGAGTCAAAGGAGAAATAGGTTCCAACGACAAGGAGGTGCTCACCGTGCTGGGAACGCTCGGCGCTTTTTTGGCCGTGCCGGAAAATAGATTCTCTGCGCTAAAGACTTCCTCGGTGTAGGGAGTTGAGGGCGCCGCACTCAAATATGAAGATGGCGATAATGGTGACAACGGGGAAACAGATACGGGTGAGGAAGGCGAAACAGACAAGGGAGAAAGAGGTTCTCCCTTGATTGCAAGCCCTGCGGTTGTATCTCCCAAATTAATGGTGAGATCGGTGCAAGGTCTTCCTGGTGAAACGTTTTGTGGGTCCAGCTGGCACACCCCTCCCGTGCATGTCCTTTTAAAGGAACAGGAAGAAGACATATCTCGTTTTTTAAAAGACTCGCAAAATTCCTACTCCAAAAGGTAAAGTGCAGCTTATCCGAAGGAAAAACTTGGCCCTGGCACGACCAATGGAAAATAAATAAAAACATAACATTATCATCTATCGAGCCCATGTCCACCCTGGAACAACAATTGCAGCAAACCATCCTCAAAAATCTAGGAATCGCTACATCCACGACCTCGACTGTGTTTAATTCTTTTTCGGCTCCTTCCTCCTTCGTCACTCTTCCCTCCTTTTCAAGGCGGCCGGGTGAGGAACCAAGTCAAGGAAGCGAACGCAGCGAGTCAGAAGACCGGGAAGCACGAGGAGACCGAGAAACAAGAGATTTGCCGCTGTTTAATCATTCGGATCGAGAACATTTGGTCTGCTCGGGTCCTCCGCCTCGAAACAGCGCTCATGGGTTTGGGCGTATTCGCAGCAAAGTGCTGTTAAAATCCTAGACTTTCATGGTTCCTTTTATGGCACACCCAAAAGTGGACAATGCAAGAAACAAAAACAAAAAATTAGCCGCATGACCCACGACATTGCCGACTCGTCATGTTGGCAAGAGATGCTCGCAAATATGTTGCTCCAGGGGCCTGTGTACGATAAACTCAAAAATCGACAATTTTCCAACGACGAGGAAATGAAAAAGATGCACGTGGAGGAGCTGAAGCGACTTTTATCCAGCAAAAGGAAAAGAGAACAGACATTGGTGCACGCGACACAATGCAGAGCCATGAAACATTTTGGCTGGCGTGCAAACAGACTCGATGTTGGACAAAGATTGTTCCCGCTTCATAAAATTTCATTTCTTCTTTTGACGTGCATCTAGATATCTGTTACATTTCACATGTGCATTGATTTCCATCCGATAGCTTTGGACGCGTACGTTCCTCTCTCACATGTTGTGTTGTGTTCACAACCATTTCACGTCTCGCGCCAATGTCACATCTCGAGTTTTATAAAGTTGCAGTGTCGTGATCAGGACAAGCAACATACTTTCCACAAGAGATGAGTCTTTCGACAAAAAGACATTCAAATCACATGGTCAACGAGATTGTGTTTCACCTCCCGATGGTGTTGCTCCAAATCATTCTCGTGTACGCGAGGGAAATCGAGGGAGTGTTGGTTCGACGATGGAGCCCGAAGCTTTCAGACATGTCCGACCCTTTCCCTCTTACTGCAATGGGTAGCTTCGCCTTCGCCCCGGACGGCACGCTCTTCATCTGCGCCCGCGACAAGATTGAGGTGTTTGATCCGAGAGGGACGTTCGTGAAAAGCTTTGGAGCTAGGGGCACTGGCAATGGGGAATTCAACACACCCAGAAGTGTGGCTCTGAGCGAGGAAGGAAGTCTCTATGTCGTCGACCAAGGACGGAAGATATCTTCGACAGTGGAGGCGCTGGGAAATTAACGTCGGAGAATTCAACCACCCGTGGATAGTCGTCATTCATGATTCGAGCGTGTACGTCTGCGACACATCAAACTTCCGAATCCAAGTCTTTGGTCTCGATGGCGCATTCAAGTCCACATGGGGAAAACGCAGAGACGATGAGCATCTTCCTGATGGAGGAGAATTTCTATGGCCGAACGAGTTAACCTTCCAGAACGATCTGTTCTTTGTAACCAACTGGTTTCCTCAGAAGGACTCTCATGTCCAGGTCTTTCGAGAGGGAAATTTTGTGGTGGGGTGTGTGTTGACGTGCAAGATTCCGTGCATCACGTCTCTTCCAACCGAGGCGTCAGCACCCTGTGCTTTTCGTCTGTCTTGAAATTAAGCCATTTAATTTCATGTGACCCTCACTGTTTGACTTCTTGTCCCGATGGCTCACTCTGGGTGTGGGAATCTGCATGTATGTCGGCACTCACTGGCTGTTTCAGCGTTTGGGAGTGATTGTCGCGAAATTTTTTATTTCAAGACTTGTTTCATCTCTGTTATGTGGGTCGCTGGAATATGCGTTCATCTCTTGGTTGCTCATATTTCCTGTCCTCTCCTTCCTCCCTCTGTTTTCTCCTCCTTTCCCATTTCTTTCCCTTTTTTTTCATTATCTCCTTTCGCTTTACGCCCACTCCTCTTTTCTTTCTCCTTTCAACTTTCTCTTTTCTCCTTTCAACTTTCTCTTTTATCTTTCTCTTTCTCTTTTTCTTTCTCTTTCTCTTTTTCTTTTCTCTTTTCTCCCTTCTCTTTTCTTTTCTCTTTTCCTTTCTCCTTTCTACTTTCTCTTATCTCTCCTCCTTTCTTTTTCACCCCGCTGTGGGACTCAAAGTCAAGAGATTTTGATCAATATCCATTTTGAATTATTCACCCTGCGGCGATTGAAAGACGGAAAAGAGGAAGAGGAAAAGGAACAACAAAAAAGAAAACAAATTTGAAATGTCCTTGAGGTGCGCGAACCACGAGTGCCGCAGATTGTTGATCGACCCTGCAACCAAGAAACCGGTGGTGAAAGGGAGAAGAGGGGAGGAAAGCACGTTCCGAGTCATACCCACCGACTCCCAACATGGCTCCAAAATCTATTTTTGCTCCCCGGCATGCTACGCGGCGAACCGCACGTTTTACGGCGACAGCTACCGCTCCTTCCAGTCGGTGGCCTCGCAATGGTACGACAAGAGACAGAGCATGGAACCCGTCGAACCCGATTCACCCTCCTCCATTAGCGGCCACCAACCTGTTGTGCAGGGCAATGATACCGTGGAAGACGATGCCATTCCTTGGTGAAGAGCACGCCGAAAACTCTTACTCCTACCCTTCAACACCAATCTCAGTGATATCCTGGGATCCATCCGCAACCATGGATTCCATTTTTACCAAATCCACTGACTCGTAAAAACAACAATGACCGACTATCGTCCGTTTTAGGCCCCTTGGGCACTCTATGTCAAAAAATAAAACAAATATCATGCCCAGGAGAGTGTCGCCCTGGAAGTTGATGTTTCAAGACATCGAGACCAAGGCAGCAAAAGAGGAGGAATTTCGGCGTGATGCAATGTGTTTCGCTCCAGGTCGGTCGCGCGAGCTGCTCGGGGAGCCGCAATACCGAGACATGATTGCCGCACGAAAACTGCGAGCGGAACGTTGCATTGACGCTCTCCTGAAGCACACGCCAAAGCAACCTAAACATGCTCTCCTATGATTCATTACACTGGGTGGGCTGAAGATCTGACAGGAAAAAATGTATCTTTGCGCACTAAATCGACTGCAAAAAACACGAAACAGTAATGTGAAGGATGCATATTGTTTCTCAGTGGTGTTTTGTATTAAAAATGTTCCTCCAACACCATCCCTGAACCATAAAAAGAAGATCCATACATAACAGGGAAACTGGCAGTGGCACTAGGGGGAGGAGATCATTCGAATTAAATCAATCGAAAGCTCCTTGCTTTTCAAAAAAGGAATTTGGCCAATATTAGGATTGACCTTTTGTCCACATCTCCTCGTGATTTGTCATTTATTTCCAGAAATGGGTGGACGAGTATTACAAGATATCCATTAATGGTAAGGGAGAAGAAATAGGCAAACGAATGTGCGAGTCTGGGCCGAAATTTTTGGAGAGACCTCAAAAAAACTAAAAAGGCTCAGACACTTGAGCCATGAGTGTATTTCCATTTACTCAAACAAATGCTGGAGCCTCAACCTTTGTATTTCCGTCGTCTCCGACTCTATGCTTTGTGAGGGTCACCGTGGATGGGGCGCACGGTGGCTTGAATGGAGGGACGGGAGCACGGATCGAAGCGAGAATACCAGTAAAGGGACTCTCCTCGCTCGATTTGTTCGTCGGAGGAGCGCCAAACGCCAACAACGGAGGAATAGGTGGCGGAGGAGGAGGAGGAGGGCCTGGGTTTGGAGGAGGAGGAGGCGGTGCCAGCGTTGTGCGCAGCGGGAACACGATTTTTGTCGTGGCCGGGGGTGGAGGAGGCGGGACAGCGAATTCATTGTCTGGAGGAGCGGCTGGTTTATTTCCTGCGGATGGACAGCCGGGACAAGGATTCGGTGGGTCGGGAGGCGGAGGAGGGTTATCCACAGGAGTCGGAGGTGCAGGCGGCTACGAGGTTGGATTCAATGTCGGAGCAGGGGCTGGAGGAGGGGCGTTTACGGGAGGAACAGCTGGGACGGGCGGTGGCAACGGAGGAAGTGGAAATGGAGTTCTTGGAGGGGGAGGGGGCGGTGGAGGTGCGAACGATTCACCAGGAACAGATGGAACACCTCCTCCACCTCTCGGTTCTGGACTCGGCGGGGACGCAAGTGGCCCCTTCGGTGTCGGAGGCGCTGGACAATCGCCAGCAGGCAACGGCGGTGCGGGTGGGCCTACTGACCCAGGTACAAATACTGGGGCGGGCGGCGGAGGAGCAGGTATAGGGTTTTCCGGAGGAGGAGGTGCCTTGGATAGCCTTGATGGAGGTGGTGGAGGAGGATGGGCAGGAGGAGGGGGTGGGGGTTCTGATGACGAGGGAGCGGGAGGAGGTGGATCCTCCCACGTATCTTCATCGGCAACGTTACTTTCCCCGTCCTCCAACAGTCCTCGCGGCGAAGGCGAGAACGGGCAAATCATTATCGATTACGATCCTGCCACGGACGTGTGCGCTCCTGCTTCGGCGACGCTTGATGTGAGTCAAAAGGTATGTTGTTGTGAAGAGTGCGTGCGATTCGAGATCCGAGTGACCAATCGTAGTTCCACCACGGCAATGAACCTCTCTTTGCAGGATGAGCTGTCGCGATGCTGCTCGTTTGATGTCATTCAGAATCCTTCATTGTTTCGAATCAGCCAGTCGGGCACGACGTGGGAAGGAGAATTGGATCAACTGTTCCCAGGCCAATCGGCCACGATTTGGGTGCAAGCGTATTGTAATGCTTCCCTCACCAATACTGTGCAGCTGTCGGGCTCCAACTTTACCACAGTGACAAGCAGCGCCACATCGGCGTGTGATTAGAATTTAAAGGGTTTTTAATATTTTTAATTACGAAACGTCGAATTTCAAGAAATGATTGGAGTACGCGTCGCATCTGTTTTGCTGCACATCCACTCGGTCTCGGGTCTTAACACATGGGCACATCCGCACACCATAGCTTTCTTGCGCACAACGACCTTATTTTCAGTGTGTAATGTCGAAAATTCAAATGAGCCGGAACTGTTCCGTCTGAAATCTCCTGGCATTATGCTTGTCTGTTCTTACCTCTTTCTACCTCTTATTTCATTTACCATTTCCTGTTTTCTCTTTCTTCGTGCTCTTTCCTCTTTCTATGTCCTTTCTTTTCTTCCCACCTCTTCCTTCTTTTGTTTCGTTTCTCACATCATCCTCTTTTTTTTATTTCCTCTTCATCTCTTCTCACCTCTTCTTTTCCTTTCCTACCTCTCCCCACATCTTCTTTTCCTTTCTCAACTCTCCCTCTCTTCTTTTATTTCCTCTTATTAGTTCTTGCCACCTCTCTTCTCTTGTTTCTTTTTCTTACCCCATCTCTTCTCTTTAACCCTTTTCTCATCGTTTAAGAAGAATATTACACAAACAGAGTCCAATCTCCTTTACGACATAAAAAAGACAATCAATCAACGATGTTTGCTCAAGTTGACAAACACTGTAGCGTCTTGAGGAGGACAGGAATTGTTGAGCAGCAAAGCCTGAATGTTCCACGCTGCCAACGTAGCAGGAGCAGGTGCTTGTGTGCTTCCAATGACCAGAGTCAAGGAATCCCCCGCCGATACATTACAAAGGTCACACACGAGGAACAAGGTTTGGACGGATGCGACAGTCATGGTGACTTGAGTGTCAAACAAGATCTGCCCGTTAACTGCTAAATACACGACAAATGTGGGAGGAGGCAGAGTAGATTGATTGGGGTTCAAGAGGGTGGTAGAAAACACGATGTGGTAGTTTCCGCAAGTATTGAGAGTGAGACCGTTAGCAGTTAACGTGACGTCCCCCTCGACGAACCCGATGGTGCGTTGCACGGACAATAAAGTGGTTGCGGGGAGGGTAGGGACACTAATGGGCAGGAAGGTGGAGTTAGTTCCTCCTCGCCCCGCGATTCCAAACGTACATTCATCAGAATGATGCAAAGTGAGAAAAGTGAAAGGCCTCAAACACCAATCGCACCCATTACGAGACTCGCAATACTCGGAGCCAGGACACGAATCGCAAATTTTCAATGCAGTGAGGCGCCAATTGCTGATGGACACAGGGGCAGGCTGAGGGGACCCCACGTTGGTGACCAAGATCGACAAGCTTGTACAGGGCGCAAGGTTCCGAATGATGCCTGCAGCTTTAACGGTTGACGACCCTTGTACGGCATTGGTGGTCGCAATAATGTTCAGATCGGTCGGGTCGAGAAGGAAATTCTTGCCGAGCAAAAACACGAAACCGTACGTGCCGATTGCTGTGATTTCGAATGTTACATAATAGTTACCGCCACACTTGACCACGAACCCCGAATCCGTCAGCCAGAAACTCTCGTCACAGGTTGTCTTGCCAGAATTTCGGTAAAGGGAAGCGGTGACCACGCTCGGGTAGGCGCGGGTGTCCAAGTTGTACAATGGACCTCCTTCCTTGGCTGCTTCCGCGCACACACATGTGTGTCCTAGGCACGACATGTACTTTGTAAAGGGTTTTTTTTGGTGTCAAGCACATTTTTATTGTTGCTTGAAGGTAACGCGATAATGTTGTGGTATTGCTTTCCTATCCTCATGCAAACGAGAAGGGAAACAAGCAGGAGGAACCGAGAGTGGGAAACAAGAACGATGGGTGGCAGGGAGTATGGGACAATGAAGAAAAGTGGCAAGGAGAAGGGGACAATTAAGAAAAGCGGCAAGGAGAAAGGAACAAAGAGGGCAAGGAGAAGAGACGATGAAGAAAAATGACAAAGTGACAAAGAAGGAGGGTGGGCAGGAGAAGAGGTGAGGTGATGTGTTTGTTCATAAAGCATCGTCTCAACACTCCCAACCCAGTGAGATACCTAAGATAATTCAGGAAGAACCGTAATTGTGAGCAAGGTGGTTCGGTGAGCAAGGTGCTTCGGGGTGGCTTGTGTTGCGGCTCGCCTGCTCCTCCTCCTTACCCCTTTCTGTCGAACTTGTTCTGCGGTGAAACATTCACGCAGATCAAGGAACTGCTCCCTTGGTACCCGCGCGCTCGACATCACGAATCACGAACGGGTGCTTGAGAACCTCGACGGTTGGATGGGGCGACAAGAGGGAAACAGGTCCAAAAATAAAAAAAAACCACAATGTGGGTGCTCGATTCAATCAAAAACAGAGTGGAGACAGAAACCCACTACTATGCAGGCAGCCCCAGCAAATCCCTCCTGAGAGGGTACGCGCACAAAATAGTGTTGTTGCTCAGCCCGCTCTGGCTCTACATGTCGTTCCCAACATTTTCAGGCTTCTCGCTGTGCCACTTAATGTTGTACGTGCTGTCGAGCGGTTCGTTCTTCGTCATGTTTTTAGGCAGCACAATCTATCACCACTTCCAGCACGCCAGCTACGATCAGTTCCTCTTCTGGCAAAAGTTTGATACGTGCTGGGTGGCTTTGGCGACCTTGTGCAACATTATCCCCACGCTCGTCTTTTACCGCATGTACTGGAACCTCCTCATCTATTTTGTGATGGCGTGCTTGGCATTGAGAGCATTTACGTACGGGAACGTGAGGGATGGGTTGTTGTGGTACGGCTCCATCTTTTTGCTTTATTCCATCTGTTTCACGTTGCCGGATGTGGCGCGCAACATTGACCAGTTGTTTTTGTGCCCGCTCATTTCCCACCTCATCTTGTTTGTGATTGGCTTTGTGCTCTACATTTTCCCCGACAATGACATGTCGAAAGAAGGAAAACGGTTGATTGTTGCGACTCACGATCTCATCCACTTGATTTCCATTGCCTATTTTCTCAATTTCATCTATTTCAATTCTCTGCTACATACGCGTCTCTGCCCGGCGAATCCAAGCAATATCTCTTTCCTGGAGTAGAGGCGATCGTTCAAGGTTTTGTGTCAGGCTCTCGAAGCCGCTCTTTAAAAAAAACCAAAACAGCACCACTTCACACCAGTGTCATGACGGAAAAACAAGTGGTATTTAAACGAGACCCAGATGTGGAAAGAGCGGCCTTGGTGCTCTACCCACCCGAAATCATCAAGTCCAAACCCATCAAGCAGCTGAAGCTCGACCTCGCGGCTCATCACAAGGAACAGGAAAAGCAAAAACAAAAAGAGGAGGAACACACACGTGCACAGGAAGCGGAGCGAAAAAAACGCGAGATGGAAGAGCAAGAAAAAGAAATGGAAAATGGAAGCGAGAGAGAAATGGATCACACAGCACGACAAACAAGTGAAGTGGAAAGCGACTGGCCACGTTCGAAAGAAGAAACGAAAGAATCCAAGCGCTCCAAACATGGGACGCGGTACGAAGAAGGGTACGACAATGAAACCCAACTACCTTCTAATCACGCCACGGCATCAGACGTGCTGCAAAAGAAAAAGAATCAAGAGCCGAATCATCACGGTGAGTCTCACGACACGCCCCTTGACCTATTAAAAGCCACCCCAAAGCTCAGCCTCTCAACCGAGCCAAGGAAGGAGAAAGAAATGAAGGCAAAGCCAAAGCGAACATCCAAGGGCAGAGAAACCCCAGGGAAACCAACTCATCGTCCTGTTGGCCACGGCGAGAAAAACAATTCCCAACCAACTTCAAACCCTCCTTCCTCGCTCATGCAAATTGTGGATGATCTGTTGCCATTCTTTGCCGACAAGTCGGTCGACATTTCTCAAGTGCTATCTCACTTGCAATACTTTTACAGGCTCACCTTTACCACCTTGGAACATAAGGATCGAGCACAGAGCACGAAAGGAATTACAAAAGCAGGAGCGACGGAAACTACAGAAACGACGCGAAGAAGCAGTGAACGACTCTTTTCAGATGAGGAGTGTGCACTGCTGAACCGCAACCTGTTTGATTCTCTTCGCACCAAACTGCACAGATTCTATAGCAAACGCAACGATTTTCTTAACAAGGTGCACGAAAAGGGTTTACTCGATTTACAAGCTCGCACCTACTTTGAGGAGCAACAAGATTGGTTGTTTAACCAAATTAACGCGGTCGACCAAATGTGTTTTGATTTCGAGTTGTAGACAATAAATCATTCCCTCCTCTTAACCCGTTTCCAAAATTCGGCCTGCTCCTGAAATGAAGCCTGTATAAAGGAAAAGAGCAAGAAGAGAAAGAAGAGGACAGATGGAGGACAACTTAAAAAAAGGGAAGAGGAGAAAAATGCAGGCATGGGAGGAAGGAGCCGCGGAAAGAGGAAGGAAAGAGGAAAACAAAGAGGAAACAAAGAGGAAACAGGAAAACAAAAAGGAAACAAAGAGGAAACAGGAAAACAAAGAGGAAACAGGAAAACAAAGAGGAAACAAAAAGGAAACAAAGAGGAAACAAAGAGGAAACAAAGAGGAAACAAAGAGGAAACAAAGAGGAAACAAAGAGGAAACAAAGAGGAAGCAAAGAGGAAGGATAGAGAAAGGAAAGCGGAAGGAAAAGAGGATGGAAAGAGGAAAGGGCAATGGGGAAGCAGAGGGAGCAAGAATCAGCAACCGGGATAAAAAAGGGGGCAACACACAGAGGAAAAAAAAGTATTTAAAAGGTGCGCTGGCGAAATTGGTTGAGATACTCGAGGAGATTCTCAAGCACATCGGGTGCGCGCGGGTTACGCTTCATCTTCTGGTACCACTCGGCTGCCAGAATGAGAGGCACAATAATCACAAAGGCATTGATGATGAAAAACACCAAATTGGACACTTCGAGCACCTTCAGCTGCTGGCGGTTCACGGAGAGGCGGCCCTCACCCAAATCTTGTGTCAGCTGGTAGTTGCTCCACAGCACGTAGAGGAAAAAGATGGCAACCACCAAGGCAATAAACCCCCGAACCGTCCATCGGTTAATGCTTTCGTTGACTGAATCACTGTATCCGTAATGCTGTGGCATGGTTGCTTTTTTTTTAGCTTTTGCTTTGTTTTTTTTTCCCCTCGAAATTTTTTTCTCGCTCGTTTTTTTTCTTTTTTTTTCCCTCTGCTGCTTCCCTTTGATCCCTTCTCCCTTTGATCCTTGTTCCCTTTGATTCTTGTTCCCTTTGATCCTTGTTCCCTTTGATCCTTGTACCCCTTTGTCCTTTTGCTCCTTGCCCTTTTTGGCCTGAAACGGTGGGGCCCTTCGGAAAGCGGAGCAAAGAAACTGTGAAAAGAACAAAGTGGTCGTAATTTCACCTGGAGCCACTGGGCACGCTCATACGCTTTAATATATGGCTCGAGAGATGGTGCATGATGCAGTCGACCTCCTCCAGCTGCCTCGTCATCATCTTGCGCCCGGCTTGCGCGGCCTCTGTTTGGGTCCCTGTGCTCGTCAAGCTCCTCAGTTGCAATGAGAGTTGATATTGGTGCACGATTCCATTTTTAAACTCTTGGATGAGCTGCAGTGGGGACAGCGAATGGTAGTTGATTCTCTCTGCGTGGAACACGCGACCCGAGGCTGAAGCGAAAGCGGCTGAAGCGGAAGCGGCTGAATGGGAAGCGGCTGGAACGGAAGCGGCTGAAGCGGAAGCGGCTTCGGGCGCAGAACCGAAAGAGAAACTGGAAGAAGAACAGGAAACGTAAGAAGAACCCGAGGCAGAACCGGAAGAGGGAACAGAAATGTGGCTGGGGTTAGCAGAGGTATGAGAAGAAGATCGTGTTGAAGGAAAAGACGATTTGGTGGGTCTAGTAGTGTGGAGGGATGTCTCCCCACTTCTGCGTGCACCAGCACTACGAGGGCGAGGAGTGGGAACGCGGCCAGCAGTTGGTTTCTGTTCCCATGAAATGCGGAACCCTTGTTTCAGAGGCGATTCTTCCGTAATGGAAAAGTTGCGCTCCTTCAGATCCTTTACCATCTCGTCATACAGTTTCGACCTATCGAGTTTGATACCGTCGCGGAAAAGAGGGAGTTTGAACATGCACGAGGAAGAGTGATGTTTCCCCTCCTGGATGCACTGCTGAATCTGGGCGTCACACTCTTCCAACAGGGATTTCAGCAACAGGCTCTGTTGCTCCTTTTGCACTGCATTCTGCATAAAGGAAAGTTCCGATGCTGTAAGCTCGGGTCGATAAGCCTGATAACTTGTCGTATGTTCCGGTAAAGAATGTAAAGAATGCAAACGAGTGGAATGAGAAAAATGACTTGCACGATCGACGGCTTGGGTAAACAACGCCACATGTTTCCAGCTAATAATATACTGCTGCGAACGAGTGCTGCGTTCGTGCATGTCGAACCCGCGATCCCGGAACCATTTTAGGATTTGCTCGCAGATGCGTTTGCGCAACGTCGCGGATCGGTCGAGGAGCGGGATCTCGATGCTGCATTGTTGATCCGAGGAGGATTGTATAAACGACAGCAGTTTCTCCACGGTTTTGCGCAGAAGAACGGCCACTACCTCGTCTGTATCCCTTTCCGCGATTGTTAATTCCAATTTCTGTGCCTCCTCGGCCGTAAATACTGTTGTTTCATCGCTTTTCGTTTCACTTCTTTCCTTTCCTTCTCTTTCTTCTGTTTCGCGGTCTCCCGTCTCGTTGTCCCCTTCCTCTTTTTCTTTTTCTTTTCCTTTGCGTCCTTCTTTTTCTTCTTCTCGTTCTCCTCGTTCTTCACCTTCGCCCGCTTCTGGAAAGTTTAGGATTGATTCGGCGGATTCCATTCAACAGAATAGTGCGGGGGGTATGGCCTTGCCAACCTCCTTTTTTTTTATCTTCACACACAAATGGAGGAGCACTTCTCCACCAAGAAGCAAAACGATAAAAGGAGGGTCGATGTCGATATGCCACCCAAAACTCCCTTTTCCGGTTGGGGCGCTTGCATACGTGTTTCTCCTCTTTCTTTTTCTTGTTCATTGTAAAATCCCTTCATTCTACCTCTGCCATCCAATTGTTTCTCCTTCCCTTCTTTCCCCTCGTCCTTTTGTCGTTCCTGTTCCTGCCTCTTCTGATCTTGCTCCTGATCCTCTGCGCGCATTGTTGCGGCGGTTGTGCATCTTGTGGGCTGTGAACCGGAACCAGACGAACCTCCCGCCGAACCCGTAAAATTCTTGGACACAAGAAGGCGAACCGAGAGGGTGGGGGAAAGAACCGTCGACGCCCGCGCAAGAAAGGTACTCACCTCCTCGGGGATCGTGTCGGCGAAAAACACCGACTGGTAATGCGAGTCAGAGACCTTTTGCGCAAGCGCCTGGAAATGTTTAAAGTGCGATTGGTCGTAAAAGAGGAGAAAGACCGTAAAGGGGTGCTCCTTGGACGTGAGAAACACGGTTTTGTGGGTAAGGTTGAACACGATGATATTGACCTTTAGCAAGTTGCTGAGGAGACATAACGTGAACTGGTTGCCCTCAAAGTGGTAGCCGTTCCGTGTCTTGTTGGGCATCTCTATCTGTGCGGCCAGCGCTTCCCTGTCGACGATCCGACTCGGATCCCACAGTCCGTCAAACTCCTTGTTGCGCACCTGCCGACGAATCTCTTCCAATTCGGGTCGCACCTCGTCTTCGGATAGCGCCAGCACTCCGTTGGCCGCCAAGGTGCGCAGCTCGGCGGCGCTGAGCGTATATTTGGGCTGAAGCGCTTCGGCCAAGGACAAAAACTGACAATTCCCGCTTCCGCCGCACTCTTTATATAGAAACTCTTGGAAGCCGAAGGGGTTGTTGGTCCATTTCAGCCACATGTTTTCGCTCCCCGCTTTTCTTCTTTTTTTTCTTGCCTGTTTTCTCTGGTGTGTTACTTTGTAGCTTTTGGCCTCGTTTTGTTTTTGTCGTTTAGCCAAGGAAATTTTTGTTTTCGTCGTTTAGCTGAAAACAAAAAACAAGAAATAAGGTGCAGACACAATGAGACGAAACAAAGAAGAAAGATAAGGAGCGAAAGAAAGTAGAGGGGAACAAGTGGAAGAAGGAACGAAAGAAAGCGGAGTGTAAATAAATAGTGGAGAAGAAGGAGAGGGAGAAAGGAGGGGAAGAAGGAGTCAAATAAAGCAGAAAAGAAAGTGGGGGAAAAGAGGGAAGGAGGGGAAGAAGGAATGAAATAAAGCAGAAAAGAAAAGTGGGGAAAAAGAGGGAAGGAGGGGAAGAAAAGAGGGAAGAAGGGAAAGAAGGATGGAAGCGGGAGGAACAAAAGGTAAAGAAAGGGATAAAGATGTAGCAAGAGAGAAAAGAAAACAATTGGCTGTCCCATTTTCCTTCCTTCTTTCCCTCTTTACTCCCTTTTCTTCGCTCCCTCTTTCCATCCTTTGTTCTTTCCCTCCTTCTTTTTTTTTCTTCTTTCCACCTTCTTTTCGTCCTTCTATCCATATTCTCTCTCCTTCCGTTTCCTCCTACACCTTCTTTCCTTTCTTGCTTTCCTGCTCCCTCCTTTCCTTTCTTGCTTTCCTGCTCCCTCCTTTCCTTCTGACTCCTTTTTTTCCTTCCTTTTTCCCCTCCTTCTTCCTCTCCTTTTTCCTCTCCTTCTTCCTCTCCTTTTTCCCCTCCTTTCTCCCCTCCTTTTTCCCCTCCTTTTTCCCCTCCTTCTTCCCCTCCTTCTTCCCCTCCTTTTTCCCCTCCTTCTTCCCATCTTCTTCCCATCTTCTTCCCCTCCTTTTTCCCCTCCTTCTTTCCCTCCTTCTTCCTTTCTCCCCTCGTTTTTCCTCTCCTTCTTCCCCTCCTTCTTCCTCTCCTTCTTCCTCTCCTTCTTCCCCTCCTTCTTCCTCTCCTTCTTCCTCTCCTTCTTCCTCTCCTTTTTCCACTCCTTTTTTCCCCTCCTTTTTCCCCTCCTTTTTCCCCTCCTTTTTCCCCTCCTTTTTCCCCATCCTTCTTCCCCATCCTTCTTCCCCATCCTTCTTCCCATCCTTCTTCCCCTCCTTCTTCCCCTCCTTCTTCCCCTCCTTCTTCCCTATTTTCATCCCTTAGAATCTCTCCTTTCTTCATTCCGCACAAGTAAAAAAAGCCAGCCGAACACGCTGGCATAGGAGAAAAAACAATTGCGTGCGCTTGGTTGCGAGACATGGATGTGATGGACGAAATGATTGGCACATTGCCCACAGTTCTCCTCCGCGTCGTCTGCAATTACGCCAAACCGCCTTGCAATACATTATTCCTTATTCGTTCAGCACCTTTCATTTCTGTCGATCTTCTGCGACGATTTGAGGACATAAATACTCCAGAAGATTTGGATCTCTTTTGCGATGAACACGCACTCACTTCTGACGATTTCGATCGTCCCACGCCAAGGTATATTAGCATGTGGAGCCTAACGCTGATGAGTAAAAGTGTGTTATTGGTAAAGTACATGGTGCAGCAACGTCTTCGACGTGCCATTCCTTGGAACGGATTGCCCGCAACCTACCCTGCCAATATTCCTGTTCCAGATCTTTTGTACTCCACCGTTGCTGGCTCTGTTTTCGGCTCTCCTCTTCATGGGTTGCTCCTCTCTCGAAACAGTACCTCACTGATGGAGAAGATTGAGTTTGTTTGCGAAGAAGCCTCCGACCTCATAAATATAGGAGGGTTATACCACTCCGCCTTGTACACTTGGTTAATCACAGTTCCTTGGTTGTTTCCGACAGCAGCGGAAAAAGCACTGACTGACCAAATACTAAAATTCTTGCTTCGAACTGGCGCCCTCTTGAAAACGAAAGAAATATCTCTTTTGGATGTTGAAATGGTGAAGAACTTGTTTGTTCGAGCTTTGGGAATGGGCCCAGCAACGTTGATGATTTCTTTCCTGAAATGCAATGTTTATTGAACACCGGTGGTCCAAAGGAGTTTCATGCTTTTTGTTATAATGCACCTTCTTTTTCTCAGGCAACCAGAGAAAAGAGGAAATGGGGCAAATATTGGAAAGATGGAGCAGAGCAAAGAGACACGAATCAGAAAAAAGAAAAAAGAGGCAAGGGTGTAATATTATAAAGATGGAGCAGAGCAGAAACCCGCGAATAAACATAGGAGTAAGAAATATGCGCCAGACAAGAGCAGAGGTGCGAACATATGGACCAAAGATTGGGGAAGAGAGGAAAATAAGATGCGCCAAGCAAGACAAACAAGGAGCAACGTATGGAAGCACGCAAATACAACAACGAAAGGAAAAGAACAGAGACAAGTGAGACACGGAAGCAATCTAAAAACACAGATGTTTCTCCTTCTTCCTCTAAGAATCCTCTTTTCCCATTTTTCTCCTCTTTCCTTCCTTTTCCTCTTTTTCCGTTTTTCTCTATTTTTCTCCCCTTCTCTTTTTTCCTTATCACTGGACACACGGGATACAAAAGAGAGACACACAAAAAAGAGAAGAGACAGACAGGAAAAGGAGATAAAGACGAAAAACAGTAAATGTATCAATGAACACAGCGATACTTGGGAAAATACCCCGACGTCTCGCTCGGCACAAGAATGTGCACGACACTGCCAGGTAAGAAATGGAAATATTTGGAAATGGGGTCCTCCTTCTTTAGTACGAGGAGTTCCTCCTTCTTCGTCTTCAGCTCCTTAAGCACCGTGTCTTCCTCCTCTCTTGATAGCAGCGTGTGTTTGGGTACAAACTTGTGGTGCGTAATGTTAAAGAGAAGTTCCTCGTGTTCAAAGCATCGCACCGAGGAGGGAGCGTAACTGGTCAACATGGATTTGATCGGGCTGGTATATCCCAGGTGTGATACAATGACCAGATCATCGATGGATTTCATTTTCATCATTTTTTTGCTGTCGTTCAAAGCCTTTGTGCCCAACTTGCTCGCCAACAAGAAGCAAACACACATTCTCGCCGTCGTATCATCTCTTCTTTTGTTGTTTCGTTTTTTGTCGTTGTTGGCCTTGTTTTTCTTGTCTTCTTCTTTTTTTCTTGTTCCTGGCTCTAGTGTCTTTTTCGATTGTTGTTTCGGGTGCTGTTGTCGACAAGGTTCATCTCTCTTACTTTTGTTTTTCGTTGTTTGTTGGCTTTTCTTTTCTTTGTGTTCCTCTTCATCTGATTCTATGCCTTGGTCGACTGCGTGTGTCGATTCGGCCTGTTTCTTTTTCTTGTGTTGTTGTTCCTGCTCTTTGTTTTTTTGCTTCTTCTGTTGTCCGATCTTTGCCTGTTCATTCTTCTGTTCTCTACCCTTCTTCTCCTTTTCCTTCCTCTGTTCTCTTTCTCTGATCTTTTCCTCCTTTTCCCTCATTTCCTGCGTTGGTTCCATGATCTTTTCCATGATCTTTTCCTCTCCTTCCTTCATTTCCTTCCGGGTTGTCTGTTGCTTCACCTCTTTAATGTTGTTGTCCTTGTCTGTCGTGTCGCTCCCGTTAGCTTGTTGTGTATTAGTTCCATGCTCCTGCGATGTTGACTGCGATAACTTCTTCTCCTTGAGAACGGGAACTGTTCTGCGCCTTCCTCCCGCCTTCTCGGCAAGGATAGAGAGCACAGAATCGAAAATGGGCGCATGCTCACCTCTCTTGTGTTTCGAGTTTGTCGATGACGCTTCCGAGCCTGCAGAGGAGGAAGAGGTCGCAGAGGAGGAAGAGGTCGCAGAAGAGGAAGAGGTGGTCCTGCCAGTTCGGCTTGCGCTTGTTCCACTAGAGGCCTTGCTCGGGGAGGAAGATGTGGTTTTGTTTTTGCAAGCCATTTTTGTTGACGCGAGCCAGGCCTTCCACTCGGCAGGCACCTGCTCCCAGCAATTCACCCTTACATCATACATTTCCGCGTCATCAGAGTTGCATCTCTGGTTTGCTTCCTTGGTTTGCTTGTTTTCGGTTGCATCGTTTGCGTCGCTAGTCTCGTCGCGTACCACGGTGTATCCCCGATCACGAATCATTTCGTAGCACGTGCGCCGAATGCGATAAAGATCAAAGGGAGGAATCTGAAGAAGCTCCGTGACGTATCTCTGAGTCATGATTGTTTGGAGAGGTAGGAATCTTAAGAAAGAGAATGGTAAACTTGACCAATCATATCGAGTGAATACCACAAAGATAAACAAAAAAAATCAAAGAAACGGGAAAGAAAGGAAAAGAAAAGGACAAAGAAAGAGGAAAGGAAAAGAAAGGAAAAGAAAGGAAAAGAAAGAGGAAAGAAAGGAAAACAAACGAAAAAGAAAGGCAAAGAAGGAAAAAGAAAACGAAAAGAGAGGAAAAGAAAAGAAAAAAAGAGCCAAAAGAAGGGAATCGCCGTCAATTTCCCCAATACGAAGAAGCAGTGTGTTGCAGTTTAAAGAATAAACTTGAAACTTTTTGCAAGTGGTGTCGAGTGAACGGAGTAGGCGCACCTCGGAAACGTGTCAATTTAAAAAGAATATCATGTTCTTTTGCACGTCGCAGCCACGGCGAGAAAGGAAAAGAAAGGACAAGGGTCCGAAGCCGAAACCCAAAACCATGGAACATCTGCTTGCTTCCGACACGACCCTTCCTTTTGACACATCTCTTCTTCCTCCCTTTCCGTCCATGACCTCGGCGACTTCGACTGCTTCACCCGTCTCTTCCTCCTCTTCCTCCTCTTACTCCTCTTCCTCCTTTTCCTCGGATGCAACTCGGATCTCCACGTCGCATCCGCTTCATTCATCCTCATCATCCTTGTGGACGGCATTCAGAGGTGGATCGTTGGGCTTTCCGTCGCCGTGGGTGCGCAAAGTGCACGAAATTTACCTCTACGACCAATCCTTGTTGGGGCAGCAGCTCCTCGAACCGAATTTCCCCATGCATGCCAGCGCCAAATACTCTGAGTTGAAATGCGGAGACTTGTCCGTGCTTTTCGGGCCGACCCGTCTGATGAGGAAGGAAACGAGCGACGGCAGCGCTCTATCCTGCTCCTCCATCGTGGATGTGGGGATGGGGTTGGGCAAACTTGTCTTTCAGCTGTTTTTACAGTTCCGCACACAGTGTCAACACATTTACGGCCTGGAGATTTCGAGCGAACGCTTCCGCTACGCCCAAGAGAAATGGAAGGAGATCGCAGCGGTACACCATCTTGTGGCCGTTGAGGAATCGTCCGACAAGGTGCGGTACCTGGACAATACCACAGAAGATCCCTCCGAGGTTGGGCTCGTTCTCGGCTCAGCCTTGGAGATGAAGAGCGGCTTCTGGGCGAAATTCGACAATTTGATCCTCAACGTGCAGTTCCCTCCTTTGCAAACTCTTAAACTGCTCACTTGGCTCTCTTCCCTTCGCCCCGGTACGAGAATCATGTCGGCACACAAGTTCGATGAGTCTCTCCCCACCAACCTGGTGCTGCTCGAGGAGACGGAGCTCGAGACGACGGACCCTCTTCCTCAAAAGTTTTGGTTCTACATTGTCAGTTTTGGTTGAACGATCTGCCTTTAATGTTTTCTCATCCAGTTGTAATTCGTTATTTTCCATTGACATCCAGAGAGGAAAACCCAAATCGATCTCGTGGGGTGGGTTGCGTGGGTTACCCGACTTCCATAAGCTCCCTCTTCAAGACGTGCGGCACCATACCCGCCTCAAAGGCTCCATACCCGTTTCAAAAGCAGTGTTCACGTTAAGAGGTTCTTTTCCAAGTTGCAGTGGCAACCTTGAAAGCATTCGAGGCGGCGGATGCGCCCTGTAAGAACGCAAAACTTGTCAATACAAGTCTCAGCGGGTTACCGTGACAATCAAACTCTGTCGGCGTCAAGATCGACTCGCGAAGGTACGGTAATCCTGCAGAGTCCACCACTCCGGAATTCCCCAAGATCCAGAGTTGGTAGTATTGCACTACTTCATTGCAGATAACGGGGTTGGCCACCCCCAAGTCCGGCAAGTTGGACAGAGAAGATTGAACTTGAAAAAGATACGGATTCGAGGTTGAGGAAATCTTAAATGAGCCAGACTCGTCTTTCGGCCCAGTAAACGTCGAGCCTTGCAAGGACAACTCATCTGCCTGCACTGCCCACGTCCCGACAAAATTTGGGTTTCCCTTTACTGATGAGCATGAGGCACGCAAACAAAGCGCACCAAGACACGGACTTTCCAAATGGTTCCCCATCAAGATTTTTTTTTTCCCACAAAAGTATGAAATATTTGCAGGGTTGGCGTATGTAAAATTTCTTGTCATTGCTTACACAACATACACGAGAAGAGTGTCTCTGCACCGGTTGATTCGTTTCATACGTTCTGCTTCCTGCGCATCCTTGTCAGGGTGGTGGAGCAAGTGGAGCAACGCCAGTTTTGGGTAAATGGAGCCCAACATGGAAGAAGTGAGGTGGATAAGCATGGATCGAGGGAGA
>Ga0207158_1090_pt3 | contig 21353 bp, 10 predicted proteins | sample Alteio_BWMinHeat_22_FD_153512 | JGI IMG/M metagenome (GOLD analysis project Ga0207158, IMG submission 153512) | Enriched cells from forest soil in Barre Woods Harvard Forest LTER site, Petersham, Massachusetts, United States -... | ecosystem: Environmental > Terrestrial > Soil > Temperate forest >... | reverse complement strand
GTAGCCCGTGACAAAAGGCAGAACTTGAATGCCAACCGCGATCAAGAGGCCGGCGATAAATCGTCCTTTGTGCCGGGAGTATGCAAAAAGGCCTATAGCGGTCAGTAAAAACAGGTGTGGCTTCATCATCATCACGCCGGCGGCCAGACCGCTGCCCAGATGGGCTCCTCGGGCCTGCATCAGCCACACCGCCAGGGTGGCAAAAAAGAGCGCCGGAACGATCATGTGGTGGTAATGAAAGGACCAGAAGCAGGGCGCTATAACGGTGGCGGCGGCCAGGGAGGCGAAACGCGGTAGATCGAGTCGACGACCAGAAAGCATTTCGCCCCAAAGATAAATCGTGGCCATATACAAAAGCAGGCAGATCAAATCCCAGAGAACCAGAGCCAGGGATATTTTGAAGAGAGCCGGCAGCAGGGTCAGCAAGAAGGCTGAAGGGGGGTAGGGACAACCGAAGCGGAACGCCGGCGGATAGGCATGGACATCGTAAGGGTTGAGTCTCTTCAGGAACTGCTGGCTGGCGATGTAGAACTGGATGAAATCATTTTGGGGTGAGATGTAGCCGGCCGTTACGATCAGAACAATGAGGGCGCCGAGCATCGCAAGCGCGCGAAGATGCGCGGGCGTCTTCCGATCAGTCCTTGTCATTAACGATCGCCGTGGTCGCATGGTTGCTGACGTTCTGGATGGCGCCGTTATGCCGGCTGGGGCCGGTCAGAAGATCCATGATGAGAATTCCGATGGCGGTCAGCACCGCCGTGACCACGACAAATTCGGTGAGAGATTGCCCGCGTTGATTTACCCCGCCCTGCTTCCCGTGAATGCTCCCGCAATGCGACCGCAGTTTTGCCCAGGTGACACGCATTACCCTTTGGATGTTCCCCGCGATCAGGGCGGAGTTTACCATTTGACCTTGATCGTTACGGTGTGCGAAATCCCGAGGGCTCCGAAAGGAGCCATGGCGTAGTCGATCCCCAGGCCTATATTGGAGAAGAACGGCGGCCGGTAATTCAGACCGGCGCCCATGGTCAGGCCGGCGACGCCGGCGCCCCGCAGCGCGGGGATCTGGCTGTCGATCGAATTATCCAGGCTGTCATGACTGGTATAGCCCGCGCGAATACATGAATTTTCGAGCTCAGGGATCCGATATTCCCCGGCTACGCTGAAGCGGATCGGCGCGTCATTCGAATAGTTGACGGCAAATCCTCCGGTAAACACGCGGAATAGTGTATAGGACGCGCCGCCGATAATCTGCCGGGAAAAATTCGCGCCGCTTGTGGAAAGATCGCGGACGGTCATGCCGATGTTCAAATCGTCCATGGGGGAAATCGTTGCGCCGATGTCCAAGGCAGGGTTCTGAAACTGCTGTTCGGCGATCACTTCCTGAACGATCTTGATCGCTGCGCCGACCGACACGTCCGCGCCTTCGGCCCGGCCGAGCATTTTCCGGCCGTACCCGATCGTTCCCGCCATATCGTAGAACCGGAAGTTACCGGTCGGATTTCCCAGGACGTCCCGGCCATCCAGCGTCCCGGGGTTCAGATAGAAAAGGCTGACGGCCAGCGCGCTTTCGTCCAGGGGATACGCCGCTCCGATATTCCCGATATTGACACCCTGGTAATAGATAACGTCCGTTGCGGAAACTTCTTTTTCCTGCAGCGCGCTCAAGGCTCCGGGATTCCAGTGCAGCGCGTCCGCGCCTTCGTCCTGCGCCATCGACACCACCGTATCACCCAGCGCCGCGCCCCGCGCGTCCGTCGCGATATTCAGAAATTCGCCGTTCTTCGTGCCGGCGTTGTTGGAAATGGCGTGGGCAGTAGTCAGTGAACAGTGAACAGTGAACAGTGCGGCAACAATGACAAGTGCCGTGTTCTGACCTCTGTGCACTGTGCACTGTGCACTTTTCACGGAAGCACCGCCATCTTCTTGATCGTCTGCAGAGTGCCCGCCGGGTCCTGTTCCCTGGCCACGTAATAGTAGAGCCCGCGTCCTAATTTATTTCCCGCCTGGTTCGTGACATTCCACGGGAATGAAATGACGTTCCCCGTCGCCACGTTATCGAATTCTTTTTCGAAGACCAGGGTTCCGCTAAGCGTATAGATCTTGAGGAAAATCGTTGCGCCGTCGCGAATGGTCAGGAATTGAAAGGTCCCCTGGCCGTTTCTCACGGGGTTCGGATAGACAAAGACGTTTTGCTCAAAGAGTTGCTGGGGATTGCTGGCAGCGCCCGCCAGGGACGTGACACCGATCTGCCGGGATCGCATCGTCGCATGATCATTATTGTTCGGATCGGTGGCGTTGATTTGCACGGTGTAAATGCCGATCGGTACGGGATTGCCGCTGTTATCAAGACCGTCCCAGTTGACGGTGACACTTGAAATGGACTCTGCGAACTGAACCTTATTTGAGATAACCGTCCGCACCAATGTGTTGCTTGAATTAACGACCGAAACGCTGACCGCGGCCTGTTTGGCGAGGTTGTATTGAATCCTATAAGGAGCGACCGGGCTGCCGTTGGCATCTAACGACGGCGCCACCGAGACGGAGTGAATATCCACTGAGTTAATCGTGACCTGCGGAGATGCAGGAACTGGCGTGGTAAACGAGCCGCCGGTGGTCGAAAGCGTCAATGTGAATTGGTAGTTGCCATCGATGCGTCCCAGGTCGCCCCCGATGAGCCACAGCCCGTTCCAGAAAATGGACTCTGTCTGCGGGAAAACGCCGCTGGAGTAAAATTGCGTCAATGTAGCCACCGTTGTCCCCGGATCCCCGAAATTCTGGACACCTCCCGCAATGTTCACCTGCACTTCGCCCGGCGTGTCGATCGTAAAGCCAATAGAAGTCCCATTTACGAGCCCCGATTCGGTCGATAGGGTGCTTGGGGTAAAACTGACATTCGAGATCGTGAGTGCCTGCGCGCGAGAAAGCGCATTGACCCAGGTGAGAACCGCGAAGAGTGACGTAAGACCTATTTTCTTTATCATGGCTAGGACTTTCCTCCCAAGGAAGTGTAGCCGCCTTCTGTTACGGCGATGTTACAGGAAGGTGAATTCTAGGTTAAATTTGACCGAATTCAAATTCGGTTAATTCCGTAACTTTCCCGTAACATTATCCTGTTACCCTTCTTAGCGGAGGTGCTATGCGTATGCCCCGCTTATCGGAGCGTGGTCAGTTTATTCCCATTTCCGCGATGGTGATGTTCACTACTGTCGTTTTCCTGGTGGCTGTGCTGAATGTCTATAAGGTATCGCGGGCCAAACTGCAGATCCAGAACCTCGCCGATGCCGCGGCGTTAAATGTCGCGTCGCAGATGGCCAGCTCTTTAAACAAGGTCGCCGACCTCAATCAGTGGATGAATAATATGCTGGCGGGGCAGACAACGAAGCCGGGGGATGTTCCTAATTGCGCAAACGTCTATCAGGATTACCCCCCGATCGCCTGCGCAGAAAATCCGACGAAAAGCAGTCATCTGAATCGATTCAGTTTGAAGGGGAATGCAGCCGCCTACGCGCTGATCGTGCAGAAGGTGAATCAAACTCAGCAGCTTTTCGTGGATACGTACAATAATTTTATCGGCGCGGGGTCACGCACCATGGGCGCCTCCACGGCGCATGGAAGTCTGGAATCCATTCTGCTCGCGGACATTCCGGAATTGGGGGATCCGGGGACGAAGGTTGTTGTCTGGAATACCAATAGCAGCAAGCCCCAGCTGCCGAACCTCAAGGCGATCGCCCCGCCGACGGCCGCCACGGCCGCTAGTTCTCTGGACGCTTCGGGGATGCAGCCCTTGAAATTTAAAATACACGAGGTGACGGTGACCTATAAAACCGTGGTTCCTTTCGTCAACATACCGGGGCCCGATGTGGCCAAAACGTTGACTCAGTTGATCAGTAATAACTCGGGCGCGACGCCGGTGGGCTGGATGGAGCAGGATCCCAACCAGCCTTCCATCAATGTCGGTGCGGGCGGATCCCCCAAATCGCGTATTGGAGCAGGCGTTATGGTCATTCGACAGGTCAAATTACCTTTTCTTTTGGGCAAAGCGGTGACGGTCACGAGCCAGGCGACGGCGTATGTGGTGGAGGGATCGGGTATGATGGGATCGCAGGCCGACATGCAACCGGATCCATCGACAGGCGCCTTGCGGCCGGTCTTCAAACCGACGTACTGGGTGAAACTGGCGGGTGTGCAATGAAGAATCGACGCGGTCAAGCTTTGACAGAAATGGTCGTTATCATTCCGCTGATCTTGATGCTGGCCGGCGGGGTCAGCGCGGTGGTTTATATCTGCTGGCAGGGAATCCGGGTTCAACAGTCGGCGAATTTCGCTGCCCGCATTCAGGGGCAGGAACGAGTCGCCGGCGGTGTGAGTTTATCGACGATTCAGCAGGACAACGGAACAGCGTCAACGCTGGGCGACGCCGACCCGACCCAGGATCCCAAGGCGATCGATTCGAAGCGCTACCAGGCCTTGTCCAAGTCATCAAAGCAGCTGGCTCCCGCGGATAGCGTTTACGGCCGGGTCCAGCGCGCGGTGCGCAGCTTTTTTGGCACGTCCGAACAGCAGGGGCTTTTCATTCCGCTTCCGAAGTACGGCGTGGTCGGATATTCCGACCAGGTGAAAGTGGTCCGGCTCTGGCAGCCTCCCAGTTTCTTTGGCTTGAATTTAAACCCGATCGAGCTTTGGTCCACGGCTTACGGGGGCGAAGATACCCACATGTACGGCCTCATCCGCTGGGGATCCACCTCCCAAAACGGCTCCAACGGCGGCAAATTCTGGACCGACCCCAACAACCTTCCCAACCCGAACAACGACTAAGCTCGGAGGGAGGTCGCCCCTTCGTTCGACGTGGATTTCCCCACCTTCGCTAAAGTTACGGTGGGTCGCCTTGTATCCTGGACTGACCCTGCTCCATCACGAATTTGTCGCAGGGTCATGACGTCCAGGTTTCATGGCTAAATCCACGAGTCACTCCGGTGCAACCTCCCTCCGAGGACCCTCAATTTAAATTACAAGGATCAGAGGCCGGAAGGGGATGGAGCGCGCATTAGCACAGTTTTAGTGAGGCAGACCGCAGCTTTCGCCGGTCCGACAACGGTTTTTTGGAGGCCGGCGATGCGGTCGGCCGAGCGTTAAAAAACTGTGCAGCAAGTGGAATCCCCGCTGGCCTCTGATCCCCAGCCCCGTAACAGTCCCGTAATATCGATTTAATCTCTCCGTAACACTCATCCGCTAAATATAGAGGGGATTCGAACGACCAGGACCCAGAAAAAACGTAGGCCGGATGGGCGCGAATTTTTGGACCATTGCTCCATACCATCACTGACGGCAAAGGGGTACCCTTTAAGCGTGAGAAAAAAGATTCCTGGGAGGGGATCTTTCAGAGCGGATTTCTACCTTCGGCACGATTCGCCTAAATGGCGAATCGTCTTGCCGATGGCCATCGCTACTATGAAAAACAAGGACGCGAAGGTGTTAACTGACTTCCATCGGTGGGTTCGTTATTTCTATCGGCGATACGTCGCTGTTATTGCGCGTGCTTCGTCTTGGCGGCGCGGCGATCTTCTCGCCACGCAAACCACACTCCAACAACACAGATCAACGCAAAAGCAACCAGAGCTTCAATCATGGGACCTCTCCTTCGGTTCGATCTTCAGCGCACCAGCCACGCCTAACAAAATAACCAAGCCCATCACAACTCTCATCCAGACTTGGAACTCCTTGAAAAACTCGCTCGCGACAGCAACCGCAAAAATGGCCTTTGTGAAATCGGCCACGGTTCGCGCCAACAATTCTCTGCGTTTTGAGCCCAGTGCAACTTTCATGGCTAGTATATCCTCCCCCCGTCGGACCGTCAAGCTGGAGGCCTTTTCGGCCGCCTCCATCCGGTTAGAGGGAAAAGCCTCGAATTTATTCACTCGTAATGCCCGTGAACGGCAGACTTCGAAAATAGAAAATCGACAATGGTCGAGGTTTTTCTCAATGAAGAACTTCCTTGGCCATTTTCGATTTTCTATTCTCGATGTTCGTCGTACGATCGCCGTCTGTCTCGTCGCCGCCATGATCCTCACCACACCCGGAACGACGGGATGGGCGACCATCACGAATCCCACCAATTCCAACTCGAATCTTAATCCCGGTACCAACTTGCCACAGGACGCCACAACAGGCAACTTGCCTCCGAACCTGAGCCAGAAGACAATCGACCCCAACACAATTTCCAACAGTCCCACGGGCGTCAATGCAGTCTTGAGCGACATTAGAGGCATCGAAAATATTGCCGCCTTCGGATCTGACGAACAGCAGCTGGCCAACAACGCGTCAGCTGCGGAGAAACTCCCGCTTGCCGATGCCCTATACGGGAGCGGCGTTCACGATGTGCAATCGACTGTGGCGACAATTAACGGCAATCCCGTTTCAGCTGCGGATTTGGCTGCGGGCGGTCAATATGCCTTCGGGTACGACTGGAACGCCGTAAGCGCTTCTCTGATGAAAGAGTCCGGTCAGTTGTTGAGTGACCCGAGCGGCCTGATCAATTTTCTGCAAAACAACGATATGGGCGATATAAATGCCTATATCAATGAAGTACTCCAGAACAAAGTAGATGCAGCCAATCAGGCACAGGCCGATGCGTTTGACAGCCAGCAAGGCGACAATCTGCAGTCGCTTTGCGATAACCTGAATTGCAATCCCCTGCCGTTTGCGAAAGGCTCCGGAGTTCACGTTTCAGTTGAAGCTGTCCAAGAGCAGATGAATAGGCTGGCTCAGGAGCTCCAGAATAATATCGAGTACGCCAACACGCTCAAGGTCTCGCTGCAAATACTGAAGAATTCCCTTAACCAAGAACTAAACATCAAATACGGAGACCTGAATTTCGGGCTCACTAAATTTATCGCTAATTTAAAGGGCAATGGATACGGGGTGGGACCACAACATCAACCGGGCATCGCGGAGCTCACCAACGATATAGCGAGTCTCACCCAAAAGATTAATAGCGACCCCGATCCCAGCAAGGATCAAGCTCAAATAACGGCTTGGAATAATCAGATTAAGATCGACAAGCATGGAATAGACATTATCCAATGCGAGCTGAACAGCGGTTCAGCTGTTTGCCAACAAGCCACCCAGCAAGCCAGCCAGTCCTCTTTTTCGTTTTCCAGTCCCTTAACAGTTAGTTTCAAAGCGCCATCTGTGCAGTCAGGCATATCCAACCAGTCTAAAGGCTTGATTGCGATACAAAATGATTTAACTAACAAGTACAGAACGGCGAAAGCCAATTTCGATGCTATCGATAACAACTTCTTAATTCCCCTCAAGCAATATTTTAGCGGCCTTGTCGGCCCCATCAACCCTGATCTGATGGCCTTGCAGTCGAAAGTGAATTATGCCATGGGACGAGCTTATGATCCCACTTATAACCAGCCGTATGGCCAATACACACCTGATCATCCCCCACCGCAGCCACGTACGGTGTCATACGCGCAGGCACTCCTGCTTGAAAAAGGGAAAACTCCGCCACCGCCGGTTCCGAAGAGCGATTTGTCGGCAATCGCCCGAGAACTTCAGAATATGAGCAGTCAGGTCGGTGTGACCGGTTTAGGAAAAGGCATAACGATTCCCACCAACATCTTGACCGACGCGAATGCATATACCAACGCATACGCGGCGGCCACGCCTTATCGGCTTATGGACAACAAGCTGACCGCTCTGCGCGACCAGAAGGAGCAGATACTGGAGGATAATTTCAACCAGGTGATAATGAAGCCATTTCGAGACATGGGGATTGATTCCGCTTATGAGCATGCGCAAAACATCATTAGCGTTCACGCGCAGGCGTCCGCCCTCAAAGAACAGCTTCAGGCTCGTGTAGACCAGCTCAATAATCTTGCCGATAAGGTCGCCAATGGCCAAATGGATTCCAAGACAGCCATCGCGATGTTGTTGTGCAGCCCGAGCCAGGTGGCCAGCGGCGCATGCAACGTAGGCAGTAATATCGTAATCAGCAATACCAATTTAATTTCAACGCAGCTTATTCAAGGTCCTGATGGCAAATCCTATTTTAATCCGAGTTATATCCCATCTCAATTTGACTCACTGGCTTTCAACGCCTACGGCACAGCGTTCGTAGAGGGTGGCATAGTGCCCTTGCAGCAATATGGTGAGTACCAAAATTTTGGTTCCATGGACTACGCGCGCGGTTTCAGTTTTGCGGCTCCCTGGACTTTGGATCCATCCGTCTATAGTCAATCGTTTTTTTCGCAATTCGACCCCTCAGTGAGCGGCAGTTTGGCCCAAAGTATCAATGCCATGCAGCCCTGGTACGCGGCGCAGGAAGCACGACAGTTGGAAACCGCCAATTTAGCCCCATTGCAAGCCCAGATCACCCAGTACAATCAGGCGCTGGTGGATCTGCAAAAAGTGGTCCCTGCGTCATTGCTCGGTCCCTATCTCCCACCTCCAACGCTTGATTCCATCAACCCCGAGACGATCGCTGCGCCGGCTGCGCCATCGCAATTGGCGTCTTCGTCGAATGGAAATGCCCCGGCCAAGTCAATCGGAGGATTCGGTGGAACACCCTTTGCATTGATCACGATCAATCCGGATGCATTCCTCCCCAGTGACACCCCGGATTCGCCGGCCGATCAGGCCAAATGGGTCGCCACCTACGGGACCGACGAAGGGCCCGGCGGGCATCTGGGGGGCATGAGCGACCGATTTGCCATGGATGTGATAATGGCGCCCGGAGGTCTCAACCCGTCGAATCTCCTGAATTGGATGTCAGGCGAAGGAATCATGAGTCCGCAAACCGCCACGATAACTATGCAGGGGCTTAATTCGGTCGGGACCTTTGTGGGAGAGCACTTCAATGCTATCGGCGCCGTACTAACGGGGATTCCGATAACCATGCCGATTGGTCTCAGTATGATGACCATTTCGGTCATGAGCACCTCCAATGAAAATTTTCAGCAGGGTGGTCAGCAACCCGACGGGAGTTTCTCTTACTGGAATGGGTTTAAAAGCGCGGTTGTCGGCACGGCTCCGATGGCGATTGCGGATGGCATCACAGCGGTTACGATGGGAACTTCAGCGGCTATCGCAGACGGGGCGATTGAGGCCGGAGGTCTCGTAACTTTTCTGCGCAGTTCTCCCGTATTGGCCCCAATCGTCGATACGGTCGGCGGTTGGGTTACAAGCGCAGGGAATTGGGTTGGATCCTTTATTGGGGCGACTGCTAACTCGGCCAGTATTTTGGCAACCGGAACTGCCTTGACACCTGAGATCATCGCTGGCGCCGGAACGGCTGGCCGCATTCTTGTAAGCGGCGGTGCATATCTTGGGGCGGCCGTCGCTCCCGCCATCCCTTATTCTGTCGCGGCCTACACGTTGGCGACCCCCAGCGATGGCTTTACGGCCAAAGGCGTGATGGGCGCCATCACGTATCCATTTCAAGCCGCGGTCGGTGCGGGAGAATGGGTTGCAGGAGGTTTGTCCACCATCATTACAAACCCCATTGCTGGCGCGATCAATGGAGCCTTCGGGACATCCTTACCGCTTAATGTAGGCGCCGCGATTCAGGCGGATGGAATCGGGAGAATGTTCGGGACTGACGTGCCAGCCGCATTTGGTATTAATCCCCAGAATGTCGCAGACCCCGTCGTTTTAGCGGCATCAATAACGCAAGGGTCACAAGCTTTAGTGGGTAGCGATGGAAAACTTTACTTTGCAGCCGATGCGAACCTGCCCACCCTTCCAGCGGGAGCAGTCGCGGTTTGTGATGTAAAGACTGGAGATACCATAGTTACTCTTCCCGCGGGAATGACGCTCGGTCAACTGGCAGCTGCATCGGGAAATGAAATCCAGATCACCACCAATGGTAAAGGCGTACAGGTCATTAATTTTTCAGAGGCGACCACTTCCTATTTACGGCCAGGCGCCGGTTCTCAAAATGGGATCGTAAGTCAGATCCAAAATTACGCCACGGCAACGCATAACCCCATCCTTTATGCGGCTGCGTTGGTTATGAATGCCAATTTGGTGACAGGCGACGTGAGTGGGTTCGGAGCTGTTGGCCGGTTGGTTAATGGAGTCGTAAGTAGCGCTTCAGCTGGCAATCTCGGGATGGCCGGGATTGGTGAAGTATTGAGCGGAGTGGTACAAAACGTGCCCATCATTCAGTTCAACGGAACACTGATAAGTTCTCTGGCGGCGGCAAGAGCATCTGGCGACTATAGTAATTTTACCTTTGAATTAGGCTCCATGGCACTCGGCGTGGCAGGCGCTCATGGTGTTGAGGTTTCAGGGACGGAATTTGCGCAATCCGTTGTATCCGAATCCGTCAAAATGGGTACTGTCGCCGGTATTGGTGCGGCGTTGCCCTTTGGTCCAAACGGAGAGCCCGGAGTATGGCAAACGGCCACGGCGGTAACTGGTGCCTATGCGCCGATTCCAATTGGCGCCGTCACGGGTGTATACCAGGCCAATGCGGCAGATCGTGCCTTCGTTTTGCAGGCGGTACAACCGTCGACAGATTCCGGGGTGGCGTCAACGCCGACTAATCCCGCAGAACTATATGGAGCCATGGCCCGGATGGCTCAAAGCGGCACGGCAACCAATCTTGAAATATTAAACCGTTTGGCGGCCGGCGTCGATCCCAACATAGAGATTCCCGTTCCCTTGAATGCGCCCCGCGCGGTTCCGGATTCCATCCAACAGATGGCTGCGCTTGCGGTATTAAATAACGCGGCCAATGGTAGTGGCGGCGTCTCCACGACTGATTTGGTGACGCTAGCTGCGGGTAATTCGGTGACTTTGAAAAATGGGATTACGATTTCCGGAGAGGACATTCCGGGGACAATTGCCGACGATATGTTGGCGAGCCGTATTCGACAGACCACCGGCTCGGAAACTATTCAGCAGTTAGTAGAAACGCCATCGCAGAGCGTGGTTTCGATCAACGGTGCATCCATTCCCATTACTGATTCACTCCGAGCGGCGCTGGCGCAGGATTTCGTGGCTGAAAACAGATCGAATGCCTCTGTCCTGGGAAATCTCCTGATAAACAGTGATCCGGCTGTGCGTGAACCTGTTGCAAACGCCATATTAGAATCTCGAGCTTCCATCGACAGTTCTGTGCTGGATCAAGCAAGAGAGGTTATAGGGGATAGCGTTTCTTCGGCCATCAGCGAAACCGATGTTTCCGGCAAGTCATTGAAAACCTTTACAACGCCGGACGGTGTGACCTATAAGATCGTTGACAAATTCAACGATGGATACACAGTCCAACGCCTCATAAAGGGAGACGCGGATCCTGCCAAGGAAAGATGGTCTGCTCCACAACCCATGGACGCAGCGTCTGTTAGAACCTCGTTAGAGATGAATGCCCTGGCTGGTCGCGCCACTGAAGCCCAGCAGGCGGGTTTAGAGCGTCTGGCCGACAATTTGAATTATATCGCCGCACAAAAAGCGGCAGACTTTCAGGCCTCTCAGCTTAAGTTGGCGCAGGACGGTCAAGCGGCGTCGGACAGTGTTGCCTCTAGGATCCAAGTCGCTCGGTCTCAACTAAAAGCGGACCAGGCCGCGCTTGTGGCCTTGCAGGCCCAAATGAAAGTCGACTCCAGCGTGACTCAAAAGTTGATTGCGCAGGCTCTTACAAGGGTTGCCTCCGCTAAAGCGGCGCTGGCTGACAATGCACTCTCCGTTCGCACCATCACGGATAGAAACACAGTGACGACCACGCTTTCCTCTGGTCGCTTGAATTCTGGGAACTCAGATACGCAGGTCGTGAGATTGAGTCTGAGTCCAAATATTCCCGGGGTATCGGTGCTCAGCAAACAAGCGCTCGAAGAGGGAGTTCGAGCAGGGCTAATGGGTCCGACGGCTATTACCGGCGAATTCGGGAAAGAACTCGCAGGGCGTATAGGTCTTGGAGGATTTGGAAGTCTAGATCCACGTGGCCCGGCCTTCGACAACCCTTCATCGAGGTTTGCAAATGCGGCGCGTCAGGTTTTGACGGACGCTGGATTATTGATCGAACCGCCAGCTCCGTCGGAAGCGGGTCGTCCAGAAATTCAAGATTCGAAGTCCGGTAATGGCACATTTCGCTCTACCTCGGTTGAGGTTAAAGGTCCGGATGAAAATGGAAATGGCAGCGTGCGGATCAGAGCGAGTACAAATGTAAATAATCCTGACCCCTCGACGGTTGAAGGGATGATTAAGCTCTCTCCCATTACGTTCAATACCGAAGAAGCTCGCGCCGCAGTCGACTCAGCGTTGGTGGATCTAAACATGGATCCCTCCGCATCTCCGGATGTCATACGCGGTCAAGCCCGAGCTTTTGAAGCCGAGGTCGACTACTTCACCGCCGCGGCCAGGAATTCCGAATCCGGTGTTGCGGATGCACTGGCCAAATTGGGTCGAGCTCAAGAAGATCTCTTCTTGGCGCAAACAGTCGATGAGTCGCAAAGTGCCGTCAATAGTATTGACCGATTGGTTAACGATCTGAAAAAGCAGGGCGTGAATGAGAATGATCCGCGCCTAAAAAGTCTGCTGGATCAGAAGGCCCTAGCGGAGCAACGAATCAATCTTGCCAGAGAGTATCAGGATGCGCTGAATGTTAAAGACACGGACCAGCGTGAAGCTAAGTTAGCCGATATCAAGAGCCGCATGGATGCGTCTGACGCGGCCGCTGCTGAAGCCGCCAAAGGCGCTGTGGATGATGTCCGAAACGCCGTGGTCTCGCTAATTAAGGAGGAATTATCGAAGCCCGGAATGGATGACCGAATCCAAAGCGGTCTCGATAATTTACTCAAGGATGCTGAGCGCGCCAAGGTCCTGGAACAAAACCCGAAGTGGCAAGAAGATTTGACTCAACGTCAGAACGTCATAAATGAGATAGCCAATGCATTTGAAAAAAGGTGGCTCGAAAGCGGCCAGCAAAAAGCCACGGAGCGGATTCTCGAAGGGAAGAGTTTTGGGGCCAATGTATCGACGGGTGTCGGGAAGACTATTATTGCCCAAAATGCAATCTCGGCGCGCGTAGTCAAGCAAGGTTTCGCGGATGCCGATGTCGTGACAAAGGGCAAAGATGAAACTGGCAAATATATCAACGATGACTTCCTCAATCTGCTTAAGATGAAACAAGAGGACGTCTTTAATTACATCGGCCAAAAAACGAATGCATTGCTCGGGGTTCGAGTCATCGATATGGATCCCATCGCAGAAGCCATGCGCAGTTCTCATTCGACGGAGGCCGTCAAGAAATTTGTTCAAGCCATGGATGATCCTACGCTTGTTCGCCACTGGACGACAGAAGGCCTAGGCCACTTACGCACGTATTTATTAGATCCGACGGCTTCAGCCGAGGCTCGCGAAGCGATGAGCCGAGCCATGAATAGAATTCAACGAATCATCTTAGGCGACGAAGGAGACCTGCTCTTGCGTGATCGTTGGGAATTTGTTTCCAGCAACGGAGCCAAGCCGATAACATTGGAAGAAGCGGCTTTGTACGAGCAGCGCTTTCAGGCCGTTCAGAAGTTAATTAATTATGACCCGGCAACAAGAGAAGTGCGAGGCGGTGTCCTTGGCGGCATTGAGCGTCTCGAAGGGGATGTGAACGAATTTAATCGTCGAAGCGCTCTTGGCGAAGCCGTTTACCATGTCGACCCTGATGGGACCGTTGATGGGGTGAGCCCCGCAGCGGCGAAATTGTTCGATGACGCGGGCGTCCCCCAAAGTTTGACGGGTTCCGGAGAGCGAATCCTGGAGATGATCGAAGCCGTAAGGCTGGGGAAATTCGGCATCGCCACGAATGGTGAAAAAAATGTCTTCGCACCCAAAAGCTCCAGTTCTAATGAATATCAGCCGGATCAAATCCTGCATGATACGGAAGCGTCTTATGCCGGAGCCCGCGCTCTCGGCGAGAGCGAGGTAGGCGCCGCTGAAGTGGTGATGAAGAGCCAGACCAATCGTTCATCGGGCGGCGGCCAATTCTTTAAAGGAAAATCACAAATTGTCATCTTATCGGGGTCACTCGGCGATTTGATCGTTTCGGCCAGATCAATGGGCGTCGAAGTTGAGCAATTTGGCGATGTCAAAAATGTCTATATTGGCGATTCAAAGGCAGGCTCTGATATAAAACTGGTGCAAACGACAATCGGCGAAAAGGGAGATATTGCAACCAAGCAAGAAATGGCGTCCCGGATGGTGCAGGACGCCGTTCAGGCCTTCAAAGAGACTGGCAGAATTCAACTCCTCTTCTCAAAGGATCCCACGGTAAACGCCCTTATTGTGCAGGACCTGAACAGAATGCTAGACAGCGATCCGGAATTAAGAGCTAAGGCTATGGCTGCCGCTGAAGATGCCTTTGCGAAGGCACAGGCTAAGCAGATAGAAGGTATAAAGTCAGCAGAAGACCTTATGGTCGTTAATTTTGATGCTTCCTCTGATAACCTGGGCAGAATATTGGCAAAAAACTACAGCGTGTTTTTGGCAGGAGATGGGCGCGCCATTCGCGCCGTCGACTATAGCTACAAATTTGTCGACGAACGGTTGGACAACACGTATTTGAGCAGTTCCGAAAAACAACAAGCGTGGGGCCGTGTCGGGCGTTTTGAAGGACAGGATTATACGCGCACCGAATACGGAATGAAAATCAAAGCGGAGGAAGTGCTCCAAAGCGCTTATGCGCTGAACATTCGCGAGGCGTTGTTAAAAGCCGGTGTCGCACAATATGGCGGCAATGAGAAACCTTTTATCGATGCCAATGGAAGAAAGATTGATCCATTCAAGATGGACGTCAAAGGAATGGAAAAGGTAACCAATGGCTTGGGGCTGCTGAGGCAGTATGAGAATCTTGATCAAGCTATGAGGGCCCCGGCGCCCGAACAAGCCCGTTTAGCGGCATGGGTCTTGGAAATGGTGCGCTCCTCGGGAGGATTAGAAGGAAATACCAGTGGATTTATTAAAGATGAATATCTCGATCGTCCTCTCCAGGATTGGATAGTTAAATACAAAGGGACTGGTTTAGATGCCGTAATCACCGAAACGTTCAGCAAACTGAAAAATAACGAGTTCACTGCTCCCAAAGCCAAGGCCTTGTTGACTGACGTCGTGACGGGGCGAGAACGCATGGCGGATGCATTAAAGACCGAGCAGCAACAGTCCATTCGCGCCCTGTCTGATTTGCAGACCCGCTTGGAATCTACGCAGCGACCTGCAGATGTTGACGAGCAAGTATGGAACAATGCCCGCAAGGAGTTGTTGGAAACTGTGAAGAGCCAGCTGGCAGAATGGCAAAACCTCGAATTTGGCGCCACGCCGCCGGAAGTGATGAAAGGGCAGGCTCTCCCGCAAGCCACCAGCCTGCAGCATATGGTTTGGGCAGCTTTGGATGCTGGAGAAACGTTAGCACCCAAAGTCAGCGGTCCATTATCGACTCCTCACGCAATAATCCTGGTTGATGCGATACAGCAGGCTCGCGAAACGATGATCCAGCGACCGCTGACGGACTCTGAGTTAATGCATCTGGGAGATCTTGCTGCTCGAGTGATCGCCAATGATCCCGCCGCAGGGAAAGTTGAAGAATGGGCACTTTTGGCGGGATCACCGAATGCGCAAGCGGTCCAGAAATTCTTGGGTCAAAACGAGATGTATACCCTCAACACTCCAAACGTAAGGCCTGTGCAAGCCGCAGAATATACGAATCCTTCCAATCAAGCAGGAAATTCTTCCTTGGGAGCGAAACCGATTCCATTGATTTCCGGATTGCCTGTAAGATCGCCTGCTCCGCTTTCTGCTATTGAACAGCGTTTCCAGGATTTTTCGAAGTACTTTTCGTTTTATCGGCAGCAAGCGACAGGCGCGTCTGGCATTCCAACGTTCGTAAATGCGGTCAGATACGGAGCATCTGGAGCTTTTGGGAATTTCGGAGCCACAAAAGCAACCCGCATTAATTCTGCAATTCAAGCTTATAAGGTGGCGACCTCACCCTTAACTAGAAAATTAGCACTACAAAACTTAAAACAATGGGGGATTCTGAATCCAAACATCATTTTGTCTTCCCCAGATCTGACTCAGCAGGCCATTGCTCAAATCGCTTTAGCGGCAGCTCAGAAGGAAAAGACCTCCATTGCAGCTCTTGCCCTGCAGAAAAAAATGACCCAGGACTTAGAAAACGTGAAAACAATTGCCCTCAATTCTCCTCGATTGAAGCTGGAATCGGGCAACGGGTTCGTCGTGGCGAAGCGGACGGTGAATGGAAAGACGGTTTATGATTTCTTCGTGGATCCGAAGAGCACCGGGAAGGTGACGTCGGAGGCCTTGCTGAAAGCGGTCTCGTTGAATGATTTCTCGGGTGCTTCGCAGATCGAAGTGAACATCCAGTTGCCGGCTGAGACGAAGGAGAACGCGGACCGGTTGCAGGCGATTCGTGATATGGCAAAGGAAGCCAACCAAAAGGGCGCTAATATCTTCGTCGCCGAAGCGGGTGAAGTCGCGCGTCGGATCCCGCCCAAGCATGCGGCGAACAATACGATTGATTTGAGTGCCAATGCGCATGCCATTCCCGGTCTCGGCATGCGGACGCTGCGCTTGCCCGTCGCGAAGCTCCGCCAGACTTATGACGAGAAGACGGGACCCATCTTTAAACTGGAAAAAGCAGTGAAAGGCCTGGAAAGCCTTCAGGATCTAGAAACCTCTGCGCAAAGTATCAAAGACGACACGCCGGCCCAGGTAAAGTCCTATGTGGAAGATCTATTGAAAAAACAGCAGGCCCATGTTGACGACGAGCTGAGCCGATTGCGCACAACGGCTGCGCAGCTGGCCCGCGTCGAAAAATTCCTCCACCTTCCGGGTACGGTGCGGACCTTGATTCAGGACTTGGCGAAGGCGCAGGACAATACGGCCGCTCGCGCAGCGATTGAAAAATATCAGCAGGCGGTCGGCGATGAACATGTCAATACCGTCAACCCGATGGGCCTGGTGCCTCAGCACGCCAAGGCCGCCGCGGCAAAAATCGTGACGCCGGTCCAGATCATGAATCAATTCCTGCACAACAAGCTTTCGAAGGTTCACGGGGCCGCCTTCCTATTAAAGGGCCTGACGCCGGAAAAGGTGAAAGCCGCCGCAACCCCGGAGGCGTATCAGAACTTGCTTAAGAGTATCGCGGAAGCCGAGAAGGGCCGCCTGGCCAAGCAGCATACGCGGCATCGCGACCAGAAAGCTATCACGCGGGTGACCAAGGTCTATGCCGAAGCGACGGATATTCTGACGGGAATGAACTCCCAGGAAACGGGTTTGAAAACCGCAATCGGCGACCAGATTCAGGGTCTTATAACCGCCGATGCCAACGCTCCGATTATTGTGGTCATGCCGGACGGCGTCAACGACCGCATTTTCATGGCTCTCAAAGCGGCTTTCCCGCAGGTGCAAATGATTACGACGCAGGTGTACGCGGATTATCTCAAACAGAAGGCCGCCGCGATAAAGGCCAGCCGGCAAATCGCAATTGATCGGGTCCCACCGCTTCTGAAGTCGCGCCCTGCCTTGGCCAACAAATCTCAGCTGTTGAAAATCGGCGCCTCCGCAGCCGCGGTCGCCATGGCCGGCGGCTTGTTGTCCGGCGGTCTGGGAACAGTCTTGATGGTTGGAGCTTCCTTACCGATGCTTCTCCCGATGCTCAAACAGGCGAGCCAGGGTAAGAGCGGTCTGGCAGCTCTGGCGTCCAATAAGCAAAAGGGCAATTTCGCACTGAGTCCGCTGCAGCAAATCGGTCTGGCGGCGGGATTGCTGACGGCGGGCCTGGCCTTGGCCAGTGTCGTTGCCGCAGCGCCTTTGACCCTGCTTTTATCCTGGAAGATTGCTTTCCCGTTGATCTCGGGTCTTACGGCGGGCGGGCAGATTCTTGATTTCACCTTCGGCGCGCTTCGCTATCGTCGCACTCATTCATCCAATTCCGCGGGGGTAGCCCTGACCCCGGTTACCCCCGCTACTTCTATCGAGTCCATGCTGCCCTCAGGGCAGCCTCATTCGCAGCACACGGAACAAATGGTCAAAGTCGCCGGCATCGGCGGTATCGCCGTCGGCATATCGGCTTATCTTTCTCAAATAGGCGCTTTTGAAGGCTTAGGGTCAGGCGTTTTGTCCTTCTTATCGTTTAACCAGATGGGAATCATGACGTTATCTCCGGTGACTTTGATTATCACAGGTGTTGCCGGCGTGGCGGCCTGGTTGTTGTACGGCAAAGATCATGTTCGCGCTACAACGATCGACCAGGCTACCAGGCTGAAGCAAATTCTAGTCGAAGCTTAGTGGCACGTGACAACGCTGTGAAAGCATGGCCCATATACGGTCTGGGCCCTTTGGGACGCAATTTTTAGCCTCATGCTCTATTCAAAAAAAGCGGCACTTTGCGTAGACTTAATGAGACGTCAGAAACGGGAGAATCCTAGCTCGAGGAGAAACGTATGAAAAAGAACACGACGAAAGTTTTGTCCATCATTTTAAATCTGGCGCTGGTCGGCACGTCGTTCGCCGATGTCGGCATGCCCGGTGTCGCCGCTAACGCGGACATGCCGGACTTCGCCAAAGCCCTCGTTCCTCCCACGCAGCTGGGCTTCCTCGACTCCTATTACAAGGGCCAGACCGACAAACCGGTCATCCTTATTCAGGACCTCCACGCCAATTACGGGGTCCAGAAGAAAATTGAAGGGCTGCTGGAGTATTTCCAGCCCAAAGTTTCGCCGAACGGCCAGCCCATGGTCCTCGGCATCGAAGGCGCCTGGGGCAAACTGGATTTGACCAATGTCCGCAATGTCGCCGAAAAAGTTCGCACAGCGGCGTCTGACTTCCTTTTAAAGGAAGCGGAAATCAGCGGCATGGAGCATTATGCGGCGCTTTCTCAGACGCCCGTGGATTTCTACGGCATCGATAATCCGGACGACTACATCGTCCATCGCGAGTTGTTCCGCAAGTCGCTGGCGGCGCGCCTCGAGCTGGCCGGCAAAATCGACAGCCTGCGCGAAGCCGTGAATCAGTCCAAAGCCGACGGGCCGCGCGCTCTACGCCACCTCTGGAAGCTGGCGGATGATTTCCACGCCGGGAAAATCGGTCTGGATGAGCTCGCGAAGGCGCTGAACACCCCGCTTTCCAATTACGGTGAAGCGGAAGCCGCCTTGTCGAACGCCCAAAGCGCCGTCGCGGCGCAGCAGAAGGGCGATAAAGCGTTTTATATGAAGAACGTTGTCGCTGCGGACCAGCATCTGGAACTTCTGGCGCGCTTGTTCCGCCAGCAGCTCACCATGGAAGAAGTCCAATATGTGTCCGGCCGCATCCCGCAGATGCTGGTGGTTATTCAGGCGCTTCTGCCGGGCGAGAATATGAAACTCTGGGAAGATACGGTCCGCTCGGCGATCGACCATTATGCCGTGGCGCTTCTGCGCAACCAGCCCATGGCCGCGCATGCCCAGGAACTCGTGTCGCAGCATCCGGGACAGTCGGTTGTTATCGTGACCGGCGGCTTTCACACGGCCGGCATTGCCGACGAACTGAAGGCCAAGAAAATCAGCTATATCGTGATCGCCCCCGTGGTTGAATCACAGACCGCGCATGACGAGCGGCTCTATCTGAAGCGCATGATGGGCATTCACGTCTCGGACAAAGAGATGGCCGATGCCTCGGAAAAAGTAGTCCCGAGCGCTCACACGGTGACTCCTGGTGGCGACATTGCGGATGTATCGATGTTAACATCCAACGCTGCCGTGATTAATCCAGATATTCGCGCAGGAGCTGCGACATGGAGGCAGGAAGTCGCCACGCTCGAAGGTCAGGCGATCCCCGCGGAAGTCGCGGCGCGCACTGTCGAGCAGGAAAAACTTTCAAACGCTCTCGATAACGTGCCTGTCGTAGCGGCACCGGCGGCGTCGCAATCAAAAATTAGTCTCTTAGACCGTATTAGTGTCCGTATTAATCGAGTGATTAACTCGATTAAAGGCGGTCAGGTTGAGCCGACAACGGCCAAGGCGTCCCAGCCGGACATCGCTACGGACGTAAGTTTCAACCCTGAATCCGGGAAACTCTCCAATGGCGCGCAACTGGCCATTATGGGTTCCGTGACTGTTGGTGCGGGAGTGGCCCTTAAATTGGTCAATATGGCTCAGAGCGGGCATCAGTTCGCGCAAGCCGTCAATTCAGTCGCGTCTTCATCGTTCGTTCAGCACGTGAGCTCTTTCGTCACTCCACAGGGTGCTCTCGCCGCTGCAGGCGTCGCCTTGGTGGCCTTCGGAATATATAAATACCGCAAGCCTCTCTTTAACCAGGCGGTTTATCGGGCCCAGCAGTCCGGCGCCTAAGCTCCGTCCAGATCGTTTATCGCAAAATCCCCGGTCGCCATCGCGCCCGGGGATTTTTGTTTTCAATCATTCTTTAGACCAGGTCTAACGGAGCGACGTAGCGCGTTTTTAGACCTGGTCTAGCGACGCAACGTAGAGCTTATTTGTTGAAGAAACTCTGCGGATCCGAGGCAGGACATTTTCTTTAAGACGTCATGATCCCACTCCTCTGGTTTTTGCATGGTCGATTCCGTGAAGGCGACGTAATTCTTCCGCTGCGATTCCTGTGTGGTCCCGAAATAAGCCAGCACGGCTTCATGGTCCACATCCACGATGCCCGCCAAGCCCAGTCGATGACGATAACTGCTCCAGCGGAAATCTTCCGGTCGTTGAACCATCCCCGCGCGCACGGGATTGAGATGGATGTATCGATCGACGGCTAGAAAGTAATTGTCCTTGTCGACCAGCAGGGCATGATAACGCGCTTGAAAAACATGTCCGACATGGCGATGCCGTTCGTTGAAATAACGCGCGTACCCCAGTTGGAGCCAGTGCATCAGGGAAGCCAGCAAGAATCCTTTGCACATCTGCAACATGAGATGGATGTGGTTATCCATGAGAGCGTACGAATAGAGACTGAAGCCAAATTTCCGACGAGATTTCTGCATCATACCGAGGTAAGTTTCACGATCCGAGTCGTTGCGGAACAGAGCTTGTTTATTATTTCCTCTTACGAAGATGTGATAAGGGTAATCCGGGGTATCAATACGGGGTGGTCTCATAAATCCTCCTTTTCGTATTAGAGGACCTCGGGGCCAAAATATTCATTTCATCACTCGATTAGACCAGGTCTAATAACGCACCCTGGTGCTCTGTTAGACCTGGTCTAAAGACGTAACGTAAGCGAGGTTTCATAAGCGAGGTTTCAGGAGGGCAGGGCAAAAACGGATGGGAGCTGGCGCTACGATTCCAGGTCCCAGGCGATCTGTGGGTCTTCCGGGAGGGAATTTTGGACCGGAGGGCTTATGG
>Ga0207158_1097_pt1 | contig 21432 bp, 18 predicted proteins | sample Alteio_BWMinHeat_22_FD_153512 | JGI IMG/M metagenome (GOLD analysis project Ga0207158, IMG submission 153512) | Enriched cells from forest soil in Barre Woods Harvard Forest LTER site, Petersham, Massachusetts, United States -... | ecosystem: Environmental > Terrestrial > Soil > Temperate forest >... | reverse complement strand
AAGGGTGTGGATCGCCTCATCGTGTTGCCCATGTATCCGCAGTATTCGGCAGCGACCACGGCGTCGGCCACGGATGCGCTCTTTCAGGCACTCCAGCGTGAACGTCGTGTCCCAGCCCTGCGCATCGTGCCGCCGTATTACGAGCATCCGGCGTACCTCGAGGCGCTAACAACGCTGATTCAGCAAGAGCTGGCGACGCTGAAATGGCAACCGGACCACCGCGTGCTGAGCTTTCACGGCCTGCCGATCAAGTATGCCCAGCGCGGCGATCCCTACGCAACTCATGTCAAGCGAACAACGTTTCAGCTGGTGAAGCGGCTGGGGTGGCGACCGGGGACGTGGACACAGTCATTCCAATCATTGTTCGGCCGCGACCGGTGGCTGAAACCGTACACGGAACCGACGCTGCAAGCGCTCGCCAAGCGGGGCGCGAAGCGGATCTTTATTGCGATGCCCGGATTCACGACGGACTGTCTTGAAACCATTGATGAGATAGGGCGCGAAGCGCGGGAAACGTTTCAACGCGCCGGCGGACAGGAATTGCACCGCTGTCCATGCCTGAACGATCATCCGGCATGGATCGAGGCGATGCGGCGCATCATCCTTGAAGAGGGACAAGGGTGGCTTTAAGTGCGCTTCCCGTTGGAGTTCCGGCTTGAGCCGGTGCAGACCGGCTCAAGCCGGAACTCCAGCGAGCGTGCGGCCGCATTGAGAGATCACTTTGGGCTTCGCTCGTCCGGCTTGTGATTGAGGTCCACGAGACGGTAGGTTCCGCCATTGGCCTGGGCGAGGCGGCGGAACGCCGGGGAACCACCGTCGTCCGACCCGTTGGCGAGTTCAATGCAGTGAATCGCCGCCTTGCCGACGTTGATGCGTGTCGCGGCGTCCACGGCTTCTTGGGTTAAACCGTCGGCATCCGTGACCACGAAAATCGCGTCCGGTTTTAGATGGATTGCTTCCTTAAGCGCCCGCAGATGGTCGGTGCCGCCCTCGGCGCGCATGTCATCGATGCGGCGTTTCACTTCGGAAACGTTCGCGGGTTCAGCGATCAGAAGATCCGTCGAGCTGTTGACGCGCAGCGGTTCCGCGTGGCGGTTGTAAGGGACTACTTGAAACAAGGCGTCCAATGGAAGCGATCTCAAACTGTCCGTCACCTCTTCACGCGCCCGATTGAAGGTCCCGTTGAGTCCCATGCTGAGCGATCGATCGATGACGTAGACGATCCGGCGGCCCGTTACGGACACTCCGAAAAACACTGCCGCTTTCGGTGGTGAACCTCTGGCGGCGGTTCCGGGGGAAGTCAGACTTGGCGCGGTGGATTCGCCTTGGCCATCTGGAACGAACGCAGGTTTCCCGGCGGTCAAATCGGTGGTCCGTACGTCATTAACGCGCGCCGTGAATGGTGCGGTCTCCTCATTTTCCACGGCGCCTGGCGTTGGCGCCTGGACGCGCGAAGTGGCGACGCTGTTGGAACTCGAGAAAAACATCGTGCCGTCTCGCATGGTCTCTTCAACAGGCAATGCGCCTTCCTCGCAAGCAAGCCGATCCAAAGACTGCAGACCTTCGAGCCCCCAAGCAACGAGCCCAAGAAGCACGTGCAACGCGAGCGAGACGCCCAGCGGCCCCAAGAGGCATGTTGACGACCGCTCCCGCATGTTGAGGGCCCTCCATTCGATCGACGGGGGATTGACGAAATCTCAACGCGCGAGCTAGGGCCCGATCCCGTTCTCGCTGGAGATATCGTTCACCGAGGCATTCAAAACGCGAAATGAAAGCTCCCGTGCGTCGTTGGAGACGTGGAGAACGTGCGAATCCGAGGAAAAGTGGATGTGGTTGGGACCGGGCGGGACTGTTACTTTCCAGGTATGGCGCACGTCCTTCTCTCCAACCGAGACGCGCTCACTGATCGTCGCCCCTTCGATGGTGACGGTCGAATTCGCAAGCGCTGAGAGCGATAGAGACAATTCGAACGTTGCCGTGCGTCCGGTGAAGTTGATTAAGTCAAGCGATCCCTCGGTCCGCGCCCATCCCCAGGTCGAATTGCCAAACCGTTCGGTCTGATAAAACCCTTCCTTATACTCGATCTTGGCGGGGCTGGTGATTGCTTGAACCTGCAGAGAATTGGCGTCGATGATCCGCCTCTCGAAAGGAATTGAATATAGCGTTCCCTCTTCCGACGACGAGATAACTTCCATCTGATCGGACGTGAGGAATAATCGTGAGCGTTTTTCGTCACGGTAGTCGGCGATGACACACACCTGCCGATGCTTCCTCGCGGAAACGCCGTTCCAGATAAACAAGCGGACGGCGGTCGCGCCGTGGTCCACGTGTTGGCCGGTCCCGATTTCAGGCGGGGTCTCCAGACGGCAAAGAAAGACGTACGGTTGTTCAAGCTTGGAACAACCCTCGCGAATCTCAAACGCGTCGAAGCTTACGGAGTCGGGCGGCAGGTACTTAAAGCAGTAGAGACCCAAGGGGTTGTGTAAGTCCTCCTGGCCCGGACCACACTCCTTCGAGAGGAGGATGCGAAAGTTCTTCCCGGCGAAATTCGCAAAGAAGAAAGGGCTGTAAGGACCGTTCCACCAGGTAGGTCCCTCTTTCAGGAGGACCGTTGACCCTTCGGGCACGTCCGACATCAGACCAGCCTGAAGGGCGGCTTCGACATTGAGTCTCGGTTCTAGAAGCTCATGAGTGGAAAAGCGCACGACGCGAACGTTCATTCGATAGGTTAGCGTCATCGCGCCAACGATAAGCGCCGCGACGATCCCCGCCGCGAAAGTGGAGGCGCGTGGGTAGAAACGAATTCGTTTCAGCAGGAAAAGCAGGCCGCCGGTGATTAAGCAGCTTGCTCCGTAATACTGGAGATAGACCGGGAGGTAGCCGACGCCGACCGTGACCTCCTCCTGATAACGAGGGGAGAGCGCGATCGGGATCGCGGGCAAGACCCAAAGCAGCAAACCAACCAGGACAAGAAGCCGCCCGCGTCCAACGGCGCCATCTTGAACCTGCGCCTTGAGCTTGGCCAACAGGGCGAATCCGATCAAGAACCCGGAGGCGATTGCGATCGGGAAGAGCCATCGGAACAACCGGGAAGAGGCTTCCCACTGGGAAGGAAGGTTCTGGGCGAGTTGATAGCTCAACGGCAGTGCCGCGAGGAGTTGCTTGCCGAGCGTATCGACGAAAGGCAACGGATTGAATTTGGGCCGGTACGCGGGCAAGGGTTCGAGGCCGGGTGTAAAGCGCAGAGCCAAGGATACGCCCATGCAAACCAAGACCGCGCTCGCGAAGAGGGCGCCGCGGCGGACTGCCCGCAGCGTGAAGTTTTCGTATCTTGCGAGAATGACCACGTGGACCGCGATCAAGAGGTAGCTGATCTCATAAGCCAGGCAAGCGGACAAGAACGCCACGAAACTGAGGAGCAGCCAGCGTCGGCGCCCAGTCTCAAGGTGGCGGATGAGCGACAAATATGAGACAAGGAGGACTAACCATACGATTTGAAGTAGGCCGCTAAACGCCAAGATCGGGTCGTAGAATAAGCGAAACTGGAACAAGGCCGGGACGATAAAGATGTTAGCGAGTGCGAGGGCCCGATTGCCCGTTAGTTTCCGGACGAAATGGTAGAAACCTGTCATGTTCAACGACAGACAAAGGAGGATGAAGAGCTTGTAGGCGAGCCGGTCGGTGATCAAGTAGAAGATGAAATAAGAGGAGGTCGGCGCCAGGGGAAAGAAGCGTGCCGATCGCAACCAGTACGTGACGTCAAGGATAAGCAGGTCCGCAAGCGAGTAGTGATGATAATTGAGGATCCCGTGGACCAAGGAGTTGCCGTTGTCGTCACATAGATAATCCGTCTTCAACATCGGCGCCATGAGGACGATCAAAACTGCCAGGCAGGCGAAGAACGGCCAATCCAAGGCCCGAATTAAGGCGATCCATGTCTCGCGCATAGAACTTTCCTTTTGCCCGCGCGGCCGTCGGGCCGCTGATTCGTTCACTCGGTTACCATTCTTGCAAGAGGAAGCACGGGAGCTGGTGGACACGACTTTGCCAAGGGCTTCGGCGGTCGACGACCACGTGTCGCGGAGCGTAATTCACGCCGCGGCCCGCGCGCAGCCGGGCAAATGCCGATGCGCTAAGGCCGGACTTCCTTTTCGTTGGAAACGTCGCTCACCGACATATTCATGACACGAAACGCAAGCTCCCGCGAGTCGTTGGGCGCGTGGACGATGCTCCGATCCGAGGAAAGGTGGATTTCATGGGCGCCGGGCGGGATAGTCACTCTCCAGGTGCGCCAGACGTCCTTTTCTCCAACGGGGACGCGCTCACTGATCGTCGCCCCCTCGATGGCGACGGTCGAGTCGACCAGAGCTGCGAGCGAGAGAGACAGTTCGAACGTTGCCGTCCGGTTGGTACAGTTGTTCAGGTCGAGCCACGCCTCGTCTCGCACCCATCGCCAGGTCGCCTTGCCGAACCGTTCGGCTGGATGAAACCCGTCCTTGTAATCGATCTCGACGCCGCTGGCTAATGCCCGAGCGCGCAGAGAACGAGCGTCGATGACCTTCCCCTCGAGGGGAATCGAGTAGACCGTTCCTTCTTCAGTCGACGAGATTAAGTCCATCTGATCGGAGGAGAGGAAAAACCTTGATCGCCGAATGTCGCGGTATTTGCCCGTGACGTACACCTGGCCATGCTTCTTCGCGGAAACGCCGTTCCAGACAAACAAGCGGACGGCGATCGCGCCGTGGTCCACGCATTGGTCGGTCCCGATTATGGGAGCAGTTTCCAGGCGGCAGAGAAAGACGTACGGTTGTTCGTGTTTGAAGCACCCTTTTCGAATCTCAAACGCATCGGGGATCAAGGCGTCGGGCGGAACGTAACAATTGGCATAGAGTCCCAGGGGGTTGTGCAGGTCCTCCCGTCCGGGACCACACTCTTTCGAAAGCAGGATGCGAAAGTCTTTCCCGACATGGTTGGTGAAGAAGTAAGGGCTATAAGAACTGTTCCACCAGGCGGGTCCGTGTTCCATCAAGACCGTCGACCCTTCGGGTACGTCCGACATCAGGCCGGCGTGAAGAGCGGCCTCGGCGTTGAGCCTCTGTTCCAGGAATTCACTGGAGAAATGGCGAACAACGCGAACGTTCATTCGATACGTGACCGTCATGGTAAGAACGATAAGTCCGGCCGTGATCCCGACCGCGACGGTGGAGGTGCGGGGATAAAACGCGCATCGTCTTAAAAGGCAAAGCAGGCCGGCCGTTATCAAACTACTCACTCCGAAATACTGAAGATAGACAGGCAGATAACCAAGACCGACTTTGACCTCCATCTGATAGCGAGGGGATAGAGAGATCGGGATCGCGGGTAAGATCCAGAGGAGCAACCCAACGACCACAAGAAGCCGGCAACGCACAACGGGTCCGCATTGAACCTGCGCCTTGAGCTTGGCCAGCAGGGCGAACCCAATGAGGAAACCGGAGGCGACCACTAACGGGAGTAGCCAACCTAACAACCGTTGCGACGGTTCCGCAGGTCGAGGAATGTATTCGGCGAGTCGATAGCTCAGCGGGAGGGTCGCGAGGAGTTGCTTGCCAAGCGTATCGACGAAAGGCATGGGAGCGAAATTGGGTCGATAAGCAGGGTAGGATACGAGGCCGGGCGTAAAGCGCAAACCCAGGGATACGCCCATACAGAGCATGACCGCGCATCCGATGAACGCTCCTCGACGGATGGCGCGCAGCGTGAAGCCCTCGTACTTCGCAAGGATGGCCAAGTGGATTGCAAACAACAAATAACTGATTTCGTAAGCCAAACACGCAAATAAGAACGTGACGAAGCTGAAGAGCAGCCAGCGCGGGCGTCCGGTCTCCAGATGGCGAATGAGCGATAAGTACGACGCAAGAAGAAGCAGCCACACGATTTGAAGCAGGCCGCTAAACCCCAGGATCGGATCGTGGAAGTAACGAAACTGAAACAGGGCCGGGACGATGAAGATGTTGGCGAGCGCGACAGGCCGACTTCCTGTCAATTTGCGGACAAAGTGGTAGTAGGCCGCTACGTTGAACGAAAGGCAAAGTAAGATGAAGAGCTTGTAAATGAGGCGGTCCGTGATCAGGTAGAAGATGACATAACTCGAAGCCGGCGCTAGGGGGAAGAAGCGCCCACCTGCCGACCAGCCTTTGACTTCCTGAATGATCATTTCCGCGAGCGAAAGGTGATGATACTTGAGGATGCCGTGGATCAGGCAATTGCCGTTGTCATCACCAAGGTAGTCGGTCTTCAACAGCGGGGCCATGAGGACGATCAAGACGCCGAGACAGGCCAGGAAAGGCCAGTCCATGCCCCGGATGACCGCAATCCATGTCGCACGCATAGAACTTTCCTGTTCACCAAGCGGCCCTTCGACCGCTGTGGAATTCACTCCGTTGTATTCCTCGCAGGAGGAGAAGCCGGAGCGAATGGAGGCGACGCCAAGGTTCTCACCGGCCGGCGTTCCCATGGCGTGGTCGCTTCTTTCACGCCGCCGCCCGCGCGCAACGATCCCGGCGGACTTCCATGAAGAAATCGGCGAATACGGACTCCACATAGTCAAGCATTGCATCCGTCAATCCGGGATACACGCCGATGAAGAACGAATCGGCCATGATCTTGTCCGTATTGGTCAAACCGCCGACGACGCGGTGGGTTATATTCTTGAACGCAGGCTGGCGAAGCAAATTGCCCCCGAAGAGCTGGCGCGTTTGCACGTTGCGGGCTTCCAGATAGCGCACCAGTTCCGCGCGGCGGAATGGAGCGCCGTCACGCACCGTCAACAGCAAGCCGAACCAGGAGGGTTCGGTGTGTGGTGCGGCGCGCGGCAAGGTCAAGAACTCTTCGTGGGATGCAAGGGCGTTGGTTAATCGCGTGTGGTTGGCGCGGCGGGCGGCGACGAACGCAGGGAGCTTACGCAACTGCTGGCGGCCGATCGCCGCCTGAACGTCAAGGGGCTTGAGGTTGTAACCAAGGTGGTTGTAGATGTACTTGTGGTCGTAGCCGTGCGGCAGGTCGCCAAGTTGCCAGTCGAAGCGCTTGCCGCAGGTATTGTCCTTTCCCGAAGCGCACCAGCAGTCCCGGCCCCAGTCGCGGAATGATTCCGCGATGCGCTTAAGGCGTCCGCTGTTTGTCAGCACGGCCCCGCCTTCGCCCATCGTCAGGTGATGCGGCGGATAGAAACTCTGCGTGGCAAGGTCCCCGAATGTTCCCGTGCGCCGGCCGCGGTATGTCGCCCCGAGGGCGTCGCAGTTGTCCTCAATCACGTACAAGTCGTGCCGCCGTGCGACATCGAGAACAGCGTCGAGATTGAATGGGTTGCCCAAGGTGTGCGCGAGCATGATCGCACGAGTCTTCGGTCCAACCGCATCCTCAAGGCGTTCCGGCAGCACATTGGCGGTCTCGAGGTCCACGTCAACGAAGACAGGTACACAACCGTATTGCACAATCGGCGCGACAGTGGTCGGAAAGCCGGCCGCGACCGTCACAATCTCGTCGCCCGGAATTAGCGGTCGATCCAGTTGTTGGCTCGTTAGCGTCGCGAATGCGATCAGATTCGCGCTCGAGCCCGAGTTGACGATCAGAGCATGTCGTACACCGACTGCCTGGGCGAGTTCACGTTCAAACGCTTCTCCCTGTGGTCCCAGGGTAAGCCAGAAATCGAGGATCGAATCGACGGCGGCGACCATTTCCTCGGCATCGAATACCCGGCCCGCGTAGGGGACCTTGCTCTGTCCGGGGAGGAATGCGCCGGGTCGGTGCCGCGCCTGGTAATAGTCGCGAACCAGTTGCAAAATTTGCGCGTGTTGTTCCTGCCACATCGGGTTCAGTCCTTCATGGATCAGGCGGCCTGTCGGCCCAGAACGTCAAGGCGGCGAAAGCACCCCTGGTCGGGCACTTGCGCGAGAAAACGCTCGATCTGGGCGAGAATTGATTTGTCATCAAGCTGGTGTTCGCGCAGGAGATAGTCGTAACTGCCACAGAATCGCGAGAAACGGTCGGGAATGCCGACTCTGCAAACCCAAGTGGGGGCGTGAGCGGAGGCGACCTCGCAAATCGCGGAACCCAGGCCGCCGTATACCGAGTGTTCTTCCAAGGTGATAACGGCCCGTCGCCGCCGGCAGATCGCAGCCACGGCGTCCGGATTAACCGGCTTGAGGCACGGTGCGCTGTAGACCGAGCTGCCGGGCCAGTTCGCGGCCATTCGCGCGGCCGCACGAACCATGGATCCTGTGGCAATCCACGCGAGAGGCCCGTCACCGTCCTGGAGTGAGTAGGGTTCGCCCCACATCAATTTCGGGCGGCAGGAATGGACTTCGCCAAGGTCCGCCTTTCCCATGCGCAGGTATACCGGCCCGCCACGATGAAATGCCATTTCCATGCAGGCGGCCATCTCCCAGCAGTCGGCGGGCGAGAGGATTGTAAGATGCGGTAGGGCGCGCAGGACCGCGATATCCTCGGTACTTTGATGACTCGTGCCAAGGACGCTGTAGACGACGCCGGCCCCGTCACCGACGAATACAACGGGCAGTTCCTCATAACAAACGTCGAGCTTGATCTGTTCCAGCACGCGGACGGGAATGAATGCACTCAACCCATAAACCACGGGCCGCAGCCCGCCCTTGGCCAGGCCGGCCGCGACGCCTACCATGTTCTGCTCGGCCACGCCCGCGTTGATGTACTGGCCGGGGCAGACTTGGCGGAATTCGTCGAACAGGGCGTAGCCGTGGTCGCCTGTTAGCAGGACGACGCGCGGGTCGTCCGTGGCGGCGCGAATCAGGGCTTTGGCGAACGCGTTACGCAAAGCGCTCTCCCGATGAGCACGTCTGAAGTTCAGCCAAGGCGGCCGCGTAGGTGTCCGCGCTTAGCCGCGTGTAATGCCAGCGGTTATCGTGTTCCATGAACGAGACGCCTTTGCCCTTGACGGTGTGGGCCACGAGAGCGCGGGGGCGGTCCGACGCCAAATGGGTGAGTTCGGTGAGAGCGGCGTCGAGGGCCGCCTCATCGTGGCCGTCCGCTTCACGGGTCTCCAGGCCAAACGCACGCAGTTTGTCGGCTATATCGCCCAAATCCATGACGTCACGTGTGCTGCCCATCGCCTGGAAGCCGTTTGCATCCACGATGACCACGAGATTGGACAACCGGAAATGGGCGGCGAATAGCAGCGCTTCCCAGTTCGCCCCCTCGTTCATTTCACCGTCGCCGACGACGGCGAAGCAACGCTGCCCCGTTCCAGCGCGCTTCGCGGCCAGGGCCAACCCCACGCCCACGGACAATCCGTGTCCCAACGACCCGGAACTTACTTCGATCCCCGGCACGTGCGCGTCGGCCAATCCCTTCAGCGGGGTGCCATCGTGAAAGTAACTCTCGATATCTGAATCGGCGAGCCAGCCAAGTTCGTACATGCAGGCGTACTGAGCCATCACGCCGTGCCCCTTGCTCAGCACGAGGTAATCGCGGCCGGCGGCGCGGGGGGTGCGGTCGCCAAGGTTCAAGTGCGACCGATGCAGGACGGCGAGAAGCTCAACAATGGAAAAAGCACAGGCGATGTGCACGGTCGATCCCGCGCGGGCCATCCGCAGGATTGTCTGCCGCAGTTTTCGCGGCTCAAAGGTACGCATGCGGGCACCTGAATCGACGAGGGCATAGACGGAGGCCACGAAAGAAAGAAAATCGTCTCGGCCTTCACGCGGCTGGCGGCAATTCTGCGTCGTTGACGGCGCGCGACGTTGGGAGCGCCTCAACGGGCGAGAGCGTTTTTCCACCGGGTGAACGAGGGACGCCGTGGACGTCCAGGTTTACGGTGTAATCCACCAGAAATAGCGGCCGCCGTTTGCTCTCGGCGTAAATCTTGGCGATGTACTCCCCAAGAACGCCGATCCCAAGCGACAAGACGCCGAGGTTGGCCAACAGCAGCATCAGCACCGTCGTCACGCCCGGCGGTGGGCTGGTGAGGAATGACATTACGAGGTAAACCACGGCCAAAACAGTGGTCAGCCCTAAAACGCTGAGACCAAAGAGACTGAACATGCGTAGCGGCTTGATGGAGAAATTGAAGACGGCGTTGAACATGAAGCCGACTAGGTAGAGCGGATTGACTTTACTCTCACCCTTGAGCCGGCCGCGGCGGACGTAGGGGATTCCGACTTGCCGAAAACCGAGCCAGTGGATCATGCCGCGGACGTACCGCGTCGTCTCCGGCAGATGGGCGAAGGCGTCACGCACACGACGTGTAATGAGTCGGAAATCGCCGCTGTGGAGGGGCAGCTTCACGTCGTCGCTCATCCAGGTAATGAAACGCATTGCCAGCATCGTCGGAATGACGCGAAGGGGAGACTCACCCGTGCGCTTTTCGCGGATTCCGAAGACAATATCGTGGCCCTCGCGCCACTTGGCGACAAATGCGGGTATCAGCTCGGGAGGGTCTTGCAGGTCGGCATCGATGATCATGATGGCGTCTCCACGCGCTGCCAGCATGCCGGCGGTGATCGAGTTCTGATAGCCGAAGTTGCGGCTTAGTCGAATGAACTTCCAGCGCGGGTCGGCGGCGCAGATGGAGCGCATGTCAGCGGGCGTCGCGTCGGTGCTGCCGTTGTCCACTACCACCACTTCGAAGGGCATGCCGAGGCCTTCGAGGATGGCGGTAAGTGTCGCGTAGGTATCACGCAGGACCTCGTGTTCGTTCAGTACGGGAACGACCAGGCTGAACAACTCGGTCTCGGGGAGCATACGGTTCCTTCCCGTCGGGATAGCCGCGGACGGCAGTCAAGCGGCGTGGGCAGCCTCGTGAGAGGAAAACCACTGCCACATGCGCGCCACGCCTGCCTGGAGATCATGGCGTGGCCGCCAGCCGACGCGCGCACTCGTGTCATCAATGTCCGCAACCCAAGTCGGTGGCTCGTCGGGCCGGGTGTGTTCTTTCCCATACTCCACGGGCAACCGCCCACAAACCGCCATGATGGTTTCGATCATGTCGCGAACCGTCCGGCGCCGGCCGGTGCCCGCGTGCAGGATCTGTCCGCGCGCCTGAGGGTGTACGGCGGCGACGCGGAGCAAGTCCACCACGTCGTCCACGTAAACGAAGTCCCGCGGTTGGCGCCCGGTCGTAACCTCGGGCGTCTTCCCGTGCGAGAAACAGCGCATGACGTAGGGGACCAGGCGTGTCGGCTCCTCCCAGGGTCCGTAGGCGGAGAAAACCCGGACGGTGACGACGGGCCGTCCCTTGAACGCTTCCGCCATGCACAGGTGAGTCGCAGCCGCCTTAGAGACAGCATAATCCGTGCGCGGCTCCAAGCGATCGTCGGGGCGCATCGGATCGCTCTTGTGGCCGTATTCGGACGAACTCCCCACGTTGACGAGCCGGTGGTAGTCGCGACCCTCGAGGGCGTCTAACAGGTTCGCGGTGCCAAGGATGTTGGTCGCCAAAATCACGTCACGGTCTCGCTGGGAGGGATACGCCCCGTGTGCCGCCAAGTGGTAGACGATTTCTGGGCGGCTGGCTTCGACGGCACGACGGACGGCAGAGGCGTCGCAGATGTCGCCGGCGTGGGCCTTATAGCGATCCTTCAACCCGGCGAGGCGCCATGGGTTCGTCCGGCCGCGAAGGAGTAGGTGCACCTCTTGGCCGTCGGCGATCAACGCTCGCGCGAGACAGGCCCCCAGAAATCCGCCGCCACCGGTGATCAATACGCGCTCGCCTGTTGACGCCATCAACCCGCTCTCCCTTACGCAGCCTGGCGCGCCGCCGCGCATGTTTCGGCGAAATAACCGCGGTACCATTCGACGGTCTCGGCCAGCGCCTCATCGAGGTCGTAACGCGGGCTCCAGCCCAGCATGCGCCGCGCCTTCGCCGCCGAGAGATACTGGTGTTTGATCTCATTGCTCGCCTCGCCGCGCACCTCGAGGTCGGCCGGCGCGCCCATCAATCGAAGGATGCGTCGGGCGAGGTCGAGGACCGTGACTTGAAGTTCGTTCGAGAAGTTGAATGCCTCACCAACGACCTCGGGTTCTCGAGCCATGCACTCGGCAAGGTGCAGATAAGCGGCCGCTCCGTCCTTAACGTAGAAATAATCGCGGACGAAACTGCCGTCCGAGCGGATGACCGGGCGTTGGCCGCGGAGCACGGAACGGATGGTGCCGGGGACGATGCGGTTCCAATTGAGGTCGCCGCCGCCGTAAAAGTTGCCGCAGCGCGTCACGCAGGCCGGCAGGCGATAGGTATGGTGGTACGTCAGTGCCAGGATGTCCGTACACGATTTACTGGCGTCATAGGGGTGCCGGCCCTGAAGCGGGGAGTCCTCGGTGTACGGCAGAGTGGGCTGCTCGCCATAAGCCTTGTCGGACGAAGCGACGATAACCTGAGGCGGTCGGCCGCAGCGCCGGGCGGCTTCCAGCAGGCACCACGTCCCCTTGATGTTGGTCTCAAACGTGGAAAGAGGGCCGCGGTTGGCGATGCCGACAATGGTCTGCGCCGCCAGGTGCAACACCGTTTGAATCTCGTACTCGCCCAGGATGCGTTCGAGTAATGAATGGTCTTCGACGCAACCGTGCACCACGTCGATTTGTTGCAGGAGTCCGCTTCGCGCGAGCTCCGAACCAGGAACGCCGTCGCGAACCAGGCCAACGACGTGTGCGCCTCGCTCCATCAAGGCGCGAACGGTCCAGGCGCCGACGAGTCCCGTGCATCCGGTGACGAACACTCGTCGATCTCGCCAGAAGCCGTCCGGTTGGCTCATGGAAATCCTTTGGCTAGAACCTGGTGGCGGCACGTTTTCAACGTGCCGGGGCCCCGGCACGTTGAAAACGTGCCGCCACGCTTTCTTCTAAGCTGCCGCTCGTAGCCGGGGCGTCGTCCAAGTTTTCCAGGGGGCCTCGCCCGTTGCCCACAGGTCATTGAGGTGTTGGTAGTCGCGGCTGTTGTCCATCGGGTGCCAGAACCCGTCGTGGCAGTGCGCCGCCAATTGGCCTTCGCGGGCGAGGTCCACGAGAGGTGCATGTTCGAGTATGAGCGACGGGTCGTTCTCCAAGCGGTCGAGAAAACTGCGCTGGAAGACGAAGAAGCCGCCGCTGATCCGACCCCGGGCCAGGAGCGGCTTTTCCATAAATTCGACCACGCGCGGTCCCTCGAGTTCGATCTCGCCGAAGCGTCCGGGCGGTCTGACCGCCGTTACCGTGCCGATCTTGCCCTGACTTGCGTGAAGATCAAGCAAGGCGTGCAGGTCCACGTCGCCCACGCCGTCGCCGTAGGTAAGCATGAATCGGTCGCCGGTGAGGTACTTCTCGACGCGTTTGAGTCGGCATCCCGTCATGGCGTTTTCGCCGGTCTCCGCCAAGGTCACTTGCCAGTCCTCACTCGCGCCGCTTCCGTGCAAGCGAAGGGAACTGGAACTTCCGACGCGAAGGCTAAAGTCGGTGCCGGCTAAATGGTAATCGAGAAAGAATCGCTTGATCACCCAACTTTTGTAGCCGAGGCAAAGGACAAAATCGTTAAACCCTTGCTGGGCGTAGCCCTTCATGATGTGCCACAGGATGGGTCGGCCGCCGATAGGAATCATCGGCTTGGGAATATCTTCCGCAACGTCGCGGATGCGCGTTCCTTGACCGCCGCAAAGAATTACTACCTGCATGGCCCCTCCCTGTTCCGAGGGCAGTGCCGCGATTCCGGCACAAGGAAAAGCGTTTTATCAGGAAAAGAGGAACAGGAACAAGGCCGCTTCAGAGGACCGTCGAGTGAACGCGGCTCTTGGGAAAGGCAGGGAACCTGGGAGGGAAGATTGATTTCGACGGCGCTGCGCGCAAAACAACTTCCGAAGTCTCCAACGACTTCGGAAGTTTGAAAATCAGCGGCCCTTGACCACGGCCTTTTCGCGGAGCATGTCTTCGATTTGCTGGACCTTCTTGCCGATAAACAGCACATTGGGCAGGTCGAAGTGCTGCACATGCGCTCCGGATGTGTTCACGATCAAGTCTCCCGATCCGAGGCCGAGGATCCAGTGGCGGAACAGGTCGCTGCGCTGCTTCTCAATGGTCATGCCCGAGGTGTCGTATGCCTTTTCGCCGCCGCCGATTTCCAGGCGGACCTTGAGCTGGCCAGGGGTGAAGACCATGTACATCTGCCGGTCGAACAGAGTGAACGTAATCAACCAGACGACAAGAAGGCACGTGGAAATGAAAAAGTATCCGCCCGCGTTTATGCGAATGTCGAGAAGGCCGATGGCGTGAAAGATCGTGTCCCACCAGTGGAAGAGGGCGAACACAGTGATGAGCAGGATGGCCACGACAATGACCATGAAGGACCACATGCCGCGCAAGGGCACGTTGGTGATGATGATGACGAGCACCAAGGTTAGGGCGAAGACCACGCCGTAGGTGCTGCGGTGAGTCACGTGGAGTTTCGGTTTTTCGGGGTCGGCAAGCTTCCCGCCTTCTGGTTCCTCGGGAGGCAGGTGTCGTTTCTCAGGCACAATTAAGACATCGCGCTCCTCCAATTGGCCGGAACCCGGGTTCTTGACCTGATTGGAGCGATAAGGGACCGTATCGTGTGGAATTATGGCCATTACGTAACCTTCGAACAGGGTGAGAATGCCGAGCAAGAATCCCACGGCCCACACCGGCCACCAATAGAAGAGGTTCGAGTGGCTGACGATTTTAATTTCGACGTCGTCCTGGGGCTTGGGCGCGGAAGAAAGAGGTGGCGCCGCGGACATCGGAGGATTCGTCGACATCGTCACACTCGCATTCTCGTTGAGACTTCGTTCTGAGAGGACAACCAGGCTCGCGCCAGACCGGGAAACGGCTCCTATTCCGTACTTCGCCGCCGCTCGGCCAATCTTGTCTGAATAGGGAATTCGCGCCACGGCGTCGCACACAACCTATGGTGCGCACACCGCCTTGTCAAGCAACCTCTCTGGCTTGTCCAGATTCTGACCTTCGAGCGGGCTACGGCGCCTCTTTTTCGCGCTCTTCTGCAAATGGCTCGATCTTTACCGCAGTGCGAAAGGTTTTGTGGCAGCGGTTGCAGGAATTAGCGACCTCGGCGAGGCCGGCCCTGCTTCCCTCGTAATCGTGCTTGGCAATGGTCCGCGCGAGTTTCGAGGCGGATTCACGGAGATCGGACGCGTGGTCCATCCAGGCCGGCTCGCCGGAGTTCTTGGGCGGGCGGATCAGGAGCAGGTTGCCGGTCTCGGCAATCAAGAGCGCCTGGCCACGCGCGAAGACCCAAGCGTCGGCGTCGGCCGGCTCCTTCTTGAGGAGTTTCTCCAGTCCGCGAAAGTTGGCTTGATTGAGTCCCTCCATGAGCAGGCGCGTCTCGGCGACGGGTTCTAATCGCGGCGCGGGCCGAGGCGCCGGCGCGGGGCGCGGCGGATCTTTCGATGAGGCTTGCGGCGCCACGCCCAGGCTTACGCTGGCCGCGGCCAGCACGGCAACGGCTGTGAGGATTCCGCGATGGGTTGGAGTCATGGCTCTTGCTACCTCGGGTATTTCGGTGGAGGTGGATCGCTCAGCTTCACTTGTATCTGTTCCCCTTCAAGGCGCACGGCATGGCAGCCGATCTTGATGCGCGGGTTGTCGGCCCAGGCGCCGTCGGAAAGGCGGAAGCGCCACGCGTGCCACGGGCAAGTCACGTTGCCCTTTTCCACGTAGCCGCCGCTCAACGACGCCCCCATGTGCGGGCAGAAATCATCGATAGCGAAGAACTCACTGTTCACACGGAAAACCGCGACCAGCTTGTCGCCGACTTCAACGGTCCGGCCTTCGCCCTCGGGGACTTCGTCAACGCGGCACACCGTTTGAAAATCGGCCATGAACGCACTCACGCCAAACCGACTGGAATTGAACCGTTTTCCCTGTAATGATTCTAACGGACATGCATCCGTTGCACACCAGGGAGTTTGCGTCCCGACACAAGAATAAGTCGTATTTTGCCCACATTTATCTCTACCGGTGCTCCCATGCTTGAAGTGGAGATGAAATTCACGAACGTCGACTTCCCTCACCTGGAGCGTCAGCTGGCGGAAGGCGGCGCTCACGAACAAACAGCGCGAAACGACGCGGACCATTACTTCAATGCCCCGGATCGCGACTTCGCCCGCACCGATGAGGCGTTGCGAATGCGCCGTATCGGCACCGCCAACTTCGTGACCTACAAGGGACCCAAGCGCGACGCTCAGACCAAGACGAGGACGGAAATCGAGGTGCCGATTGCCGAGGGTGACGAAGCCGCCGTGAATTTCGCTCAACTGCTCCAACATCTCGGCTATCGCCCCGTCGCGGTGGTCCGCAAACGCCGGCGAGTGTTTCACTGGAAGCGCAACGGGTTCGACCTGGAGGTTTGCCTCGACGATGTCGAGGGACTGGGCCGATTCGCTGAACTGGAAATCCAGGCTCCCGAGGAACAGCTCGAGGCGGCGCGTACCGTACTCCTGCAAACCGCGGCGTCGCTGGGGCTTACGCATTCTGAACGACGCTCGTATCTGGAGTTGTTGCTGTCTACCCGGAGTTGTCCGTGAATCCCGTGGTGGCGCATGCGATTACCACTTTGCGGCAAGGCGTTCACGACGCTCGGCAGCGCGGGCTGACTGTCGGCTTCGTGCCGACCATGGGCGCGCTGCATGAGGGCCATGCTTCTTTGATCCGCGCGGCGCGAAAGGAAACGGGATTCGTCGTCGTCTCGATCTTCGTCAACCCAATCCAGTTCGGCCCCCACGAAGACCTGGCGCGCTACCCCCGGCCGTTCGACAAGGACGTGGCGCTTTGTGCCGAGGAAGGCACCGACCTTCTCTTCGCTCCGCAGGTGGAAACGCTGTATCCACAGGGGTTTTGCACCGCGGTTGAGGTCAGCGGTCTGCAAGACGTGCTGGAAGGCTCGTCACGGCCTGGACATTTTCGCGGCGTGGCGACGGTCGTCCTCAAGCTCTTCAATCTCGTGTCGCCGGATCGCGCCTATTTCGGGCAAAAAGACGCCCAACAGGTCCGGATCATTCAACAAATGATGCGGGACCTTGACGTGCCGGTGCAGGTGCGCGTTTGCCCGATTGTTCGCGAGGCCGATGGGCTTGCTTTGAGTTCACGCAACGTCTTCCTCGACGAAGCGCAGCGGAAACACGCAACGGTCCTCTATCGTTCCCTTGTGGAAGTGCGGGCAGCGATTGAGCGTGGCGAACGCTCGGCCTCGGTACTCCAGCGAGTATTGACCGAGAGGATTAAAGCGACTCCAGGCGCGAGTCTTGATTACGCTGCTCTCGTCGACGCCGACTCGCTCCAACCCATCGATCCGCTGCGCGGCCAGGTGCTGATCGCTCTTGCGGTCAAGTTCGGCGCGACACGTTTGATCGACAATCTCTTAATCCAAGTCCCATAACACTTTCTGTCCGTGGCGAACGCGGCGCTCTCGGCTTGACCCAGGATGGGGTCCCTCTGGCAGCCCGCTGGGGTGAAGGCAGAGTTTGTGTGCAAATTGCTGTGCAAAGGGGGGGACACCCCCCCTGCACAAAAACGGCTTAGCCGGGCAATTGAATGCGATGCCCAGGTGCCGCGACGCAACTACACTCAGGACAATACTTTCCGACATATCCGCCTAAAGGTCAGGCTATTCAAGGAGAAACGACTCCTGCGCTATCCGTGTTGTTCAAACCATTCGCAGCGTCCACGCAATCATCATTTCCCGGCGGACCGCGCGTACAATGACAATGAAGGCCCAGCAGTAAAGGCCCTCGGCAGCGGCCCTTCGTTGTAACTTCGGAAAGAGTAGGCAGGCCATGCAGTCATCGTGGAAACTTGGCACCGCGTTTGGGATTGGAATCTACGTCCACTGGACCTTCGTGCTTCTGCCCGCGTTCGTTTTCTTCGAGGGGTGGAGCGCGGGGGGCACCGCCCTGGCCGTCACTCAGTTTGCGTTGATGCTGGCCGTGTGCGGCTGCATCGTTCTGCACGAACTGGGCCACGCACTTATGGCCCGCTATTTCCATATCGCCACCCGTGACATCACGCTCTATCCCATCGGCGGGGTCGCTCGGTTGGAGAGTATGACAACGCGGCCATCGGAGGAGATCTGGATCGCGCTGGCCGGCCCGGCCGTGAATTTTGTGATCGCCGGGCTCCTGGCGATCTTCTTCATCCCGCTCTTCGGATCGGCGCTCGCTCTTGACCACCTATACGATGCCTCGGTCCAGGGCTTCCTCCTGAGATTCTTCGTTTCGAATGTCTTCCTCGCGCTGTTCAACCTCTTGCCGGTGTTCCCGATGGACGGCGGCCGGGTGCTGCGCGCGATCATGGCGATGTTCGTCGATTACGTCCGCGCCACACAGATTGCTTGTTATCTTGGGATCGCGATGGCCGGCCTGTTCATCATCGGCTCGACTGGCGCCTTCCTGTTTATCGGCGCCCCGCCGACGCTGGCTCTCATAGGCGTTTTCGTCATTTTTGCCGGCCTGCAAGAACTGGCGATGGTCCGCCAGCGCGAAGCGCGACGAAATGCCGAGCCGATCGATGTTCTGCCCGCGGACGGCGAACCCCACGTCGTGTACGGCCCCGTTGATTCAAAGTTCTCGGGCTACACCTGGGACAACCGCACGCATGCCTTCATTCGCTGGCGGCAGGGCAGGCCGGTCGCCTCCCTTCCCGTGCGTTCGGAATAAGCGGCGGGGCAGGCACAGAGCAACTTTGCCCTGGAGCAACGCATGGCCCACGGGAGTTTTTTGCCCGGTGGGCTTATCCATTTTGCCGATGTTCTCTGAAGGATGCGATAACCCAAGCTCTCGGATTATCCCAAATGGCCACCGTCGGCAAGGAAAGCCCCTCCGTCATGAGCGCGGCGGGCGCGGCCGTGAGCGACGTGCTCGCCCATGTAGGTGAAATGGCGGAGTTCGCCGCGCGCACGCTCGCTTGGGTGGTGCGCCGCCGGCCCACGCCGGGAACCTTTCTGCCCATCTGCATCGACATCGGCCTGCGCAGCATCCCCGTCGTGGCGATCACCGGCCTGTTCATCGGCATGGTGCTCGCCGTGCAGTCCTACGGCCAATTCCATCAAATGGGCATGGCCACGCGCCTGGGTGCGATCATCAACATGTCGATTGTTCGCGAGCTCGGGCCGGTCCTGGCCGCCACCATGCTTGCCGGGCGGGTCGGCAGCGCCATGGCCGCCGAGCTGGGCACGATGCGCATTTCGGAGCAGATCGATGCCCTGGACTGTCTTGGCGTCAACTCGGTGCATCACCTCGTCGTGCCGCGATTCCTTGCGTGCGTCTTGGTGATTCCCTTGCTGGCGATCTTCGCGAATTTCATGGGCGTCATGGGAGGCGCCTTGGTGAGCATTGAGGTGTATCACATCGAGGGCTACCATTATTGGCACAATACCCAGGGTTTCATTACGCTTTGGGACGTGATCGCGGGGCTTATCAAACCGATGTTCTTCGGAGCGGCCATCGCCCTTATCAGTTGCCAGCGCGGCTTTAACAGCAAACCGGGAGCGGAAGGCGTCGGCCGCGCCGCCACGGAATCGTTCGTCTATTCGTTCATCGCGATCCTGGCGCTCGACTTCTTCCTCGCGTTGTTTCTCAACAATCTGTATGAAACGATCTGGGGCACGCCAGGGCCACGACTGCTTTGAAACCCCTGCGCGTCCGGCCGCGGTCAGCAGACCGCGGCCGGACGCGGGCCGATTGCTAAGTGCTCAGCGAAGGCGGCGGTGAAGTCATGGCCAGTAACCCCGAACCTCCCGCGCCAACGGCGTCGCGTCCAGCACTGATCGCGCTGGAAAACGTGGGAATGGGATTTAACGGGCAGCAGGTGTTGAATGAGATCAACCTGGGCATTCAAGCGGGGCAGACGTTGGCGGTTATCGGCGAGAGCGGCTGCGGCAAGACCGTGCTCTTGAAGCTCGTTATTGGATTGCTGCGGCCGACGGCGGGGCGCGTGACGTTCGACGGCAAGTTGCTGGTCGATCTACCGGAAAGGGAACAGACGCGGCAACGGCTGCGCTTCGGCTTTCTCTTTCAGGGCGCGGCGCTGTTCGACAGCCTCACGGTCTTCGACAACGTCGCCTTCGGCCCGCGCGCCCAAGGCCGCCGACCCGAGGCCGAAGTGCGCGAAACGGTCAGGCAGCGACTCCAGGAAGTCGGGCTGTCGCTGGAGGTCGCGGCCAAGAAGCCGGCCGAATTGTCCGGCGGCATGAAGAAACGCGTCGGCCTGGCGCGGGCGTTGGCCCTCAACCCGGAAGTCATGCTTTACGACGAACCGACGACCGGGCTTGACCCGATCGTGTCCGACGTGATCAACGAACTGATCCTGCAAACGCGGCTCAAGCACTCGGTAACGAGCATTGTCGTCACCCACGACATGAAGACCGCGCTAAAGGTGGCCGACCGGGTGGTGATGGTCTATCCGCTGGCGCGGCTGCGTCCGGGGGAGAAACAGATCCTGTTCGACGGCACGCCCCAGGAACTGCGCCAGTGCCAGGAGCCGCGCGTCCGCCAGTTTGTCGAAGGCGAGGCCCAGAGCCGGCTGCAAGAAATGAGAACCTGAGGAGGCAACCATGGCGGAGCGAGGGATGCGAATTCGGCTCGGCCTTTTCGTGCTGGGCGCGTTCGTGCTTCTTGGCGTGCTGATCCTGCTGTTCGGCAGCTTTCCGTCGTTTTACAAGCGGCACAACGAATACACGATCACCTTCAGCGAGGCGCCCGGACTTGGACCGGGCGCGCCGGTGCGCCGGTCCGGCGTCCGCATCGGCGACGTGAAAAGCGTCGCTCTCGACGATGAATCCGGTCAGGTCCGCGTCGTCGTCCAGGTGGAGAAGCCGTACACGATTCGCCACAGTGACCAGGCCACCATCGTCACCAACTTGCTTGGCGGTGACAGCACGATCGATTTCTTGCCGCGCCGTCTGGAACCCGATCAGCAGCCGGACACTTCGCCCGTTGAACCAGGCGAAGAACTGGTCGGCGTGCGCTCGGCAAGCGTGAACACGCTGCTCCGCCAGGCGTCTGACGTGGTGCCAACCACACAGGAAATCCTGGTCGACATCCGCAAATCGCTCAAGCGCCTTGATACGCTTGGACCTCTTTCGGAGGAGACCCTCAAGGAATACCGCGACTTGGCCAAGGATACGCGCAAGGCAATCCCCGACCTCATGAAGAGCAACGACGAGTTTCAAACCACCGCGCGCAACTGGGGCAAGCTTGGCGAACGCCTCGATCTGCTGCTTCAGACCAACCAGGACAAGCTCGTCAAGACGATCGACAACTTGAATGAGATCGTCGCGCGGATCGCTGTCGTGCTCAGCGACGAGAATCAGCGCAACCTGACCGCGATCTTGAAGAACGTCAAGGCCAGCAGCGACAGCTTCCCCGGCATGACCAAAAACGCCGACGAAGCGATGAAACGCTTCAACGAGACGATGACAAAAACCGA
>Ga0207158_1088_pt2 | contig 21491 bp, 15 predicted proteins | sample Alteio_BWMinHeat_22_FD_153512 | JGI IMG/M metagenome (GOLD analysis project Ga0207158, IMG submission 153512) | Enriched cells from forest soil in Barre Woods Harvard Forest LTER site, Petersham, Massachusetts, United States -... | ecosystem: Environmental > Terrestrial > Soil > Temperate forest >... | reverse complement strand
ATTGCATCGATGCTGAGGACTCATCCTGGCGGCTTCAATGCACTCATGGTCCGCCTCGGCTTCATTCCCGTGAAGTGCGCGGCGTGCGGACGCCACTTCTACCTTTCCAGTCGTTACAAAGCCGCCAGCGAAAAGAGCGAATAGAGCCCCACACCTGTAAGCCACAACGTTTCGCCTCTCCACTCTTAAACAAGAAAGGCTGGCGACGCCATAACGGCGTCGCCAGCCTCTGGATTCGGACCGAGCGTAAGGAAAACTAATCCCTAATCCCTGAGCCCTAATCCCTGCCTCTCTACGCCTGAATGCGGCAAGCCCACTCCGGATACAGCGGAGCCCACCCATACAGCACATCGAGTCGGCACGGCCACTGGTCCGTGGTGATGTTGTACTGCCGCACCATGCGCACCGACAGCCCAGTCTGCGGATCGCTCTTGCGCGCGGCCATATCCACTCCGTCAGGAAGCGGCAGGTCAGCACACGCCAGAGTGAATGCATCACGGTGATACGCCAGGTTCTGCGTGGTCACCGTGTTCGCCGCACCCATCACGGTGATGGAAGCATTGTCCGCGGGCGAGTTGGTCACATTCTGGTACTGTCCGGTCGGAGTGATCGCCGGCGAGATCGCGATGGTGGCGTTGCCGCCCGCATCGGAGTTCGTATCGGCAGTCACCACGAACTGCTGCAGCACGTTGTTCGTCTGGCGGCTCTGCGGATTGACCGAGAACACCCCGGCGATGGTGAAGACATCGCCCTGCTTCAGGCGGTTCGCGGCTGCAGCCGTCCATCCGTCTGTGATCAGCGACGCACCGGTCTGGCCCGCACCATTCACTAGCGGAGTTCCACCCAGCGGGCCGACCGTGCGGTTCATCACGTTCTGGTCCATGCTGGTCTTGAAGCCGTACAACGGCCCGAGGTTGCCGGTGTTGTACTGATCGCCGATGCGCTGGCCATCATTGAAGATCGACTTCAATCCCTTGATGATGTTGCCCGAGCTGAGCGGAGAAAATACTGCCGAGCGCAGGCTGCCACGCGGAGAACAGTAGTTGTCCATGTAGCTGCCTGCATCGACCAGCAGATCTCCGCTCGCCAGTGGAGTACCCGGCGTGCCGACACTGTTGTACACAGCGTTGGTCGCCATCACTAAGCCGTCGCGGTCGATGCGGTTGGCCACGTTCGCCATCGCCGGCTTGATGAAGCGCTCAGAAAACTGGTCGATGCGCAACGCCATGTCCGACGAAGAGAACTGGATGTCCACACCGGCCTGGGTATTGAGTTGCAGCGGCACCGAGGTCTCGACCGAATCCTCAATGCTGATCGCCTGTCCCGTGCGGCCGACATATCTGGGCGGTTTGCGGATGTTGAGGGTGTCGCCGATCTTCGCGCCCTTCTTTGCGAAAGAGTCGTCGTACTGACGGTTCACAAACTTAGTGAACGTCAGCTCATTCTCGAGGACGGCAAGCGCCTCGTTGGTAATCATCTGAATCGTAAGAAGCTGATTCGCCATTTACTTGTTTCTCCTGTTCCTTTCGCAGACATAAATGTTTTCATCGATCAGGCCATAGGCCTGATCGATGGGCGGAGCAGCAGGCTTTAGCTGTGGTGTCTCAAGAGGTTGTTGACATTGAGGCCGGAGCGGCTGATGGGCGGCAACAGATTGAGACTAGTATGAGGCCTGTGCCAGTTGTACTGGTGGGTCCAGGGAGCTAACTGGTCAGTGCGTTGGTTTGAGTTCTCGTAACGGCGAGCGTAGGCCCATTCGCGGATGGCAGTTTGGATGAAGCGTTCTGCTTTGCCGTTAGTGCGTGGAGTGTAGAAGCGCGTGCGTTTAGGCGTGATTCCGAACCGCTGGCATGTATCGCGGAAGACGTCCGACCGGAAGCACGGTCCGTTATCGGTGAGGACACGTTTTATCCCGATACCGATGCGCTGGAAGTAAGACACCGCTTCGGACAGGAAGGCCGCTGCCGATGCACCTTTTTCGTCCATGCACATCGCCGTGAAGGCGATACGAGAGTGATCATCGACCGCAACGTAGAGGAACTCCCACCCAGCGCCGCGAGTTTCATCCAGCGGGTTGCCGGTGATGCGATGGCCTGCCTTCACGATACGCGCGAACTTCTTGATATCGATGTGCAGCAGATCGCCCGGCGCCTCATGTTCGTAACGGACGATGGCTGGCTGCGGCTCCAGCATTTTTACCTTGTTGAGCTTCAGCCGCGTCAGGATGCGGCTAACCGTGGCTCGGCTCAGCCCGGTCGCTTGTGCGATCCGCACTCCGGTCCAGCGCTCTCGCCGTAACCGTTCCACTTGCAGAACCTGTTCTTGGCTTGTGCTGCGGGGGCTATGTTTGGGCCGTGAGCTGCGATCCACTAACCCGGCAAGTTCTTCCTGTCGGTATCGCTTCACCCACTTGCTGGCTGTCTGGCGGCTGAGCTTGTACTCGGCTGCCGCCTCGCACAAGCCCAGCCGCCCCTCCTTGATCAGCCTGCACATCTGCTCTCGACCATGCACCGTCAAACGGGCATGATGGTGATAGTCCATCGGACCTCCGAAGTTACTAATTGCTCGTCACAATCAGCTTCTTCGTTCTCGGTCCGATGGACAACAACCTCTTGAAACTTCACATTTAGCCTGCGGAAAAGGGGAATAGAAAATGAAGGGCTTCAGCCCTGGTTTGGTATTCGTCACAGACCAGGGCTGAAGCCCATTTATCTCTTCGCAACTCTCCGCAGGCTAAAGCCCGCTGCTCCGCCGACGCTATGCGTCAAAAACTTCTACAACTGTGGGAACTGCTTGCGGCGCCACTCGCGATACTCGGTAGGACTCATCTCGCCCGGGTCTTTCTCTGCGGTGCGTGCGGTCTGTCCCACGCGGCTCGGCGGTTTGGGCGCGCGACTGATGTTGGGCGCCGCTGTCTGCGGCGCTTCGGAATCGGAATTGGACTCGGGAACGAACTTCGCTTCGAGCCGCCCAACCTCGCGCGCCAACGCCGTCGGCGACAATGCAGCGAGCTCTTCTGCCTTGTCGGGGTTCTTCGCGAGAAAGTACATCAATGCAGGGCCATGCTCATGATTGCGGATCTCCTCCGCCATCGCAGGTGAAACCGGGGCCTCAGAGTCCACGAGTGTCTCGTCATAGTCGGGCGTGGACTTGCGGAAGTGTTCCTGCTTCTCCTGAAACTGCGCATGACGTGCCTGATGTGCCTCCTGCTGGCGACGCTGCTCCTCTGATTGGCGAACGCGATGATCGGTCTTCCAATCAGTCAGCGCTTCCAGATAGTCAGACTGGCGTTCGAAGTGATCCGGAGAAGGCCGTCCGCCAGCAGTGGGCAGTATCTGTGCGGCTGAATGTTGCGAGCTAGGCTGATGCAAACCAGGCTGCTGCGCCTGAGCGGAGATCGCGGCTTCGAGATACTGAATATAGCGGTCGCGATCGCCGATAGAGCGCGTCAGCCGGTCGATACGCCGCTGAAAGCCGCTCTTCGGTTTGGACGAGTTCTCCGGGTTCTGTTCGTTGTCTCCAGAGGCCGAATCTGGAGCGGTTTCACCTGAAAAAGCAGGCGCGGCAATCTCCCCCGGCGCATTCGCCGGAGCGTTGAGAACATCATTGGGCATGGAATGATCCAAGAAAGGGATTAGAGAACAGGGATTAGGGATTAGGAAGCGAAGTGGTCGCACAAGAAGATTGTTGGGACACGCCGTTGCTGGCTAGCCCCTAATCCATGTTTCCTAACCCCTAATAAAATCCCGCGCAGTTTTCAGGGAAAACGCTAACCCGCGCCACAAGCGCAAAAAGACTATGCGGAGCATCCTCGAGGGAAGTCAAGCCTTCGCGTATTCGGTTCACATGGCATTCTCTATCCCACTGCTACGATGATCTATGCGCATCCCAGCAAGTTTGGCATCGCTCCTACTCGTCCTGTCTCCCGTCCTCGCACCGGCACAGACTCCCGCCTGTAAACCCACGATCACTGGACACGTCGAGACCATCTCGCTGGCCAGCACCACGTTTCACAACACGCGCAATCTGTACATCTGGCTGCCGCCCGGCTATGGTGATGCTGCTAACGCGCAGAAGAAATACCCGGTGCTCTATATCCTCGATGGAGATAGCGCCTTCGACGCCTGCGGAGCTTTTCTGCACGATGAGCTGCATGCAGACGAAACGCTGACCGAGCTGATCACGGCAGGAAAGATTCCTCCGGTCATCGCAGTCGGCATCCAAAACGCCTCCGACATCTTGGGCCACGACGCGAACGGACAGAATATAGACGGCGGCAGGGCCCGCTCTCGTGAATATCTTCCGTACCCTGATGACGCTCTCCAGCCTGTAACAAACGACGTGATCGGGCAGCAGTTCCCGGGCTTTCTAGAGCGCGAAGTGATGCCAGCGGTCACATCTCATTTCCGCGCGCTCACCGGAGCGCAGAACTCCGCGCTTTGGGGCGACTCTTATGCCGGAGCGCAAGCACTCTACATCGCACTGCACCGCCCCGACCTCTTCGACCGCGTCATCATCGAGAGCCCATCGATACAGGCGGGCAACGGCCAGCTCCTGCGCGACAGCGTCTCATTGGTGCAGACGCCGGGTCACATTGCCCTCGGTGTCGGAACTGAAGAGGCCGCCGGAGCCCACCTACCCAACGAGAAGGAGATCAGCGCAGCCGTAGTCCGCCTGGATCGAACGCTCGCAGCAAACCTGCAGGCCGCTGCTTACATGCCGCCAAAGGTACAGTTCACGGTAGGCGAGGGCGCTCATCATACGACCAGCGACTTCGGCAAACGCCTCGCCGCTGGTTTGCTCTTTATCTATGGGAAGTAATCTTGATCGATACCGGTAAATCCTATCGATCATTTTTAGGGCTGTATTTTGATTGATAGAGTGCCACCGATTTTGAGTTCGCCTCCAACCTGCTAAAGCGTTGTGCGACCATAAACCCCTTTATTTACTGGAAGTTATCTCCACCAAGACGATTGGCTAAGAATTTCATGCGGAGAATAAGCCGTATAATCTCCGCATAATTTGCGGAGATTATACGGCTCTTTGCGGAGGTTACCCCATATAATCTCCGCATGAGGTGCGGAGATTGAAGACCTATCTCTATCAACAAAAGGCTTGGCCCAAGTTTGAGTGGGACGAAAAGCGCGTCTCAAGCGCGCTAGCCTCAGTGCGCCTGCAGCAAGGCAGGCTGCTTGGGCAGATGGAGCACCTCGGCTTCTCGCTGCAGCAGGAGGCCATGCTGATGACCCGAACTCAGGAGGTCCTGAACAGTAGCGCGATCGAGGGCGAAAACCTCAACCTGGAGATGGTCAGATCTTCGGTTGCACGTCGTCTGGGAATCGAGATCGCCGGGCTCGAAGCTGTTGATCGCGATGTCGAAGGGGTTGTCGAGATGATGCTTGATGCGACGGAGCGCTGGAACAAGCCCCTTACCGTCACGCGGCTCTATGACTGGCATGCGTCTCTCTTCCCCACGACACGCAGCGGCATGCGCCGCATCACGGTTGGAGCGTGGCGTAGCGACGAGGAAGGGCCCATGCAGGTCGTCTCAGGGCCAATCGGCCGGCAGCGGGTTCACTTCGAGGCGCCCGCGGCCTCGCGTCTCCCAAAGGAGATGAAGCAGTTTCTTGCCTGGTTCAACACCGATAACGAACGCGATTGGGTGCTCAAAGCCGCGCTGGCGCATCTATGGTTTGTCACGATCCATCCGTTTGAAGACGGCAACGGCCGTATCGGTCGCGCCATCGCGGACATGGGACTCGCACGTTCGGAGCAAACATCGCAGCGTTTCTACAGCATGTCTGCCCAGATCCGCAGCGAGCGGCAAGCCTACTACGAACAGTTGGAACGAGCGCAACGCGGCACGCTCAATGTGACCGAATGGATGGTGTGGTTTCTTGGTTGTCTGGGCCGCGCCATCGAAGAGGCGCAGGAGATGCTGCATAAGACTCTTGCAAAGGCTCGATTCTGGAAAGCACTTTCAATAACCCAGATCAACGAGCGCCAACGAGGAATGCTGAATCGCTTATTGGATGACTTCGAGGGAAATCTAACTACGACAAAGTGGGCAAAGATCACCAAAACGTCGCAGGATACCGCGACGCGAGATATTCAAGAGCTAGTCGCGCTCGGAGTGCTCAAACGTAATGAAGGTGGCGGTCGAAGCACAAGCTATTCGCTTGTGCTCGTATAACCGTGTGGTTCTGTTGCAGCCCATCAGGGTTGAGCGTAATAACCATCGCGCGTCCGAGCGCTAAGGTTCGGCTTGTTAACCTTGATTTCAATATGGTGATACTCGTTGGCATGCTCCGCCGGAGCACCGTCGAAGCTGATCTGATACCAGGAGTTCGCATCATCGAAGCAGTGCTGAATCTCCCCGGTAACATCTGTACTACCTTCGAGTACAAGGCCACCACTCTGGGCTGAGAGCACCTGCAGGCTTAGGTCGGCGATGTCAGTCTGTCCCGGCTTAGCGATTCCGCGTAGGAACTCCTCATAGCGGTACGTCTCTGCAATGTTCTCAACGGCACCCAGCGGATTGATGTCGTACAGCGTCAGGCGCGCCTGGCGAAGCAGCGTGGAGAGCGCGACAACATCACGAAAGATAGCCTGCTGCTGTCGGTCATCCAGTTGAACGTGAACACCGGAGAGCAACGGCCAGCCCGGCGAGATCCAGAGAACGATCTTGCGTCCCGGCAAGGTGCTGGCATAGCCGGCAAGTTGCCGCACGGCGGCCAATGAAATCTCCGTGCGTTCCTCCGCGCCCTCGATTCCGGTGTTGCGTCCGATCTCTCGCAGACCGATATCAAATTTGTCGAGCGATTCCCGCAGCAGAGCGCCATCCGTGGTGAAACCCTTCTGAATCTGAGCGCCTTTATCGGTGAGCACCGCGATGCTCGTCGGGTGGCCGAGACGACCATCCTTTGTCTTTAGAAAGTCCTCAACCTGATGCCGCACATATGCAGAAGTGGTGAAGGGCATATTGACGGCGTCGATCAGCAGAATCACCTCGACCTGTTCCTGCGCGGAGGTGACAGCCTTGAACGATGTGATCGGTCGCGGACTCTTGTTATCCAGCAGGACAAAATCTTGCTGAGTCAGTCCAGTGGTCGGCGGTCCGGCTTTCGCGCTAACCGCGACATCGAGCTGGATTGCACGCGACGCTGGACGGCCTTGTTCTTGTGCAGAGACTGCGACAGATACCGAGAGAAGTACGGAGAGGGAGAGAAGTCTGCGCAGGTTCATACCGTATTTGATGCCGCAGAAGGCCAGGAAGTGCAGCATAGCGCTGAATCAGTCCTAACTCCGGCACCGAAGGCATGGGAAAATGGAACGGTATGATGCCCGCCGACAACTTTCTCGCTCCGCCCACCCCTGCCGATGAGTCTTCCCAGCCCGTCGATCAAACGCCTCTCACCATTGCTGCAGAGGCTGCTGCCGCATCGACCGCAGAAGATACGGAATCGATGGAATCGTTTCCCGAATTGCTGGCAGAGTTTCAGCGGACTCACTCGCACCAGGCTGAGGGCAATCCGCAGGGCAAATCCGGCACAGTCGTCAAAATCGACGCCGAGTTTGTCTATCTAGACTTCGGTTATAAGACCGAAGGTGTTGTGCTGCGGACTGCTTTTCCGAACAACGCCGACGGCGTAGCCGTGGGAGACAAGTTTCCGGTCACACTGAAAGGCCGCAATGAGGAGGGATACTACGAGCTCTCGCTATTGCGCGTAGCCCAGCCAAAGGATTGGTCGACTCTCGAAGAGGCCTTCGAGCACAAGGCTCCCGTTTCAGGCACGGTTACTGGCGTGGTCAAGGGCGGCCTAACTGTCGACATCGGCGTGCGCGCGTTTCTACCCGCATCGCGAAGCGGCGTGCGCGATGCCGCCGAGATGGAAAAACTCGTCGGACAGGAGATCACCTGCCTGATCACCAAACTCGACGTCGACGACGAAGACGCAGTCGTCGACCGGCGGGTCATCTCTGAGGCCCAGGCAAAAGAGGCCCAGCAGCGGCGCTACGCAGAGTTGCGCGAAGGCGACCTGGTCACCGGCACGGTGCGCAGCCTGATGAGCTACGGAGCATTTGTAGATCTGGGCGGAGTCGACGGCATGTTGCACATCAGCGACATTGCCTGGACTCGTGTGAATGCACCCGAAGATGTGTTGACTGTCGGGCAAGAGCTGCAGCTCAAGGTGTTGAAAGCAGATCCAGAGAGCAAGCGCATCTCGCTCGGCCTCAAGCAGCTCGCACCCGAGCCTTGGGACTCCGTCGAGAGCAAATATAAGACGGGTCAGCGCGTGACCGGAACCGTGAAGCGGCTAATGGACTTCGGCGCATTCGTAGAGTTGGAGCCCGGGATCGAAGGCCTGGTACACGTCTCTGAGATGTCATGGGTGAAGAAGGTGCGCAAGCCAAGTGACCTGCTGAAAGAAGGAGACTCTGTCGAAGTCGTCGTGCTCTCCATCGATCTCGCCGCACGTCGTATGTCGCTTGGGCTGAAGCAGGCACTGGGCGATCCATGGGCAGACGCCGCGCAGCGTTTTGCAGCCGGATCGGTCGTCGAAGGTCCAGTAACCCGTCTGATGAAATTCGGGGCCTTTGTCGAATTTGCAGAGGGTGTTGAGGGCCTGATCCATATTAGCGAGATCGTTGCGGACCGCCGCCTGAATCATCCGCAGGACGCGCTTCGTGTAGGCGAGGTGGTAAAAGCGCAGGTCCTCGGAGTCGACACCGAGAAACGGCAGATCAAGTTGAGCATCAAGCAGCTCATCCCGAGCAGCCTGAAAGAGTATCTGGAAGAACACAACGAGGGCGACGTGGTCTCCGGCCGAGTCGTGGAGCAGGCGGGCGATGGTTTCGTCGTAGAACTGGGTGAGGGCGTTCGCGCAACCTGCAAAGAAGGCGTGAAGCCTGCAGATTCCGCCAGCACCTCGAGCAGCGGCGGTCTGGATCTGTCGTCGCTGACGTCCATGCTGAACGCAAAGTGGAAGAGCGGAGCAGGAAGCGCCTCGCAAGGCTCAGAGGCACTCGGCGTGGGCCAGGTGCGCAGCTTCAAGCTGGTGAAGCTTGATCGCGAAGCGGAGACGATCGAGGTCAAAACCGCGTAAAAGCGAACACTCTCAGAGTGCTCGCAGTTGGATGGCATCTAACTCAAACAGTCCTAAGAAATGAGGCACCTGTTTGAGCTCAAACTCCTCCAACGTACGCAAGCGCGCGATCGCCGAATCGAAAAAATACGCCACTTCTCCGTCGCACCATGACGCGTTCGGCAGCTTTGCTGCGACGGCTTCAGGTTGGCTCGGCTCGAAGTGGGCCTTCTCTGTCGCCATCCTCATCATCGTGGGCTGGGCTTGCAGCGGGCCGCTCTTTCACTTCTCTGATACCTGGCAGCTCGTCATTAATACAGGCACGACGATCGTCACATTTCTGATGGTCTTTCTCATTCAGAACACGCAAAACCGTGACGCTCGTGCGATCAACCTCAAGCTAAACGAGTTGATCTACGCCATCGACGCCGCTGGAGATCAGATGCTCGACATCGAGACATTGAGCGACGAAGAGCTCGACGTGATGCACGAGCGGTATGAACGCATCCGTCAGGAGTGCGTTAAGAGACAGCAGTCAGACGAAGATTCAAATCAGGATGACAAGACCGCGAAGTGATAGCGCCCTATATTCGTCTTGCGCGGTCATTCTGCGGCTGAACCAATGCTGTAGATCCGCTGGATCTGCTTCTGCGTGACGCTCGCTGGTGTGCTTTTCAACGCTAGATTGCGAAGCGCGCGGAAGAGTGGATTCCCGATGTGGCAGATTTTACCGATAGACCATGAGGTGGCCACCGTCCAATCCACCTTCTTGCGGCGAAGTTGCTCAAAGCGCTTCCATGCGGCCTCGTTCAGACCGCATCGCTTGAGCGATTCTGCAAGAGTCAAAGCATCCTCGACAGCCATCGCGCCACCTTGTCCCAGGTTCGGAGTAGTTGCGTGCGCGGCATCGCCGATCAGTCCGACGCTCCCAGAAGCCCATTGTGCGAGCGGCTTCAAGTCGCCGATATCGGTTCGCAAAATGTCTTCCGTCGAAGTGGCCTGTAGCAGCTCAATCCATTGCGGGAAATGAGCGCGGAAGATAGACTCCGCATGGACCCGCATCTCGCTAGCCGAAGATGTCTCTCCAGCGGGAGCGTCGAAGGTCATGTACCAGTAGAAGTCGTCCGCGTTAATCTTGGAGAAGCCGACGCGGCAGCCCTTCGCCCAGATCTCGTATGCGTCGTGCTCGGCCTCAAGGGGCAGAATACGAGCCCTACGCGCGATGGCTCGATAAGAAGACGAACCGGAATACCGGCGCTCACCACCGAGCCCAACTATCCGACGAACCTGAGAGTTGATGCCATCTGCGCCCACAACGATCGCAGCCGAGCATGAAGTTCCGTCGGAAAGTTCCACAGTTACCTGATCATTCTGTTGTTGCAAGGATGTGATCTCGCAACCGAATCGGGCTGAATCAGGCTGAAGCTGTTCATACAGCACGCGCTGCAAAACGCCGCGATGAAGAGCAATCGTCTCGAAGCCAAACTGCTTTGCAATCTCCGCCATGTCGGTAACCTGAATATCTCCCGACTTTGAGTCTTGTAAGTGAAGCAGTCTCACCGGCCATCCTGCCTCGACCACCTTCTCTGCAAAGCCAAGCCGGGCAAACACCTGCATCGGGTTCGCAGCCATCCAGATCCCGGCGCCAACCTCAGAGAGCCCAGACGCACGTTCGATCAGCAAAACGCGATATCCACGCTGTTGCAGAGCGATCGCCAGCGTAAGACCGCCGATCCCGGCGCCCTGAATTAAAACGTCGTAATCGTTTGCTACACTCATGTTTCTATTCTAGAAAGAATAGCGAGTATTAGCTCGCCTTTGTTGCTCGCTTTTTGACCAACCAAAGAGGACGCATGAAGAAGACGATTCAGCCGCGAAAGACGCCACAACAGGCGCGTTCAAGGCAGACGCGAAAAGACATCCTCGCAGCAACTGCTCACCTTTTGAACCGCAAGCCATTTGGCGAAGTCTCCACAAACCACATCGCGAAAAAGACCGGCATCAGCGTTGGGACCCTCTACAAGTACTATCCCAACAAAGATGCGGTGCTGGCCGACCTATCGCTGATGTTCATGCAGCAGGATGCGGAGCTCTTTGGCCGGGTCTTTGAAGACTCCGCCCGCAAGCGCCAGAAGAAATCCGCACTCGTCGAAGAGCTGGTTGAAACCCTTATGATGGTCCACCGCGAAGATGCGCAGGTGCGAGGCGTCGTCTATCAGAATCTCGAACGCCTAAAGCTTCTTGGACCAGCACAGAGCGCAACCCGAAAGATCCAGGCCAAGGGTGCTGCCTCCGTCCCAGAGCTAGATCCGGTGCTGACATGGGTCGCAATATCGGCGATCAACGCCGCCGTTCACTCCACCTCGCAGCTTCCAAAAGAGCTACAGCAATGGGAGTTTGTGCAGGGGCTGGTGAGAAACATCCTCTCCAACCTCATGAACGAGGCATCTGCGCCTCTCCGCGGCTTTTAAGCGGTAAGCCCGCAAATTGCAATCAAATTGCAACAAAAACAGCTTTGACGACTCGGGTGGGAACCGGTAGGCTAACCCTGCCACCAAAATCCAAGCTAACGTGCAATAAGTGCAGTAAGGACGACCGATGCACAATCTGAAACGCCATCTACTGCTGGCCGCGACACTCATGCTCCCCACTCTGGGGCTCAGCGCCCAGAACAAAGCACAGAGCAGATCCATCGCCCACGAGACCGAACTCGCTGTGACTTACTCCGCGCAGATGGGTAACAGCATCGCCGGCAACCAGTTCTGGATGCCGACGGGCGCGGGCGCAGAGCTCTCGATGCAGTTCTTCCGCGGCTTCAGTGGAGTCGTTAACGTCACTGGCAGCCACGTCGACAACATTAATGGGAGCGGCGTCGGCCTTACACTCTTCACCACTACCGGCGGCGTTCGCTACACCGCGCAGACCGACGACCAGGCGCTGGCGATCTGGGGCGAAGCACTCTTCGGCGACTCGCACGGTTCTAACAGTCTCTTCCCCACGTCGACCGGCACCACCAGCTCAGCAAACAGCTTCGCCACCAAGGTCGGCGGCGGCTGGGACCTGCGTCTCGACAAGCATCTCGCAGTCCGTCCAGTAGAAATGTTCTGGGTCCGCACCCAATTCCCCAACGGCGGCACCAACGTACAGAACAACTACCAAATCGGCGCTGGCCTAATCTGGCGAATCAGAAGATAGTTGTTAGTTTCCAGTTGTTAGTTGCCAGAACCCATGCTCAAGAGAGCATGGGTTTCTTCTTGAACGAACCATGCACTCGTGCCGCCACAAATAGGGTTGCCCCATGTCCCTCGCAATTGGGGACATGGGTTTGCAGGCTGACTCAGAAAAACGCGTCATTTCAGCGCCTGTAGGATTCTCATTTCCACCGGAAGACACCTCACAGTTTTCACGCATCCAACCACTCACTTGCACGACGCAAAGTGCACGCGCTTGGTCCTGATCGCCTTGACCTTCGATTTTGCGAACCCCAACAAATTATTCGAAGTGAGGCTCACATGGCAGACAAACTGGCATTAGTTACTGGAGCATCGAGCGGCATCGGCTATTGGCTCGCTCGCGAGCTGGCAAACCGCGGATACGACCTGGTCGTCTGCTCCGCCGGAGAGCGGTTGAAAGATGCCACCGAAACATTTGAAGATCTGGGCGTGTCGATTACAGGCGTTACCGCCGACCTTTCGACCCGCGACGGCATCGACGACCTATGGGCAGCTGTGTCTGCGCTCGGCCGTCCACTCGACGTGGCCTGCATCAATGCGGGTATCGGCGTGGGAGGTCTCTTCACCGAGACCGATCTTGATACCGAACTGAAGATGGTCCACCTGAACTGCGTCGGCGTCGTGCATCTCGCCAAGCACGTGGTCCGGCAGATGACCGATCGCAATCAAGGTCGCATCCTCATTACCTCGTCGATCGCGGGAGAGATGGTCGCTCCCCGCGAAGCGGTATATGCAGCAACGAAAGCGTTCGATCTCTCCTTCGCGCATAGTCTGCGTTATGAACTGCGTGACACCGGCGTCAGCGTGACAGCGTTGCAGCCCGGTCCGACGGACACAGATTTCTTCCATCGCGCCGGCATGGACAACACCAAGACTGGCCAGGAAGGTAAACACGAGAGCCAGCCTGAAGAGGTTGCAAAGCAGGGCTTGGACGCGCTCTTCGCCGGCCACGACCACGTGTATGCAGCTTCGCTAAAAACCAAGATCGAGGGAGCAGTCGCAAATTTCGTCCCGGGCTCGGTCAAAGGCGCGATGCACGAAAAGATGGCCAAGCCGCAGTAACAATCGCTAAGCGGTGCACTTACTTCAGAAGAGAGGTTGAACATGACAGCATTGTCAGAGAAGCCAGGAGCAGATCAGCTCCCGAAGCAGAGCGGGGCCTCCGCTCTGCTCGACGGACACTACGCTCCTCCTCCGGCGAGTGACGGAGATCAGACTTGGGTGCGCACCAGCGCCATCATCCAGGCGGACCCAAGCACTCTCTACGCGATGTGGCGCGATGTCGAAGCCGCTCCCACATGGCACGAGCGCGTAACCGAGGTCCGCAAGACAGGCGAGAAGACCTCGCATTGGATTCTTCGCGACGAGCCCGGAGAAAACACGCTCGAGTGGGACTTCGAGATCCTCGCCGACGAACCAGAGAAACGCATCACTTGGCGCTCGACCAGTGGGGAACCTCAAAGTGCGGGTGAGGTTATCTTCGAGCCAGCACCCGGTAACCGTGGCACCATGGTCACCGTGCTGGAGCAGTTCCGCACCGGCCGTATCGCGCGTCTGTGGGAGACCGCTACCGGCCGCGAACCCGCACAATCGGTGATCGAAAACCTGCGCCACTTCAAAGCTCTGGCAGAGACCGGTGAGATTCCACGTTCGCATCCGCAACCGCACGGTGAACGCGGAGCCTCCGCCAACCTTAAGCGCTCCGTCTACGGCGAAAAGATCGCAACGCCTCCCGCGAAGCAGGCAACCGGCACAGAAGGAAAGGTCTAACTATGAAAGCAGTCTGTTGGATGGGCAAAGGTAAGATCGAGACGCAAACAGTTGCAGACCCGCAGCTGTTGAATCCGCATGACGCGATCCTCAAGGTAACGCGCACCGCGATCTGCGGCTCTGACCTGCATCTCTTCGACGGCTTCATCCCAACGATGGAGCAGGGCGACATCATGGGCCATGAGTTCATGGGGATCGTAGAAGAGGTCGGTCCCGCAGTGTCCAATCTCAAGCGCGGAGACCGCGTGGTGGTGCCATTCACCATCGCATGCGGCAGCTGTCTCTTCTGCAAGAAGAAGCTATGGTCCGCCTGCGACAACACTAACCCCAACGCACACCTGATGGAAGCGGCCTATGGCTACTCCGGCTCCGGCCTCTTCGGCTACTCGCACATGATGGGTGGTTACGCCGGCGGCCAGGCGCAGTATGTGCGTGTTCCGTTCGCGAACGTTGGCCCGCTCAAGATCGAGAGTAATCTTCCCGATGAGAAGGTGCTGTTTCTGTCCGACATCTTTCCCACTGGCTACATGGCAGCCGAGAACGCGCAGATCCACGAAGGCGATACCGTCGCAGTCTGGGGAGCAGGCCCGGTCGGACTGTTCGCCGCAGCCAGCGCCTTCATGCTCGGCGCCGCACGAGTGATCGTCATCGATCGTGTTCCAGAGCGGCTGCAGCTCGCGCGCACGTTGGGCGCGATCACAGTCGACTACTCCGAAGAAGACGTCAGCGTACTGACCGCGCTCAAAGACCTGACCGGCGGCATCGGCCCCGATGCCTGCATCGACGCAGTCGGCTTAGAGGCGCACATGGGAGACCTGCAGGATCTATACGACACAGTAAAGGTCGCACTCATGCTCGAAACCGACCGCGCCGGAGTTCTACGTCAGGCGATCCAGGCAGTCCGCAAAGGCGGCACTCTCTCTATACCTGGCGTCTATGGAGGCCTGCTCGACAAGGTCCCATTCGGAGCAGCCTTCGGCAAAGGCGTCACCATGAAAATGGGCCAGACCAACATGCACAACTACATGCAGCCGCTGCTCGAAAGAATCGAAAAAGGACAGATCGACCCCAGCTTCCTAATTTCCCACCACATCACCCTCGACGAAGCCCCAAAAATGTACGAGATCTGGCGCGACAAAAAAGACAAAGTCACTAAGATCGTGATCGACCCGTGGGCAGAAAAAGCAGCGTAGAAAAACAAGTTGGTAAATCAATCAGCAGGCCCGCGCCACAAGTTCTGAGGCCCGGGCCTTGTTTTTCTTGGTTGTCATTCCCGAAGGGAATCTGCGTTCACTTTCTAGAGGCACAAATTCCCCCGAGATGGGTTCCTCACCCAGCAAAAATCCCATACTTAGCCCCGAGAAACCCCCGCAACTCCAAAGGCAACACGGATGATAACTCCTGCCAAGTAAGCAACTTCAATCGGCATCGCAACTCCGCCGACCGAACCGCCCGCAAAACCCGAAACCATTCCTCAACCAGATCAGGCCGACGCGCATCGCACAAAACGCAAAAAGACTGCGAACCCGCATAAGCAGCCAGCACACCACGAATCAACTGATATCCGCGAAACCGGCCGGCAGACAGCGTCAACTCCGTCACGTCGAAGACCTCATCCAAATCGCGATACCGCAAGACCAAACTCTCCTTCGCAATCTGAAAATCAGATTCAGTCAGCTTAGCTTCGACTAATAGATCGCCGAGCCGCATATCGATCTCAGTGTTGTCGAACTTCCCTCGCAGCAGTGGAGTGCGCGGCGAAAAGCCAAACTCCGGCACAGCGTCACTCGCCACCCCAAGCATCGAACAAGCTCTCTCAACCGCACCCGGATAGCAGAAGACATTCATCAACAGGGCATCGGAGCTGTTGGCGCAGTCGAGCTCCTTCCAGCGCCACGCCGAGCGATACCACTCCCGCCTAGAACTGGTATGTGCCTTCTCCAAGCGCGCAGCCCATGCGGGAGTCGCGCAAATCCGTTCATACGCAGCAGGATGAAAATTCCCATGACGCCCCGCATCATCCTGCCCGAAGACCACACTCGGAACGGCACCGTTGGTTTTCTCACAAAGCAAGTGATGAGCAGCAGCATACCGCGCACCGCGCAGGCTCAGCTCCGCCCGCAGGCCGATCCCTTCAGGAATCTCGCTGGCAAACGGATCTGAGACATCAAGCTGCACCTTTTCATCATAGGCATCGAGAAAGCCTGTACTAGTCGCCACCGAACTGAGAGTCCGCGCGGCTTACAAGCCCGTGCTTCGGAACCTCATCCATTAATAGATAGGCAAACCTCTTCACATCCCATCTAGGACAGGATTTTCGCTCAAGCAGGCGTTTGCACCATAATTTATGCAAACTCTTCTTTTTCTCAAAAGTGCAAATTCTTGCAGTACCCTTTTCTGTGGTTGCGGTGTTTGCCGTTGCCTTTTCCCTTATCTCTGCTGTCGCCTTGGGTGATCGTATGTCCCTGCTAGTGGTGTCCCTGTTCGTCATGTCTTTCTGCGCCTTTTTCCTGAAGAACAACCTGCGTCGTATGGCTGCGCTGATGGCGCTATTGCTCGCTGCGGGGATACCTGCGTTCGCACAGTCGGCGCAGCTCGACAATGCGCAAAGCACTTTCGTGCTCGACAACACCCACGCCATCGCGCCACAGGCGGTCGCGGCCGACAACTTCGGCAACGTCTACTACGCTGACACCGGCACTGCTCAGGCGGTGATCAAGGTCGCTCCCGATACGACGAAGAGCGTGGTGTTTCAGGGAACGCCGACGCTTAACGCAGTCGCGCTTGCGGTCGATGGTTCTGGCAACGTCTTTGCCAGCATGAGCGACGGCACTGTGCGCGAGTTCTCTCCCAATGGAAGCAGTTACACGACCAGCACCCTCACCTCGGCCATCACCACGCCACAGGATTTGGTGCTCGATCCGGCCGGCGATCTCTTCATTGCGAACGGCACCAACATCTATCTGGCAACGCCCTCCGGCGGCACGTACACACTCTCGACGGCGATTACGGGGGCGGGCTCCTCCGCCGTTGCGATTGATCCAGCCGGCAACCTGATTGTTACTCGTGGAACCAAAGCGTTTCTGGAGACGCCAGACGGCAGCGGCGGTTACACCGAGAGCCAACTGTTTACCGGCGGGGCGCCTTTTACCCACGTTGCGGTCGACGGTGAAGGCTTCGTCTACCTGACGATGCCGGGCCAGGGCTACGTGCTTAAGAATGGGCCCGCGTCGCGCAGCTACGTTGGGCTCGATATCTATTCGGTCGGCGATGCAGTGGCCCTCGCCGTTAATAACCTAGGTGACCTCTACATGGACGTCATGTACGACACCACCAATCACTACACAGAGCTCTATCGCGCCGAGTCGAAGAGCGTGGACTTCGGACGCGTGAACGTAGGCGGCACGGGCAGCCGAACCGTGACCTTCATGTTCAACAGCACCACCGCGAATGTGACGGCGACCGTCACCGCGCAGGGGCAGCCCAACCAGGATTTCGTCGATGCCCATACGGGTAACTGCGGCAGTTCCTCTTCTTACGGAGTGGGATTTACCTGCTCTGTGGATGTGACCTTCCAGCCCAAAGCCCCCGGCCTGCGCATCGGCTCCATCTTGCTGCAGAGCTCCGGCGTGACCATCGCGACCGCTAACCTCTACGGCGTTGGTGTCGCGCCCGAGGCTACCTTCGCCCCACCGGTCGTCTCGGTCCTCGCGGGCACCAGTTTCGACACCAGTGCCATCGTCACCGATGCTGCCAACAACGTCTTCTACGCCGATGGCGGCGCGATCATGGAGATGACTCCGGGCGCCGGCGGCATCTATGGAGCCCCCGTAGCCATCAACGCCACGGGCGTGGCCTCGCCCCGCGGTCTCGCGATCGACGGCTCCGGCAACGTCTATGTGACCAATACCGCTGACGGTCATGTGTACCGCTTTGCCTGGAACGGCTCAACATACAGCGCGCCGGTCGCTCTCTCCGGTACGCCGGAGGTTGGAGCTCCTGCAGGCCTCGCATTCGACGGTCGAGGAGACCTCTTCATCGTCGACTCCGGAGCCAACAAAGTCTTCGAGATGCCGTGGAACGGCAGCAGCTTTGGAACCGCGACCGTGGTGGGCGGCGGCAGCGTCATTCTCAATGAACCTCTCGACGTCACCTCTGACGTGAACGGCAATGTCTTCATCGCCGGCCACGGCGATGGCAATATCGTTCAGGTGCCGCCGATCGGCTCCGCGACAACGGTGGCCAGCTTCACGCGCCCCGTCAGCATCGAGATCGATCCGAATGCGAATCTCTATGTCGCCGATGCCGCGGTCGGCACCATCTATCAGCTGAACAAAGTGAGCGGCAGCTACGGCAGCCCGCTGGCATTTAGCCCGACGAACTTCTCCGGAATGACGGGCATCGCGCTCGCCGCCAACGGCAACCTCTTCGTCGCGGGCAATCAACAGATTCAGGAGCTGGATGCCGCCGATGCGCCGAGCCTCATCTTCCCGTCGATCGCGCGTGGCTCCAGCAGCGCGGTGCAGACGGTTACATTGACGAACTTCGGCAACGCCGATCTGCAATTCCCGATTCCATCAGCGGCAGTCACCGATCCTAGTGTTGCATCTGGCTTCTCGCTCGACAGTGCCTCCAGCGGAACCTGCCGGATGCTCACGCAGTCCAGCTCGCTGCCGTACACCATTGCGGCAAACACGAGCTGCAACCTGCCCATCACGTTTACGCCCACTTCGCAGAACGGCGCGGTGTCGGGTTCGGTCGTAATAACGGACACGCACCTCAATGCAGCCGCAGCCACGCAATCGATCCAAGTCAGCGGCACGGCGGTCGGCCCCGTCGATCACTTCTTGGTCACTTTCCCTAACCCTACGCCGTCCTTCAGCAATGGCCAACTCACCATCACCGCGGTGGATGCATCCGGCAATACCGTCAACAGCTACAACGGCACGGTAACGGTCTCTACGACAGATCCAGCCTTCATCGGCGGTGGCAATGTCACACTTTCGAGCGGTGAGTTCAACCAGACCGGATTCGCCTTCAAGACTGCAGGTTCTCAGACGATCACAGTCACTGACACGGTGAACTCGGCACTGACCGGAAGCTATACCACCACCGTAACGCCCGGGCCTGCGGCCTATTTCAGTGTCTTGGCAACGTCGCCCCAGACCTCCGGTGCTAACTTCTCCATCACGGTTACGGCTTTTGATTTCGTCGGTAATGTAGCCACCGGCTACACAGGCACCGTGCACCTCACCAGTACCGATCCGGGTGCCGTTTTAGGGGCCGACCGCCCCTTCACCGCGGGCAACAACGGCACGCGTACCCTCAACAACATCAAGCTGACAAACGTAGGCGTGCAGACCATCACAGCAACCGATACGGTGACGAGCATTACCGGCACGTCGAGCGGCATCAGCGTCAACCCGCCGAAGTTCGTCGTAACTGTCGCGACCGACGACGCGGGCACTGCGGCGAACTGCACTCCGCAGACCAACGCCAACAATGGCACTAATCCGAACTGCTCGCTGCGTGACGCAGTTCTCGCTGCGAGCGCTGCAGGCGCAGGCGCAGGCGCTATCACCTTCAACGCCGACAACTTCGGTATCGCGCGCACCATCACGCTCAGCAACGGTGTGATTACCGTAGACTCCAACACCAGCATCACGGGACGTACCAACGGCATCGGTCGCGGCGTCACCAACCTGCTGACGATCGACGGCAATCACGCCACGCGTCTCTTCGCCGTCACCAATAACGCGACCAATGTGTCGTTCTCCAACCTCATTCTGAACGCGGGCTTGCCGATCCCCACGGATGTTAGCCCGAATCCGGTCTCGAGCGCGGCCGGCGCGATTCTGGTAGGCGGGCAAGTGACGCTCTCGCACTCCACCGTGTCCAACAACACGCTCTCCTCCGGGTCTGTCACGTTCGCCACCGGTGCGGCAATCCTCGTGAACACCAGCGGCACGCTGCTCGTGGATAGCTGCACCTTTACCGGCAACGGCTTCTCGGGGACAACCTTCGCCATCGGTGGAGCGATCGCGGCGATCAATCTCACCCCGACCGTCAACAATCTCACCATCAAAAACTCCACCTTCACCGGCAACTCGGTCACCGCGACCAACACCGCACAAGGCGGAGCGATCACGAACAGCGCCGCGATGACCATTGTGCAGAGCACGATCTCCGGCAACACTGCCGCCAACGGTGGCGGCGGTATCGCCAACGCCGCAGCAGCGACGCTGACCAACACGATCCTCAGCGGCAACACCGCCAGCGCAGCGCCGACGCAGCCAGACTTCCTCTTCGCCCCAACGGACGGCGGCGGCAACGTCATCTCCACTGCTGCGAACCTCTCTGCACTCGGAAGCAACGGCGGCCCGATGCAGACGATGCTGCCGCTGCCTAGCAGCCCGGCGATCTGCGGTGGCACCATCGCCAACGCCACTGGTATCACGTCCGACGAACGCGGCTTCGCGTTCCTCTCGACTTACTGCCCCAGCGGAAGTGTTGATGCTGGCGCGGTGCAGACAAACTACGCCATCACCTTCGGCAATCAACCTCCGACTGCAATTCAGCAGGGCTTCACTATTCGCCCCGCGATGACGGCTAACGTCACGGAAAGCGGCCAGAATGTTACCGGCGCAACCGTCACCCTCACCGCCGCGACTGGCACAGTCGCCGGCACGCCGACCGTCACTACCAACGCAGGCGTCGCCACCTTCGACCAAACCTTCCTCGGTGGAGGCACCGCGCCCGATCACATGATCGCGACACTACCGCTCAACGGAACGCAGTCGCTCACCGCGAGCAGTAACAGCTTCAACTTCATCTCCATCACGCCGGTGACATTGCCTGATGGCACGCAAGGCTTCGCCTACGATCAGACTGTCACCGCCTCGGGCTCTGCTGCGCCGTACACCTACGCTGTCTCGGCAGGTGCGCTACCCAACGGTCTCACGCTCAACACCAGCACTGGCGAGATCAGCGGAACCGCGACCACGCAGAACACCTTCAACTTCACCATCCAGGCCACGGACAACAACGGCGCCACGGCAGAGCAGGGTTACACTGTGCACATTCTTGCCCCGGGTGTAGCCTCACTCGCCTTCACCACCATTCCCGCATCGGCAGTCACAGGCACCCCATTCAACGTCACCGTGACAGCCGAGGACACCTTCGGCAACGTAGCTCCCGGCTATGCCGGCACCGTGCACTTCACCAGCTCTGACCCCATCGCTGTCCTGCCTGCGGACTACACCTTTGTCGCCGGCGATAACGGAGTGCATACCTTCACCGTCACGCTGCGTTCTGTATCAACGCAGAGCCTCTCCGTCGCCCCCACCATCCTCGGCGTCACTCCGGCGACGGGCAACATCTTCGTGACGGCGCCCACCTTCGT
>Ga0207158_1096_pt1 | contig 21611 bp, 24 predicted proteins | sample Alteio_BWMinHeat_22_FD_153512 | JGI IMG/M metagenome (GOLD analysis project Ga0207158, IMG submission 153512) | Enriched cells from forest soil in Barre Woods Harvard Forest LTER site, Petersham, Massachusetts, United States -... | ecosystem: Environmental > Terrestrial > Soil > Temperate forest >... | reverse complement strand
GTGTTCTGGTCGAGTAAGCCGCGTCCGGTCGGCGGGAGTCCGCGGGCACGGTTTCGGGCACGCACCTTCGGTGCGCCTGGCGCCAGGCTTTTGCGGCCCTTGGGTGACGGTTGATTGTCATGAGAGGTGAGCTGGGCCGGGAAAGGATGCGAGTCACGTGAGCATGGGACGTTCGCCTTCCAGCCTTGGCGACGAATTCTTGGGTCCGGCTGGGTGGGCATGCTTTCGCGGCCTGGGCAGGTAGTTGGTGACAGTTGACTGTCAATCAGTGGCCGCGAAAGCATGGCACGCGGCGAAACGCCCGACTCATTTCTTATTCGGACCCACGACGTGAACCACGGAATGCCCGGACGTGTCGTTTCACGAATAAGGTGATTGGACCTCACGCTTCGCATCTCCATGAGCAGCCCGTTGCGCCGGCGGGCCGGAGTTGGTGCAGGTCAATCTGGAGGAAGGTCGAATGCTATTGACCATCACGACCACCCACCAGCCCGCCTCCGACCTGGGTTATCTGCTGCACAAACATCCTGATCGATGTCAGAGCTTTGACCTCAGCTTCGGCAAGGCGCGCGTGTTTTACCCGGAAGTCGGAGCCGAGCGGTGTTCGGCTTGTCTGCTGCTCGACGTGGACCCGGTTGGTATGGTGCGCGGCAGGAACGCCAGCTTCGCACTAGCGCAGTATGTGAACGACCGGCCATACGCAGCATCGTCGTTCATGAGCGTGGCAATATCGCAGGTCTTGGGTACGGCGCTTCAAGGACGGTGCAAGGATCGACCGGAGTTGGCGGCAACGCCGATCCCGCTGTCGGCCCGGATCGACGTGCTGCCTGTGCGCGGCGGCGAGCGGTTCTTGCGCAGTGTCTTCGAGCCGCTCGGCTACGCGGTGGAGGCGACACGTTACCCGCTCGATGAGCGATTCCCCGAGTGGGGTGAGAGCCCTTACTTCGCGGTGACGATTCAGAACACGACGACGCTGGCGGACCTGCTGACACATCTTTACGTGCTGATTCCGGTGTTTGACAACGCGAAGCATTACTGGATCGGCGAAGACGAAATGGAAAAGCTGCTCAGCAAGGGCGAGGGTTGGTTGGCCGGGCACCCGGAGAAAGAGGAGATTACGCGTCGCTACTTGAAGTTCCAGCCGAGTCTGTTTCGGGAAGCGCTCGCCCGGCTTGTGCAGGAGGAAGAACCACTGGAAGCGGACGAGGATGATCGCCCGGCCGACAAGACCGAAGATGCGCTGGAAACGCCGCTCAGCTAGCACGATCAACGTCTCGGCGCCGTCATGGCGGCGCTCCGGGCCAGCGGCGCGAAGCGCGTCCTCGACCTCGGCTGCGGCGAAGGCAAGCTGGTTCGGGAGCTTCTGAAGGAAAAGCAGTTCGAAGAGATCGTCGGGCTGGATGTCTCGATCCGCTCCCTTGAAGTCGCCCAGAGGCGCTTGAAATTGGAGCGGTTGCCGACCAAGCAGGCTGAACGTGTCCGGCTGATTCACGGCTCCTTGATGTACCGCGACAAACGGCTGGAGGGCTTCGATGCCGCCGCCGTCGTCGAGGTCGTCGAGCATCTCGACCCGCCTCGGCTGTTGGCGTTCGAGCGCGTGTTGTTCGAGTTCGCCAAGCCGCGAACGGTCGTGCTGACGACGCCGAACCGGGAGTACAACGTGAAGTGGGAGACGCTCGGGGCGGGGCGGTTTCGCCATCCCGATCACAGGTTTGAGTGGACGCGGCAGGAGTTTCAGGCTTGGGCGGAGGGTATCGCCGAGCGGTTCGGATATGCGGTGCGGTTCTTGGCGTTGGGGCCGGAAGACGAGAAGTTGGGACCGCCGACGCAGATGGGGATCTTTCGACGTGACTGAAAGGGGTGCATTCACATGAGAACGATCCCTCTTGCAACTGCGGTCTATGCCGAGCAGATGAATCGCTGGCCTCAAAACGGGCGGCACATTCTGGCCCAGTTCGATGACGACACGATCATGGTCTATCAAGCCTACTGTCCCAGCATCGGGCAATTTGCGGTCGAGAAGGGGTTCTTCGGCGGCGACTTCAAGTTCTCGCGGATGAGTTGGATCAAGCCGAATTTTCTTTGGATGATGTACCGCAGTCAGTGGGGACAATCCGAGGGACAGGAGGTCGTATTGGCCGTCCGGTTGAAACGGCGGTTCTTCGATTCCTTGTTAGCGCAGGCCGTGCCTTCGTCATTCGACGCCCAAGTATTCAGCAGCCGTGACAAGTGGTCGGCGGCGGTTGCACGTTCGGATGTTCGGCTGCAATGGGACCCCGATCACCTGCCCACCGGTGAGAAGTGTGAACGAAGGGCCATCCAGCTGGGGCTACGAGGAGCGGCACTTGAAGCGTACGGGAAACGCGAGACTGTCCAGATCATCGACATGAGCGCATTTGTCGGCGAACAGAGAGCGAACGTCCGCGAATGGAGGAACGGCAAGCTCATTACTCCCTTTGAGCGCGTGTACGTTCCTGCCGATTCGGGCATTGAGGAGATAGGAGCCGTCCAGCCTACATAACACGGAGTTTCCCCAAGGCATCTTAAATCAGGGAGCGGCGCGCCGTGATTCGAATTCGGGTCGGCATTGGACAGCATGAACACAGTTCCGAAGACGGCGGAACGACCTGGTCCCACCGCCTGCGCGAAGTGCCGCCGCGACACACGCCCGTCGTGCATGGCGACGTGGACCTCACTCGGTTGCCACCGAGTTCTAAGGAAACGTGCTGGGATTTCGTGACATTATTGCCCTGTGGCTTTGGCGTAGCCGTTGACCATCAGAGGATGGACGGCACAAAGGCGCATGCCGGCGTTTTCGTGACGATTGACGGGGCCGAGCATTGGCACAAGCGAGATACTAAGCCTCGGCTGCCTATACTCCGTACATCATCCTGGAAGGTCGAGCGGTTTGAGTCACTGGCCGTTCAAACGCCGGGTGTTGTCGCCCTGGCCTGGGAAGATCCATGGATCTTCGAGGGCTCTCAGTCGCATATTATTTGCACACGGGACCAAGGCGAATCATGGGAATACCACTGCCTGGGCTACGCCAACCCGTACTTGGCAGTGGACTACGGTGGCCGCTTGCTCGCGTTGAACGATGGTTACTACATCGAGAGTCGTGACGGCGGAAGTACATGGAGTAAGTCAAATTTCAATGTCGATTGGCCGGAAGGCTATAACAAGAAACGGGTTGCCCTGCTCCGGCATGTGAGCTTTACGGAAGCGGACCTTGGATACGCTCTAATCGTCCACTGGCCATCTGGTTCGCCCCGGGATTCCCTCCCCGATGTCGGGCTCCTAATCTCGACCGACAACGGCATGCGATGGAATCATCTACAGGTCTTTGAGGGGCCGAACATTGGTGACATAAACGAGCGACACGTTCTGGACCTGCGCGTCACGTGAGTAGTCTGCCCCATAAGCGACCTCTGGCGTGTGACTGCTGCGAGTATTACTCGCGCCCCCCGCTGCATCATGCACATCACGATCCCCAACCTGTCCCTCGTCGTCCTGATCGGCCCCAGCGGCTCAGGCAAGAGCACCTTCGCGCGCAAGCATTTCCTGCCGACGGAGATTTTGTCGTCGGACGCCTGCCGTGCGCTGGTCAGCGACGAAGAAAACAATCAGGCGGTGACGAATGATGCCTTCGAGGTTTTGCACTTTGTCGCGGCAAAGCGGCTGGCGTTGGGCCGGCTGACAGTCGTCGACGCGACCAACGTACAGCCGGAATCGCGGCGGCCGCTAGTTGCACTTGCTCGGCAGTACCATTGCCTGCCGGTCGCCATTGTGCTGAACGTGCCTGAGAAGGTTTGTCACGAGCGCAATCGACTGCGTGACGAACGGGCCTTTGGCCCTCACGTGGTCCGCCAGCAGCAGTCGCAACTGCGCCGGTCGTTGCGTGGCCTCGCCAAAGAGGGTTTTCGGCACGTGTTCGTCATGGAGACCCCAGAGGAAGTTGAAGCCGCCTCCGTCGAGCGTGTTCCACTTTACAACGACAAGCGCCAGGAGCACGGCCCGTTCGACATTGTCGGCGATGTCCATGGCTGCTGCGATGAACTTGAATCCTTGCTGCGTCAATTGGGTTACGAGGTCACGGCGTTCGCGCCGGGGGGACCGACCTTAACGAGCGGACCCGTTTACGCCCATCCACAGGGGCGAAAAGCGGTGTTCGTCGGCGATCTCGTGGATCGTGGCCCGCGCATCCTCGACAGCGTTCGGCTCGTCCGCAGCATGGTTGCAGCGGGCTCCGCGTTCTGTGTCCCCGGCAATCACGATATGAAGCTGATGCGAAAGCTGCGGGGCAAAAACGTCCAAATTGTACACGGGCTGGCGAATAGCCTCGCGGAAATTGACGCGCTGCCGGACGAGATTCGGGAGGCATTCCGCAAAGAACTGGCCGAGTTCCTGGACGGGCTTGTGAGCCACTACGTATTCGATGACGGCAAGCTCGTTGTCGCCCACGCCGGGATGAAGGCCGAAATGCAGGGGCGAGGCTCGGGCAAAGTGCGGGACTTTGCGCTATACGGCGAGACGACCGGCGAGACGGACGAGTTCGGTCTCCCGGTTCGTCACAACTGGGCTGCCGAGTACCGGGGATCGGCGATGGTGATATATGGCCACACACCGGTCCCTGAACCGGAATGGCTCAACCGCACCGTCAACATCGACACCGGTTGCGTCTTCGGGGGCAAGCTCACGGCCCTGCGCTACCCGGAGAAGGAGTTCGCGTCAGTGCCGGCGGCGCACACCTATTGTGAACCAGCACGGCCCTTCATCGCCGCCGACCTGCAAGCACCGAAGTTTACGGCCCAGCAGATTCATGACGAAGTGCTCGACGTGGAGGACGTGATCGGCAAGCGGATTATCACGACGCGGTTGCGAGGAACCGTCACCGTTCGGGAAGCGAACGCCACGGCGGCGCTGGAAGTAATGAGCCGTTTTGCCGCCAACCCGAAGTGGCTCATCTACCTGCCGCCCACCATGTCGCCCTGCGAGACGAGCGGGGAACCGGGGCTGCTCGAACATCCTGCTGAGGCATTCGCCTATTACCGGAGTCAAGGCGCACCGAAGGTGATCTGCGAAGAGAAACACATGGGTTCGCGGGCCATTGTGATCATCTGTCGTGACGAAGGAGCAGCGAAAGAGCGGTTCGGCATTGCCGAGGAAGAGATTGGCATCGTCTACACCCGAACCGGTAGGCGATTCTTCAACGAGCCGGACCTCGAACGCCAGGTCCTCGATCAGGTGCGAGCGGCGCTGACCGCCGCCGACTTCTGGGGAAGTTTCGGCACGACATGGGCATGTCTCGATTGCGAGCTGATGCCGTGGTCAGCGAAGGCACAAGAGCTTCTGCGCGCCCAGTACGCGGCGGTGGGCGCCGCGGGCTGTGCCTCGCTGCCACGCGCGGTGGCACTTCTGGAACAAGCTGCGGCACGGCTGAATGGGAGCGAGCAATCGCAACTCGAAGAGGTTAAGGATGAGTACCGCCGCCGAGAAGAAAACGTGGCTAAATTCGTCGCCGCTTACCGGCAGTATTGCTGGTGCGTGTCATCGCTGAGCGACCTCAAGCTCGCTCCGTTTCATCTGCTCGCGACGGAGGCTCGTGTCCATGTGGACAAGGACCATGCCTGGCACATGGAAGTACTCGGCAAGATCTGCCAGTGCGATCCAGAGGTGCTGCGTGCGACTCCGTACAAAATCGTGAACGTGACCGATACTGCCAGCGAAGCGGAAGGGATCGACTGGTGGACGAAACTAACCGAGCAGGGTGGCGAAGGCATGGTGGTCAAACCGGTCAATTTCATTCTGCGAGGCAAACGCGGCCTGGCCCAGCCCGCCGTGAAGTGCCGGGGCCGCGAGTATCTGCGGATCATCTATGGGCCTGACTACACGACAGACGGGAACCTCTCTCGGCTGCGAACTCGAGGTCTCGGCCAGAAGCGTTCGCTTGCGCTGGGAGAGTTCGCTCTAGGCGTCGAGGGGTTGGAGCGCTTTGTGCGCCGAGAGCCGCTCCGACGTATTCACGAGTGCGTCTTCGGAGTGCTCGCGCTGGAAAGCGAGCCTGTGGATCCGAGATTGTGACAGGCGCTTGCGGTGGATCGTTCTGCATGCTTCGCCGGTGCCGGTTCAGGGTTTGCCGGCTTCGCGCGGGACGGCCGGGGCTTCGCTATGCCTCAGCCCCGGCCACACTGCCTTCATTCGAGATGCGGCCAATGTCCAGGGACAGAAGACAGAAGCGCGACCTGCACGCCCTCAATGATGTCGGGATGGTTGTGTGTAACCCTCGCGACAAGGAAGCTGCGCATCGGGCCGAAATGGAAGGGATCGCCACGGGTGATCGTGCCGCGGTGACGTGCCGGAAGTGCGATCTTGCGGCTCGGTAGTTTCGCTTGGTACGATGCGGACAAGGAGACAGTGATGATTGAATTGACCGAGCAACAGCGGCGGGAGGTCAAGGAGGCCAACGGCCATGCCGTGCGCGCCGTCGACCCCGAAAGTAAGCAGGAGTACGTCCTGCTGCGAGCGGAGGCGTACCAGCGGCTCCGGGAACTGTCTGAAGCCGAGGTGGTCGATCCGTCGCTCTATGAATTTGGGGAAATTGAGCCTACGCGCCCGTGAAACACATCCTCCGCCATCTCCCGTTTTCGGATGGACCATCCACGTTAGAAATCGCCGGTGAGACCATTCCGATCCGTGCCCGGCAGATCATCGTCTGGGTGAGTCTCAGCATCGAGGAAGTCCTGGCGAAGGATGCGCCACGCTTTCCGGCTGTTCTCGATACCGGACACAACCATAACTTTTCGATTCGGGAGCGTCAGTTGACGGAGTGGGCGGGAATTCAGCCGCACCAAATGAAACAACTGGGGCGCATTCTGGTCAACCGGCGCGAAGTTCGCTTGTACCAGGCAAATCTGTGGATCTATCGCAATCGCCCAGGGACCGCGGAGTTAGTTCCAGGTCCCTGCGTGCTTTCTCAGGTTGACGGGATAGCGGTGCATACCGAGCAAGATCCACGGCTTCCGCTGATTGGCACGCGAACACTGGTGACCAACCGGCTCCGTCTCACTGTGTTCGGAAAACAGAAGGCGACTTCCCTGGTTCAGGAGTCGGAATGAAGTTTGGCGGCGCTCGCGCGCGGACCAAACACTGAACGGTCAGGAACGGCACGTGAAGGGCCGCTTGGTCACCGTTCCTTTTCCATCCGCAATTCCGGCCACTTCCCGCGCATCTTGAAAAGCTGAATCAACGCCCGGTCCATCACTTGCTCACCCGCGCCGATTTCCACGGGCGACACCAGCGCGTCGGCCCCGTAGCCGCCCGCGGCGGCGGCCTCGATGGTTGGGAAATACTGCTGGTAATCATTGCAGTACCCCAGGAAGAACAGGTGCTCCAGCCGCGCCCGGCGTTTCAGGCTGAGGGAGTGGCCGCAGAAGAACTCGCCGGAGACGCCGACGAAGCCGATACGGCCGTCGAGGAGTGCCGTGGTCAGGTGGGGGCGGACGCCTTCGCGGTACTCGCGCTCGTAGAAGGCGACCAATTCGGGGAAGAACGCCGACGAGAGCAGCTTGCGCGTGAGCGGCTTGCTCAGGTCGAGCCGGCTCTTGAACTGGAAGTCATCTTCGCGGGCTGCGAGCGAGGGTTTCTCGGCAGCGGCGCAACGGATCGCCTTGATGAGCGTGAGTGCTTCGCGGCCGAGCGCTTGGCCGAACTTTTCCGGCCCCGCCTCGTCGCCCGGATTGGGGGACAGGTCGCCGGCGGCGCCCTGAAGGAAGAGGCACGGCACGCCGGTTTCCTTTTCGACCAACGCGGCCAGCGCGCCGGGGTAGTCGGCGGAGAATTTGAGCAGCTTGGCGTCTTGCAGGGTCGCGTGGGCGGCAAAGTTGACGGCGTGGACAATCGGTTTGCCGTCCGCGTCCTCGACGCGCAGGACGAGCAACTCGCGATCCACCGGCTTTTCTTCGAGCTGTGAATGCCGATTGCGGTTGAGCTTGCATTCCTTGGAAGCGACGCCCATCCGCGCCGGTTTCAGGTTCTTGTTCGCTTCGATGATCGCATCCGCAAGTTTCTGTTCGAGTTCGTGGACGTAGGGCTTTTTCGCGTCGGGCCAGTTGTCGAGTTCGAGGACGGGACCGTGGTGGGTATGCGAGGCACAGAGGAAGAGATGTTCGATGCCGGCTGCCTTTTTCACTTTCTCCCGAATGGCCGCCGTGGAGTCGCGCGTTGGTGCGCGGCCGAGGTCGAGGCTGACGATCGCGATCTTCTGATCGCCGACGGCCAGGACCAGCGCTCGAGCATGAAGGGGATCGAGGACGCTTTCGCTGGGCTTGTCGTGCCGCGCGGCGTAACCCCACATGGCGTGGCCGGTCGGCGGCGTGATCTCCACTTTCACGGCGCCGGCTTGCAGGTCGGCGGCCCGTAGAATTGGACAGCCGGCGATCAAGCACAAACCGGCAGCAAGAAACGCATGCCGAAATCCTCCCGGCGGTTCGCTCCTGGAGCCAGCGTCACTTCGGCGGCTTCTCGGTGGCCGCGCGCGCAACGCTCTCAATGGCAATGGCGGCCACCGCGGCGCCGTAATCGAGATCGATGTTCTCCATCGTGTCGTGCGTGTCATGGTAGCCGGTGCGGTTGATGTCGTAGTTCTCCATGAACAACACGACCGGGACGCCCATGTCCGAGAAGATCTGGCCGTCGGTGTTGTAAAGCGTGCTACGCGGGTCGTACGGCGGCCGGACCTCGCCGCTCAACTGCGGGTGCTGGGCCACGTCGGGAATCTGGGTGGGGTCGGCGCTGCGTTTGCCGCGGCCCTTGTCCTTGCGCGGCGGCTTGCGGTTCCAGAACGGCGCTGAATCATTCCACGTCTTCGCTGCTACATGGGCCTGATAGGCCAACCAGAGCGAGTCGGGGCCGACGCCGGGCGCCATCTGGAAGACGTCGCGATCCCGGTCGTTGTTGTGCGCCACCATGTCGAGGACGTAGACTCCCTGCACGCGCGTTTTCGACAGGTCCTTCTTCTTGCCGCCGGGCTGATGGAGTTGCAGAGTGCCTTCCACCAGCCGCTGGCAAAGGTGCCTCGCCCCAAGACAATCGGACGGGAATTCCTCACCGGTCAGGTGGATTAACCAAACGTCGCAATCGAGTTTGCCGGCTTTGCTCAACTCGAGAAACACCGGCGCGCCGAGCATCAAGGTCACGGTAGCCGAATGGTTGTCGTCCGCGCCCGCGGCCGCCAGACGCGCTCCCGTTCCGCCGTAGGCCGGGTCGAAGCGGTCCAGCATGTACGCGGTGTCGTAGTGGTCGGCCATGATGACAGCCCGCTTGCGGTCGCGGCCTGGGATGACCGTGATCAGGTTGCGCTCGTACGCCTCGCCGTTCTGGTTGTTCAGCCAGCCGCCCGACCAGGCGAAGTTGAAATCCGTGCGCCAGTGGAACGGCATCTCACCGCTCACCGCTTTCCCGGTCATCCGATGCTTGTCGATCAGCGCGCGATAGTAGTCGAGCAGGTAGTCGCCGAGCGCCTCGAGGTCGCGATGGTGATGGAGCAGCGCCTTTCGCGTCGCATCATCTCGAACGCAGTCGGCGTTGTCCTTGTTGATGAAGCCGCCGGTCGCCAGATGGGCGATGTTTTTCCAGTAGGCCACTTCCCAGGGCCGCTTGGCGGTGTGTTCAAACGTGAGCGACGCCGGCGGCTTCGGTTTGCCTGACGGAACCGAGGAATCGACCGGCTCCAGTTCCTTCTCCAGATTCTCGGCCAGGCGCGCGCCCGCAGCGACGTCAATGGCATGGTTCGGCAACTTGTCCAACCAGATTTCGAGCGATTCGTGCCGGTGCAAGGTCAGTAATTGCCTGGCGAACGAGCGCGGCAACAACCGGCCGAATTGCGCGCGCGATTCGACCAGCTTGCGCACGTTCAGCGTCGTCACGTACGGATGCTGGTTCGACCCAGGCGGGAAGCAGACCGTCGCCTCGTGGTGGGCGTCGCTCGTCTCGATCTCCGGCCACAGTTCGATGGGGCGCGTGAGATCGGGCCCGTCGACGCGGTACGCCGTCAAGTATCCCAGCGGCGCATCGGGAAGGACGACCGGTCTGCCGGTTTCGCGCGATGGGAAGGCGACCAACGGCCGATGCCAATAGACTTCGTGCATTCCCACGCGCATCGCCGGAAACAGAAACCGATAGCCGAACAGGCCTCCCTGCTTCAACGCCTCGCCGGCCCGGTGGATTTGCTCGGCCGTTGCTTGGGGTCCGTCGAGCAGGAGCCGGTGATCCCGCGTCCAAAGCTGGGCATTGCGAGCCATGGGCTTGCCATAGAGGCCGAGATCCTTCGCGTCCGTGCTGAAAAGAACGTGAGCCAGCTTGTCTTCCTTGGCCCCCACGGCCAATTCGTCCTGATGGCGGTGCAGCTTTTCCCACCGGTGGCCGCGCTTGTACGTGTTGCGGATGGGCCCGTGAAAATCGCCCGGCTCGGGGTGGCCCGGCCGCGGCTCGTGCAACCAGCCCGATTGCGGCACCCGCATCCCAGGCCACGCCTCATACCGAACCACGGTATGCAACAGCGGAATCTGCAAGGCGAACGGCAGCTCCTCGCGCAACTTCAGGTACGGCGGCGCGCCCCAGAAAAGCAAGCTTCCGGGGAACGGCAGCAGGTGCAGTTCGCCCGCGAGATAGGCGGCCTTCACCGCATCGGGTAGGTGAGCAAACGGCCGAAACGTCAACAGGTACTTCACACCCTTCCACGGTTGACCCTTCTTCCACACATACGGCGTCGTCCATTTCGGCAATTTGTCGACTTTCCAATAGGGCACCAACGGCTCCTCTTGCGGCAGGATGCGAAAACCGGCGCGACGCAGATCGGTCAACTTCGCCAGCGGTTCCTCATACACGGCGTGCAATAGCTTTTTGATCCAACCGGTGTTCGTCTCCTCCGGCAACTCATGCCGCGGCGATTCATACGACCCTTTCCAGAACGCGCGGGCCGGCCCCTGCTCGCTGCCGCCAAGGAAAGTCCAGCGAACGCGCCCCTTATCATCCTGGGTGCGCGACAGTGCCAGCGACAGCAGGACCACATACCGCTCGTGTTCCAACTTGCCTGCATGTTCCGCCAATTCAGGCGGCCAGTACGGATTGTTGATGCACTTGTTCCGGGCGACGCCATGCGCCGCCTGCCCTCGGCCCAGGTGCATCAAGCAATTAACGATGGACTGCGCTAGATGCTCCAAACCCGGCCGCAACTCCAGTGCCTCTTCATAAGCGCTCACGTGCCAACGGCTATCGCCCGCCGGCGCCGGCCACGGTTTCGCCCATGGGTACGGTTTGGCTCCCAGCAGCGGCGGCGGCGTGTACTCCGAGTAGGCGGGGATCGGATACCCGCCCTCGCCCTGGTACGAGGAAACGCCGGCAAGCAGTTGTTTCCATCCCGAGGCTGGCATGGCGGTTCGGCCCCAAAGGAAAGAGTGTCCATGGGTCGGGGACCGCTGACATCCCCAACGCGCGTGTGTACGATGGGGATTGTCTTGATTCGAACGTGTCGTTTCTAGCACTGTACCAATGATTTGCGGACTTTTTCCCATGATTCGACCGACAACGCCGGAAGAAACCGACCTGCTGGTAACGCTCACCGATGAAACGGGCGTCTTTAAACCCCATGAGGTAGTGGCTTTACGTGAAGTGCTCGATGAATACCACGAGTCGAACCGGGAATACGGCCATCGCGCCGTGACTTATGAGGAGCACGGCAAACCGGGCGGTTTCGCCTACTTCGCCCCGGCGTCGATGACCGACCGCACGTGGTATCTGTACTGGATCGCCGTGTCGAAAAAGATCCAGGCTAAAGGGATCGGCGGCAAGTTGCTGAAGTATGCGGAGGATGAAATCCGGCAGGCAAACGGTCGCGTGCTGTTCATCGAAACGTCTTCCCTGCCCCATTACGATCTCACGCGGAAGTTCTACGTCAAGCAAGGCTACGATACGTCCGCGGTCTTAAAAGACTACTACAGCGACGGCGACGACATGGTGGTCTTCAGCAAACGCATGGCAACCTGATTACTGTTTAGCCGCGACGCGCAGTCTTCGGAGCGGAGCGCGGGCATGATTGCAGTTTAGCCGCGACGCGGAGTTCTCGGAGCGGAGCGCTCGCCCGCGCTCAACCCCTTGTCCTCCCCCTTACAATGCCCGCGGAACAGACGGAGCGGACGACATATCCCCTCCCCACGCCAAGGATCAGGCAATCCTCATGACCCGTTTTTCCAGCCCCATCGCAGGGGCGGAATCGGTCCAATTGGCCCGTTCCGCGCCATTGCGCGAGTTTGGGGAACCGGGGAAAGGCGAGAGACAGGCACAGGAAGGCCAATCGGCAGAACTTCCCTAGGCTGTGGCCTTTTTCTCATCTTGGGTCGCGGCATTAGCCGATTGATGAAGTTAGCCGAAGTGGTGGACCAAACGTTCCCCCATGCGGTCGCCCGGCCGGCGGCCTGCGTGTGGCAACCCGCTTGTCTGTCCCTTGGGTAGGCCTGTTCTGGAACCGACTTCTCCCCGCGGCCTCAAGGCGGAACCCGCAACCGCCCCGGACCCGAGGTTGAGCTGCCAGTTACAGGTGGGTGGCTCCCCGTCCAGCGCGCCCACGCCGCGGCCGGGGGATTGGACTCAGCAACCGGAAAATTGGAGTGGCGCCAAATGAAAAAAGTCTTTACCACCGGCCAGGTCGCGAAGATTTGCAAAGTCGCGCCGCGCACGGTGAGCAAGTGGTTCGATTCCGGCAGGCTCCGCGGCTACCGTATCCCCGGCAGCCAGGACCGCCGCATCCCCCGCGAACACCTCATCCGGTTCCTCAAGGAACACGGCATGCCGCTGGGGGAACTCGAGGAGGAGGGCTGGCATAAAATCCTGATCATCGGAGCCGAAAAGCTCTTCATCGATCGGGTCGTCGAACTCCTTCCCGAGGATGAGGAGTACAAGTACGAGCTCGCTCATAGCGGTTTCGAGGCGGGGATTCAAGCCGAATCCTTCCACCCCGATACCATCATCGTTGACCTCGCCATGGGCCGCAGCGAAGCCCTGCAAATCGCCGGCAACCTCCGCCGCAATCCCCAATTCGAGCAGGCCATGATCATCGCCCTCGCCAGCGAGGACGAAGCCTCGCCCGAAATGCTCCTCAACTACGGCTTCAGCGAAGCGTTCAAAAAGCCCTTTGACGTAGCGCTCCTCACCGAACGGATTCGCACCCTCGTGGAGGAAAAGCGCGAGAACCTGTAAGGAAGAGTCCGAAGTCCAAAGCCCACCCGCTGCGGCGGGTGGGTCGAGTCCTGAGAGGCTCGACCCACCCGCCGCAGCGCGTGGGCTTCTTGCGTTACATCCAATCTGAAACCACCGACTCAACGGTGATCGACAAGAGCGGCGACGGGTGCCCGGTCGTCCGCTGCACTTGTGGCGATGCACGCCGCATCCTAAACTGGTGATGGTTGACCGTGACGTGCAGCCGTAAGAATCTCTATGGGTAGCCGTTACCCACGCCGGAGTCGGCACATGGCAGAGAACAACACACATCCCTCCGACCGCCTCGACACCATTGAGAGCCGTCTCCGCCGGCTGGAGGAGAAGATCGACCGCAAAGAAATGCGTGAAGCGGCGGTCGAGCCGTGGCAGTATCTGGTCCGCCGTCAGCATCCCTGGCGAAAGCAGCTCTACATCAAAGGGCGCAACATGACGGCCCGCCAGCTCGTTGGGTCGATGAAGGCCAACCAACTCGACGAGGAAGCGGTGGCAGCCGATAACCGTGTCCCCGTCGAGGCTGTCCGCGAGGCCCTCGCCTATGTCGAAAGCAACAGGGAGCTGCTGGAGACCGAGGCGGAAATCGAGCGGCTGATGCTCAAGCGGGGAGGGGTTGCCCGTGGCCCTCAACCTGTATCTTGACGACTGCTCGAATTCCAACCTCCTGGCCGATCTCCTCCGACAAGGTGGGCATCGGGTGGTTCGCCCGACCGATGATGAAGTAGGCTTGAGCGGCGAGGATGACGACGTCCACTTTGGCTTCGCCGCCGCACACGGCTTCGCCGTCATCACGAAGAACCCCGCGGACTTTAAGGCTCTTCACGACCTGGACCAGCGCCACTCCGGCATCCTCGCCGTGTACCAGGACAATGACCCTTCGCGAGACATGAGCAACGCGGACATTGCGAGGGCCATCAGAAACCTCGAAGAGGCAACTCACCAAGGCGGCCCTCCGATTCACGGAGAGTTCCACACCCTCAACGATTGGCGCTACTGAGTGGATCAGCTGGCGGGACATCGACCACGTCCGACCGTTTGGCCGCGACGCGCAGTCTTCGAGGCGGAGCGCGGCCTTCACCCTCCACAGCAACCCCGCTTGCCGTTTCGCGCTCGCGCCACTCCTCCAAGTGCTCGCCGTCTCACCCTCGCCCCCGAAGACACGCCTGGAAATTGCGCCGACCATGCACGCCCGGCTCTCCCTGCTCCTGAATCGCTGTCGGTGGCCCATCACCAACGCCGTCACCGAAGCACTCAACTCGAAAACCCAGTGGATCAAATACACCGCCCGCCGCTTCCGCTGCCGCGAGGGGTTTCGTCGAGCCATCTACTTCCGTTGGGCGGACCTCGACCCTTACTCACGCAGTCTCTAGAAGAGCCGAAATCGGGGGACGAAGCACCGCGGCACCGCTTCACTGTGACCAATCTTCAAGTTGCAGACCTGGTATCTGCTTGAAGTCGCGCGAGTTGCGTGTCACGAGAATCGCACCATGTTCCAACGTCGTGGCGGCAATCCGCAAGTCCATCCGGCCAATCTTCACTTTTCGCTTGCGTAGTTCCTCGTGCCGGCTCATCGCGGGTTCGTCATAAGTTAGTATCTGTAGGCGCGCGAGAAACTGAATCGTGCTCGTCAGCCGCCGGTAAGCCCACGCCAGCGCAAGCGTTCGCCCACCAGCTGCCCACGCCGCCCACCGTTCCTTTTCCTGCAAAGTGATCGCCTCCTACTCCCCCTCTCCCGGTACTCCGGGAGAGGGGTTGCGCGTGAGGGCGTTGTCTTTCCTGATGATGTTCTCGGCGCACTCCTGTAGTATGGAGGATTATGAAAGAGCAACCTTCTCAATCGTCATCACGGCGGCGGCGGCAGCAGTGGTTGCCTTGGGCCGGCACTGGTCTGGGCATCTGGTTTGGCATTGCGACCGCATTTGGCGTGGTTTGGTTGAGGGGTTGGTGCGGAGCATATGAGGACTACGCTTACTACGGTGGGTTAGCCAAGGCTGGAGCCGAGCTGATATTCCTCTTAATCGGCGGGGCGTTGTTGGGTACGTTTCTTGGCTACGGTATCGCGAAAGCCATCGGTCGCAGATAAAACCTTGCCTCGTGCCGAAGCTCTGCTTCGACACGCATTTTCGCGAAGCTCCGCTTCGCGCAATTCCCCCGCCAAGTCGATTACCTTGTTTTTCCTCGCCCAAGTTACAATGCCTCTCGCCTATCGGAATCGGCGCTCGTCCCACCGCGACCCCCGCGCCACTTCAAGAGCCGATTCCACCCAAGACCATGGCCCCGCGAGTCCCACGATTCTCCTGTCCCCGTTCCCTTTTCGCCGGGAGGAGTGAAGACGGCCACTCCTCCCGGTCCCGCCTCTCGCACAAAGCGAGCAAGCCGAGGGCGAACGGCAAGTGTCACTGATTCTTTGACACAAGCGATTCTGCGTGTGCCGAGTGGAGCCCTGCTGTAATGTCGCGGCATGAGTGGCGGGAGGCGGCCTGGGCAGCTGGGCCTGGTCGTTCGGCGGCAAAACACTCGAGGTTCTCGTGGCGGACATTCCAGCCAAAGCCCCGCGCTCACAGCGAGCTTACAACACGAACCTAGCGTCCGAGTTCCACGTAATGTCCGTTTTGTACCGGCTCGGCATGGATGCGAATTTGACCCTTGGCAACAAGAAAGCAGTCGATATTGTGGTCGTTCTCGCACCAGGAGACACAATCACCATTGATGTCAAAGCAGTGGCAGGGTCTGTGGATTGGCTTGTAGGAAGCACCATCAGTTCGCCGAGAGAGCGTCATTTCGTCGTGCTGCTTTCCTATGAAGGAAAATTCGGCAGGATTGACGAAATGCCGAAGGCGTGGGTGCTTCCGCACGCGGAGTTCCTCAGCCTTATCAAGACAGCCAAACCACCGTCGATCATGCGTTATGTTTCTCGCGCTCAGGTACGGAAACTCGAACATCGCAAGGATGCTTGGGAGTTACTAAAAGAGAGAGCAACCGCCGGGGCGACAAACCAAGACCCGCGCGCATAGCGCCTTGCAGGTTCAGCTGTTGCGGCGGCCTCGACAGGTGAGCTTTGTCGTTAGCCCCAACGAGTGGTCACCGATGGAAACCACGGAGAAGATCGTCGAGTCATACTGCCGCTACGTGAAGCAATGGTTCACCATTCCGAACATCAAATGCAGAGGCCAGTACGAAGTCGATCTGCTTGCTGTCGATACCACATCGCCCAGCAAGCTTGGCCTTTATCACATTGAATGCGGCGTGTCCATTTCAGGGTCCTATTCGAAACTGACGAACAAGCCATTTTCCACGGAGCAACTTCGGATCAGAGTTCAACAGGCGGGCCAACGTCGGACTATTGGCTACTTTATCCAGCGGAAATTCGAGCAGGTCCAAGTGCTGGCCGAACTCAAGAAGTACGGCTTTATTCCAGGAAACTATCAGCGGATCATTGTCACGTGGGGCTTTACGGATGAGGCTCAATCTGTAGCGAAGGAGAAGGGAATCCAGCTTTGGGACTTCAGATCCATTTTGCAGCAGATTGCTGCGCGTAGCCGCGATCATAAAACGTATTTTACGGACGACACCGCGAGGACGATTCAGCTTTTTGCAATGGCTACTGATGGCCGTAAGTCCAAGGAGGGCCGAACCAGCGGCCGAAGTTGAATGGGGCCGCCATTTTGGTTTTCTGGGCGTCGATCTTTTTCGAGTTGGCCCCAGGAGCTGAACTCAGGCGTTAGCCGACTACGTTCCACCCATCCGTCGGAAGGGAATCCGTGTTAGTTCATCCTGCGCCATAATGAGGCTAAACACGAGCTGACACGATCCTTCCGCGCGCCAAGCCGCGCCGTCGTTCATACAGAAGAAAAGGGAATCCGTGTCAGTTCATCCTGCACCATGAAGAGGCTAAATACGAGCGGACACGATCCTTCCGCGCGCCAAGTAGCGCCGTCGTTCATACAGAAGACAAATCAACCTCCATTTTCCGCGCCAGTGTTTCCGCCAACTTGTGCAACGTCTCCAGCGTGGGCTTCAGCATCTTCCCCGTTTCCAATCGCGACAGAGCCGGGGCGTCGATCCCCATCCGCTCGGCCACCTCTCCACAGGTTTTTGCCTACGGCCCAGGGGCGCTCGCCGGTAGCGGGCAGACACCCTGTTTCTCCCCGCCCAGCTCTGCTATTATGGCCAATAAGGAGACCCCACCATGCTCAAAGCCGTCTTGCAAAAAGGCGTCATCGTTCCGCTCGAACCCCTGCCGCCGGACTGGGAAGACGGCGCCGCTCTGGAAGTCGCCAAAGCCGACGCGCCGTCGTTGAATATCGACGCGTGGGCGAATTCCATGAATCAACTGTGCGCGGACAGTCTCGCCGAGGATGAAGAAAGGATGCGCCGCGCTATCGCGGAGCATCGTCAGCAAGCAAAGGCGCAATCGCGCCGTGATATGGGATTGTCCGCATGAAGCGCTACCTGCTGGACACCAATCACATCGGCGAGGCCATTGGACGCGTGTCGGTCGTCCGCGATCACATTCAGCAGTTGCACCGGCAAGGGATCGTCATCGGCACCTGCGCGCCCGCGCTGTGCGAGTTGCTCGTCGGCGTTGTGCTGCGCAAGGATGCGGCGAAAGCTCGGCAACGGCTGGATCGTCTCCTGCAAGTTGTCCGTATTTGGCCCATTGATGTGGCGATTGCCAATAGGTACGCGGAAGTCTATCACGAATTACGGAAAGCCGGACGAGCCTTGTCGCAAGTAGATATCCTCCTGGCCGCGATGGCTCGGCATTTGAACGCCATTCTTCTGACCACCGACCAAGACTTTCAAGCGCTCCCCGCCCTTCAGACCGAAAACTGGTTGACGGGATAATCCGACACCAAACGTGACCCCACATCAGAACGGCTCGCCCGTCCGTGGCGGAGCGGCCATTGCACCCGCGGCATCAGCGCAGCCCCCAGATTTCCTCGACCACCGTGTAGTCCCGGCTTGCTTCAACGCAAAGGGTCTTGGTGGGATCGGGCTCAAGTTGCCGAAGGCGCCGCGCCAGTTCATCCAGCTCATCCGCGACGACAACGACTTGCCCATTGGCGATGCCCACGAATTTGTTGGCATACGGCGATTGCGGGTTGGTCCTTGCCTCTTGGTTGATCCGGCGAGCCAATTGACGGTTAAGGTCCTGTACGGTGCCGGTGATGGGCATGATAGGTTCCTCCTTTCGCTTACGTTGCACGCGCCGCTATCGTACCGCGCTCGGCGCCGGTCTCATGACCCCGCCGTTCCGCCGACCGAAGGTCTCCAAACGCCAGCCGCACGTGGTGACCTTGGCTCAGCCTCCGGGCCGGGATCAGGAGCCCCCGGCCCAGCGACCCACTTCCTTACCCGACCACTTCCTCCACCCGTCGCCGCCGGCACGCCTCGCTGTAGGCCGCCTCCCAATCAACCGGCACACACAACTCGGCCCCAAGCGACAGCGGCGTGGTCGGCAGTATTTCCCCCACCGCCAGGGGGCTAGGCCACGCCTCAATACGCTCCACGCCATCCACGCGTAGCGGCCGATACGCCACGCTGTAGAGCGACTGCCCCGCGCTCATCCGAAATGCCGCGTCGAGCCCAAGCAGGTCCGCCAATTCGTTGTGGAGGTTGCCCTGGCGGCTGGTGACCACGTCGATGATGACCAAGCCGACGCCGCGGCTCAGATAGGTTGCGCACTTGGCGGCAAACAGCCGGCGCTTCGAGGACCGGTCTTTGTTGGCAGGGCTGATCAATTCAATCGCGGCCACGAGCGTTCGTCCTCCCTCCGTGGACAGTACCTCAATCGTGGCGCTAGGGGGGAAGGAGGCGGGAATGATCATCGGGGCGGTCGTGGGAGTCCAGATGGCGCGCGGTAAGGTTACGGTTCCGCCGGCGCCGTTCGCGACTGCCGGAGCCGCAGGCTCGGTGAACGTCGCGACATCGATCTCAAGTGCAGCGCCGGGATGGATCTGCTCCAGCGCGATGTAGCCGGCCGGCAAGATGTCGTGATTGAGTACATCCGCCAAGGCACTCGCCCAGGTTGTGTGAAACGATTCCCACGGTCGGCGTTCGCTCAGCGGGGGATGAAAGTGGTCAAGTAGCGGCATAATTAGGCTCCACGGCACGCGCTCGCGTGACCGAACGCAGCGTTACAAGGCACGTAATCTAACGAATTGTACCGCCAATGAACGGCAGATCATAGCCGGTTGTCGAGCGGCGCGCGCGACTGGTCCACGAGAGTCGCCTGCTGCCGGCGCCACGGCGATCCCATCGACTTGACGCTCTCGCCACAAGCACTCCGGCGAGACATGGCGCAGTTGGCGGTGTGACTGGGCACCGAGAGTTGGGGTCCAAGACCAAGGCGTCCTACAATATACGGGGGTGAGCTCACGAACGCGGCCCAAGGGTTGCACCTCGGGCGGCGGGTCTAGCTGTTAGACGGACGAGGAGTCGGCGCCTTCGGCCCGACTCCTGAGGAAGAGGCAGGTAATGCAACAGGAAGTGCCGGGACCCGGCGGCCCGCCTGGGGCCCTTGCAGCACTGCGCAAGATCATCCCGTTCGATCCCGCCGCGGCGAGCGACCGGCTGGGGTGGGTAGGCCTGGAGGCGGCCCGCTACCGTGCGGCGCCCGACTCGGAACTCAACCCGCCTGCCATTGCCCACGACCGGCTCGTCCTTTTTGCCCGGCCGCCGGAGGAATTGGACCTGCTCTATGAAGGAGTGAAGCGCCACCTACCGCCCCCCGCCGGATCGATCTCGGTGGTGCCGGCAGGCAGCCCGGCCCTGTGGCGCTGGAGCGGGCCCTTCGACTGGCTCCACATTTCCCTGGCGCCGGGGCTGGTCGCGCGCGTCGGCGCCGAGGCGTTCGGCCTTGACCCGGCGCGGATGACGGTCCCGCCGCTCGACGGCTTGGACCTCCCGCACCTCCGGGCCGCGATGTGGGCGGTGGACGCCGAGCTCACGGCCGGCGGCGCCGGGGGGCCGCTCGCCGCCGAGTCCCTGGCCAACGTCCTGGCCGTCCACCTGATCCGGCACGTCTCGGCGCTCCGACCGCCCGAGCGCGGGCGGGACGGCGCGCTCCCGCAGGGGAAGCTCCGCGCCGTCGTCGAGTACATCGAGGAGCACCTCGGCGTCGGCCCAACCCTGGAGCAGCTGGCCGCGGTCGCCCACCTCAGCCCCTATCACTTCGCGCGGCAGTTTAAGACTGCCACCGGGCTGCCGCCGCACCAGTACGTCATCGCCCGCCGCGTCGAACGGGCCAAGCAGCTCCTGCAAGGAGGCGGTGACTTGTCCCTGGCCCAGGTCGCCGCGCACGCCGGCTTCTCGGACCAGAGTCAGCTCTCCCATCACTTCAAGCGCCTCGTCGGCGTCACGCCGGGGCAGTTCCGGACGCCCGCAAGAATCACCTAACAGCCCGCAAGTCCCTCCAAGATACTGGCGCGCGACCCCCTTACCATGTATTCAGTGCTGTGCAGCGAAGCATGGCTGACAAGGTGCAAAGCCTGCGTTGCCAACCGGCACGCGGGCCCCATTCGCCCAGGCATCCCAAGGCGATTGATATCGGCCTTGCACGATCGGACCCATGCGGTCCCGATCCAGGTCTCACGAGAGGAGGACGGTCATGTTTCGACGGTGTTTGTTTCTCGGCCTTGGAGTTTTAGCCCTCATGTGGCAACTCGGCGACCCCGGGCAACTTCTTGCCCAACATTCCCGTGGCGGTTCTCGTCCGGCAGCCCGGCCCATGGTCAACTCAGGTTTCCGGGGCGGGTTCAGGTCCGGCTTCACGCCCACGCCCAGGTTCGACCCACGCTTCCGCGGCGGGACGTTCGACCGGCGCTTCGACTCCCGCTTCCGTGGCGGGAGTTTCGACCGGCGCTTCGACCGTTTTGAGGATCGCTTCGAGAACCGCTTCCGTGGCGGGATGTTCGATCCGCGTTTCGACCCCCGCTTCCGTGGCGGGATGTCCGATCCGCGCTTCCGTGGCGGGTTTTTCGATCCGTTCTTAAGTCCGGGCTTCTGATTTCCTCCCGAGTAGAAAGGCCGCGCGCTGGGCGACCCTTAGATGGTCGCCCGCGCCCGGCGCCATGCTTTCCGGGCGTCCACAAGCGGACACCATCCATGGTCGAACCGCCCGGAAAGCATGCCGACTCTGGCGGCCAAGTCCTTCTCCTCCCGCCGCTCAACTCGTCACCCCAAGTCGTTGCACGCCCCCGTGCAACGACCCGTTTCCGTCGCCGTAACTCCTTGCCGCTATGCATTGTCTGAACTCGACCGTGCGTGGGGGGTGTGTGTGCAACGACCGACATAGTGGTTCCCGCCCATCCCTTCTGCCGCGGTCCCCTGCCTGCCGCTCC
>Ga0207158_1076_pt1 | contig 21631 bp, 17 predicted proteins | sample Alteio_BWMinHeat_22_FD_153512 | JGI IMG/M metagenome (GOLD analysis project Ga0207158, IMG submission 153512) | Enriched cells from forest soil in Barre Woods Harvard Forest LTER site, Petersham, Massachusetts, United States -... | ecosystem: Environmental > Terrestrial > Soil > Temperate forest >... | reverse complement strand
CAAGGCGAAATGCAGCTCGTCGATCAGCCCGGCGCGAAGATATTGACGCACCGTCTCGACGCCACCGCCGATCTTCACGTCGCGGCCATTGGCGGCTTGCTTCGCCTGATCCAGCGCCGCCTCGATACCGTTAGTCACGAAGATGAAGGTAGTGCCGCCTTCCATCTCGATCGGGTCGCGCAGATGGTGCGTGAGCACGAAGGTCGGCGCGTGATAGGGCGGATTTTCGCCCCACCAGCCCTTCCAGCTCTCGTCCGGCCAGGGACCGCGGATCGGCCCGAACATATTGCGGCCGAGGATGAACGCGCCGAACCCGTGCATCGAACGATGTGCGTAGGCATCGTCAACGCCGTCCGAGCCGCCGTCCTTACCGATCATTGTCCGGAACATGCGCGTACCGAATATCCACTGGTGCAGTTCCAGCCCGCGCTTGCCGAGCGGATTTTTGAGGCTTTGCTCAGGCCCTGCTCCGAAACCGTCGAGCGAGATTGAAAAGCCTCCGACGCGCACTTTCGTCATAACAAACTCCCTACCGTATCGGTCATTTATATGAAACCTGGCGCGCCCGGCGCGCCGCACTTACGTGCGAAGGATCGTTACCTCCTGCCTCCGCAGGGGCAGGCTAGGCCGAGCCCCGCCACTCCTCAAGGTGGCGGGGCTCGGGGAGCCGGTCGCTCACTTCCGAGCGGCAGGCGACTAGAGCCCGGTTCCGCAGGAACGCGCCTGCGTGAACCTCGTCATCAATTTCAATCGATCAAAACTGGGCCACGGTAGGGGGAAGTTATGCCCTAGGACGCCGCTTTCGTCCGGGAGCGCACCATTATATCGCAGAATTTTAGCCTATTGACTCAAGGAACGAATCGGAGAAAATAGGTCCTAATAAATCCGGAGGTTTCACATGCAATCAACTGCTTTAAGACCGTCCATTCAGAGCCACGTGCATCTGTCCGGGCAGCAGTGCCCATTTTGCGAACAAGATATCCCCTTTGAAAAATTGGAAGAGACCAGGGGAAGAATCGCTGCGCGCGAGCAGGAGTGGCTGAATGAAGCGACGGCTCGGCTCCGCGAGCAACATGCGCGCGAACGGAGTCAGGCTGACGCAAAGGCAAAGTCCGATCTTGAGGAGGCTCGTCATCAAGGGGCGGCCGCTATCGAAGCCTTGAAGGCAGAGACAGCCGCGCGAGAAGCATCTATTCGTGCTGAGGCAGTTCGTACGGCCGAAGAAGCCGCACAAACTCGCATCAACGAAATCAATCGGGTGCGGCTTCAAGAGACCTCAGGGTTACAGGCGAAGCTTCAAGCGGTTGAAGAGGGTAAGGTACAGGCCGAGCAACGGTCGTCGGAACTGTCGAGCCAGCTTGATGTCGTCCGTGCGGAAAAAGACGCCGCGCTCAAGAAGGCAGCGGAGGACGCCTCGACCCGGGAGCAAGCCATCCGTATCGAGGCGGCCCAGACGGCGGACGCTAACTATCGCGAACGACTTCAAGTGGCCGAGCAGGCAAAAGAAGTAGCCGAAACTGCCCGGCAGACTGTGGAAGCGGAACTGCGGGCTAAGCTCACGGAGGCCGGTCAAGAACTGCAGGGCCTCAAAGAGGTACACGCGGCTGAAATCAATCAACAGCGAGACGCACTGGAAAAGGACAAGACCGCCGCGGTGAATGCCGAGCGTGTCATGAGCCTCGAAACGAAGATGAAGCTGGAAACCCAGCTGCAGGATATGCAACGCCAGCTGCAGAAGCGGACCGCCGATGAGCATGGCGAAGGTGCTGAATTGGAACTCTTCGAGATTCTTAAGGCCGCCTTTGAGGACGATAAGGTGCGGCGTGTGCAAAAAGGAACGCCTGGCGCCGACATCGTTCACGAGGTGATGCTCAACGGTAAGCTGTGCGGGAAGATCGTTTACGACTCCAAAAATCGGAACAAGTGGGCGACTGAATATGCAACCAAGCTGCGGCAGGACCAGATCGCTGAAAAAGCGGATCACGCGATCCTGTCGAGCAACAAATTTCCGTCCGGCGAGCGGCAGCTGCACATTCTGGATCATGTGATCATCGCGTGCCCGGCTCGTGTGCTGGTACTAGCGCAGCTTCTACGTGCCCAGATTGTGCAGATGCACGACCTTCGTATCAGCAACGAAGCCCGCGACGACAAAATGGCGGAACTTTACGATTTCATCACGTCGGAGCGGTGCGGCCAGTTGCTCGACTCGGTCGAGACATTGGTGCGCAAGCTCGAAAAGATCGAAGTCGATGAGGAAAAGGCTCATAGAGCGGTCTGGACCAAGCGAGGTGAATTGCTTCGGGCCGTCCTCAAGGCCAACGGCGACTTGTGCTTCGCCCTCAATCGCATCACGGGTACGGCCGCGGCGGTGGAAACCCAATGAGCCAGACGCAAGCAATAGCCGAACGCGGCCGCGTTATCGGTCTGCAGGAGCGAAGGCTCGGCAGAACTGTCCTGCGGACATACCGCAGCAAGGTAGACATCGATAACGTGATCCCGAACGAGCGCCAGCCGCGGCTCGGATCGAAGGAAGATGAGGAGCTGCAGCGGCAGATAGAGGCCAATGAAGGGCTTTTTGAACCGTTGCTTATCGAGCCTCACCCGGAGCAGCGGGGCAAATTCCGCATCATCGACGGCGAACGGCGATGGACCAATTCGCGTATCTTGGTGTCTCAGGGGCGAACGCAGTATCGGGAAATTCCAGTCGAAATTACTGACCGCACCTTGACTGACGAAGAACGCCTGCGTGTATGGATATATATCCACCGGCAGCGGCGCGAATGGGACGCGAAAGAAAAGGAAATGGTCGCCTACCGGCTCGTTGAACTGATGGGCCGCGCGGGTGCTGCAAACATTCTCGGAATCAGCGTGCGCGAACTCGACAAACTCGTCGAGATATTCGAGTTGTCGGAAAAATTCACCGGGCTGCGCGATTCCGGGGCGGCAATCACCTGGGCTCGAGAACTCAACGGACTTAGTAAGAAACTGATTACGTCCTCAGTCGTCGACGCCGTGACCCGAAAGGTGGGACAGCGCCGCATTACAAACTCAAAGGACCTACGTAAGCTTCGCGCTATCCTCCCCGATCCCGTCGCGCGTGAGCATTTCCTGAGCGAGGACGGCGACCTTGAGTCCGCAATGCTGCGCCTTGGTTCGGCGGCTAAGAAGACGAAGAGCGGATTGGCGGCCGAGCTTGAGTCGGCGGTCGAGGCGATGAGACGCGTGCCGTGGACAACGCTCGCGGAGCTGAAGGGCGACGGCAATATCCTCAAAAAAATCGACGATGCCGAGGCGCTGTTAAAGTCACTTCGTAAAGCCCTATCGTGAAAGAATGGCTCGGGTTTCTATTGCATCGATAAGTTCTCGGCACCGGGGCGGCTAGTGGCACCGAAAACGATCGATATTAGACCAGGCGTTAGCATTTTGGCGGTACTCCGCCATCTGAATTATCGGCCGTGGTTTGCGCTTGGAGAGTTCGTCGATAACTCGGTGCAAAGCTTCCTTCAACATCGTGGTGAGCTGGAGAGGATTTGGGGACCTCACCTCAAACTGAAGGTGGAGATCAACATAGATGCCTCACCTCCGGCGCGAATTTCAATTCGCGACAATGCCGCTGGAATTTTTGAGACTGATTACGCAAGGGCCTTTCGGCCTGCGGCAGTTCCCCCGGATCGCTCTGGTTTGGCCGAATTTGGCATGGGAATGAAAAGCGCGGCTTGTTGGTTCGCACCCCGCTGGACTGTGCGAACATCCGCTCTCGGTGAGCCAGTGTCTCGGACCATCCGTTTCGATATTGAAAATATCGTGGATGACGATATCCACGAACTCAGTATCCGCGAGGAACCAGAAAAACCACAAAACCACTACACCGAAGTGATCTTGGACAATGTTTTTCATCCGCCCGTAGGTAGAACTATGGGCAAAATGAGGGAGCATCTTACCGACATATATCGGGATTTCGTTCGCTCCGGACTTTTGGAGCTCCGGCTAAATGGTGAACTATTAGTCTACCAACAGCCGAGAGTTCTTCGGGCTCCATATTTTCGTGACAAGGACGAACCGGAGCAGACTTGGAAAAAATCTATCGAATTCGATTTCGGGGACGGTCTTTCCGTTCGCGGCTTTGCCGCGATCCGCGAGACCGGCAATACGGCGAGGGCGGGATTTTCTCTCTTCCGTCGGGGGCGCGTGATTGAAGGTACAGGAGATGAAGGTTATCGCCCGCCGTTCATATTCGGCTCCTCGAACAGCTACCGCTACCAACGTCTGTTTGGAGAGCTGCACCTAGAAGGATTCGAAGTAAGCCACACCAAGGACGGCTTCCGGTGGGATGAAAATGAGCAACCATTTCTAGAGTTGCTCCGGGAAGAATTAGATAGCGATGATTTGCCATTGCTGAAGCAGGCCGAGGGCTACCGGGCCCGTGAGACGCGAGCCCATCTCACGGCCGCAGCACGGCAGGCGGTGGCCAATACGACAAACGCGCTACAGGAGCGATTGCCTGACGTTCTCCCCGTCGTGTCAGATCGGGAACCCGTTGACACCCCCAGCGAGGAAGAGCCGTCGCCGCGAACCTTGGCCAATAGACGTTTCGACATTCGGTTCAGAGATCGCCTTTGGTCCATTAACGTGGAACTCACGGATGATCCTGCCGAAAGTCAGTGGTTGGCGCTGACCGACACCGGCACTACGCTCAGGGACACCCGGCGGTTGGACATCCGGGTTTCAATGGCGCACCCTTTCATGGTGCGCTTCGCTCAAACGGATTCTGAGGACGTTGAGGCAATACTGCGCATCGGCGCTGCTCTCGGCCTGGCTGAGGTGCTTGCACGCGACGCGGGAGTGCGCAAAGCTGGTACAATCCGACGGAACGTGAATGACATCCTTCGTGATGCTCTGTCGGAGCCATGAACAGGGATTGCCATGCCGCAAGGTCAACAAGCGCAGGACGCAGGAGACGAGGGCGAGAACCGTTGGGTTCCCGTGGTTGGCCCTGAGATCACCGATTATCTGAACTCTGCGGTCCCTGAGCCAAGTCGAAACGACGTTTCCGATGCGGCTGCTTCGATTTTGTCGAAGGGCGTGTCGCCAAATCAAGCAACCGGTCAAGAGACGGGGTTGATTGTTGGTTACGTACAGAGTGGCAAGACAATGTCATTTGAGGCCGTCGCGGCGCTCGCACGTGACAATAGCTTTCAAATCGTCATCGTAATTGCCGGCGCCGCCAATCCGTTGTTGGAACAGTCAACGGGACGCCTTCGCCGTGATCTTCACCTCGATGATCCTAACCGTGCGAGACGTTGGGTTCAGCTTCAAAATCCGGGTGCCGATGATGCCACCATTCAAGCAATCCGGGATGTCATCGAGGACTGGCGTGACCCGGACACACCTGACGAATATAAGAAGACAGTTTTGATTACCGTTTTAAAAAATCATCGCAGACTACAAAATTTATCCGACCTTATTGCTCGCATCGATGTTCAGGCAGTTCCTGTCTTGATCATCGATGATGAAGCTGATCAAGCGAGCCTCAACAATGAAGTCGCTCAAGGCCAAGAAAGCACAACTTATCGGTGCTTAATGGCGCTGAGGCAAAACCTCTCTAATCATACGTACCTTCAATATACGGCGACGCCGCAGGCCCCTTTGCTGATTAGCATTATCGATTCACTATCTCCAAATTTCGTTCAAGTGCTTGAGCCAGGGGAAGACTATGTGGGCGGGCAGGAGTTTTTCGCCAATAATTTGACCTATGTTCGAGTGATTCCGCCGCAAGACGTACCGACTAATGCCAATCCATTAAATGAGCCACCGGACTCTCTCCTAGAGGCTCTTCGCGTATTCATGATCGGCGTGGCGGCAGGACTGCGAGAGGGAAGAAATACGGGCAACCGCTCGATGCTCGTTCATCCGTCTCATCGGACGATTCAACATCAAGAATTTTACAACTGGGTGAGGGACATTTTTGACGATTGGAAGCGAATTTTAGGACTGCCTGATGGCGATCCCGACAAGCAAGAACTCATGGAAGATTTTCGGGATGCGCACGCCGACCTAGCGCAAACCACGGGCGCTGGCCTTCCCGCGTTTGCCGAACTCGCGCCGACACTGCGCTTCGCATTTCGCAATACCCGCGTACTTGAGGTTAACACGCGCGCCGGTCCAACCCCAGCGGTGGACTGGCGCAGCGCCTACGGCTGGATACTTGTGGGAGGTCAGGCAATGGATCGTGGGTTCACTCTCGAGGGACTCACGGTCACGTACATGCCCAGAGGGGTCGGGGTCGGGAATGCTGATACCGTTCAGCAGCGCGCGCGGTTCTTCGGCTATAAGCGGCGATACCTCGGATACTGCCGTGTCTATCTTGAGCAGGGCAGCCTTAATGCCTTCCAGAGCTACGTCGATCACGAGGAGGACATTCGTGGCCAATTGGAGGTGTTCCAAAACAGCGGTCAGCCCTTGAACCAATGGAAAAGGGCCTTTGTCATGGACCCGGCTCTCCGTCCGTGCCGAGATGCGGTTCTTGAATTCGACTACATACGTGGGAGGTTTTCGGACAGCTGGGTGGCCCCCCGAGTCATTTTCGATTCCGAAGAGGTCATACAGTCCAACCGCGATGCTGTTGGAGAGTTTCTCCGCGACCTCGAATTCGAGGAGGATGCCGGGCATCGAGACCGTACCGCGATCCAGCGGCATCACACGTGCCGAGGTGTGCTTCTACGAACCGCGCTAGATCGGTTACTTGTCGCGGTGCGGATCACGGGGACCACGGATTCGCAGCGGAATACAGGTTTGCTCTTACAACTGAGCAAAGCGCTCGAAGACGACCCAGATGAGGTGTGCTCAATCTACCGAATGAGCCCGGCAGAGACGCGTCAGCGCGGCGTGGACGACAACGGCGAGGTGACAAACCTCTTTCAAGGCGAGGCACCTGTGCAGCCGCGTGATCGGCGTGGCGAGGTGTATCCTGGAGATCGCGCAATTCGAGATGGAGCTAACGTCACGATCCAAGTGCACACGCTAGAGCTGACTCGGGACGGGGCGGTTGTTGCGCAAAACGTGCCGGTCCTCGCCGTGTGGGTGCCCGCCCGCATGGCTCGTGGGTGGATTGATCAGAACCAACCTGCGCAGGCTCAATAGATCGTTTCGTCTACAAAGACACCCTGTCTGCTTGCGGGGTCATAAAGCGAAAAGTCCCGCACTGGATGACGGGTGTGCACAATGGAAGAACGAATCGCAAGAACAATTCGCAATATAACGACGTTAGGCGATCTTGCGCAGTTCGAAGCCAACGCTTCGAAACGAAACGCCCTTACTGACGAGGTGAAAGCCGCGATTAGAGCAAGGTCGACCGATCTTGGACGCGCGTTGATTTCCGAGAGTACTGGCCTCGACCTCGCAGACCTGTCGCCGGCAGAAGAGAAAATCGTCGAAGCGGTCAGTGAATATGTTGGCGTGATGAAGCGGAAGGGCAAAGGCGCACCCCGAACGCTAATGCAACTGCGCAACCGTGGGCTCATCGATGCAGCAGAGACTGCCGTCGCCCACGCGACGCCGACACAAGGGTTCCAGACGCTCGCGGACGAGGATCTCGGCGACCTATCCTACGAACAGATTGTGCTTGACCATCCGGAAGAATTCTCTCCGAGAGCGATTTGGTACTCTCGCCGAACACTTGGCCAACCGAACGAGAGTCCTAGGCCGCCGGCAAAAACAACCACCCCAACGCAAAAGAGAACAGAAACGCTGTTGCAGTGGCTGCGAGATGAAGCTGAGAAAAATGGCGGCCAACTTCCTTCCTTTACGAACGCGGAGGCCGCCGCGGTTCTAGGCATGTACGATATGCATCAGTACGGACGCGTGCACGGGAACATACAATCACGCATCGATTTCGCATGCTACCTCGCAGGGCTACCACCACTCGGCCTTGCGGCGGCTGTGCCGTTTGATGAAGCGTGGCGGCAAGAGGATCGCACATGGGCCTTTCCCATGAATTTAATGCAAGCGGCGGCGAAATCTCATAGTTGGAACGCTGTAGATTTCGACCGGATCGCAAGCGAGACCGAAGGGCTCCCTGGACAGGCTCACATATCTTGGAAAAACGAGCTCGCCGCCAGGGAGGCGAAGGTTAAGGCATGGGCATTTGGCCTCGAAAATTCGCCTCCTTCAGTCAGCGCGTCGGACGACGAGAAGCAGAAACCATCAAGACGCAATCCCCCGTGGTCGCGAGATGAACTGATCCTGGCGTTAGACCTTTATCTCAGCTTCCGGAGCAGTCCCCCCTCAACGGACAGTCCGGAAGTTGCTGAGCTATCGGGCTTTCTTGGCCGAATGGGGCGCGCACGTGGTTTGTCCGAGGCCGAGACCTATCGGAACGCGAACGGCGTCTACATGAAGATGGCGAACTTCCGGCGCTTTGATCCGAATTACACTGGAGAAGGAAAGGTAGGTCTCAGGCGAGGTAACAAGGCCGAGGAAGTCGTTTGGAATGAATTTATCGATGATCGGGCCGGCCTTAGTATTGCCGTTGCGGCCATTCGATCGGAGATCGAACAGGCGGTCGGGAGTTCAGCTAGTGAAGATTGCTACTGGGTTTTTGTGTGCAATCCTAAGAAATGGGCCATCGATCAGTTTCTCAATCGAGGCGTCGAGCATGATTCTTGGGGAGTTCGACCCTCCGACCGGGACCGCTTTGCTCCTGGCCAACTTGGCATCGTTCGGGTCGGCGTCGATCGCCGAAGCGCCGAAGAGCGAGATGGGAACGAGCCGTTAGAGCCGGGGATATATGCGTTAGTTGAAGTGGAGAGCGAAGCGTTTGAGGGAACGGGTGCCAAGGATGAGTTTTGGGCTCCTGGCGCGGCGCGCGAGCCGGGCTGGCCCACCGTTAGGCTCAGGTATTTGCGGACATACCTCCGCCATCCGCTGACAGTAGATACTTTGCGGAAAGAAAGACCTGAAGTTTCGCCGCTTCTCCTGAATGGATTTCAGGCCGCGTCGTTTCCAATCTCAGTTGAAGATTTTCACGCAGTTTTAGAACTTCTTGGCGAGGAGCTTGAAGAACTGCCATTTCCAGTCGAGCAATCGAAGGTAACGTCGGACCAGCTCGAGATGATGGAGAAAAAATATCTTCAAGCCAGCCCAGAGGTAAAAGAGAGGCTTAGCCGAACCATTGAAAGAGGCCCTATTGGCGCACTTGTGAAGAAAGAGAACGGATTTAGATGCCAATTATGCGACGCCCTCGGCCGGCACCCGATCGGCTTTTTGAAGGCAAGCGGCGAGCCTTACGTTGAGGCGCACCATGTTATGCCGGTCTCGAAAAAGGAGGTTGGGTCGCTAGCCGCGTCGAACGTGATGACTCTTTGCGCCAACCACCATCGCCAAATGCACTATGGCGGCATCGTGGTCGTGATCAACTCGGCGACGTTTGACTTTATGCTCGATGGGATAGCGGTGAAGATTCCTCGGATTGGAGTGGCTGTTACAACAGCAGAGGTTCCAACTCCTGAGGAGCCTTTACTCAGCTGCGTCGGCAAATAGGCTGGCCTGCCCCTCATCCTTCTTACGCCGCTTGGCTCCCGCGCCCTTCCCCTCGCCGGGGTGATCGTCATGGTTTCCAACCAGGTGCAAATATTTCTCCGGCACCTTTCGCACGTGTTCCGGCGAAGGCAGGTTGACGCGCTTGGGTGGCAAGAGTTTTAGCGCGAATTTGCGCTTTCGGTCGCCGAAGAGCTGGCGGCGCATCGCAATAGCCAACACCTCCGTAACCAGCGAGGGAACCGCATTGCCGAGCATCCGCTGAAGATCGCCGCGGCCGCAGTCGAAGATCAGGTCATCGGGAAACGTTTGCAGGCGACACATCTCACGCGCCGAGAGTCGACGGTTGCGCCAATGAAATGGACCGATCGACGATCCTGGCTGCGCCTGAATTGTCCAGGACGGCCGATTTTTGGCTAGCTTGAGGAGAAAGCTCCAATAGCGGGTCCGCCAACCAAACAGTGGCTTTCCGCCGCCTCGATGGGTGTGCCAGAGATAGTTCTGGCCCTCAGGAATAGAAGGCAACAACTCGGCCCAGTAGCCGCCCATGTCGAGCGATTGATCGTTCGGATCGGCGGGCAAGTCGCCAAGCGCATCCCACGCCGTCCGATGAGGCTCCAAACTGGATTTCAGCAGCTCGCCTTCCGGTGCTTCGCCATGCGTGTACGCAGGGAACGCGAACGGAGCGCCGTCTCGACTCCCGACGAGGAACACGCGCTCGCGCATTTGCGGCACGCCATAGCCGACCGAGTTTACAACGGCGCAAGAGACACGATAGTTGGTGCCAACCGCGCGGTTGATGGCGTCGATGCCCCGAGCAAGGTGTAGGATGCCTTCATCCTTGCCCTTGTAGATAAGACCGGGAACATTCTCGAGCAGGAACGCCCGTGGGCGCGTGTCACGCAGCACCCGCAGGTAGGCCGTGAGCGTGTCTGCGCGGGGGTCATCAAGTCGCCTTGAATCCCCCCTTACCCAATAGGACGACTTTGAAAACGGCTGACACGGAGGGCCGCCAATAAGAACATCGGCCTCGCCTCGACGGAGGTTCGCCGCATCGAGAATCGCCTTTGATGAAATTTGATGAATGTCGCCCTCGAGAACCGGCCATTTTCGATTGAGACGGATGGTGCGGCAAGAGACGGGGTCCATCTCGACGGCAACCGCCGTCCTGAATCCGGCCGCTTCAAAGCCGAAATCCAGGCCCCCTACCCCGGTATAGAGGCTGATTGCCTTGAGCATTCCCACGTCCTTAACAATTAGGGGCAACTCAGGTAGCTTACCCCACTAGATGTTGTAACCCTAGCGAACTGATCTTGTATTGTCAATACAAAAAATGTCTAGGCCACCAACGGTCCATGTTCGCTTGCGCGAGGCGATGCAAGCTTACCGAGAGCGCACCGGCGCCCGCATTACCTATGAGCAGCTCGCCGAGCGGACGGGGCTCGCGAGGTTCACGCTCGAGTCCATAGGAACCCGACCTGACTACAACGCTAGCCTGAGAGTAATAGGGCGCATTTGCGGTGCGCTTGGGTGCAAGTTGGGCGACCTACTGGAGCTAGTACCACCGAAGCAGCCACCCTCGCGCGTTAGGCGGTCGCGATGATGATAGGTCGGGAGGCGGCAAAGCGCGTGCTCGTTGAGGAGGCCGCGAAGGCTGAGCAAGGACCTGTGGACTCTACCTGGGAGAACCGCTTTGAGCGGTTCTCCGAGATTTGCGAGCGGACCACGCGCACGCATATTGCTTTTCTGGGCACGGCCCTTCTTGCCAAGTCGGTCACTCTCGACGCCGACGTATTCGCGGTGAAGGCGGGCGCAGGCGACCCAGGCGCATATTCGGCGCGTGGTCTCGGTCATGGCGTGCTGGTTCCTCTTGCACCGCAGCTAGGCATAAACCTTGGCGTGACCGGACGAGAGCCGCTCAATAACCAGCCATACTTCCAAATCATGCGCGTCAGCCGCGACATCCCGATCCATGTCAATGCGCGGCCAGCGCTGGATGAGCTGTGCTCCCTGCTAGACATCATCGCGACCTTCAAGACTACTGCGGAAGCGCGCACCGCCTTGCGCGCCTTCATTCACGTGCGTCGTCGGTACAATCCGGCTTATGGAACTCTGGACACAGTCGGTGACGCCATCGATCCTGAACGCTTGGTGTCTGCAATTGAGACGTTCGTGACCACCGACTCCGAGGGCGGAAAGCGTGCGCAAGCCGTCGCTGCCGGTCTGATGGACCTCTACGCGGGACCTGAGCGCGTCGCAACGACCCGCATCAACGACCCGGATCGCCACATTCCCGGCGATGTAGGCGTCTATGCCCAAGGTGATATGGAGCGCTGGGAAAAGATGCTCGAGGTGCGGGACAAGCCCGTCAATGAGCCGGACCTCTATCATTTTGCGCAAAAGGGGATCGAGGCGGGTGTCGGCGAGGCCGCTATGGTAGCGGTAGCACGGAACCAACACGCGCTGAGCGTCGACGAGGCACGTAATTGGGCCGCCGCTCGTGGCGTGAGCCTATCGCTTTTCATGGGCTGGGATTCATTCGTCCGCCAAGTCTTGTTCTGGAGCGCGATCCCGCAGCTCGAAGGTGCCCGTGAGGTTCCGAAGCTCATCTATGAGCGCATCGTGGGCTTGGAAGTATCAGAAGCTGGTGCGAGCCAGTGGTTAGAGCTAGTAACAACCGGCACGCAGCCGTGATACGCGCCAAGCAAGGGCTCTCATGTCGGATTTACCAGCCACAAAGGACTCCTGGCCTGAGGAAGCACGTGCAATCGAGCAATTCGTATTCAAGGTCGTCGTTCCGATACTTTATGATCATGGAGAAGCTGGGATAGATCAGATCGGCACGGCGACGCTGTTTTGCATTGCCGATCGCTATTTCATTGTAACCGCGCAGCATATTTTCAATCGCATGGAGGCCGTGAGACTCTCTTATCCCGAGACCCCGCGCGGAATTACGCCATATACTTTTGGAAATTTCCGATACATTACGCCTAAGGATGGGCCTGATTTCGATATTGCTCTAATCGAGCTAGAGGACACGGAGACGATTTCCCGGCTGAAAGCCGGATGGCAGTTTCTGTCTCTTGACAACATTTCTGCGCCTCGCGCCCAGGGCCGCTTCTTTGTGACCGGGTACCCATCAAAATTGCTGATCCCTCGAGGAGGCAACCTTGGCGGCACCTTGGCGACCGTGCATACCGACCGCCTTCTGGAGGTTCCAGCCGACGCGGAGCAGCCCGTCGACTTGCGCTTCGACATGTTCTTCTACTACGCAAAAACCGCCGAGACGCTCGAGGGAGCGCCGGTCAATACGCCGAACTTGGAAGGTGTCAGCGGCGCCTCTGTTTGGGAGTACGAACCACGAGCCGAGGGCAAGTTCTGGACACCGCTATCAGCGATCAAAGTAGTCGGGGTGCAAAAGTCTTTCAGGCACAGCAGTTATTTCCGTGCGACACGTTGGGCAGCAGTTGCAGAGATGCTGCGACGCATCGATGCCCAATTGGCCTCCACCATCGAGGAAGCCATAGCCGCACGAGCCCGCGCTTAACGGGCTGATTGATCGGCCCGAGTACCAAGAAAATACACAATCGTTCGGGCCAGGGCGTCGCTGGACGGACGGGTGATCTCGCATTCCCACAAAATCAAAGCCGACCAGCCAAGATTGGTAAGCCGCTCGAGATTAGCAGCGTCGCGCTGCTGGTTTCTCTCGAACTTCAGGAGCCAGTATTCGGGCCGCACCCCCGGAGTCTTCTGACCAAGCGTGCAATTATGGCGATGCCAAAAGCAACCATGCACAAAGATTGCTTTCCGCTTCGTCGGAAACACGAGATCCGGTGAGCCCGGCAGGTCTCTGCGATGAAGCCGAAAACGATAACCGAGCCTATGCGTCAGCCGCCGCACGATCATTTCTGGCTTAGTATTGCGGCTCCGGATCGTCCTCATGTGGGTGCTGTAGTCCAATTGACCTCCGGCTGATAGCGTTTGGCTTTGTGCCATTTTGTGCCGTTTTTGTGCCGCGGAAATTTTTGGCACGATTGTCGATCGTCGGAGAATTTTGTGTAAACCGTTGTCACAGAATGGTTTTGAGTGATGGCCGATGGAGGTGGATAGGAATGAATGAAAAAACCCGCCGAAGCGGGTTAGATAATTGTTTCTGCGAAGGAAAATTGGTTGCGGGGGTAGGATTTGAACCTACGACCTTCAGGTTATGAGCCTACCGTCTGTTAATATACGATTCTGATATCATTGTGATATTTTTGATTTCACCCTGTTATGTGTTAGCAATCGTGTTGAATACGCAGGTATTTTCGCCGTCCGCGCACGCCACCGCAGGGGCCTTGGGCCCCGACTTTTAGAGGCCAAAGGGCCTTATCCGCAGGCAGACGCCCGCACCGTCCGGTGGATTTTTGCAGGTCTGAGCAACGATCTGTCACGCCAACTACTTGCAGCGCAGCTGCCGGCTTAGTTCGGTCTCCGTGCACCTTTTTTGCAGGAGATCTCGCGTGATGGCCGTTCACAGCGGAAGTTGAAAGAGCGGATTAAACCGGCTGAGCGGTGACATGGAGCTGTAGACCCGCCTGCTTCTGCAGATAGCCGAGCACGCTAAAGAGATTGCGGGCTTGCGGGTTTCCGCGAGGACCGAACATACGAATGAGGCTCTTTGGTTGGTTACCGGTCGCTTCTCCGAGCTTCTCGAAACCGATCGTCGCCTTAATGTAATCGCGCAGGATTGCCTTGCCGGTTTCGATATCACCGGAGAGCATCGTGTCGATCCCTTCGCGAAGCAAAGCCTCCCGGTAGGTCGGATCGGCGGCCACGTGCCGCTGAACCAGCTCCTTGAAATCTCGCGTCAATGGCATGTTCGCCTCCATACTATCGTATGCCTCGCTTGCGCTGCCGGTAATCCGCCCACATAGCGATTGCACCCTCAATATCCTGCTGTTGCCGCTTCTTGGTGCCGCCGTTCAGCAGGATGACGACGGCCTCGCCGTCCCTGCCGAAATAGACCCGATATCCCGGACCGAAATTGATCCGGTATTCGAGTACGCCTTCGCCGACACCTTTTACGTTCGACAAGTTCCCTTGCCGTAGCCGCACAATCGCCACCGTGACCTTCGCGCGGGCGGTTGGATCGAGCGAGCCGAACCAACTTTCAAATGGGCTGCGGCCATCCCGAGCAAGGTAGTAGCGGATTTCCAGCACAGCGAAAGGTAACATATACGTTACCAATAGTCAAGCCCGCTGGCATCAAACGTCTTATCCGTCAGTAATATATCGGAAATTTGACCTCCGGCCAGTTAGCCTCAATCCGGCGACCTTGACCAGTGACCGCATGCACGTTGCAATAGCGATTGTCATTCAACTCAGGCGCTTGAATAGCGCGCCGAGAAGGAGGCATGGGCCTGTTCGGACTGGGACGGAGGCGCCGGGTCGCCATCAATGCGGAATGGAGTGATTTATTCGGCGGGCAAGGCATGGGAGCTGGTATCCCGCTCGGCACCGCACGCTGGATGGATCCCAAGACAGCGAACCGGAAATTTGCCTATCCCGACTCGTTGGCTAGCGGCCAATTCTGGATCGGCCAGAACTTCGACGATGAGCATAGTCCCATAGGCTACCAGGACGACCGGCACATAACGTTGGTGAGCGGCTCTCGCGGCGGCAAGGGCGCGGGGGTCATCATTCCGAACCTCTGCTTTTGGCCCGGCTCAGCGATCGTGGTTGACCCCAAAGGGGAGAACGCGACGGTCACGGCGCGCCGACGCAGCGATCAGTACAGCGACAGCCTCGGCCAACGGGTCTGCATCCTCGATCCGTTCGGCGAGGTGCAACTGCCTGATGTTTTCAAGGCCCGCTACAACCCGCTCGATGCGATTGATCCGAATAGTGACCTGGCCATTGATGATGCGGCTCGCATTGCGGCCGCGCTTGTCGTGATCGAAAGCCGCACTGAACCCTATTGGGAGGAAGCGGCCCGCAATCTGATCAAAGGCATTATTCTTCACCTGCTTTCGGCCTCGTACCTCAGGGACTATCGCAACTTGATGGGTCTACGCCGCCTCCTAACGGTGGGGGACTGGCTCACCATGGAGCGCGTGAAAGCGGAGGCTGACCCAGAGGACAAACTCCCCTCACCGTTTCGCGTCCTTTGGATACGGATGCGGCAAAATAAGGCCTTCAATGGCGTCGTGGAGGGAACCGGCGAGCAAATGCTGTCGATGGCCGACCGCCAGCTTTCTGGCGTGCTGGAGTCTGCTCGAACCAACACTGCTTTTTTGGACAGTCTGCCGATGCAGCGTGTGCTCGCCACTTCGGATTTCGATCTGCGCGAGCTCAAGACGAACCCGCACGGACTCACGATCTATCTCACATTGCCACAGCGTTTTATGGAGACGCACTACCGCTGGCTGCGGCTGATGATCGTGCTGGCCGTCGGCGAGATGGAGCGCATCAAAGGCCGTCCGGCATGCGGGCATCCCACACTTTTTCTGTTGGATGAATTTGCCGGCCTTAAACGTATGGAAGTCATCGAAAATGCCGCCGCGCAAGCGGCTGGTTTCGGGGTCAAATTTCTGTTCGTGATACAGAATCTGACTCAGCTTTCCGACGTCTACGAAAAGAGCTGGGAGACCTTTCTTGGAAACTCTGGTCTCAAGCTGTTCTTCCAAATCGAGGACGACTTCACGCGCTCCTACTTGAGCCGGCAGCTCGGTGAGATCGAGACCCTGCGAGAGACGCGATCGGGCTCATCCTCTTCGTCGAGCTCCGGCTCGGACAACTGGGGCACGTCCTCCGGCACCAATTTCAGTCGGGGAGGATCCACGACAGGCTTATGGCCTCTATTCGGATCGTTTTCATCTCAACGCTCAAGGGGACAATCGCGCACGCAGTCGCGGTCGTCCTCACAGGGCTGGTCCAATTCGACGACCAACGGCTGGGGTCAGGCGACCCATAAGCGGCCGTTGCTCAACCCCGACGAGATTGGCCGGCTGCTAGCCCGGAACGACGACCGATACCGACCGGGTTATCCGGGACTCGTACTGGCAATGATACCCGGTGAGCACCCACTGCTCGCGCGCCGCATCAACTATTACGAGTCCCGTTATTTTGTTGGCTATTTCGATCCGCACCCGAACTATCCGATGTCGAATATTCACGATCTCGCCTATATACCGCAAAGAAGATATAGATGGTTTAGGTTTCAGCTGCGTGACTTTATTTCTCGTCCTGTGGTTCTCGCGGGTATATTACTTACAGTAACAATTGGCCCAACGATCTGGTTTTTGTATCCGGAAAAGAAACATTTTCAATTTCATCATGTTGAAACAGCGCCAACTTCGGCGCCCGTCAGCGCGGTGACGTCGAATCCTCAGGCACCGGCAGAGCCATATGAGCAAGGGGTAGCTGACTGGGATTCGCTTCATGCTTGGATCACCGGCCAAACGGGAGATAGTCGGGCTGGGGCTGACTATTGGACGGCTAACCGCAATGTACCGGGCCATCTTTCCTGTAAAGATGCCGGGAATAAATATGCTCAAAGTCGCGGGCCATCCTTCAATCCCTTTGTGGCAATGGTTTTCATCGGCGGATGCGACGAGGCAGCACGTATGCTGGCTCCGATCGATCAGCGTCGCACAGACCCGCAGTATCGATCGGGTTTCAACGACGAGGCCAAACGGCTGCCGCTCTGAACGAACCGCGCCGGGACTATCGCTCTGGTCCGCTGCGGTCGCGTTGCTGTTGTTGAGAGCGCTCCGTCGCCTCTTGACGTCTGGCTTCTTCGACGGCGGCACGCGCTTCTGCTAGCTCTTGATCCTTTTGAGCCTGATCCGATTGCGGTGATGACATGCCTTGTCCTTCCCTTGCCGCCTTGCGGTTCTCCCAGCCGGACAGACCGTATTCGTCGTTCTGCCGAATCCACTCCATCGCTGAACCTTGCTGAGGAGCCATCCCGCCGTGATGTGACCAGCTACGCTGCGGCCCCGGCGAGCCGTGCTGAGATATCCAGAGATCGCGGTCGTCGACGCGGTTATGGCTCTCATGTAAGGCGCCATAGTGCCGGGGCGATCGGGACTGATCGCGATCGGTCGGTTCCTGGCTCGGTTGCGCTTGCTGTTGTTCGTCGACGTCGCGATGCGTCTCGCGCAATGCATCAACGTTCCTTGACTGTCGCAACGCCTTTGTCCTGCCCGTTGGACTTCTGCAGCAACTATGCGGGATTTGGCGCGCGGTGCGCCAGCGATTATCGCTCCATGCCTTTGTAACGAGAACGGTCGCGCTCGCGCTGATCGTGCCGCTTTGCTTCCTCTACGGCCTCGCGAGCCTCCTGCAGCTCCGGATCAAGCCTTTCGGCGGTCGACAATCCTGAACCTGAAACGTGCTGACGCCGCCTCCGGATCGCAGCGTCGACCTGCGCTCGTCGTTCCGCGTAGTCGCCGCGCGGATCGGGAGCCGGTGTTTCGACGGCAAAAAACTGGGAAGCGGCTCGGGTATCGTCGACACGCGCCATTTGGCGGGCGAGTTGACCGAGATCGCCAGCGGTCTCGGTCGCCACAAAGAGCCGAGTGCTCTCCCGGTGCCGGGTCAAACCGACATAGCTGGAGGCGCTGCGCCAATGCCGGCTGTGATAAAGGTAGGTCGCGTCGAGCGTACGGCCTTGTCCCTTATAAATCGTGCCAGCGTATCCATGGCGGAACTGACCAAACTTGCCCGCCGCTTGGTCAGTTCCGGCGACGAAACTGACCAGCCGCTCGCGGCTGCCGGGTCTGGTATCCAGCCGCACGGTGATCCGATTGCCCTCGATACGTTCGATCCTGCCGGTCGCACAATTCACGATGCCGGCTCGGCGTTCGTCCCGCCGCGCGGAAGTGGCGGTGAACTGAATGCGGTCGTTCTCGGCGAAAGGCGCCTCGCCCTCCCCTGTCTTCAGGACGTGGTCCGCGCCTAGCAGTCCCTGTTCCTTGCGGACCTGCCGTAGCGCCGCGTTCAACTGGTGGACTTCGGCATTGGTGTAGGCGAAGACGAAGCGGCTCTTGAGCGGCTCCGACGCCGTATCGCGTCCCCATTGTTCAACCAGGTCTAGGAATGCTTCGTCCTGTTTCCCCTTCCAAACAATCGCGCCCTGCTGCGCGAATATTCTCAAGGCGGGCAGGAACTCGCCTTGATGCATGAGGTTGAAGGCCCGTCGCTGCTCGGCGTCTGAAACACGCACGACCTCATGCAATTCGGCGGCTTGGTGCCGGTCTTTCAGCGCACCGAATAGGCCGCCCGCTTCGATACTCGCCAGCTGTTGATCGTCGCCGGCAAGAATAAGCTTGGCTCTCGACGCTCGCGCTCTCTCTGTCAGTGCGGCCAAGTGCTTGGTCGAAAGCATGCCGGCTTCATCGACAATCAGCACTGTGCGGCGGTCCCAGGACGCAGCGCCGGTTTCGAGCCGTTTCAGTTCGGAGGCAATGGTCGAGGCATTATCGAAGCCTTCGCGCTGCATTGCTTGCACAACAATATTGGTCCAGGCGAGGCCAACGACCCGAAAGCCCGCCCTCTCGTAGGCATCGCGGACGGCCGCGAGGGTGGTGCTTTTGCCGGTTCCCGCTTCGCCGGCGATCACAGCAAAGCCGCCGGCCTCGGTGGCATGCAGAAACGCTTGCCGCCGGTCTCCTTTGACTTGGGGATGGCGGTCGATCACCGTCTCTAGCTGTGGCGAGGTAAGGCCAAAACGCATCTCGCGAGCGATAGCGACGACGTTCTGGAGGGCTGCTGTCTCTCCCTGCAGAACTGCTCGAGTGGTGTAACGCGAGATGGGCGCATCCTCGGTCTCCTTGAGGCCGAGGACATCAGCGCGCGCAAGTATCTGTTCAGTTAGCTTCGCACGCTCGGCGGGATCGAGAATGACCTTAGCGAGGGCACGATTGAGATCGCCGCGGCTAAAGGTCGATCGCCGTTCGGTCAGCGTCTCCAGAATGCGGAGCGGATCGTGGGACCTGACCGCCGCTCGCAGCTCCTGTTCCGCCTCTCGCCGTTCCCGTTCCGCGGCGAGGTCGATGATCTGGGCAGAGATGGTCGCTCCCGCCCCTTCAAGCCGTTCGCGTTCCTTGTTACGCGCCTGCGCCGCCCGATTGCGGTCTCCGAGATCTGATCCGTCCCCATTGCGCTCCATCCCTGACGCGACGGGGCCGAGATGCACCGTTGGTTCGCGGTCGACACCCTGGTCGGCAAAACTACGGCAATCGATATGAATATCGAGACCGGCTTTCTCAAGCGCCCTATTACCTATCTGCTCCCAAACCATTCGGATTGCTTCAATTTCCCGTGGGCCGGTCTTAAAGTCGTCAAGCTCTCGGGTCTTCGATCCGAAGCCATCGGGCCCCAGCCGACGGGTCGTCATCAGGAGATGCGCGTGGTAGTTGCGGCTATCGCTGTGCCGGTCGGGCGCGTGCAGCGCGAAGTCGACGGCAACCGCATACCGCCGCATGAGCGCCGTGGCGAACTGCCGCACGGCCGCAAGGCGCTGTTCTTCGGTCAGTTCGTGAGGCAGCGCCAGGATGATATCACGGCCCGTTGACGCCGCGCCTCGGCGCGTGGATTTATCCTCAGCGCGCTCGGCCGCATTCCATAATTCGGAGCGATCAGAGGCCCAGCCAGGCGCAGCGGCGGGCACTATAATCTCGCTATGCAGGACGCCTTGCTTCGCCGTGAAATCCCAAACCACACCGAGACGGTCATCCGTGATCTTTTCCGCGGCACGATAAGCAGCGGCGGCGACAACGCTACGGCCGGCGCTTCTGGAAACCACTTTCACATGCAGCGAATAGATGGCCATTCGAAGTACGCGCACCGCCGGTCAACGCCCGCGAAAGTCATTCAACGCATATCGGCGCAGGCGAAACCGTTTTGCGTCAACGCATTCCCGAAGGGAATGCATAAGTGCGCCCTTCGCTCACGCGGCGGGATGTTACTGCGAACACCACAATTTAAACAACTCCCGATTGCGGGGATCGCGTGCTTGTGAAACGATGCGACTGATTTCGTATTCTGGACACTGATCATGCCCCGACGTTCGACAGATCAGCGGCTCAAAGAGCTCCAACGCCAACGTGCCGTCATAGACGCGCAAATGAGAGCGCTCGAAGCCCGCAAGAAGCAAGCCGAACGTAAAGCGGACACCCGGCGCAAGGTCATAGCCGGCGCGCTGGCACTCGAACACTTCACAGCCAACCGCGACGGCGAGTTCGGTCGTGTTCTGTTCCAACTGCTTGATGAGTATGTCGTCCGCCCGTACGACCGGGCCCTGTTCGATTTTCTGTCGCCGCCCGATCTGCTCGACCCGACCAGCGACTTTGCGAATGCCGGGCGCGAGGCAGCTTCCGGCGGTCCGTCCTCCGTTCGCTGAGCAGGACGAAGGGCGGCCCTTGCGGGCCGCCCCGTAACCGCTGGTAAGTATTACGCGGTCTTTGTCTTGCGCGCATCACGCGACCAGACGAGGATGAACTCCTCGCCCTTGCCGCCTGAATTGACCACGGCGCAGTTGACCGATTGGGTCAGCGCCGGATCAGCCAGCGTGACCGAAAGATACTCCCGGCCATCGTTGGTGAACTTCTTCCAAGCTCCGCCCAACTCGATATCGCCGCCCTTGGCTGGGCTGACGACACGGTAGTTCGGTTCCCGGCGAGCCTTGTCGCTCTTCGCTTCGTTGGGCTGGAACACCAGCGTGCGGGCCGCGACGGTAAGGGTCGCTAGCTCGCCCGTGTAGGTATCCCGAGCGCGGTCATAAGTGAGGTTGCCGATAATCATTGTCTTCTCCTTTCGCTTGTTTGAAGGCCCCGGTATGAGGCCTCGATGGCGACCGGAGACGGACCGAGGCTTCGGCGGCGGAGGGGCGAGCCGCGGAGGGGGATCACCCGCCTTGCAGACCGAAGGGCGAAAGGCGGGGACACCGCGGCGAGGGCATCGCCCTTGCCCCACAGCGCCGGAGTGGGCCGTAGGGCGCCCGCTGATCGAGGAACTCCCTCGGGGACGCCGCGAAAGAGAGGACCGTTCGGCAATCACCGCGCCCGCGCGGACTCGGCAGGAGCTGCTGTCGTTGCTGTCGCGGACGCGT
>Ga0207158_1095_pt1 | contig 21806 bp, 18 predicted proteins | sample Alteio_BWMinHeat_22_FD_153512 | JGI IMG/M metagenome (GOLD analysis project Ga0207158, IMG submission 153512) | Enriched cells from forest soil in Barre Woods Harvard Forest LTER site, Petersham, Massachusetts, United States -... | ecosystem: Environmental > Terrestrial > Soil > Temperate forest >... | reverse complement strand
CCGTGGATCGGTTTGGGCAGAGGGTAGCTTCCCGCAACGGCCGCGGCGCGTCAAGGCGGACCTCATGCGAGCGGTAATCCAACGTGTGTCCCAGGCACGGGTCGTCATTGACGGCGTCGTCGTGGGCGAAATCCAGCGAGGCCTGTTGGTGCTGCTTGGCGTTACCCATGCCGACACGGTTGAACAAGCGCGCTGGCTGGCGGAGAAGGTCGTGGGGCTGCGCGTATTCAACGACGGCGAGGGCAAGATGAATCTCGGCGTGGCCGACGTGGGCGGGGGCGTCTTGGTCGTGAGCCAGTTCACGCTCTACGGCGACTGCCGGAAGGGGCGGCGGCCGAGCTTTATCGATGCGGCGGGGCCGGAGACGGCGATCCCGCTGTATGAGGCGTTCGTGGACGCGGTTCGCGCCCAGGGCGTGCCAACCGCGACGGGCCGGTTCGGGGCGATGATGCAGGTGGAACTGGTGAACGACGGGCCGGTGACGCTGATCGTGGATAGCAAGTAAGGAAGATTCGTCGGGGGCTCATTGGCATCCATCGACCACCAGGTCGGTCGTTTCATTCACACAGCCCACGCACACCGGATAACGGGCGGCAAACAATGCAAATGACTTACGGCGACGAAATCGGGTCGTTTCACGGGAGCGTGAAACGACTTGGCCGTGGAGATTGTCCGCGATCTGAAAGTTGCTCATCGCTGTTTTGCCGTTATCGCCGTTTGGTAATGGCGGCTGAGAGGCCTTGATTGACACTCATCGGCGCTCGCCTGCGCTGATGGGCACCAATCAACCGTGATTGGCAAAGATAAGCGCTTGTGGATGGTTGTGCATTCGGTATGGGCTGACGAGGAAAGACGACGTGGCGGCGGTGTCGCCACGGAAATCACCGAATGGTGACGGGGGGCGCAGCGCGAGCGGCGGTTCATGGCGATCTTCGCAGAAATGCGAACGAGGGAGCTTGAGAGGCTGGGGCAATGGGCGGATGGGTGCATGGGACAAACCTCGGGTAAGGTCCGCGATTGCCGGCGGGCCATCGTGCGTGAGGGGGCGGTCTCGGACGGCCGGAGCGGGGCGAACGAAGAGGCCCAGGAGTATTATGCCGGCGAGTGGGGGATTAGGCAAGGTCAACTTGTAGTATTTCTATCTGGTTAGTGCCGATAGGTGACAATGGAAGGCAATCAATGACAGATGTGGGTGGATTGAGGCGGGACGAGGGAGGCGTGAGCGTCAGCTGGCGGCGGGGTTCATATGCTTCCTAGGCCTTGAAGATCCGAGCGAGCGCCAAATTCCGTGGATTTTTCGTCCGCAAACAACACCCACTCTTGCCCTTCCGCGCGCACTACTTCATAATCTTCCGAAATCGTTACGGCCGCTCTCCCGACTCGCCGGCCGTCGGGCGCCATTCCTTCTGGGGATCGAGGAATCCATGTTCTGGAACCAATTGTTTGCCAAGAAGTCGCTGGAGACGCTCCAGGAAGAGATGAAGGGGGAGAACCGGCTTCGGCGAATCCTGGGGCCGGTGGGGCTGACCTCGCTCGGGATCGGGGCGATTATCGGGGCGGGCATATTCGTGATGACCGGGCGCGTAGCTGCCGAGAGTTCCGGCCCGGCGGTGATGATCTCATTCGCGGTTGCCGGCGTCGGCTGCGCGCTCGCTGCCTTCTGCTACGCCGAGTTCGCTTCCATGGCGCCGGTCGCGGGCAGCGCCTACACCTACGCCTACGCCACGCTGGGCGAAATCTTCGCATGGATTATTGGCTGGGACCTCATTCTCGAATACGCCATGAGCTGCGCGACGGTCGCGTCTGCCTGGTCCGAATACTTCAACAAACTGCTCGAGGTGCTATCGGTCCCGCAGGTGCCGTGGTATCTGTCCAACGACCCTTTCTCGGAGGCAGGCGCTTGGATCAACCTGCCGGCGGTGGTGATCCTGCTTTTGGTCACGATCGTCCTGGTGATCGGCATCCGTGAAAGTGCCGCGTCCAATACAGCGCTGGTATTAATCAAGTTAGGCGTCGTTGTGTTCGTGATCGTGGTCGGCGTCGGCTACATCAACGTTGCCAATTGGACCTCCGTCAACACCGAGGAACGGAAGCTGCCCGCCGAGTTACAGATCAAGAACATGGCCGAGGAATATGCCAAGGAGGATGACGGGCTAACGGGTAAGGCGGCAACGGAGCGCACCAAGGAGCTGGAAACGATGGCGCTGGCGGCGTACCACATCCGTCACACGAAGGAAATTCGGGCGGATTTGCAAGTTCACGACAAGTTGGATGAGGACGCTCAAACCCGCCTGAAAACGATCGAGGATAGATATGAATCTCAGTTGCCGGAGAAGGCTGAGGACAAAAAGGCGGTTGATGTCATCCTCGAGCGCGCGAAGGGAAAAGCGCCGGAAAAGGAAGCCGACTCGTGGGGCTTGCTCGGCTGGCTTGGATTGAACCGCTGGCTGGTGCCGGTGGACAGCTCGACGCGCTCGAACTTCACGCCGTACGGCCTATCGGGAATCATGCTTGGGGCGGCCCTGGTCTTCTTCGCCTTTATCGGCTTTGACTCGATTTCGACGCATGCCGAGGAAGCCATCCGCCCGGCCCGGGACGTGCCCATCGGCATCCTGGCGTCGCTGTTTGTGTGCACCATTCTGTACATCGCGGTCGCGGCGGTCATTACCGGCATGGAGCCGTACCCGTTGATTAACCCGAAAGCGGCCATCGCGGCGGCCTTCGACGAACGCTCGAAGATGGAGGGCGGCAGTAAAGCGCTCAAATGGTCGGCGGGCCTGATCGCGGCGGGCGGCTTGGCCGGCATGACTAGCGTTCTGCTGATTACTTTCCTGAGCCAGGCCCGCGTCTTCCTGGCGATGGCGCGCGACGGCTTAATGCCGCAGCGCGTTTTTGGGGCGGTTCACGAGAAATTCAAAACGCCGCACATTTCGACGATGTTAACGGGCGGCATCATGTGTGTGGTAGCGGCATTCACGCCGATTCAAGACCTGGAAAAGATGGTCAACATCGGCACGCTGTTCGCATTTATCGTCGTGTGTGCCGCGGTGCTAATCCTGCGCGTGAAGAGGCCCGAGGCCCATCGGCCGTTCCGCTGCCCCGGCCTTTTCGTTGTCGCGCCGGCCGGCATCGTGGTAAACCTCACCATGATGTTGTTCCTGCCGATGACCACTTGGCTCCGGCTGGTCATCTGGCTCCTCCTCGGCCTGGTGATCTACTTCGTGTTTGGATTCTGGAACAGCAGGATCCGAGAAAAGATGCGCGTTCAGGGCGCCGCCTACAAGAGCTGAGAACTCTTCTGACGGATCGAGGCCGACACTCCATGAGCATTGTCGCGACGCCCCACGAGGGACCGTCGACCGGGGAACCGGCGCCGGCGGGTTTCCAGAAGCGACTCGGCCTTTTCGACGCGACCATGCTCGTGGCCGGCTCGATGATCGGCTCGGGGATCTTTATCGTCTCGGCGGAGATCGCGCGCGACGTTGGGTCGTCGGGTTGGCTGCTGGCGGTGTGGCTGGTGACGGGGGTGATGACCGTCATTGGGGCACTGAGTTATGCCGAATTAGCGGCGATGATGCCGCATGCGGGCGGGCAGTACGTCTATTTGCGTGAAGCATATAGCCCACTTTGGGGCTTTCTTTACGGCTGGACGCTCTTTCTCGTCATCCAAACCGGGACCATCGCGGCGGTGGGCGTGGCGTTCGCCAAGTTTCTCGGTGCGATTGTGCCACCGCTTGGGACTGATCCCAAGGCCGGCGCGTGGGTGCTGCTCGATCTTCCTCACTTTCAGATCACGGCCGGTCAGTGCGTCGGTGTTGCCATCGTGTTGTTGCTCACCGGCGTCAACTGCCTGGGCGTGCGCGAAGGGAAGTGGGTGCAGAATCTCTTCACCGTGGCGAAGACGCTGGCGTTGATCCTACTCATCGTGCTCGGGCTGACGCTGGCCCGCAATCCGCAAGTGATTGCGGATAATATGCGCGATTGGTGGAGCGGCATGTATGAGACGGACAAGTTTACCAGCCTTTCAAAACTCGTTCCGCTCGGGGGCCTGGCGGCATTGATGATCGCCGGCGGCGCGATGGTCGGCTCGCTCTTCTCTTCCGATGCCTGGAACAACGTGACGTTCACGGCCGGCGAGGTGAAGAACACGCGCCGCAACCTGCCTTTGAGCCTGGCGCTCGGGACGGGGATGGTGACGCTGCTCTATTTGCTGGCCAATGTCGCTTACCTTTGCGATTTGCCGATTCAAGGCGATGCGGCGTTGGCCCGAAAACTGAAAGCGGAGATCGAGTTGGGATCGGCCGAGGCGGATGAAATTGTTGCCAAAGGCCGATTGCTGGAGGCTCAAGCGGCGCTTCTAAGTGCCGAGGCCGAAGATAAGAAGGCAACCATCGCAGAACTCAAAGCGCGTGGGGGACCCGGCCAGGGTGATGATTCCCTCGAAATCGCCATCGCGGGTTCGGAACAATACGTGCAGAAGAAAACCGCCGAGGCGGAGGCACTCAAAAAGCAAGCCGCCGACCGCTTCACCGAAGCAGAGATGAAGCGCGCATCGAGCAAACTATGGGCGGAGCATCAATACGAGCGAGCCACGCCGCGCCTGGGCATTTCCCACGCACGGGACGACCGTGTGGGCACCGCGGTCATGGAACTGGTTTCGCCGGGCTTCGGCGTCCAGGCGATGGCGCTGGCGATCATGATCTCGACGTTCGGCTGTGCCAACGGGCTGATCCTGATGGGCGCCCGGCTCTACTACGCGATGGCAAAGGATGGGTTGTTCTTCCAGTCGGTGGGCAGGTTGAACCGGTTCGGAGTGCCTGCCGTAGGTTTGATTTTGCAAGCGATCTGGGCGTCGCTGCTCACCTTTTCGGGGAAATACGGCGACCTGCTCAACTTCGTGATCTTCGCGGCGTTGCTGTTTTACGTGCTGACGGTGGTGGGCCTGTTCGTATTGCGGCGCAAACGGCCGGACGCGGAACGGCCGTACAAGGCGATCGGTTATCCGGTGCTGCCGGCGATCTACGTGGTGCTGTGTGCGCTTATCATGGTGGATTTGCTCGTAGTTAGCCCGGCGTATACGTGGCCGGGGTTGATTATTGTGCTGACGGGGGTGCCGGCGTATTTTTTGTGGCGGTGGATGGGACGGGGGCACTCGGCAAGGTAGGGAAAGCGAAGCATCAAGTCTGCTCCGCTCCGCCCAGGAAGATTTCCCTCTCCTCCATTTCGACGCGTTCAAGTACCACGTTCTGCATTTCCTGGCCGGCCGCGCGAACCTGCTCGGCAAGTGCGGCCAGGTTTTCACCGCTCGCGACGATTCGCTGTCCATCGGCGCTGAATGCGACCCAATGGCCGTTGTACTTGCGCAATTCTTCCACGGGAAACCGCTCGCGGTTTTGCCCGTACGCTTTGGTACTTGCATGGTTCATTGCGCGAGCTCCTGAAGTTAGACAACGCAACCGGATGTTTGGAGCGCATTGTACCAAAACGTGACGCGAATTGGTCAGAACGTCCATGGTTGTTCCGCCTCGGAAATTCCGGTTTGGATACTCGCTACCGTCCTCGCAACTCTCTGATTGACTTGTTAGAGTATAATTCTGAACAGTATACCTTACCAGTCTCGCCCCTGCGGAGTCTCGGCCATGTCGCCGATGCAACCCAACCTCTTTGTCGAAGCCGACGCGCCGGCCACCCAAGCGGCAGGGCTGTTCGCGGAGATCGTATTTGATAGGCCGCTGGACCATGCCTACACCTATGCCGTGCCGGAGGAACTTCGCGAATCCGTGGCCATTGGCAAGCGCGTGCAAGCGCCGTTCGGCCGGGGCGACAAGAAAACGGCCGGGTTCTGCGTTGGTCTCACGGCGACGGCACCGGAGCGGAGCGTCAAGTCGCTGGCGCGGGTGCTGGATGACGAGCCGCTATTGACCGACGATCTATTGCGGCTAACGCGCTGGATGGCGGATTACTACCTGTGCGGCTGGGGGCAGGTGTTGAACGCGGTAGTGCCGGCGGGGGCGAAGGACGGGGCGGGGACGCGAGCGGCGACGTTTCTCGAAGCGGTGGCCGAGGAACAGTTGCCGAGACCCACGCAGCCGTTAACGACCAAACAAGAAGCCGTGTTGGCCCGGCTGCGCGCGACGGGGAAGGCCGTGGAACAACGGAAGCTGGCCCGACTGGCGTTGTGCGGGCCGGGGCCGATTGAGGCGCTGGTCGTCAAGGGCTACGCGCGGCAGGTGGTGCGGCGTGTCGACCGTTTCGCGCCGAAGCCCGAAGATGAGGAGCCGGCCGAGGAAGCGATCACGCTGAATGAGGATCAACTGCGCGTCTGGGCGCCGGTGGAACAGGCGGTGCGGGAAGGCGGATTTCGGTCGTTTCTGCTGTATGGCGTGACCGGAAGCGGCAAGACCGAGATTTATCTGCGCGCGATTGAGGAGGTGCTGCGGCAGGGGAAGCAAGCGCTGGTGCTAGTGCCGGAGATCAGCCTGACGCCGCAGACGATTCAGCGATTTCGCGGGCGGTGCGGCGAGGTGGCGGTGCTGCACAGTCACCTCGGCGACGCGGAGCGCGGCAGCCACTGGCGGCTGGTGGCCAGTGGGCAGGTATCGGTCGTGGTCGGGGCGCGGAGCGCGGTATTCGCGCCGGCGAAGAACCTCGGCCTCATCGTCATCGACGAGGAACATGAGACGACATTCAAGCAAGAGACGACGCCGCGCTACCATGCTCGCGATGTCGCGGTCATGCGTGCCATGCTGGCGAACATCCCGATCTTGTTGGGCTCGGCGACGCCGTCGCTTGAAAGCTGGCACAACGCTCAGCGCGGCCAGTACACGCTTCTCAACCTGCCCAGCCGCGTGCTCGAACGTCCGTTGCCGAAGGTCGCGTTGATTGATCTGCGTCACCAGCCGCCGGGCCGGACTTATCGCCACGCCCTCAGTGTGGAACTGGAACGGGCAATGAAAGACGCGCTCCGCGAGAGCGGGCAGGTGATGCTGCTCCTCAATCGGCGCGGGTTTTCCACGCACGTACACTGCCCCGCCTGCGGCTACGTCGAGACGTGCCGGTTTTGCGACTTGGCGCTGACCCACCACAAGGAAAGCGATGTGCTGCTCTGCCATTACTGCGGATACGAGCAACCGCCGGGGCAGAAATGCCCGAAATGCGGCCAGGACCAGATTCGCTACCAGGGTTTGGGCACCGAAAAGTTGCAGGCCGAGATTGAATCGAAATTCCCCGGCTTGGTGGTACGCCGCATGGACAGCGACACGATGAAGAAACCGGGCAGCCACAGACAGGTCCTGACTGCGTTTCGGGAGGGGTTGATCAACATTCTGCTTGGAACGCAGATGATCGCCAAGGGGCTGGATTTCCCGAACGTTACGCTGGTTGGCGTGGTGAATGCCGATGTGGCGCTGCACATTCCCGATTTCCGCTCGGCGGAGCGGACGTTTCAATTGCTGGCGCAGGTCGCCGGGCGCACCGGCCGGGGGCCGCGCGGCGGACAGGTGCTGGTGCAAACGTTCAATCCCGAACACCCGTGCATCGCGCTGGCGACGACGCATGATTACGTTCGGTTCGCGACGGAGGAGTTGGCCCACCGGCGCGGGCACAACTATCCGCCGTATCACCGGCTGGCCCGGCTGATTGTTCGCTCGCGCGATCAGCAGGCGGCGGCCACGTTTGCCGACCACCTGGGTTACGCGTTCCAGGCGGCGCTGGCCAAATTGGTCGAAAGCGATGCGACCTGCCGGGATGTTCGCCTGCTCGGACCGGCCGAAGCGCCCGTGTTTCGCTTGAAGGGGTACTATCGGTTTCATTTCCAGTTGCAGTCGCCGAGCCCCGGGACGCTGCATCGCCTGCTTCGCGGCGTGATGCCGGAATTACGCCCTCCGGCCGGCGTCGAATACACGGTGGACGTGGATCCGTTCAACATGCTGTGAACACTCGCTTTTTCATCCTCTTGCCCTTCGTTTCGGTTTATGCTGAAGTAAGGCAATTCTTCGCGACCGAAGCCAGAGGACGTGCCCGATGTATGACCCTTACGATGATGATTTTCCACGGATCGTTCGCTCGACCGGCGTGGCGCCGTTTTGGCGTCCGTTGGCCATCCTGGGGATGATCGGCCTGGTTGGGGTGGGATTCATCGCGTTCGTCCTGGCGATCGCCTTGATCAATCGCCCAAGCTCGGTGTCACCACCCATGGTCGCGCAACCGGCGCCTGCTTGGGGGGGCGTGCCTCTGGGGCCCAATGGTCTCGCGGGCGGCGCGGGTGACGATGAGGACGCCGACGAGGATGAGAAACAAGGCAATCTCCCCTTCCCCATCGTGCGCCAGGTCGATCCCGCCACTTTTCAAATTCCGGGCGAGCCGCCCCCGGTCCCGGCGCCGGGCGACACGCCGCGGCACAGATTCCTTCAATTGGCTGACGTTGTTTGGAAGGGGAATGCCAATGACTACTCTGTGTCGATGATCAGCGTCTCGCCAGACGGACGGTTCATGGCGGTTGAGGACGGCCAAGGGCTGAAGGCGGGCTTGGTCGGCAACCCCGCCTCGATGGAATTGGTGCAGGACGAAGAGAGACCTATGCCACCGGGCGGTATGCAAGGCGGCATGGGCGGACCCGGTGTCGGACCGATGCGCGGCCCGGTCAAGCGGTCGTGGAGAGTGGCCGGGGCTCCTTCGTGGTCGAACAACGGCCTCATGGTCTTCGCCGGGTCGGACGGCACGATGCGCGAGTACAACATCAACCGGCGCGAGCTGCGCGTTCTGCGCTGCATCGGCGATGCCCCTGGCGTCGATCCGAACGACCCGCGCGCGCTCGTTTACGTCCGGTCGCAGCCCGTCGCCAAGACCGAGGCGCCAGGCCGGCCAGGTGTTTCCGATCCCACGGAAGTGGTTCGTGGCGACATTGACGGCCGGGAAGCGACGCGCGTCCTTGTCCGGTCGAGCAATCGAAACTGGACGCGGGTCGCGGTGTCGCCCGACGGCAAGCGCCTGGCCCTGATCGCCAATCAACCACATGAAAAGGGGTTGTATGGCGGCAGGAACCGAGTGTACATGATGGACCTTGCGGGTGGAGCACCGACGCCCATTACGCCGCCGACCATGCAAATCGGCGACATCGCGTGGCGGGCGGACGCAGAGGGTTTGATTTATTCGCGCGGCCATGAGGTGCTGCCCGCCGATTACTGGAAAGAGGAGAACCCGTGGGTCTATCAATCGCTGGACTTATTCCATTACGACTTGGGAACGAAGAAAGAAACCCGGCTGAGCCGGGGAGGCGGCTTTCAGTGCGCTGGGGTTGATTCCCAGGCGGTGATCTATTTCCGGTGCGACGTGAACCAACCGGGCAATCATTTTGCCCAGCTGATGAAAGTGGAGCTGAAAACGGCCGAGAAATTCGCGACAGGGGAGCCTGAGTCGGTATTGCGTGACTTGAAGGCATGGACCGGCGTGATCGATCAAACCATGCGCGAAGCCGGTCTCGAAGGGAATGCCGGCAAGACCAAGCACACGCCGCTGATGATGGCAAAGCTCTCCGAGGCCTACTCACGGGCATATCTGGACTACTTCAAAACGGCGGCGCCGGCCAACCTTCGTGAACTGGACCGGCAGGGGTGGGAGCTCAGCAGCCTGTCCGTTTCGGGGAAGGATCGTAGGCGGTTTGCACTGGTGCGTGCCGCGATGGAGGGAGAATACTTGCGCATGAAACACGGGGCTGAATGGCGCCTCAGCGAAGGTCCGCCCGCGGCATCGGACAAGAATCTGGACGCGATCTCGAATGACAATCCGTTTGCCTATGTGCTCGACGTGGCCGAGGCGGGCCATGGCCGCGTGGGCGACGACGACGATGAAGATGACGAAAGGCCCCGCTACTTCGGTCCACTCACGGAGCAAGTCCGGCAAGCGGCGGGGCGAAAACTGATCCTTACCAATGATCCCACTGCGGGCAAGACCGCCGCCGAGGCGCTCGCCGACTCCGACTTGGAGAAAGGCGTCAGCCTCCTGAAGCAGCGAAAGAACGCCGACGATTTGTTGAAAGGCCTCGTGAAGAAGTACCCGAAGAACCGCGTACTAGCGCTGCACGTGGCCAAGCTGTTGCTCGACAACCAGCGCCGCGATGCAGCTCGCGGCCTCTTGATGGAGGAATGGGAACCTTCCATTCTTGACGTTCAGAAGCATAATCTGCTGGGAATCGCCTGGCTCGACGACGCCCCGCGGACGGCGATTGAGGAGTTTCAAAAGGCCTTGGGTTGCAACCCGTATTACGGCGCGGCGCTCCTCAATCTATCCCAAGCGTTTACGGCCGTTCATGAAGATCGTTTTGCCGAGCAGTGTTTGCGGCGGTACGTGCGGCACTTCCCGGGCGATGCCAATGCCGCGGACGCGCGTCGCCGGCTCGCTGACTTGCACGCGCGCCGGAACGGAAACCCGTGACAGTCCGGAAGCGAAGAACCAACGCGCGAAAAGTCCGTCGATTCCCGCGGCGGTACCTACTAGACAATGCCGGGCGCACTTGCTATGAGTAGCGTTAGTTTGAAGCAATTGTCGCCGACCCGTCAAGCGGGCCGATGGGGGGTCCGCTCGATGATTCATCGTTTCAGGGAAATGGCCAAGCGGTCGATTCCGGGTCGATCACCCTTGCGTCTGAACCCTCTGCCAACAAGGTGTGTGACTGTATGACTCATACCGTCTGCCAACCCTGTCACGATTGCAAGTACACCGACTGCGTAGCGGTCTGCCCCGTGGAATGCTTCTACCAAGACGACATGATGCTTTACATCGACCCGGTGGACTGCATTGATTGTGAGGCTTGCGTGCCGGAGTGTCCGGTGGAAGCGATCTTTGCCGAAGCGAATGTGCCGGCGCAATGGACGAGCTTCACACAGCTGAACGCGGATAAATCGGCCGAGCTCAAGGGCGGCAGCGGCCACATCACGGAGAAGCAAGACGCCAAGGAAGGGCCGGAATGCAAGAAAAAGTAACCGCAAGCCTTTCTCTCGCTCCGAGAGAGCAGGAGTGTGTTGGCGAGCGGTTTCATCCCCAAGCCCACGGGCCTCGCCCGTGGGCTTTTTTCACTCACATGTGCGCATGCCATCTCCCGCCGTTCTCTTGATCCAGCTCGGCACGCCCGACGCCCCCACGACGCCGGCCCTGCGAAGGTATCTGAGCCAGTTCCTGGGCGATCCACGCGTTATCGAAGCCCCGCGGTTGCCGTGGTGGTTCATTTTGCACGGTTACATTCTGCGGACCCGCCCGGGCCAATCCGCCGCGAAGTATCAACGCATTTGGCACCCGGAAAAGGGGTCGCCGAGCTATACTTGAGTGAAGGCAAGAAGCGGCAGAAAGTCTGGCAATCCGTGGTCGCGGCGATGCAGAAACTCGGCGTGCCGCAGTCCCGGATCGATCACTTGATCCAAAAAGACGACCCCGCACTAGTCGCGCAGGTCGTGAAGGAGTTGGAAGGGGCAAAGTAGAAATCCGCGATTTTGTACAGAGAACCCTGCCCCGTTACTGCGCGACGATCCAACCATCCATCGGTCTGCCAAGATCACCTATCGGTTCGTGACCTCGGCGCGAAGATGTGACGCCGTACACAGCATCGCACGGCATTTCGTCAAGGCCGATGCCATCAGGTAGGTCCTTGAGGCTTGGGCCGTCTACCAAGATCAGCCCCTCTTCCGCTTGTAGCACTTCCAGGGTCGTCCCCGCAGACTCCGACCCGGTCACGAACCGAAGGTTCGTCGGCTTGTTCGCCTGGAACCAAGCGACGCCGCCCGACGCGCCCGGCAAGCCCACGCGCTGGGCAATACCAGGCCGCTCCCGATTCGCCTCCACCACGGTTACCGGGGACTCGGCCAGCCGGGCGGCGGTGAGCGCGAGATTGAGAACGACCGTCGTGGCGCCGCAGCGCGGCGCTGCCCCAAAAACCCAGACGGCCAGCGTTGGTTTGTTCGCGATGGGGCCGAGAAGTTGATGCAACAGCGCCTCATACTGCGCACTTACCGGGTGCCGTGAGTCGTGTGCCGCGATCACCTCGGTTGCGAACTGAGGCTGGAACGTAAACCAGCGCGGTTTGGCCGCCGCGCGGTCGAGCCGGACGCTCCGGTAGACGAGTTCAGATCGAGCCGCCAGCGCAACGCTCCTCGGTTTGCTCGCCGGCGCGCTCGCCAGCACGGCCGCCGAGGCTTCCGTCGCCGTGTTCCGCCCGCCCACCTCGATGTACGGGATTTCACCGTCTTCCGCCTCGACCGCTCGCGGCTGGGCAACGAGGGGCGGCGCGGATCGCACCGGCTTCGGGTCGGCGGGCGGGCTCGTGCGTGGATTCGCTTGCTTGAACACCTCAAGCATCTTCCCCATCTTCGACTCCGTGTCTGGCCTTGCCATTGGTTCGGGGATGGTACAACGACTGCGCCTTCTTGCCATTGTCTTCTTTTAGTGGGATCGTGTCCGTCTCTTCTTCGTCCAAGTTCGCTTCGATGTCGCACATCGCCAGGGCTTCCACGGCCACCTCCGCATCGACCTGCGCCATGTCCGCTCCATGCGCCAACCCGAGCGCCTGATGCGCGGCCTGATTGAGCAAGCGCGGCACGCCCCCGGTCGCTCGCGCCAGCACCGCAAGGGCTTCGTCCGCGAACAACTCTTCCGGGCGTCCTCCCGCCGCGCGAATCTGGTGGATTAAGTAGTCGGCCGCTTCGTCTTTCGTGAACGGATCGAGCTGAACACGCACCGCGAGGCGCTGCCTCAGTGCTGCGTACACAGGTTGCCGCAGACTCTCCGCGAGATCGGGTTGGGCCACCAGCAATACTTGAAGCGCTTTGCCGTGTCGCCCTTCGAGATTGCCCAACAGGCGCAGTTCCTCCAAAGCTTCGTGGAGCAGGTTCTGCGCTTCATCCGCAATCAGCAACGTCCGCCGCCCTTCGGCGTAGCTCTTCAGCAGGTAATCGGTCAGAGCCAGCCGCAGTTCCTGTTCACCGCGGCCTTCATACGGCAGCGACAGATCATGCAGGATCGCCTGGAGCAGCCCCGCCGCGTCGCCCACGTGGCTATTCGTCAAAAACGCAACCGTGTAGCCGTCCCCCAGCCGTTCCACAAGGCAATGGCACAGCAAGGTCTTTCCCGTGCCGGGCAGGCCGGTCAGCAATACCATGCCCTCTTCTTCCGCGAGGGCGGCCTGCAAGCGGGCGAGGGCTTGCTCGTGACCCGTGGCCGGGTAATAGCTTCCGGCATCGGGCGTCGGCCGAAATGGCCGGCCGCGCAGGCCGAAATGCGCTTCGTACATGGTGATGCCGTCCCCCTCGGCCGCGCGCGAACTGCACGGCCTAATCGGCTGTATCGACGGGGAAGGGCGGAGAACTTGAGGGAATCGCGCCACGCTCTTGTCCGCACTAATGCACACAAGCCTGAAGCGCGAGCGAAGGGTGTCCCTCGCACATGAGGGACACCCTTCGCTCGCGCTTCAGGCTTGTGTGCCGCTGAATCACCTGCGGTCATTTAGGCGGGTTGCCGCTCGTAAACCACCCGATAAATCGGCTTTCCCTTATGCCGAGCCTTGCGCTCGAAATTGGTGAAGTAGGTGAGTTCGGCGGTCGGCGTGACCGGTTCGGGCCACGGCTGCTCCCGCAGGCCGGACCGGTCTTTCAGCAGATTGGTGATGATTTCGAAGTATTCCCCAACATCCGTGGCCACGCGCAGCCAACCCCCCGGCTTCAAGATCCGCTCGCACTCGGCCGCGAACTCCGGCGTAAACACCCGGCGCTTGTGATGGCGTTTCTTCCACCACGGATCAGGAAAGTACACGTGCAGCCCCTGGATCGACCCGGCGGACACGAAGTCTCGCAAAAGGCGGCGCGCATCCACACAGGCCACGCGTACATTGCCAAGTCCGCGTTTGGCGACCCGCGTGGCGGCATAAAGCTGGTATTTGCGTTCGATTTCAATGCCAAGGTAATTGATGGTCGGATGGGCCTGGGCCGCCGTGATCAGGAACAGCCCCTTGCCCGTGCCCACCTCGATCTCCACCGGCTGGGTGTTGCCGAAAACCGCATTCCAATCGAGGGGAGTCGGCAAATCGGGAACTTGAAGGAGGTAGGGGCCCAGCGCATCCAGAGGCAAGCGGGGAGCGCGGCGCACGCTCAGGCCTCCTCCTTGCGCGTCATGGGCACGCCGTGGATGTTGGCGTGAAATACCATCGTGGAACCGACGAACCCTTGCACGTCAAAGATAGTTTGCCGGCGGTGAATGCGCATGGCCTTGCCGATGAGCACGAGCCTATCCCCCGGCCGGACGACGCCGCGAAAGCGCACGTCTTCCATGCCGCCGAAGCCGATGAAGTCGCCCCGGCATAATCCCTGCGAAAAGGTGTAATACGAACAAAGTTGCGCCGCCGCCTCGCACATTAACACTCCGGGCATTAGTGGGTATTCCGGCATGTGGCCGCGCACCCAAAATTCGTCGTCGCGCACGTCCTTGTAGCCCGCGATGACGTGATGCTCGCTGTCGAGGTGAACGATCGCGGTCAGTTGCTCCATCTCAAAGCGCTGCGGGTTCACGCGGCGAATAGCCTCGCGGTCGACCAGCACCCGGCTGAGGTCCAGCTGAGAAGGGTCGAGATGCAACACCGGAGGCATGGCGGAATCCTTGACAATCGTGAAACCACGAAACCTCCGAAGTCTCCAAGAGTTCGGAAGTTGGGGGCTTTCTGGTTTTTTATGACTTTCCCCCTCCGATGACTTCCGCAATCTGACGAAGATCGGTCAGAAGCACATCGGGCCGGCTACTCGATTCCTTGAGTTGTTCCTTCGTCGCCTGAAGCGAGGCCCGGTCGCCAGCGAACAGTCCGGTGCGCATGCCGACACGGCGCGCGGGAACCAGGTCTTGTTGCAAGCGCGAGCCGATGTGCAACACCTGCTCCGGCAGGATTCCTTGTTGCGCGAAGACGTCGAGCGCTTCGCGGAAAATCTGCTTCGACGGCTTGCGGGCGCGGACGTCACAGGAGAACACGCGCAGAGACGGATCCACCCACTCATCCAGATTGGCGCTGGGATCCTGTTGGCTGAGACCGCGCTGAAGCTGCGCCGTGGTAAAGCATTGGCCGTCGGCGAGTAGTCCTTGTGCCAGGCCCGCCTCCTTGACCAAACGCAGCGCGTCCACTGCACCGCGGTAGCATGTAGTGCCCTGCAAACTGGCATGGAAGAAATACGCAACCTTACGGCTATATTCGTTCAGCGAGCCGTAGAACCCGGCGTCGAATTGGTAGTCCTTTTGAAACAACATCTTAATAAACGATTCCCACAGGCGGTCGGCCGCTATTTCCGGGCTCTTCTCGACGTTTCCCGGAATGAAGCGCTGCTCGGCGACCAGATTGCCGTAGATTTGGCGAAGGTATTCGGCCGGCTGTCCCGGCTTGCGCGACATCGCCGCCCACATCTTGAATTCCTGAATGGTCTTATCCAGGGCCGTTTCCATGATGAACGGGGTTGGATGTTCGAAGAGCAATTCGCCCCCCGAAATGGCCAGCAGGGTGCCGTATACGTTCCACGTCACCGCGCGGACTTCGGGCAGATAGTCCAGGCGAGGCTTGGCCTTACGTGCCTTGATCTCAGGCGGCGCGGGCCATGTGGTGCCGCGCGTGTCGAGATAGGCGACGTATTGTTGCAGGGTCAGCGGCATGAATCGCGCTTCCGTCGCCTCCGCGCAGGCCCGCACCCCGTAGTGCAGGCGGCTCGCCTGCACGTGCAGGCGAGCCGCCTGCACCACGGGATCAGGGCCACTTGAAGGGGGTTGTGGAGCTATCTAAACTGTCAGTGCCCCATCGTCCTTGCGACAATCATACATGATTTAGGCCGATGCCGTCTCGCTGAGTTCGTCTTCCGCATGATTTCAGGGCGGTCTCATGTCCTTCGAAGCGCCATCTCGTTCCAACGGCGATTTCGCCAAAGGTTTGCCGCCCGTCACACCGCCGTCGGGCAAGTTCATCGTCCAGCTCTTTCTCGTACCCGGCCTGATCGTCTTCGTCATCCTGGCCGTGTTGGTGCCGTTCGTCGTCTGGCAAACTCGGCCCTACCGCGCGGAGATCCTGCTCGAGGATTTGCGCAACCCGAACGCCGATGTCCGCTGGCGCGCGGCCGAGCGACTCTCGAAAGTGATGCCGACCGATTGCTCCGAGGAATCGCCGCGCTACGCCCTGAACGTGAAATTCGGCCTCGATCTTTCGGAGGAGCTGCGCAAGGCGATTGATGAAGAGACCGAAATTCTCACCCGCATTGGCGCCAAGACAAGAGACGATGCCCCCAAGGACTACAAGACGCTCGACGCACAGCAGGACCTGATTCGCTTTCTATGCGGCAGCCTAGGCTATTTCGACGTTCCCGTCACGGCGCCCGTCCTCTGCGAGATTGCCGCTCAACCCGCCCCCGCCGAGAACAAAGTGCTTCTCCAACGCCGCCAAGACGCGATCCTGGCGCTTGCCAAGCTCGGCGACAACCTCCGGTATTATCATCGGCTGCCCGAGGAGCACCGCGAGGCGGTCCTGGTGGATCTGGCGCGCGAAGCCGAAACCACCGGCAACCGCCGCAAAGCCGCCCAGGCCACACTCGATTTTCTAAAGAACGAGAAACCGGTGGGTGTCGAAGCGGTGCTGGAAACGTGCGCCAAGTCCGATCTCGCCGTTATCCGTCATCTGGCCGCATTCGCGTTTAGCTTCTGGGATATCAACGAGGCTGAGCAAACGCTCATCGATCTGACCCACGACGACGGTCGCGGCGCGGATCCCAGCGACGAACAACGCTTCTATCAAGTCGAGATCCGCAACCAGGCCGTCGTCGCCTTGGCCCGTCACGGCGGCAAGTTGTTCGAGAAAAACCCGCACTGGTTCGACATCCTGGCGGAAATGCTCAATGAAAAGGAGCAACGCAACCATTTCACGACGAAGATCAAGGACAAGGAAGTGGTTGACGAGGAAAAGGTGCGCGGCACCATCGAAAATGCGGTGCGGGCCTTGGTTCAACTGCACGAGAAGCAGCCCAAATTGGATCTGTCGCGCTTCATTCCGTTGCTCGGAACGGTCGCCGATACCTCCACCGAAAGCCTTAAGAGCATCAAGAAGGAAGTCGAGAACGCCAAGAACGAGTTGAGCAAAACCCCGTAATAGGAGATGCTTCCCATGCCGGCATCCAAGGAGCAGATCATCGCCGCCTTGTTCAAGGCCTACAACATGGAAGTGGAGACCATCCTCAACTACCTCGCCAACAGCCTGCACCTCGAAGGGGTTCGCGCCGATTTCATCAAGCAGGCCCTGGCCGCCGACATCCAGGGTGAGCTCACCCACGCCCAGGCACTCGGCAACCGCATCAAGCAACTCGGCGGCGCCATCCCCGGTAGCCTGAAGCTGCACATGACCCAGCGCTACATGCAGCCCCCGGAAGACACCACCGACCTCGTCACCATCATCCGCGGCGTCATCAAGGCCGAGGAAGAAGCCATCGAGCATTACAACGCCATCATCAAGCTGACCGACGGTTTCGATTACGTCACCCAAGACCTGGCCATCCGCATCCTTTCCGACGAGGAAGGGCATCGGCAGCACTTCGAGGGGTACCTTAAGGAATACACGAAGGGGTAACCACCCTCTCGTTTAGCCGCGACGCGCAGTCTTCGGAGCGGAGCGCTTTCGGTGGCAGGGCCGTCCCCCTGGATCAGCACCGGCAGTGCATGTGTCGCTCCGCCAGTGATATGATCGTCAGCGCTCTGCGGAGGGTTCTCTTCGGTCCGCCCAATCCAGCTAGAAGTTGGGTCGTCGGAGGTTTCACATGAGCGCCTCGATCTTCGTTTATTGGCCCGGTATCACTGACGAAGAGCGTGAGTCCTTTACGGGATTTGACAACGACTGCGACGCGTGGGGCAGTTGGATGGCCGAGCGCTACAACCATCCGGACGTCCTTGACACCATCACTCGGCTCGGAGTTGGGGCACTCTTATCGCATATTACGGACGGAATGGATGAAGACGAAGTCGAGTGGGTAAGTCCCAATGAACTGATGGAGGTTGCTGATCGGCTCCGCGACTTGGTTCTAGGCAAAGACCCATCGGTGAGACGCATCGTTGAGACGTATGCTCGTTCAGCACCAGGAGTCAACCCTGTCCATGAAGAGATGGCACAAGACCTCGCGGACGTGCGCTTGATCGCTCGCTTCGCCAAAGAGATGGGTGTTCCCAAGATGACGTTAGAGGTGAACTGGTAAACCCGGAGCCGATGAAGCGGCAGCCGACGACCCGCACACTCGGCTTCCAGTGGCGTTGACCCATTTTCGAAGATTTGACGCGCCCCACGCTGCTTTGCTCAATTTACAGTACAAGGTTCGATCCTGCATGGACGCAATCACCATCCTCGGCACCGGCGGCATCGGCTGCGCCATCGGCCACGCCCTCCGCTCCGCCGGCATTCCCGTCACCTTCATCGACGCCGACCCCGCCAAAATCCACTGGGGCCAAACCAACGGCGTCTCCATCGAAGGCCACCGCGCACTCCCTGCCAGTTTCCAACCTTTTGACGACTGGCAACCGGACCCCAATGAAATCACCCTTCTCTGCACCAAATGCTACGACAACGCCGCCGTCCTCTCGCGGATTCCCGCGCACGCCTTTCTGCTCCCCATCCAAAACGGTTTCGACCGCGAACTGGACACGCGCCAGCACCCCTTCGAAGGCATCGCGTCGTTCGTGTCCGAATGCGTTCCCGGTCGAACCCACACCCGCATCACCCGCAACGGCAGCCTGCATCTCGGCGCGCGACGAACCGGCACTGATGCGCCAACTCTGGAATCGGACACTCGCATGCGCGACCTCCTTACCGCCCTCCAGCGCCATGCCCCGTTTCGCGTCGAATGGGCGCCCGAAATCCTGACCTTTAAGTACACGAAGCTGATGTACAACGCCGCCATCGGCCCTCTTGCGGCCGCCGCCGGCCTGGATAATGGCCAACTCCTTTCGGTCCCACTGGCCCGGCGGTTGTTCTTTGAGTTGCTCCGAGAGAACTACTCGATTCTGCGCGGCGCGGGCATACCCCTTGCTCGCATTGGCCTGTTCCATCCCGACACGGTTCAGCGCATTCTCCGTAGTCGTTGGGTGTCCAGAACCATGGCATGGGCCTTCTATCCTTCTCTCCACGGCAGCTACTGCTCCATGTCCAACGACCTTCCCGCCGGCCGCACCGAAATCGACTACTACATCGGCCATCTCCTCGAACTGGCGAACGATCGGCCTTGTCCACTCAACCGCCGCCTCTATGAACTCGTGAAACGCATGGAACAAGAGCGCATCCCGCCCCACCGACACGTCCTCGAACGATTGCTGGTTGAACCAGCTGTGTCCGTGGGGTAAAGAGAATATGGGGGCCGGTTGGACACCGGCCGGCACAAGGCGCGCTCCCATGCTTCCCACCCCGAATCCGGATGCCTTGCCCGCCCTCATGGAACTCATCCGAGCGCGAACCCCGGCGCGCATCTTCACAGGCCGCGCCGGCCCCTCCTACCGCACCGCGACTCTGCTCGAATTACGCTGTGATCACGCCGCCGCCGTCGATGCAGTCCACGCGGAAATCGACCTGGAACGCGATTTCGGCAGCCAGTTCCTGGATCGCTGGCAAATCGTCACAGTCCAGACCCAAGCGGAAACCAAATCGCAGTATCTGCTCCGCCCCGACCTCGGTCGACGGCTAAACGACGCCGGGCGCGCCGAACTCACGCGGCAATGCGCCCGGGGTGTCGATCTTCAGGTTGTCATCGGCGATGGTCTCTCCGCCGCTGCTGTCGTGGCCCAGGTCCCGAACCTGTTGCCGCTGCTGGAGGAGGGTGCGCGGATCAGAAAATGGAGTTTCGGCCGGCCGCCCTTTGTGCGCCATTGCCGCGTCGGCATCCTCAACAACATCGGCGAACTGCTCGATCCATCCGTCATCGTCCTGCTTATCGGCGAACGCCCCGGCCTGGCAACGGCGGAAAGCCTGTCCGCTTACCTCGCGTACCGTCCGCGTCCGGGCCACACGGACGCCCAGCGCAATCTAATCTCCAACATCCACGCGCGCGGCGTCAGCCCCGAAGCGGCGGTCCTGCGGATTCTTAGCCTCGCGGAAAAGATGCGGAAATCGGAGACGAGCGGCGTGCTATTAAAGGAAGACCTGCCCGGTCTATCAGCACCACGCTCCGAGTTGGCTGCCCCTCAAGAGCGGTCGTCAAACGCCGGGGGATCGCGATAGTCTTCGTGGTCTTCTGCTTCGCCGAGGTCCCGGTCGGGATCGTAGGGTCGAAAGGCCCGAGCCACCGAGGGAAGAAGCATGACGATCAGGACGATGATCGGATAGACCATCGTCACGAAGATCAAAACGTCGCCTAAAATGAATGTGAAATTGGTGATCGTCTCCAAGACTTTCCGATCCTCCGCCGGAATCTGTTGCAACGCCTCTTGGGCCGCTGGATTGAGGAATGCAAGGGTGTAAACAGCGACGACAATCTTGTGGAGCAGACTCAAGATGGCGTACACGATCGCCAATCCGCGGGCCCACCTTTGCATTTTCAGCAATCCCAAACCCGAAACGATCATCGCGACGGAGAGAACCCAACCCATTACGTGGGCGGCGACCTCGTAGACATGCAGGCCAGGCGCTTTCTTTTCCTCAATCTCCTTGGTCTTCTCCTCGAATTTCTTTGCGGCTTCCTTCATCTTGGCTTGATCCGCATTGTTGGCGCCCCCGCCCTGAAACGCAGGATTGTCCTGAAAACCCGATCCCACCGCACCGCAAATGCCGCACACTATCCCCAGGCCGCCAAAAACCAGTTGTAATATCGCAATCACCAGGACGGACGTTGGTCGGCGATTTTGCATCGTGGGCCTCACAGGTATCGGAGAAGAGGGACTTGCAGAAATGATAGGCGCTTTTGGGATTTCGAGTATACCGCCCGACTGGTGCTTTCCCAAATCCCTCGCGATAGAATGCCATCCATGGGCGAACACTCCGCCATCGAATGGACCGACGCCAGCTGGAACCCGATTCGGGGCTGCACCAAGATCAGCCCGGGTTGCACTCATTGCTACGCGGAGACTTTCGCCGAACGGTTTCGCGGCGTGCCGGGCCATCCGTACGAGCAGGGCTTCGATCTTCGCCTCATTCCGGGCAGTCTGCGTCTCCCCTTCACCTGGTCGCGGCCCAAACGCGTGTTCGTCAACTCCATGAGCGACCTGTTCCACAAGGACGTCCCGGACGAGTATATCCTCGACGTCTGCCGCGTCATGCAGCAGGCGAACTGGCACACCTACCAAGTCCTGACCAAGCGCTCGGAGCGGATGCGCGACCTGCTCCGGACCGCGTTGCGTGAATTCACCGAGTCGCCGCACATCTGGTGGGGCGTAAGCGTCGAGGATCGCGCGCACGGTTTACCGCGCATCGACCATCTCCGTGCAGCACCGGCTCGTGTGCGCTTCCTCTCCATTGAACCGTTGCTGGAAGACCTCGGTTCCGTTGATCTCGAAGGCATACACTGGGTCATCGTCGGCGGCGAAAGCGGCCCCGGCGCGCGGCCGATGTCCAAGGAGTGGGTCGAGGCGATCCGCGATCAATGCGCCAAGGCGCGCGTGCCGTTCTTCTTCAAACAGTGGGGCGGCGTGCGCAAGGGGAAGGCAGGCAGGGAATTGGAAGGGCGGACCTACGATGAACAGCCGATCCTATCGCCGGCCCCGGTCCCCGAACGCGCCAAACGGAAAGCCCTGGCGGACGAGGTGAACGCGCGGCGCTCACTGGAGATTCTCTGACAAGCCCAAGG
>Ga0207158_1094_pt1 | contig 21895 bp, 27 predicted proteins | sample Alteio_BWMinHeat_22_FD_153512 | JGI IMG/M metagenome (GOLD analysis project Ga0207158, IMG submission 153512) | Enriched cells from forest soil in Barre Woods Harvard Forest LTER site, Petersham, Massachusetts, United States -... | ecosystem: Environmental > Terrestrial > Soil > Temperate forest >... | reverse complement strand
GGTTGGGAAGCAAGGGATTGTCATTCGCGCGGGCGATGGATCGCGATGGGAACTTGGGCCCGACGGGCGCGCGAAGGAAATCGCCGCTCCACCGGCAACGCCGCAGGGCGTGGATAAAGAGGTCTCCGATGAAATCGGCCGGCTGGATAAGGTCCTTATCAAATATGGATACCCCAACCGAGTTCAACCTGTTGACAATGGAACCGGGATCCGGCTGGATATAAGCCACATCGAATCGCCGACACTGATTGGTGAATTGGTCGGATTAAACGTAATGCATCTCCGCGAAGTCATCGCTGTCGGCACGGGGTCGTTGTCCCCGATCACCCTGTTGACACTGGTGTTGGAACAACAGGATCTTCGATTCGTCGATTTAGATGAAACTTCATTTACTGACGATTGGGTCGCGCGTGTACTGGAAGAGGCTCGCAAGCAAGGGGTTGTCATCCGCGCGGGCGACGGGTCGCGATGGGAACTTGGACCCGACGGCCGCGCCATAGAAGTCACCGATTTGCCGACCGCTCCGGAGCAGCCGACGACTAATGCGGTTTTCAATTTCGACTCGTCTATCCCGGAGGAAACAATCATCAAGATGTTAGAGAGTCTCGACGATTTGGTAAATAAACAAGGCAAGTCGATACAGATTCCAAAGATACCGCTCAAAGCCGTAACGGAAGCCATTGTCGAGCGACTTTTGAAAATCGCCGGGATCACCGAGATTTCTTCAGAAACAGTCATTGAGAATAATCTTCTCGCCCGGCTTTTGAGAGATCATCCGAACCCGGATTTGACCGTGCGTGATCCGATGGGCGCAATTCAGGCCAAGGACCTGCCGCCGAATCAAGTGAATGCCGCAGCGGAGCGTGAGGCCGAACAACAGGCCGAGCGACTTCGCGCCGTACTACGCCGCCATCGCAATGTCTTCGATGCCAAAAGACTGGATGAACGGGTGAAGGTGGAAGAGGACAACACGATTACTCTGGATCTTTCGGAGGGGCCTATCTCGGCGGAGCTGGGTCGCGATCTCGCGGAACAGAAAGCCCATCGCGTAACCAAGATTTGGATGTGGAGTGCCCGTATCGATATGGGGCATAAGGAATTTGCGGAATTGTTTATCGATCCTTATCCTGCCTTGGCGGATTTGGATTTCGATTCAAGCAACATGAAATTGGCTGCGAGCTTGTTGGCTCTCACAGAACGCTCGGGCCTCCTGCTGGTGGACTCTGAGGGAACGCCCTGGAAGTGGTCCGCCGAGCGCGGCGTCCACCGGGAGACGTATCCGGATGAAGAGTTTGAGCGTCAGTTGGGTAGCGCCGCGAATTTGCTGGCGAAACTGGGCCTGCCCGAGGAGAGTCATTTGTTCATCAATCATCGCGAGAAATGGTTTGTGCTCGACGTCCGCGATGCGAAGGCCCCCTCCGTTCAGTTTGAGGAGCTGGCGGCGCGTTATTTGAAAGATTCGACTCATCTGCGCATGCTGCATCTCGGACACCACGCCTTACCCGTTGAGCTTATTCGCACCCTCTCGGGGCTCTCCCTGATCATTGGTCTGATAATCTTTGTATCGGGTGCGGCCTGGGAAACTTTGGAAGGCATGCAATTCACCTGGGGTATGCCCGCGGGTATGGATCCTGCCCCGTTGGCGCGGGAAGCCGCCCGGCACAATAATCAGATGAAGTTTGTATCGAACGTCGAGGCGGAAGCTCAATTTGCGGCCGACATCGCGCTCATCGAGCCCTCGACCCCAAAGCCAACGACGCAGGCGTCCGATTTGGACCAGGAGATCGAAAGGGCGAAAGAGATGCTTGCGGCCGTGGGACTGCCCGAACAGAACCATCTTATCCAGGACGTGAACGGGAAATGGTTTGCCCTGGACATCCGCGATACGAAGTTGGATTCGGTGGAGTTCAAGAAGGTAGCGGAGCCCTACCTGTCCGGCATGACGCATCTTCGTGCGCTGCACATAGGCGACCGGTCTATTCGCGCCCGAATACTTTCCTCGCTCACAGGTCTCGAGTTATTCATAGGCTGGTCTCAGCCCAGTCAAATGGCGCAACTGACGGGGATGAGTTTTTCGTGGTGTGTACCGCTCAAATTGAATGCTGCGCGCTGGGAGGAAGCCGCGCAGAAACACGGACTTCAAGTGAAGTTCATCTCTCCCGAGGAGGGCGAAAAACAATTCAACGTCGTTTACATTAAGGCGCACGTCCGCAATACGCCCGCGATGGCCGGGGATCCGAATGTCGCCGTTCCAGGGAGTAGGGCGCTCCAGGCGGCTAAGGGCCAGCATCTGCGACACAACGAGGAAGCCATCGATGCGCTGACTCAACCTAACGTGGTCGTTTCCGAAGAAAACAAGAAATCCTTCAAGAGTCTGCTGGAGAGCCTGGTCGATCCCCTGGGATCGATCACCGCGGCGCGGGCCCGCTTCCAGGAAAGCGGCGAAGTCGATCTCTTCGATGCTCTCCTACGGACATCGGCGCCGGAAATAGCCAAGAAATATTTGCCGGCGCAAACCTGGATCGCGGAAAAGCTGTGGGGTTTCTTCTCCCTACTTCTTCCGGTTCGCTTGCGTACCGCTGGGGTAGAAGCATTCTTTACGAGCGTTGTGGAGTCACTATTCTGGCTGGCGCCGCTGTACATTCCTTATCACTTCGGGGCTGCCCCTTGGATGCTTCTGCCGCCGGCGGCGCTGGCGATTCGGTCGTTCTTGTTCCTGCCGGCGCACCGACATGTCGACGGCGCGGTCCGCCGGCTCTCGGTGCCACTGGCTCTGAGCTACGCGACGGGCATCGCGCTTCTGGCCGTTTCGCCATGGGCCGGGGCCGTCGTCATCGCGGGGGGCATCCTGTCACATACTTTCTTCGACAAGCCTCGCATCCAACTCCGCCGGGCTCTCCTTCAACCGCGCGTCTCGCCCGTTCCCCACCCCGTCGCTGCCGCCGCATAGAAGGGGTCACACCCTTTCAAGCAAATTAGATGATCGTTTGGGACATAGCAAGGGCGTGTGCTGTGTCCCAGATAAGGCTACAAATTACTCGAAAGGGTGTGACCCCTTCCTCTACTCAATCAGGATGCGGTATTCCTCCCAGGGGAGATTGGGATCGGGGTTGATGGTCAGTTTATGTTTGACTACATTCTCCAAACGCTGGTGGCGTTCCTGGAAGTAGTGGGCCACGGGTGGGCTCAGGAAGAGCTTGATGTGCTCGCCCGGCCGGCCGTGAGTGAGCATAAGAATCTCACGCTTGAGTCGGATATACATGGAATCACGCGAAAGCACGCGGCCGGAGGCATGGCATTGCGGGCAGGCCTCGCCCAGGAGCGCGAATAGCGATTCGCGTTTGCGCTCGCGGGTCATTTCGATCAGGCCCAGCCGCGTGATCGGCAGAATCTTGATCTTGGCGCGGTCGTCGCGGACATAGTGGGCGAGCGCTTCCATGACTTTCTGCCGGTTACGCGCGTGCCGCATGTCGATGAAGTCGATGACGATGATGCCGCCGATATTGCGCAGGCGCAGCTGTCGCGCGACTTCCTCCGCAGCTTCCACGTTGGTGGCCGTGACCGTTTCCTCCTGTGAACGTTTACCGGTGAACTTGCCGGTGTTCACATCGATCGCGCAGAGGCCCTCGGCTTCCTGGATGATGATGTAGCCGCCGGAAGGCAGGTCGACTCGCGCGCTGCGGATTTTTTCAATCTGCGATTCGATATTGAAGGCCTGGAAGAGCGGTGTCTTCCCCTCATAGAGCTTCACGCGCGACTTGAGTTCCGGGCTGATCGAATCAAGAAAATCCATCAGGTCCCGGTATTCGCTGCGGGAGTCGACGAGGAAGATCGAGGTGCTTTCCGTGAAGACATCGCGCACTGTCTGGAACACCAGTCCCAGGTCGCGATGCACCAGACTGGGAATCGGCGCGTTTTCGTAGCGCCGCTGGACATTGTCCCACAGCCGGATGAGATAAGCCATCTCGCGGCGGAGCGCCTGTTCCTCGGCTCCTTCGGCTTCCGTGCGGATAATGACGCCCCCCTTTTCGGGAGCGCAGCTTTCCACAATCGTGCGCAGCCGGTCCCGTTCCTTGCGGTCCTCGATGTTCTTGGACACCCCCAGATGCTCGGCCATCGGCATATAAACCAAAAAGCGGCCCGGCAAGGATACGTCCATGGTGACTTTGACGCCTTTGGTTCCGATCGCTTCCTTGGCGACCTGAAGCATCACGATGTCGTTGCGCGCGATCATTTTTTCGATCTGTGACGACGGATTACGCTTTCCGGTGGGAATGACATCGCTGACGTACAAGTAAGCGTTTTTCTCAAGGCCGATATTGGCGAAGGCGCTCGAGATGCCCGGCAGAACGTTTTCCACGCGGCCCTTATAAATGTTGCCGACGATCTTCTCCGATTCCGTCCGTTCGATCAACAACTCAATTAACTTGTCGTCTTCCACAACGCCGACCCGCGTTTCCTCCGGGGAGCAATTCACCAGGATTTCCCTTTTAGCATCCTTTTCAGGCAGCTTGTGCCGACTTTCGGACACAAACGGCCGGGGACGATGAGAACTGTGCTGGTTGTGGTGGCGGTTGTTCTGATGCCTCGGATGATGTCCCGAGCGCTGCGGCCGATGAATTTCTTCCCGGCGCGGTATTTCTACTGGAAGTTCAGTGGAAGAAGGGGGCGGAAGAAGCTCCTGTCCGCTCTCGGGTAGTCCTGTCTGCGAACCAGGCGCGGCCGCGGGGCGCTCCGGGAGATCTGTAATTTCCAGAGGCTCCGGACCTTCCTCCATCTCGTGCGCTTCGGCAATTTCGTCATCGTGGATGATGACGGGTTCTTCCGACTCATCAGCGGACAGATCGGGGGGCGTCGACGGTGATGGCGTCTCCGAGCCGCGGCTTTCGCCGGGGTGACGGCTTTTATCTTCCCCTGTTGGGTGGGGCGGTTTATGCTGATCGTCTGTATCTTGCGGCGGTTTCCCAAAATTATCCATTAGTAGATATACCTCCTGAAATTAACGCTTTGTAAAAGGCCGATCGCCAGAAGTGAACTGACCACGTGCGATCCGCCATACGACACGAGCGGCAAAGCCACTCCGGTCACCGGCAGAATGCCGATTACCATTCCGATATTCATGACACACTCAAAAGCGAATAGGCAGCCGATGCCCGCGGCGATGAGCGTCCCGAAACGATCCTGGCTCTCCGCGGCAATCAGAAAAGCACGCCAGACCAGCAGCCCGAAAGCAGCCAGCACGACGCTGGCCCACATGAATCCCAGCTCTTCCCCGATCACCGAGAAAATAAAATCGGTATGTTTCTCCGGCAGAAACCCCAGTTGAGTCTGGCTGCCGGAAAACAAACCTTTGCCGAAAAAGCGGCCGCTGCCGATCGCGATCTCGGACTGCAGAATGTTGTATCCCGCCCCCAACGGATCAAACCCCGGGCTAAGGAACACCACGATGCGCTTCCGTTGGTAATCCTTGATGAAATGCTGCGCTACGTGGGCGGAATAGACGCCGAACGCCACAATGAGCGAAAGAAGGATCGGGTACTGCCAGGGGATGCGTATCTGCAGTTTCCACAGAAGCCACCAGAGCGCGAAGATCGCCGAGGTCGTGATAAAAAGGAGCTCGGCCGCCGGGCGTCCGCCGGCCGCGCTGGCCACCATGAACTGTAATAAGGGATGAAGATCGAGAAGCTGCGGCTGGACAGAAAAATAAATGGAAAGGATGGGAATCCCCACCGCCACGCTGGCATAGAAAATAATCGACAGAAGATAAATTGGCTGCACGCCGGCAAAATACAGCATCCCCAGGACGATCGGCACATAAACCAGAGTTCCCCCGAGATACGGCTCCAGGAGAACCAGCAGCATCTGAAGCCCGGCCAGGGCAAAGACGACGCTCAGCAATCGGATGGAGGAAAGTTCCCGTTCGGGGCGGTCGAGAATGCCTGCGAGCACGAGAATGAAGCCGATCTTGGCGATTTCGACAGGCTCAAAAGAAACCGGGCCCAGGACAATCCAGCTGCGGGCGCCGTGAATTTTCCGTCCCAAAACTAGAACGGCCATTAAAAGAACCGTCGTGAGGACGTACAGAATACCCGGGTGCGAGCGGAACAGCTGATAATTCAAGCTGCTCAGAAGAAACAGCCCCAGAACGCCCAATCCGACAGCGCATAGCTGCTTTGCCATGTATCGCATCGGGGCTCCTGTCGGGCTGACGGCTGAAAAAACCGCTACCAGACCGATGACCAGCAGGGCGCTGACTGCCATCATCAGCGGCCAGTCCATGCGCCGGGTCCAGTAGGTCAGCCCCGAATCCCGATTAATCACCGTGGGCCTCTACTCTTCTCCCTCTCCCCTTGTGGGAGAGGGAGGGGGTGAGGGGGGCTTTTAAAGCTTCGAAGATCGCTTCCAACACAGAATCGGCCTCTTTTAACACTTGGTTGTCCCAAAACCGAATTACTTTAAAACCTTCGCTAATCAAAAAATCTGTCCTTCGTTGATCGTATTCAACCTGCTCCATATGCTGACTGCCATCCAGCTCAATAACTAATCGTGGCCTAAAACAGCAGAAATCCGCGATGAAAGAACCGATCACTTGTTGCCGCCTAAACTTATACCCCGCAAGACTTCGCGATCGCAGCAAGCTCCACAATTTCCGCTCCGTGTCGGTTTGATTCTGTCGAAGGTACTTGCCAAATCGATGCTTTTTAACAATGCTCGATTCGAATGTCTGACGCTCGCTTGTGATCTTAGAGCGCATTCCTTCCGCCCTGTCTCGACAACTGTCAATGTTTTTAGATCAACAGAAATTTCCACATTCACTCCCACGGACTGTCCCCCAACAGATTTGCAACCCATTGATTTGGCTAGCTCGTCTCTATTGGTCCAATGGATGAGTCTTCTATTTTCAATGCGCGCTTCCGCATTTGATGTATAAGAGGATCTATAAACCTCTGTGCTCTTGGACAAATCGTAAATGTGGATGTCACGAATGTCAGGTCCTGTACCTGTATCAAGAATCATAAGAGGCCCGCTCATAGCCATAAAATACCCGATAGTTTTCAGAACAGGGGTTCTGTTTGGATCACAAATTGGTCCGCTATTCTGGCTTTTGAACACGGAGATTCCGTCCCCACCCGCATTTCCGAGCGGATTAGGAGCATCTATGATTTCCCAGCCTTTTGTCCTACGACACACCGTATACTTTGCCTCTGTCCCCTCGACATGGACTAAATCCCCACCCGGAATTTCCAAAGCGCTGAAAACAGGTCCAGACACTAGAATAAAAATGACGGTAGCTATGGATACCCCACATAGAATTTCTTTTGCGTTGCGGGGAGCTTTACCAATGTTCATACACTCCCCCTCACCCGCGGCTCTTCCTTCGGTCGGCCTTGCCCTCTCCCACGTTGGGGAGAGGGGGTTCTGAGATTAATCACCGTGGGCCTCCGAAACGGGCGTCGGGGGCGCGATCTGCTTGATTCCGAGCCCCATGGCCAGCAGATCATGCGCGATCGGTGCCGCGACGCTGCCTCCATGGCCCCCATGCTCCACGACGATCGCACAGGCCAGCTGCGGGTGATCGGCCGGGGCATAAGCGACAAACCAGCCGTGTTCTTTGCCTTTCGGCACCTGAGCCGTACCGGTTTTACCGCCGATGTCGACTCCCGGAATCTGCGCCGCTATGCCCGTCCCCGCATGAACCACCTCCACCAGTGCGCGGCGGATTAATTCCCAGGAGGAATCGGCCAGCACCAGATGCACCATCATATGGGGTCCGCCAAGACGTTCCTCCTGTTCGCCAAATCGCCTGGCTTCCGCCACCAGATAAGGCTGCCAGATAGAGCCTCCGTTGGCGACGGTCGCGATGACGCTGGCCATCTGCAGCGGCGTCACCTGCAAGGCGCCCTGCCCGATGGCATAGTTCAACGTATCTCCGCCCTGCCAATGCTGGTGATGCGCCAGCTTCCAGGCCATCGGCAGAGGCCATTTTTTCTCGTGAGGCAGATCGATCCCCGTCAGCTGACCGAGACCGAATATTCTGGCCATATGCTCGATCACGTCCGGGCCGATTTTTTCGCCCAGCTCGTAGAAGTAGACGTCGCACGATTGCGCCACTCCCTGCATGAAATCCACCGATCCATGACCTTTGAGCTTCCAGCAGTGAAAGATGCGCCGTTCTTTGCCCAGCGTATAGGATCCTTTGCAGTCCACCTTTTCATAAGGATCAAGCTCATGGGCTTCCATCGCAGCCAGCGACGTGATAATTTTGAATGTCGAACCCGGAGGATAAAGCGCCTGGATAGCGCGGTTATAGAGAGGCAGGTCCGGATCGGCCAGGAGCCGCTTGCGCTCATCGGAATCCCCGAGGGGCAGGAAGATATTCGGGTTGAAACCAGGCGAGGACGCCAGCGCCAGCAATTCGCCTGTTTGTGGATTCATGACGACCGCCGCTCCGGGATGGCCGGTTTCTTCAATACGTTTTTCCGCCAGTTCTTCCAGATGTCCGTCCAACGTCAACCAGAGGTCTTTCCCGGCCTGCGGCAGGAGATGACGCAATACGCGGATTTGACGGCCATGCGCGTCCACTTCGATCAAATAGCCCCCGTCCTGACCGTGAAGAGCGGGATCGTACAGGCGCTCGAGCCCCGATTTGCCGATCCAGTCGCCCGGGTGATATCCTTGCTCTTCAAATTCATCAAGCTCCTCGTCGGTAATCTGGCCCACATAGCCGAGCACGTGGGAAGCCAGCGTCAGCTTCGGATAATAGCGTTGTTCCTCAATCGTAAGCGAGATTCCGGGCAGATGAAGCTGGTCTTGAAGGATCTCGAACGCCTGAGCGCGGCTGAGCCGGTCGGAAATGCGCAGCATCGATTTCGCCCGTATGGCTGCCATGAGCCGGTGTTCAAGATCGGCCGAGGGCATCTCGAGGATGGGGGCGAGCTGCGATAAAGTTTGCTGAAAGTCGGCAGGAGCCAGGCCCAGAGGCGAGAAAAGGGCCACGAATACCGGTTGGTCATCGGCCAGCACATCGCCATTACGGTCCAGAATTCTGCCGCGCGGCGCACGTTCCACCAGAATCTGGGTGTGGTTGCTTTCCGACGCCCGGGTCAATGCGCTTCCGCGAATCAGCTGCAGGTCTATCAGGCGCAGAAAACAAAGCCCGATGGCCGCCATGCCGAAAACCGTCAGCCAGCGGGCTCGGGCCGCACGCAGGGTTTGTTCTGAATAACCGGGAATTAACGACATAATTCAGCTCTCCACGGGGTAAATACCCCAGACATCGGACCATAGCTGCATCAACAAGAAAATGATCGGCGCTACCAGCGCATTCACGAAGGGCTGGGCTCCCAGTCGCCAGGACAGGGTCCCTGAGCCGGTTGAAAAAAGGCGATCCAGGAACAGGTACCCCACCGCATAGGCGCAGGAGATTCCAAACGAAAAAATCGCCTGGCTCCAGATCTTCGTTTCGTCCAGCTGACGGCGAAGCATACCGCCCGTATAACCGGCCAGGGCGTAAAGGAGCGTATGCACACCCATTAAACCGAGCGAAGAAGCGTCCACCAGCAGGCCCCATGAAAGCCCGACGACCTGCCCGACCAGCGGCCCTCGCGCCAGCCCGAAATAAAGGGCCGTAATTAAAATCCAATCCATCGAAAACCACGATCCACCGAGCCAGTGATTGCTGAACTGCTGAACAACCAGCCATAACCAGACCGTGCTGACAAAGTACAGCGTCTTCTTCATGGGCGTAAAACCATCACGTAGTGCAGCTGATTCGCGCGCGCGGCCGGCCGCAGACGCGCCTGCAGGAACAGCTGCCGCGGATCAAGAACAATATCCTGGACCCAGCCGATCAGAATGCCCGGAGGGAAGGCCTGGCCAAGACCCGTTGTTACGATGGGGTCGCCGATTTTTATCGCGCTGCTTTTGTCCAGAAATTTGAGCACCAGATCCTGCCCGTTGCTGCCTTCCACGACCCCGTCCTCCGCTCCCGCGCTCAGAACGGAAGCCGCCACCGCGCTGAGAGAATCCTGTATCAACATTACTTTGGCGACATGAGTTCCCACCTCGGTCACGCGTCCAACCAGACCTTCACGACCTCCGATGACCACCACCACCGGGTTGTCGACGGCGATGCCATCCTCCTTGCCTTTATCCAGGACGATCTCCTGAAACCAGCGCTGCGGATCCCGACCCACGACATGCGCCCCCACCGAAGTCGGCCAGCGGTTTTGCTTCAGGTCGAGAAGATCATGCAAACGACGGTTTTCATCCGTTAAAACCTGGATCTCCCGCATCTGTTCCGCGCTGCCATGCCCATCAGCCCCGGATGAATCGGTCGCCGGGCTCGCGGGAGACGGAGCGCTTCCGGAAGGGGCCGGAGTGCTGACCTGTGACAATAATCGTTCACTGGGAAGCGTGAGGACGATCAGCATGCTTCGAAGATGCTGCACGGCGGCGGTCCGCTGGAAGGCAAGCAGTAGGAAACAGAGGAGGGCGACCCCGATCAAAACAAGGGTGGCGCGGTATCGCTCGTAAAGTTCCCAATCCATCGGAGAGAAACGACCTCCTTAGGCCTCGGGGAAGAAAGGAACGCGCCCGCCAGACTTCAGGCGGACAGGGATTAGTGCAGCGGCAGGGCGCGGCGCTCTCGCCGCATTTGGTCGAGTTCTTCCAAATAGCGCCCTGTTCCCATGACCACGCAGGTCAGGGGATCGGCTGCCATGACAACTGGCAATTCTGTTTCCTGTGACAAAAGATCCGGAAGTCCCCGCAGGAGCGCTCCCCCGCCCGCGAGAACGATGCCAGTGTCCACTAAATCGGCGGCCAGTTCGGCCGGTGTTTCTTCCAGAGTTTGCTTGATCACTTCAATAATCAGCTTGATTGGATCCGCCAGGGCCTGCCGGACTTCCTCCGACGTGATCGTGACCGTTTTCGGCAACCCCGTGACCTGATCACGACCTTTGACCTCCAGCACCTGTTCCTCCGGCAGAGGAAATACAGACCCAATCTTAATCTTCACCTCTTCCGCAGACGTTTCGCCGATGAGAAGATTGTACTTCCGACGAAAATACTGGATGATCGATTCATCCAGTTCGTCCCCGGCCACATCCAGCGATTTCGAAACCACCATATCCCCTAAGGACACCACGGCTACTTCCGTGGTGCCGCCCCCCATATCGACGATCATATGACCCCGCGGCTCGTTGATCGGGATATCCGCCCCGATCGCAGCCGCCATCGGTTCTTCAATCAAATACACTTCGCGCGCGCCGGCCTGCTGGGCCGACTCGCGGACCGCGCGTTTTTCAACTTCCGTAATGCCGGAGGGTACGCCGATGACAATGCGCGGGTGAAGCAAACTGCGGCGGTTATGGACCTTCTTGATAAAGTAGCGGATCATCCGTTCGGTGACATCGAAATCCGCAATCACCCCGTTGCGTAAAGGGCGGACGGCAATGATATTGGCCGGCGTCTTGCCGAGCATGCGCTTGGCCTCCGCGCCGATCGCCAATACATTTCGGCTGTCTTTTTCGATCGCCACGACGGAAGGCTCCCGGAGAACGATCCCCTGGCCTTTCACATAAACAAGGGTATTGGCCGTTCCAAGGTCAATACCCATGTCGTTGCTGAACAAGCTGAACAGATAATTAAACATGCTCTCGTTTACGAGACGAGCTTCAGGATACCTATTTCGGCTCCATCTGACAAACGCGGTCCCTTGAGAATGAACTGCGTATAGCCGCCGGCTCGTTCTTTATAGCGCGGCACCAGAACATCAAAGAGCTTCGTTCGGACGGCCGTCCCGTGCAGATCGCGGCTGACCCGGCGATGTGCCGAGAGATCCTGCTTCTTGGCCGCGGTGATCAAATGTTCCGTGAAGCGTGCGACCTCTCGCGCTTTCGGCCGCGTGGTTTCGATCTTCTCGTGGAACAAAAGACTCGCCGACATGTTCCGCAGCATCGCGAAACGATGACCGGTGGGCCGCCCCAGTTTTCTTCCGCTGACGGTATTCATGGTTACACCGGCTTGGCCGGCTGCACAACGCCGGTCAGATCCATTCCGAGGCTGAGGTTGAGTTCTGCCAATCGCTCCTTGATCTCATCGAGCGACTTTTTGCCGAAGTTCTTGTAGGAAATAAGTTCCTCGTCCTTGCGGCTGACCAGATCACCGATGGTGCGTATCTTCGCCGCCTTCAGGCAGTTGGATGCGCGCACGGATAATTCGATGATATCCACCGGCTGATTGAGCAATTCACGCAACCTTTCAACATCCGCTCCACCCGCGGCGGCAGCGACGACAGCCGCTGCTGCAGACGCCGTTTCTTCAGACGGCTGGACTTCTTCCTCTTCAAACGTGATGAAGATCGCGAGGCTGTCCTTGAGGATTTTGGCCGAATAGGCAATCGCGTCACCCGGCGCCACGGAACCATCCGTCCAGACATCCAGGATAAGACGGTCATAGTCCGTCACCTGGCCCACGCGGGAGTTTTCGACGTCGTAGTGAACTTTAATGACGGGAGAAAACAACGCATCAAGCATCAGGCTGTCCGCGGGATAATTTTCCCGCACCTGACGATCGGCGGGCACATAACCTCGGCCTCGCGCGACCCACATCTGAAGATTCAATTCGCCTGATGTATCGAGCGTTGCAATCGGCAGCTCGGGCGTCAGAATTTCCACGTTGGCGTTGGCTTCAATATCCTTGGCGCGAACGACTTTTTCGCCTTTGACCGACAAACGAAGGATTTCCGGCTCCGGTGTGTGAAGCTTGAACCGCAGCTGCTTGAGGTTTAAAAGAATCGTGACGATATCCTCGCGGATTCCCTTGAGGGTGGAATACTCGTGAACCACCTTATCGATTTTCACCGCGGTGATCGCGCAGCCTTCCAGGCTTGAGAGCAGAATGCGGCGGAGCGAATTGCCGATGGTATGCCCGTATCCCTTTTCAAAGGGCTCGGCATAAAATCGGCCGTACGTATCGGTCAGGGTATCCTGATCCGTTTCCAGCTTCTGGGGCAACACTAAATCTTTTAATCTCATCCTAAACGTCCTCCTTAATTGAAATTGGCTTTATTTGGAATAAAGCTCGACGATTAACTGCTCGTCAACTGGATACGAAATCTCATCTCGCGTCGGCCAGCCGCGCATTTTTCCGGACGCGTGGGCCGGATTGACTTCCAGCCACGATGGAACCGGGCCGCGCTTCGGTGCCGTTTGCAGCGATTGCTGAACAGCGACGTTCTGCCGCACTTTTTCGGACAGGGCAATCCGATCTCCCGGCTGAACGGCATAGGACGGGATATCAATTCGCTTATCATTGACCTGAACATGACCATGCAGTACGAGCTGACGCGCCTGAGGTTCGGAGGTCGCCAGACCCATCCGCTTCACCACATTGTCCAATCGGGTTTCCAGGAGCCGGAGCAGATTTTCTCCGGTCAGCCCCGGCATAACTTCTGCTTGCCGGAAATACCGGCGGAATTGTTCTTCTGTCAGTCCCGCCATCCGTTTCGTCTTCTGCTTTTCGCGAAGCCGTCGGGCATACTCCGAAATCTTGGCGCGCCGGCCGACATGCATGCCGGGAACCGCTTTGCGTTTTCCCTTGTCCAAAATGCATGCGGTGAAGCACTTATCTCCCTTTAAAAATAACTTCGTGCCTTCCCGACGGCACAAACGACACACAGGACCAATATATCGACTCATAGGCTTATACTCTCCTCGGCTTAGGTGCGCGACAACCGTCGTGCGGGATGGGGGTGACGTCCCGTATGGACAAAATGGACAATCCAGCCCCCTGCAAACCGCGGATTGCCGTTTCACGTCCGGATCCGGGCCCTTTGACCAGGACATGAATCTGTTTCACGCCCGCCTCAATCGCCCGCTTCCCGGCCGTATCGGCCGTCACTTGCGCGGCGAAGGGCGTGCCCTTCTTGGTCCCTTTAAAGCCACAGCTGCCGGCCGTCGCCCACACGATCACCTGGCCTTGCTCATCCGTAATCGTGACGATCGTATTGTTAAAGGAAGATTGCACATGGGCGCGCGCAATCCCGACATTTTTCCAAATTTTCTTTTTCCTACTGCCCGGAGCGGTTCGGGCTCCCGCGGGCGCTCCGCCGGCGGACGTTGCGGCCGGCTTCGGCTCCGTCGCAGATTTGGGTGGTTTCGGGGGTCTCTGATCAGCCATATCGTCTCCTTAAATTATTTCGCAGGCGCTGCAGCCGCCGGCTTCGCTGCCGCCGGTTTCTCGGCGCGAATCGCTCCCACAGTTTTCCGCCGACCTCGCCGGGTCCGGGCGTTGGTTTTGGTCCGCTGGCCGCGGCACGGCAGATTGCGCCGATGACGAAAGCCGCGATAAGAACTGATATCGATCAGGCGCCGGACGTTCTGCTGAAGCTCGCGCCGCAGGTCTCCTTCGACCTTCACGCCGTCTTGCGTGATGATCGTGCTGATTTTGTTGATTTCAGCTTCGGTCAAATTCTTAACGCGCGTGGAAGGATCGATCTGTGCTTCGGCCACAATCTTGCTGGCCAGCGGGCGTCCGACCCCGTAGATATAGGATAACGCGATATCCACGCGCTTTTCTTTGGGAAGATCTACACCTGAAATACGTGCCATGCGTGCGTCTCCTAGCCCTGCCGCTGCTTATGACGGGGTTCGCTGCAAATCACGCGAACAACGCCTTTGCGGCGGATCACTTTACATTTACTGCAGATCGCTTTGACGGATGCTCGAACATTCATTTTATTTCTCCCGGAACGTAATGCGACCGCGCGTTAAGTCGTAAGGGGAAAGCTCCACTTTGACCTTGTCGCCCGGCAAAATTTTAATGTAATGCATTCGCATTTTCCCCGATATATGAGCCAGAACCTGATGACCGCCTTCGATTTCCACCTTAAACATCGCGTTGGGATACGCCTCCAGAACTTTGCCGTCGACTTCGATTTTTTCTTCTTTGACCATAAGGCTCAGTCGTCGTGCGGCGTCAGAACTTCTGTTCCCGTGCCCGTAATCGCCACCATCTTTTCATAATGGACCGAAAGACTGCCGTCAGCCGTCACCACGGTCCAATGGTCCGGCTTATGCCGAATCTCCGCCGTTCCGGCGTTGGCCATGACTTCCAGAGCCAGAACCATGCCTTCGGTCAAACGGATGCCGGTCCCGGGGTTTCCGAAGCACGGCACGTGCGGCTCTTCGTGCATCGCGCGGCCGATTCCATGTCCGCCATACTCCCGAACCACGTGATAACCTGCCGCCTCGACGACGGACTGCATCGCGTGCGAGACGTCTCCGAGTCGATTCCCTAAAATTGCCGCGTCAATCGAAGCCTGGAGAGACTCGCGGCCGGCTTTCATCAGCCGTTCCGCTTCCGGTGAAGCCGACCCGATCGCAAACGTCGTGGCCGTATCCCCGCAGTATCCCTCGACAAACATGCCGATGTCGAGGCTGAGAATATCGCCCTCTTTCAGCTTGCGGGATCCCGGGATCGAATGCACCACTTCGTCGTTCACCGAGGTGCATACGGTCGCGGGATAACCGCGGTAATTCAAAAAGGACGGGATGGCCCCCCTTTGTCGCATCATCTTCTCGGCCACCCCGTCGATATCGCGCGTCGTCATCCCCGCTACAATCTGGCGCTTCAGCTCCATCAAAATCTCTGCCGCCACATGTCCCGCCCGGCGCAACAAATCAATTTCGCGGGGACTTTTCAGTTCGATGCGCGACTGTTGAGCGACCACCATAAACCTTCTATCGCCCCTCGACCATCGCCGCGACCTGTTTGGCTACGTCGTCGACGGACAGGGATGCGTTCAACACGCTGAGAACACTTTTCTTTTCGTAATACTCCAGCAGCGGATGGGTGGTTTCTTCATAAACCTCCAGGCGCTTTCGGATCGATTCCGGTTGATCATCCGACCGCATGATCAGAGCGCCGCCGCACTTATCACAGACACCTTCTTTTTTCGGCGGTTGCGAGACTAGATTATAGGTCTGGCCGCACTGGCTGCAGATGCGCCGCTTTCCCATTCGTTCAATCACCACGGCCGCATCGACTTTAAAGTAAAGAACACGATCCAAAGGCCGATGCCCTTTCTGCAGATAGGCATCCAGGGTTTTCGCCTGGGTCAGACTCCGGGGATAGCCGTCCAGAATAAACCCTTTTTTGCAATCCTTCGACTCCAAGCGTTCCGCGATGATCGCGTTGGTCAACTTATCCGGCACAAGCAGCCCCGCATTGACGAACTGGGAGATTTGCTTGCCCATCGCGGATTCTTGAGCGATCGCTTCGCGAAAAATCCCGCCGGTTGCAATGGCCGGCACGTCGATCAACTGACTGGCCAGCGCCGCCTGCGTCCCTTTTCCAGCTCCCGGAGGTCCAAGGAAAACGAATCGCGTACCCATCAACCAACGTTAAACCAACGTCCCTTAAAACCGCCGCCACCTTTGAAGAATCCATCATAGTGGCGCATAATCAAGTGCGACTGGATCTGCCCGATCGTATCGAGCGCGACACCGACCACGATTAAAAGGGCGGTCCCGCCGAAGAAAAAGGGTGCATTCAACATCTGTCTCAGATAATCCGGGAGCACGGCGATCGCTGCCACGAATAACGCACCCCCGAGGGTAATACGCGCCAGGATACCTTCGATATATTTCGCGGTGGCTTCTCCCGGCCGGATGCCCGGGACAAATCCGCCCCACTTGCGCAAATTGTCCGCCAGATCCATCGGATTAAATTGAACGGAGTTATAAAAGTAACAGAAAAAAATAATAAGCCCGGCATACACGCTTTCATAAATCCAATTGCCGCGTTCCCATTTCGCCATGCGGGTCGCCCAGACGGAATGGGGAAAAAAGGTCGCGATCGTCACGGGGACGGCTAAAAGCGAGACGGCAAAAATCACCGCAATGACGCCGGATTGATCCACTTTGAGCGGCAGATAGGTGCTGGCGCCCCCGTACATCCTTCGTCCGACGACACGTTTGGCATATTGAACGGGAATTTTGCGCTGGGCGGTCTCAACCCAGACGACAAGCCCGGTGACAACGACCACAAGCGCAACGATAAAGAGCGCCTTAAAGAGTGTTATCTCTTCAATTTTGACTAATCGCACCAAATCGGCAATAGCTGACGGCAAGCGATCCACAATGCCCGTAAAGATGATCAACGAGACCCCATTTCCGATACCGCTCTCCGTAATCTGCTCACCCAACCACATGATAAAGACAGAGCCTGTCGTCAAAGTCAAAACGGTCAGCGCGATCCAGCCGGCAGAGGGGTCCACCACAATCGGCAGGCCGCCCGGCGCCTGCATGCGGGAAATCGTGAGCGTCAAACCGAAAGACTGCAATCCACCCAGAGCCAATGTGAGGTAGCGCGTGATCTGATTCATCTGCTTCTGGCCTTGCTGCCCTTCTTTGGCGAGCCGATCCAGATATGGAATCACGTGAGCGCCCTGCAGCAGACTCATGATGATGGAGGCGTTGATATACGGGCCCACCCCCATCGCGAAAATCGCGAGACGCCCCATGGCGCCGCCTGAAAAAATATTCAAAAAGCCGAGCAGCGTATTCTGCTGAGATGCAAAAAAAGCACGCAGCGCCTCGGCATTGATCCCCGGCGTCGGGATAGTAGCTCCGACACGATAGGCCGCCAGCAAAGCCAGAGTAAAACCCAATCGCCGCTTCAGTTCGGGAACTTTGAAAATATCGGCGATCGGATTGCTGGTCGTCGCAGGCATTATTTCTTGAGCACTTCGGCTTTGCCGCCGGCCTTTTGAATTTTTTCCTTGGCGCTGGCGGAAAACGCGTGAGCCTGAACGGTCAGAGCCTTCTTTAAGTCCCCACCGCCAAGCACCTTCACAAACCGGGATTTCTTGGCCAGACCGATATCTTCCAACGTCTGGGGCGACACCGACGCTTTACTCTCAAATCGTGTTTCGAGATCACCCACATTCACAATGGCGTATTCTGTCCGAAACATAGTGTGGCGGAATCCACGCTTCGGAATGCGCCGGATCAGGGGAATCTGGCCGCCTTCAAAACCGGTCATGCCGGAGAATCCGGAACGCGACCGTTGGCCTTTCATGCCGCGCGTAGACTGTGCGCCATGACCGCTGCCGATACCCCGGCCGACAATTTTCCGTCGATGCCGCGAGCCCGGCGCGGGCTTCAGTTCATCGAGTCGCATCGGCTGTCACCATTTCTTTGCTTCGAAGATTATTCACTTGTTCTTTGGTCCTCAAATTTTTAAGCGCTTCCAATGTCGCGTACACGACATTGTAGGGATTGGACGAGCGCAGGGACTTGGACAGAATATCCTTGATGCCCACGGCATCGAGCACAGCACGCACGCTACCGCCGGCGATAACGCCCGTGCCGGGAGCTGCGGGCTTCAGAAAAACTCGCCCTGCCCCGAACTCCCCGATGACGGAATGGGGTATCGTCACGCCGTGCAGCGGAACCTCAATCAGTTCCTTTTTTGCGCGAGCAATGCCTTTTTGAATCGCGGCCTGGATTTCCTTGGCCTTTCCCACGGCCGTTCCCACATGACCCCTGCGGTCCCCCACAACGACCAGCACGCTGAACGAAAATCGTTTTCCACCCTTAACAACTTTCGCCACACGGTTAATTGCGACAACCGTTTCGGCTAATTCCATTCCGCTTGGATTAATACGCGCCACAGGGTCTCCTTATTAAAATTCTAAACCGGCTTTGCGAGCCGCATCCGCCAGGGCTTTAATACGCCCATGATATACGTGCCCGCCGCGGTCAAAGACGATGCCTTTAAGGCCCTGGGCCAGCGCTTTCTGAGCCACGAGTGTCCCCACGGCCTCTGCCGCCGCCAGGTTCCCGCCGGTCTTCAGTTTACCAGCCAGCTCCGGCGATAAAGACGACGCAGCAACCAATGTTTTGGATTGCACGTCATCAATTATCTGAGCGTAAATATGCTTTAACGTGCGGCATACGGACATACGCGGTCGAGTTGTCCGCATCTCGCGGATTTTCCGCCGCGTCCGTTCCCTGCGAAATTCATACCGTTCTAAGACAGCGCCTTGCATAGGTTATTTTTTCGCACCACCGGCAGCGGCACCGCCCCCGACCGCTCCCGCAGCTGCTTTTCCTGCTTTCTTAATGATATGTTCACCGGCATAGCGAACGCCGCTCCCTTTGTAAGGTTCAGGCGGCCGAAGCCGTCGAATTTGCGACGCTGTTTCTCCGACCAGATAACTATCGATCCCTGAAATTGATACGGCGGTCATTTTCGGATCAACGGTCGCTTTGATGCCCGCCGGAAGTTTGAATTCCTTGGGGCGCGCAAAACCCAGCTGCAGGGTCAGCTTGTCGCCCGCGACCTGTGCGCGATATCCCAATCCGATAATTTCCAGATCCTTTTTGAAACCCTGCGTGACGCCGATGACCGCATTTTGAACCAAGGAGCGCGACAGACCGTGCAGCGGGCCGCCCAGCGCATTATCTTGAGCCGTCGTTTCGACAAGGGCTTGATTCTTGTCGATCTTGACGGTAATCCCCGGAGGCAGCTTTTGCGTCAGCTTTCCCAAGGGACCGCTGACCTCCACCGCGCCAGGCTTCGGATCAACTTTGACTTTGTCCGGGATCACGATGGGCATTCGGCCTATTCGACTCATAAATTTACCGCAGCTCGCAGAGCACTTCGCCGCCGACTTTGGCCTGAAACGCCTGACGATCCGTCAGAAGTCCCTTCGGTGTCGACACGATCAAGATAGCTCCGGCTTCGCCGCGTTTGGAAAAAGCCGCATAGGGCCTGTAAACGCGAAGACCGGGCCGTGAAATTCTTTTCAATCCCTGGACAACTTCCTGTTTGTTCGGAGCGTACTTCAGATAAATACGGATAAAAGGGCGCCCCTTTTCTTCCATAACCTTATAATTGGCGATAAATCCCTCCGCCTTCAAAATCCGGATAATGGCCACCTTTAAGCGGGAACTCGGCATATCCACCTTTTCGAACAACCGGTGGCTGGCGTTTCGAATTCGAACCAACAAATCAGAGATAGGATCGTTCATAATTTCTTACCAGCTCGACTTCACGACGCCGGGAATTTCGCCCCGGTGCGCCATCTGCCGGAAACACAGCCGGCAAAGCCCAAAGTCCCGATAAAAAGCGCGGCCCCGGCCGCAGTTCCGACAACGGTTCCGGAAGCGCGTCGCAAATTTCTGCGGTTTCTTCATCTTCACCATCGTTGCAATTCTTGCCACGGAGTCTCCTTATTGCGCTTGAACGGCGGGCGCAGCCGCTGTTGCCGCGGCGGGCCGCGCCTTAGGGCGCGATTTCTTATCGTCATTTTCCGGCGATTTGAAGGGCATGCCGTAGAGCGAAAGCAATTCCCGCGCCTGGATATCGTCGTCCGCGGTGGTCACGATGGTGACATTCAGTCCTCGGACCTTCGGGGATTTCTCGAGATTCACTTCCGGGAAAATATGCTGTTCGTTCAGACCCAGATTATAATTGCCACGACCGTCAAAAGCTCGCGGATCCAGCCCGCGAAAATCGCGGATACGCGGAACGGACGCATTAATAAAGCGATCCAGAAATTCGTACATTCGTGATCCGCGCAGTGTCACGCGAATCCCGATGGGCATCCCGGCTCGCAGCTTAAAATTGGAAATCGACTTCTTGGCGCGGCGGACCTGCGGCTTCTGTCCGGCGATGGCTGCGAGTTCAGCGCTGGCCAGATCCATCGACTTGATGTCTTCTTTGGCGTCATTGACACCCATATTGATGACCACTTTGACCAGGGTCGGGACCTGGAACGGGTTTTTAAAACCAAAACGTTTGAGCATGCCGGGAATAACAATTTCCTGGTAATGCTTTTTTAATCGAGGAATTGATTTATTCTTCGTCGTCATTAAACCAGCATCTCCCCGCACTTGCGGCAGGCCCGGACTTTCGTGCCATCCGACAGTTGATCAAACTTGGGCCGCATCGGGCGGCTGCATTTCGGGCAAATGAGCATGACATTGGAAATATGGATCGACGCTTCTTTCTCACGGATCCCGCCGGGCTCCGTTTGCGTCGGACGAGCATGTCGTTTGACAAAATTAACTTTGGAAACCAGGACGCGTCCGACATCGGGCATGACGTCGATCACTTCCCCTTGTTTGCCTCGATTCTTTCCGGCCAGCACCACCACTTTATCCTTCTTACGAACAAAAGCCATCAAACAACCTCCGGAGCCAAAGAAATAATTTTCAAGTAATTACGATCCCGCAATTCGCGGGCGATCGGGCCGAAAATGCGCGTCCCGCGCGGCTCATTATTCGCATCAATCAGGCACGCGGCATTATCGTCAAATTTTACGAAGCTGCCGTCGCCGCGGCGGTGTTCGCGCACGGTTCTTACGATCACCGCTTTAACGACTTCGCCTTTCTTCACGGTGGCCGTCGGCAGAGCGTCCTGCACGGAGCAAACGATGATATCGCCCAGGCTGGCGTAACGACGACGCGTGCCGCCCATCACCCGGAAACATCGCAGGCGCCGGGCGCCGGAATTATCAGCCACATTCAGGATGGAGCGTTCCTGGATCACGCGTTCTTCCCCAAAATTCGTGTAATGCGCCAGCGCTTCAATTTCGATAGCGGCCGGGTTTCCATGATTTCGACCCGGTCTCCCGCGTGGGCGTCGTTTTTCTCATCATGCGCGTAAAAGCTTCCGGACCGGCGAAGCACTTTATGGTAGCGCGGGTGGGTCGTCGTCCAAGACACCTTCACTACTCGGGTTTTATTCATTTTGTCCGAGACCACCACGCCTTCGCGGACTTTCCGCGCCGGGCGCAGCCCTTGCGGCGGTTGAGCGACTTTTGTTTCCATCAGGCAGCTCCCTTATTCTTCTGATGCAGAATTGTCCGGAGTCGGGC
>Ga0207158_1093_pt1 | contig 21899 bp, 16 predicted proteins | sample Alteio_BWMinHeat_22_FD_153512 | JGI IMG/M metagenome (GOLD analysis project Ga0207158, IMG submission 153512) | Enriched cells from forest soil in Barre Woods Harvard Forest LTER site, Petersham, Massachusetts, United States -... | ecosystem: Environmental > Terrestrial > Soil > Temperate forest >... | reverse complement strand
TGGTTACCGCTATATTCAATATGTTTTCACCCTTTCCAGGGCATCATTATTTGTCATGGATTGGGAGCGTTATCGCTGGCGGAGCAGGATGCTGGCTGGTATGGTACGGGTATGTGCGTAAACTTAGTTCCGGTGAGTTGAAACGTTCTAAGGAAATCACCAAGCCCACCAAGCTTTCCAAGATGAAAAATCTCTTCTTATCCATAACAGTTGTTTTGGGAATACCGCTCCTCGCGTTCGTAATGGCCCAATATTTGAAAAACTTCTATGAAACGGAGTGGCAAACCAATGTGGTAAGCCAATGGAAAAAAATCCCGAGCGATAAAAAGGCGACTGTAACGCTGGAGTCTATATGCGCCAAACCACAAGGCCGTGCGGCTATTCCGAAAGCGTGTGAATTAATCTATGAGGTTCACTTGTTATCCTGGGTGCCCAGCTGACTGCTGGAATCGCTATTCTGTTTGCACTCTTGATTGTCCCAATAGGGTATCTCTGCCGAAAAAATCGCGAGATGCTGCTGATGTTTTTTGGTCCTGGTCTCTATGTGGCTATCTTGGTTTCCATTGGACTGACCCTCTTTTGCGCGGGACTCTTTGGTGCTTCTATATTTTTGGCGGAAACTGCGTTTTCGAATTCTGTGCATGTGGGAGCTATCGCCGGAATAACCCTTGCAGCTATGGCGGGTATTGTTACCATGATCGACTCTCTTTGGAGAGCCTTTAAGCCCCATTTAGCAGAAATTGATGGAGTTTTGATTCAAGAGCGAGAGTGCCCTTCTCTTTGGAAATTTGTCAAAGAGCTCGCGTCACAAGTTCATGTTGACCCTCCAACCCACCTAATCCTTGGTCTTCAACCGAATTTTTATGTAACCGAGGCGGTACTGAGTTATGAAATACCAGTTTAAGCGGACGGACTATGTATTTATCACTTCCTTTCTTTCGTCTCCTAAGTCTGGATGAGCTTAAAAGCGTCATCTTCCATGAACTCAGTCACTATAAAGGAAATGATACCCGTTACAGTCAAAAGTTCTTCCCTATCTATCGCGGCACTTGTGCATCCATCGTAGGCCTGCGATCCATCGCTATCTCATCCATCGGCCGGTGGGCCTTATTACCGGCATTCATCCTTTTAAATCTGTTTCTCCGGTCTTTTGAAATAGCTGAAAAAAGTCTCAGTCGAGACCGCGAGTTGGCAGCAGATAAGCTTGGAGCGCAAGAAGCGGGAACAGAGGCTGCCACCGCGGCGCTAGTAAAGGTTCATGCATTCTCCAAGGTGTGGGATCTTATCGAAAAAAAGAAGGTAATTGCCGATCCGCACACAAAGAATATGAGCAAAATGATATTTCAATTTTTAGACAACTACCCTATCTCGGAATTATTTAAGAATCTTCAAAACGAGCATACGTTTCACCCGGCGAATTCCCATCCTCTTTTGTCCATCCGTTTGGAGGCTTTGGGACAAACTTTGGCGTCCATTAAAGACCAAGCAGCAGATATTCATCCTCGGAACCCAGCCATAGCGCTTATTGACCGAGCTGAAGAGATTGAAGAGCGGGCTACGGCAAGTGCTTTGGGGGTCCACTACGTCCCCTAGCTCGTCCGCTGGATTTGAGTTGAAATAGAGCTAGGTGACTAATGACAACTGACCGCTGACCACTCCCTCCCACGCCAAATCCCATCGTAAATACAGGGTGTTCTTCCTTTAAAGAATTCAAGCTTCGGTTCATGAAAAATAAGTCTTCCTTTTGTATAATCCGAAATTAGAGACGCTAGCTAATATCTTACACTCATTTTTCCAGGCACGGCTGAGAGGAGAAGGACAAGCAGCGGATGAGTTCATCGCTGCTAGTCCCGTCCCCAACAGGGGACTGTCCCGACAAATACTTCACAAGGTACGGGACGTCGAGGAAGAAATGGCGATCGGGAGGGCTATATGACAGCCGAAAAAACCCGCCGTTTGGCGGAGATGCGAGCCCGTTTGATGGAATGGAGCGCCACCGCCGATACGTCAACCTGGGAGTCGACTTTTTTCTTCCAGTTGCTGGATGAAAAGGACCGCGAACTCCGGGAACTCCGCAAAAAGCTGGTCCGCACAAAGTAGGCAGAGAAGTAAACAGGGGACAGTTCAAAGTTCACGGTTTACTGTTTACCGTTTACAAGACACTGCCGTCAGTCAATCGCCATCTGTTACTTGCGCCCTGTAACCTGCACCCTGATCTCTGAATTCTAACCCTCCTCCTTCCTCTTATTAGGTACAATGGAAAAGTAGCACCCAGCCCTTTAACAGCTCTGAACAATCAATTCGTAGCGAACATTTTGTCCGGGGGAGGTTAACAGAACTGCAAACCCCAATTATAAACACGAGCTACTCGAAAAGAGCTTGATGTTTCAGATCGTTTGTCTATTTTTTACAAAGCTGTAATAACTAGTAAATAGGTTCGGGTGTCTAATACCAAGTAAGCCGCAAGCAGTTAGATGCGGAGTTACCCACCGCCACTAAGTCTCTGGCGGGTCCGCCAAGTAGTAGTGGCGGAGAAACGAAGGAGTTGTATATGAGTCCAGATGAAATTTTAGATCGCACCGAAACCTGCCGGACGCTGGGGATTTCGCGCCAGACTTTACTGAGCTGGATACGCAAGGGGAAACTGAAGGTTTGGAAGCGGGTCGGCACCGGTTCCAACTCCGCGTTGCTGTTTGATCGCAACGACATCGAAGCCCTAAAGCCGAAACCGCAGCCAGCCGTGCAAAACGTCAACGGCCAGGACGCCGTTTCCAGCGCTGTATAAGGAGAGGGATTCTTAACTCGAAACTTGAAACCCGAAACCCGGAACCCGAAATCGCCACACGCCAGGGCGATCCGACTGCAGTCTGGCGGACTCGTAACTAACAAAAAGGAGGACACGCCGCCGTGAAACACAACACGACAGCTAACCGTCATTCGCTGGTAGCCTGGAGATTCCAGGCTGTATTTGGCATCATTCTTTCTTTCTTCATGGTATCGGAGTCGTTTGCGGTGGGGGCCAGCGGGTTTTCAACCCAACTGGTAGGGGCCAAGGCCCTCGGTCAAGGCAACGCGTTTGCGGGGGAAGCCGATGACCCCTCCGCGCTGTACTTCAACCCCGCTGGAATTACGCAATTAAAGGGGACCCAATTATCTGTCGGGGGTGCGGCGATCGTTCCTTTTACGGACAGAACAAACGCAACGGACGTAAATGGCGCGGCAGTACCAGATGATCATATGAAGCGCGAACTCTCCATAATCCCGAATTTTTATCTCACCCAATCGGCGCCGTGGGGGAACGACAAAGTCTCTATAGGTGTAGGATTGACCAGTCCTTACGGCATAACGACCGAATGGGCGCCTACCAGCTCTGTAAGATACATTACGACAACGTCGAAGTTCGAGATGGTCAATGTAAACCCTTCGGTCGCCTATAAGGTCACTCCCGAGTTGTCGCTCGGCGCCGGGGCGGATTATGTCAATCTATACAATACCGTTGCCCAGAATCAGATCAACCAGTCTTTCGACAACGCCCCGGACGGGACAACAAAGCTCAGCGGCCACGGCAGCGGGTGGGGATATAACGTAGGGGCGCTCTATAAACCGGTGGAAAAGCATTCGTTTGGTTTAGGCTACCGAAGCCAGGTCAGGATCCCTATTAAAGGCAGCGTGGAATTATCGAATTTGTCGACAACCTTCCAATCGATTTTCGGCGGCGCCAATTATTCCGCCACGGCCACCAGCAGCGTCATCCTTCCGGCCAGCATTCTAGCGGGGTATGCCTTCAAGCCGACCGAAAAATGGACGCTGTTGGCGGATTATGAATGGACGCAATGGAACGTGTTCCAGAGTCAGAGTGTCGCGGTTAATGAAACGGATCCTACCCGTCGTGCCGTTTTGACCGGCGATCCATCATCCAACGTCACGACCCAGCCGAGAAATTGGCATAACGTATCGGCTTTTGGGGTAGGCGCCAACTTCAAACAGAATGACGCCTGGCAATGGCGCGGGGGCTATGCCTATTTCCAAAAAACCGTCCCCAACGATACCTTCAGCCCGGATGTCCCGGATGCGACCAACCACCTGCTCACGGCGGGGTTTTCATGGTCCTGGGAATCGATCATCCTGGACTTCGCGTTTAACGCCTATATCTATCCAAGCCGCAGCGTAAACAACACGGTGGGCAACAACGTAGGAGCTTCCGTGAACGGAACCTATAAGACGTTCGCTCCCGCCATCGCGCTTAACCTGACTTACAAATTCAGTAAGGGATGAGTTGGGAATATTATCGGAACTCAGTACTCATAAAATAAAGGGAGGTCACACCGCAATGAATCGCAACACGATAGTCATCCGTCGCTCACCGGTAGTCTCGAGAGTCCAGGCAATATTAGGCGTTATTCTTACTTTATTCATAGTTTCTGAATCCTGGGCTATTGGGGGCGCCAATATTGGAAATGAAGCATTGAGCGCGCGCTCTTTAGGCCAGGGTGCCGTCGGAATCGCCGCGGAAAATGATGACCCGGCTACAGTCTATTCGAACCCGGCGGGCATGACGCGCTTGATGGGCACGCAAGCTACCCACGGAGGAACATGGGAAAATCTCCATGGGAACTATACGAGTGCTGCCGGCGCGTCCTCCAAAATGCGGTCGATTGATGTCGGTGTTCCAAACTTCGCGTTCACTCAGAATCTGATTGATGGAAAACTCGGGGTGGGCCTGGGCGTTGAGAGTCCCTATGGGCTCGAGACTCATTGGCAGGACGGCCCCCTCCGCTTTGTGGCGACTAACTCACGCATTCATTTGGTGGACGTGACACCCGGAGTGGCCTATCAGGTGATTCCGATGATGTCGGTCGGTTTTGGAGCAGACTACTTCAACACATTTGATGCCTCCCTTGAAAAGCATATTAATGTCGATGACGTTAATACGTCCCTGGGGGCACCTACGGCCGGATCTCCGGAGGCCGTGTCCAGACTTTCAGGGTCGGCGACCAACTGGGGATACCATGCGGGGATCACGTTTAAACCCAGCGAGCAGCATTCATTCGGACTGGCCTACCACAGCAAGGTGAAGTTGACCGTGAACGGAACAGCCAGCATCACCGGGCTCTCCGGAGCTTCGGCGCTGGTGTTCGGCGGGTCAAACTATGCGACATCGGCTTTTACCGACATTTTTCTTCCACAAAACATTCAGTTTGGCTACGCCTTTAAGCCTAATGACAAGTGGATGTTTGAGGCGGATACCGCCTGGTATGACTGGTGGTCCGGCCGGGAACTCAATGTGCGTTATGCGGAAACCGATCCAACCCGGTTGGCAGTACTCAATTCCGGAAATCCCGAACCGTTGACTCAGCGCGATGCCTGGAGCTTTGCGACGGGCGCCAACTACAAAGCCACCGAGGCGCTGCAGGTCCGGGGAGGTTTCTGGTATGAGCCATGGGCGATGCCCGAATCGACTTTTACGCCTGCACTTCTGGACCTGTCACGCTACGGGCTGACCGCAGGCGTAGGCTATGCCTTCACGCCCCATATCGGCGTGGATCTCGCCTATAACGCCATCTTTTTCCATACCCGGCACATCACCAATACGCTGGGTTTGACGTCAACCGGTGATCCTCGCTCCGACATCAGCGGACAATACACAGACTTCGCGAATCTTGTTTCGCTTAATTTAACGTTTAAGTTTGGGGGGAAACAACACCAGAGCTCATAAAATTTACCAACGGAGATGAAAGCCGAGAGCAATTACCGCGGGCCACTTTTTGATTATTACGAATTCACTAGTAAATTTAATGTGGAGAGGGTAGGGCATGGGAATCTTCAGTAAAACTCTTGATCTAATAACCAATCACGCAACTAATAAACTCCCGATCTCAAATCCTGTGGTAACGGATAACACGGATAGGAGACGGCTGAACCGGCGAAGCAATATTCGAAGTTCGAAAGATAATTTACGGGTTATGGATCGCAGGCTTTGGGCAGACGCCGGTTCCGATAGAAGAACTGCTCCTAGGTTTCTCGGATCTTTTCCGCTGTTATTATCCTTTGAGACGGACTTCTATAAGGAGTATCGAGAAGTAGGCGTTGAGGTTTGCTCGCATGGATTTAGAATACGTACTAAAACAGAATACCCCATTAGGGCCGATTGCAACGTATGTATTTATCCACCGGAAATATTTTTGCCAATTCAAATTGTAGCCCAAATAAAATGGCGTAAGTTAGATCCTAAGACAAAAACATATCTCTATGGGTTTAACTTTAAGGATATAACGCCAGAGGCTATGGCAACTTTGAATACTTTTATAGATAGCAATCTTAAGGACCAAAATAAGTTCAGATTTAGGATTATTAGCTATTGGAAAATTATATTTTATCAACGTTTTTTAAAACCATTGTTAATTCGCAGTAATATCGGACGCCAAGGAATTCTGAATGGGAAAGCTGATTCAGGGCTAACATTTGACCACATTTACTCAAAACAAGCACAAGGTTCAGGCTTGCTAGGTCGATTTGTTGATTGGGCTCTTTTGAATCTTCCAGCCGCAAAAGCAAGCCGCTACCGAAAAGATTTGATTACGGAGGCCGTCAAGTACCAAATTAGTAAAGGAATTAAAGAAGGACAATTAACAAGAATTCTAGATTTGGGATCAGGGATGGCGCGGTATCTCATCGAATCAATAGGGCCGGAAGAGATTTCTCATGTTCAAGCGCTCTGCTTAGACCAAGATGCCGAGGTCGTCCAGAATGGGAAAAAAGTTTCAGGCGGCCGACAGATACGATTTATGAAGTTCAATATTTTTCGGATGACACGGTTAAAGATTCTTTCTGAGAAATCCGGTTGGCGACCGAACATGGTCATTGTGTCCGGCCTAATTTATTACTTTAGCGATGATAAGATAAGGCATTTGTTAAATCAAATACATGAGTGGCTAGAGCCGGGCGGAACATTGATAGTGACGAACATGATCAAAAACCCGAATAAAAAGCTCATAGGGCATTTGTTTATTATACAGGGTGGGGATCAGTGGATACCTCTAGGGCGACCGCCAGATGTTGTAAGGACGTGGCTTATCGAGTCGGGATTTTCAATAACCAAAATTGCTGAAGACCCTTGGGGAATGTACAACGTGTTTTCGGCCCAGAAAACAGATGAATCAACAAGAACAACTCCTTTTGAATTGTTGAGGGACGGACAATTAATTAGGGGGAAGCTCGTATTTCCAAATTCAAACCGCCCGATAAAGGGTTTGGTTCTTTTTGTACACGGCTTAGGGTACAGCTTTTCTTCATATCGTCTCGATCCTGCGCTTTTTTGTGGTTCGGACATGGCAGTTTGCCTTTACAATATGCGCGGACATAGCACCAGTGATGGTGAGTGGAGTTTAGAGAATTCCATAGAAGATGTTAAAAAGATAATAGACACATTTTACTCGAGAAGGGGGAAAAGCGTTCCAGTGTTTTTGTTTGCTCATAGTGTTGGCGCATTAGTCGCACTTCTGGCTGCGATAGGCGATCACCGTGTATATGGCGCTTCAATCGTCAGCATTGTCAATTCAGTAACAGATTCCTATCTGCATTGGCATAAGTCTGATTATCATGAAGCAGTAAAGGAATTTTTCAGAATTGATGGTAAGGTCCCCCCCCTCATAGAAGCCTTTTTGGATGACTCAAAGATTATGGAAGCATATAAGAACAATGCAAGGTCATGGTTAGATCTTGAGTTCCCTTATCGGTACGGGCTCATGAGATCTACCTCCTTCGCGAATCTCGCGAAAGCAATATGTTATTCGCCGGATATCTTTGATCATGTCGATAAAATAAGGTTTCCTGCTATCCTTTTTTCAGGGTCAATAGATGAAACCGTTTCCGAATCTACAACGGAAAGGCTGTTCAATGGACTAAAAGGAAAGAAGCAGCTTGTAAAAACTGGTGCGCAAAAACACTTTCAAATTGACCAGTGGGATTCTATTCAGGCTGAGACAGTCAAATTTTTCCGGGAGCTCTTAAAATAATGAATGCCTTGGGTTTGGGTGGATTGCTTAATTTCATTGCCTGCAGTGGCCTGGCGCTGTTGGTTCTGAAAAAGAGCTCTCCAAAACAATATAAGACAGCCTTAGCATACGCAATCTTCAATTTTGCTGTAGGGTTCTTTAATTTATTTTATTTTATATGGCAGACGGCAAAAGATGCGCAAAGTGCACTTCCATGGTTCCACCTTCTATTTCTAGGCGTGATATGGATTAATCAGGCATATTTATATTTTATCTTTACCTTTCTTGAAAACAGCAAACAGAAGAAACCAATACTTTTAATCTGCGGTGCAATTAATGTAATTTTCTCGCTATTAACTATAGCGGAGTTGATGTATCCGTACTTGGAACCAAGATTTGGACTTGGATTCTGGCCGAAACCAACGTGGTGTTTCGCTATCTATTTATTGTTTTGGCATTTTGAATGTCTCTATGGATTTGTTGAATTGGTAAAAAATTTGCGATGTACTCAAGGAAGTAGGCATGAGCAGATAAAGTATCTAACTATCGCATTTGGGATTGGCTATTTTGGAGGCGCTACAAATTGGCCATTATGGTTTGGCATATATTTCCCCCCATACTTCAACGGTTTAATAGCGGTGTACGATGCCGTTATTGCATACGCCATACTTCGTCACAAATTAATGAATATCAATCTCATTATTCGGAAAACTATCATTTATTCTGTTGTCACTGGAAGCCTGACTATTATTTATCTTGCTATTGTCACGTTGTTCACCCATGTATTCGAAGGTTTGACTGGGTATCAAACCTTATTTTCTTCTGCAATTGCCGCGGGCCTTATTACAGTATGTTTTCAGCCATTGCGCAAACGTGTACAAACGTTCGTCGATAGTAAGTTTTTTCGACAATATGTTGATCGCGAAGAAAAACTTTATGAACTATCTCGCGAAGTTATTACCCATACCACGCCTGAAGCCATGGCGCAGTCTCTGGTGAGGGTTTTGGATGACACCTTTCATCCTAAATCAGCGGGACTCTATTTGAGAGCTCGCGATGGCATGGGTTTTGTTTTGGCGTCTCGGGACGCTAATGGAAATCTGCCGCAGCTTATGGCTGAGAATAATCCTTTGACAAATTATTTTTCAGATCATCCGCAGCCGTTTGTTCAGCAGGATCTACCTTCGGAAATGGGCGAATCTCTTGATACGCGAGGTCCACCACGAAAGGATGGAGTTGCATAACGTCCAATGACATTGATCTCGCTCCCTTTTTTGTTTAGTGGTCTGACATACCTGATATTAGGTATTTGGATTATTGCTCGGCATAGGAATAAGGTCCAAAGACTTTATGGTGCGTTGTGTATTGCTACTTGTTTTTGGCAGGGGATATGGACGGCGTTATTCTCACATTTCGATCAAAATTCATTGTATGTAGTACTAAAGATTGGATATTCGGGGTCGTTTTTATACCCGCTATTTTTTATCATTTTATTACGGAATTCACTCAGCAAGAGGAACATTCGGAGTGGGTGCGTTGGGCCTACATTGTCTCGAGTGTATTTGTGATTTTAATTTGGTTAGGTACGTCGTTTATCAAAGGTTTTAATGAATATTCATGGGGCTTGTCAGCCAAAGCTGGTCACCTCCATCCTTTTTTCCTAGTTTTTGTTGGGGTTGTGTTTATCAGGATAGTTATTCTTTTATTAGGTACTCAACGTTCCAAAGAGGTTCAAAAATTAAAGAAAAACCAAGTTGCATGGGTATTGGCTGCTCTAATCATTTACTCGTTCGGTAGCCTTGATCTAATTTCAAATTACGGACTTTCTGTTTTTCCGCTAAGTTGTATTTTCACCGTTGTCGCGCTCATGTTGTTTACCTACGCCATTTTTCGTTATGAATTGCTGGCGATCGCCCTTCAGCCGGAGAATAATGACGAACGTATTCGACGACTGGCAGCCTCTCATGAGATCAGACAGCTGGGAATGACCACCGCGTTCCCGTTAGTGAGTCAAGGGGAAATTTTGGGATATTTATTATTAGGAGAAAAAATGTCCGAGGAAGCGTACACCAGGGAAGATTTATTATTGCTTCGTATTGTAGCCAACCAGGCTGCTCTGGCCTACCAACGTGTTCGATATTTGGAGATGGCGGTCCGTGGGGCTCGGACAGAGATGCTGGGCGAAATAGCAGGGGGGTTTGCTCACGAGATCAAGACGCCGCTTGCCAACATCAGTCTCCCTGCGGAGCTGTGTTTTATAGATTTAACAGAAGTCGAACAGGGTAAACGTAAGCTTGAGGACGTCATGCCCGAATTAAAGCAGCGTATGAAGGACATTATGCAGCAGGCGTTTAAGGCTAGCGATAAGATCGAAGCCATACGTCAGTTCTCAAAGCCTGGTCAGATCCAATTGGAACCGGTTGAGCTCACAAAAATCTTACAAAACAGCATCTCCCTGCTAGATCATGTGCTCAGGAAGCTGGCTATTAATTTAAAGACAGAATTCCCCGCGGTGGTCGCACCCATACGAGGGAACCCTAAACAGCTTGAGATCGTCTTCGTAAACCTGATTAAGAATGCTTCTGAAGCGATGTCGAGTTCGAGTACCCCCACCGCTGCTCGCAATTTATATTTGAGCGGCCGAGATGAAGGGAATTGGATCGTTGTGTCCGTGAAGGACTCCGGCCCAGGGATCAAAAGAACAGATATCGGACATCTCTTTGAAGCTTATTTCACCACGAAAGGTTCCGGAGGAACTGGGATGGGCTTATTTTTATCGCATCAGGTGGTCAAAGCCCATGGAGGATCCATTGAAGTAAAGAGTGAAGAAGGTAAAGGTACGGAATTTATAGTTCGCCTGCCCAAATACACCGCCGATAGCCGTTCCGGAGTTCACGCAGCAGCGTGACTTTGCATAACATGAATCCCTTTGCATGGTCGGGCCTGTTGGCGGGAATCTCGTCCTTAAGTTTTGGTCTTCTTGTGTTGTTCAAAAGCCCCAACAGAAAGTTGGGATGGATTTGGTTTTTATTCACACTGTCGGTGGCGGTTTGGGGGTTTGGTGTATTGTGGTTTGGAATCGCGAAGAGCGCTCCTGAAGGTTTACTTGCGGTTCGGGTTACGTATGCTTTTAGCGTCGTTTGGATTGCCAGCATCTTTTATCATTTCGTTTGCACGTTTTTAGAAATCCAAAAAACCCGCTCTATCGCGATTAATTATTTTATCGCACTGGCTTTTGTTCTGACTCTCCCTACACATTTCTTTTTTAGCGGGGTTCGTTGGGTTTTCGGCTCTATGTTCTATGGCGCCGCCGGTCCGCTGTTGCCATGGTTCATTGCCTGGTGGATATCGATTGTATTCTATAGCCATTACCAATTGATCCAGGCCTATAAAAATGTATCGATTCAAAAAAGAAATCAAATTAAGTATTTCTTTTTTGCTACTGCCATAGGGTATACAGGCGGCACCTTATGCTACCTTCCGAATTTCGGTATTGATGTTTATCCTTGGGGTAATTTCACCGTCTGCATTTATCCATTCATAATGTCCTATGCCATAGTGAAGCACCAACTTATGGACATCACTGTCATCATCCGAAAGACATTGTTGTATACGCTTGCGCTCGTAGTTGGCATAACGGTTTATATTGTTTTCGTTGCCCATTTTACTCATCGTGAAATCCTGCCGCTCGCTAATTTCTCGATTGTGACGTCTATCTTGAGTTTTGCTATGGCGGTGTTTGTTTTGTTTAAAGCGCCTGACAGGAAAATAACTTTACTGTGGGCTGCGACTTGCTTCAGTATTGCGTTATGGAGTTTTGGCTTCGGCATGATGGTCCGGTCGCAAACTTTCAGTGATTGCATCTTCTGGCAAAAATGGTTTCTTTATGTTGGCGCGATCTTTATCCCGGTCTTCTATCTCCATTTCGTAACTTTGTTGACCGGCGTAGATGGTGAGTGGTCCTTGCCCCTGTCGTATTCCGGCGCGTTGGTCTTTCTGGTTTTAAATTTCTCTGGATATTTGGCAACGGCGAAGGTTAAGCCTCCTTTCAACTTTTACACCGACGCTATTTTCCCTATGTACCATGCGTATACGGGCTTTTTCCTAATTCTGGCCGGCTATGCGCATTGGTTGCTTTTTAAGCGGTTAAGGACAGCCGAAGGAGCATTGAGAAATCAAATTCAGTATGTTTTCCTTGGGACGTCGATTGGATTCCTTGGCGGCGCAATGACGTTCCCTTTGAGCTTTAATATCCACATTTTTCCAATCGGCACCTACCTTGTGTCTTTTTATCTGGTGGCCGTCACCTACGCGATTTACAAACATCAATTGATGGATATTAATGTGGTTTTGCGAAAGAGCGTGGTCTACTCGGTCATGACCGCTATCCTTACGGCGATTTATTTGGTTGTCATTACTCAGGGGACTCATCTAATACAAGCCGTTTTTGGCGCTTCGACGATTGCCATCTCTATTATAGCCGCTTGCTTAATCACGGCGATATTCCTGCCTCTGCGAAATTGGGTTCAGGCGTTCGTAGATCGTTATTTCTTTCACAGTTGGAGCGACCGGGAAATGGTGCGTGAGGTGGCTGCGGGGTTCTCGCATGAGCTGAAATCGCCGCTGGCGGGTTTGAGCATGCAGGCTCAGTTGGCGCTCGCGGATTTGGAGGATGTCGAGGATGGGCGGCTATCCCTGCAAGAAGCTCTGCCGAAAATTAAGCAGGGACTACACTATCTTGTGACCCAGTCGTTGGATGCCGCGCGGCGCATAGAAGCTGTCCGCGGCGTCGCGGAGCCCTCCGGGAGGCAAACCGGGCCGGTAGATGTCTCTTCGGTTTTGGACAGCGGTCTTGCGACGCTGGGATCTCGACTGGACCACGCAGAGGTGAGCGTTCGCAAAGAGTTGCCGCTAAACCTGCCGGCTGTTCGGAGCAATGAGAAACAGCTGGAGATTGTTTTTATCAACCTGATGAAAAACGCACTGGAGGCGATGGAATGCGTTAAAAGCGATCAGCCTCATATGCTTTCAATTCGGGGTTTCGAGCAGAATGGCTTCGTGTTGATTTCTATAAAAGACACCGGCGCTGGCATCACTTACAAGGATGTTGACCGCATCTTTGATCCTTATTTCACGACTAAAGGCCACCGCGGCACCGGGATGGGCTTGTATCTCTCTCAGCAGATTATCAAAGCCCATAGAGGTTCTATCGAAGTGAAGAGCGAAGAAGGAAAAGGGACGGAGTTTATTGTGCGGCTGCCGAAGTATGTGGCGGATGGTAAAGCCCAAGTCGGTGAAGCGGCATGAACGGATTGGTATAAGCCATCAATGAACTTTTTTGCGCTGTCATCGGCTGTTAACGGCATCACGGCCATCAGCCTGGGTTCGTTGGTGCTTTATAAGAAACCAAAACTTCTAAGGAGCCGGACCTTCTTTCTCTTTTGGTTCTCTGTCTTTATATGGTCATTCTGTTATTTTTTCTGGCAGACCACCTCGAACCCACTCTCCGCCTTACGATGGGCTAAAGGGCTTATGTTCGGCGCCATATTACTACCTGTTTTCCTCTTTCATTACACGCTCTCCCTTTTGAATAGAACAGATCAGAAAGGGTTGCTCTTCGGGTCCTATGCCCTCTGCATCGGTCTTGCCCTCGCTGATTTTTCTGATCTGATTGTAGCGCGAGTCCGACCCAAGTCGGGTTTCCCGTTTTGGCCGGACCCGGGCCCCCTCTTCCATCTACATTTGGCGATTTTCATAGGGTTGGTATTCTATTCACTTTACCTTTTGATGCATGATCTCGCGGAAGCCGAAGGGGATCGAGCGCAGCAATTGAAGTATTCCATCCTGGGCACCGTGGTGGGTTTTGCGGGCGGAATGACCAACTATTTCCTTTGTTATGACATCCCAATTAAGCCCTACGGCAATATCCTGGTTTCCGTTTACACCGGTCTGATTGCTTATACGATTTTGAAGTATCGCCTTATGGATATCAATGTCGTTATCCGCAAGACGGTGGTTTACGCTCTAGTTACGGGGATCGTTGCGGCGATCATGGTGTTCGTGGCGATACTTTCGGCGCGTTTAACGGAGGGGTTTCTCGGACGGCAAACACTTTTTGCCTTGGCGTTGGTTGCCTGCTTTATTACGGCCGTCATTCATCCCCTCCAGCTAAAGGTGCAGGCGTTTGTAGACCGGTATTTCTTTCGCAGTTGGAGTGACCGGGAAGTGGTCCGCGAGGTAGCGGCGGGGTTTTCTCATGAGCTGAAATCACCTCTGGCGGGGCTGAGCCTACAGGTGCAGACGACGTTGGCCAAGCTGGACGATATCGAGAAAGGCGGAGGCTCACTGAGGCAGGCGCTTCCGGAGATAAAAGCTGATTTGCAGTATCTTCTAAACAAGACGATGGACGCTGCTCGGCGAATAGATGCGGTGCGCGGCGTGGCGGAGCCCACCGGTGGCCAAATCGGGCCGGTGGATATCTCTTCCGTCCTCGATAGCGGCCTAGCGACGCTGGGATCCCGCCTGGATCACGCTGATGTGAGCGTCCGCAAAGACTTGCCGCATAACTTACCTGCCGTTAACAGTAATGAGAAACAGCTAGAGATCGTTTTTATTAACCTGATGAAAAATGCGTTGGAGTCGATGGAAATCATCGAAGGCGGCCGTCCTCATACGCTTTCGTTGATGTGTTATGAACAGAATGGATCGGTGATGATTTCCGTAAAAGATACAGGGGCCGGTATCTCTAGAAAGGATATGGACCGCCTCTTTGATCCTTATTTCACCACTAAGGGCCGCCGCGGTACTGGGATGGGTTTATATCTCTCTCAGCAGATTATCAAAGCCCATGGCGGGTCGATTGTTGTGAAGAGCGAAGAGGGAAAGGGCACGGAGTTCATTGTGCGTTTGCCGATATATTCAGCGGAGGCAGCGGCCTGAATGAACCATTATGCGATAGCCTCGAATTTGACCTGGATGACGACCCTGGCGCTGATCGTTTTTGTTTTGTTGAAAGGACGGCGCAACCGCCTGGTCACTGGATTTTGCTTGTACATGCTAAGTATAGCGGCTTGGAGTTTTTGTCTTTCTCGTCTGGCGCTTGCCCCCGATTTGGCCTCAGGTCTCTTCTGGGGCCGGGCATTACATATGGGCGCGATCCTTGTTCCGATAGCATTTCTTCATTTTTCGCTCGTGTTTCAGACGGACGTCTATGCCGCAAAATGGCGGCCCGTGGTACGGCTTGGATACGGAATCGCGTTGTTCTTTCTGAGTGTCAGCTTTTCAAAATACTTCGTTCCTTTTACCAAAGCGGCCTCCGGCATGGCTTTTTACCCGCAACCCGGTCCCCTCTACTTGCCGTTTGTAATCTGGTTCGTGATCTATGTGGACCTGGCCTTTTGGGCGTTATCTCATGCGTATACAGAAGCCGTCGGACTCAAGAAGACCCAGCTGCGATACGCCATTATTGCCTATGCGTTCGCCTATATCGGCGGCGGGCTAACATTTTTGCCCGTTTTCGGTTTCTCACTAACTCCGATTGTCATGTATGGCGTGCCTATCTGCATGTGCATACTTACCTACGCGGTTTTTGTTCACGGTTTGATGGATGTTGTTGTGATCATCCGGAACACGATGATCTATTCGGCCGTGACGGGTATTTTGGTGGCGATCATGATATTTGTGGCGATGATTTCCACGCATATCATGGAAGGATTTCTGGGGCATTCAAATCTTGTCACCTATGCGGTGACCGCCTGTTTTATCACGATAATATTCCATCCTCTCCGGCTCCGAGTTCAAGCGTTCGTGGATCTTCATTTTTTCCGGGGTTGGGAAGACCGGGAAGTGGTCCGCCAAGTGGCGGCCGGGTTTTCGCATGAATTGAAATCTCCGTTAGCGGGATTGAGCCTGCAGGTGCAGACGACGTTGGCCAGGATGGAGGAAATCGAGAATAGCGGGTGCTCGTTGAGTCAGGCGCTTCCGGAGATAAAAGCGGATTTGCGGCATCTTCTCAACAAGACGATGGACGCGGCGCGGCGAATAGATGCGGTACGCGGTGTGGCGGAACCGTCAGGGGGCCAAATTGGGCCGGTGGATGTCTCTTCCGTTCTGGACAGCGGTCTTGCGACGCTGGAATACCGCCTAGGCGAGGGTAGGGATACTGTTCGTAAAGATCTTCCGCACAACTTGCCTGCCGTTCACAGTAATGAGAAACAGCTTGAGATTGTTTTTATCAACTTGATGAAAAATGCGCTGGAGGCGATGGAAGGGGTTAAAAGCGATCAGCCGCATATGCTTTCACTTCGGGGATTCGAGCAGAATGGCTCCGTTATGGTTTCTGTAAAAGATACCGGCGCCGGCATCTCCGGCAGGGATGTGGGCCGTGTTTTCGAACCCTATTTCACGACCAAGGGACGTCGCGGTACCGGGATGGGTTTGTATCTCTCTCAGCAGATCATCAAGGCCCACGGAGGCACGATTGAGGTAAAGAGCGAAGAGGGAAAAGGCACGGAGTTCATAGTGCGGCTGCCGAAGTACTTGGAAAAAAGGGCTGCGAATTTCTAATTTCTAATTTCGAATTTCTAATGGGAACATATAAGAATTTTGAGGAGATTCCTGTTTGGCAAAAGTCGCGTGAGCTTGCTAAGCGAATTTATGCGGCTTCTAATCAGTCTGAATTCTCGAAGGATTTTGGACTGCGCGATCAGATCAGGAGAGCCAGTGTTTCAATCGTCTCGAATATCGCAGAAGGGTTCGATCGAAGCGGTACTGCCGAATTTATCCAGTTCCTTTCGTTCGCCAAGGGTTCCACGGGAGAAGTTAAAGCACAGTTGTACGTCGCTTTGGATTTAGGGTATATCAGTAAAGAAGTATTTGGGAATTTGTTTGCAATTGCGGCAGAAACGGGGCGGATGCTTGGCGGCTTCATAACTTACTTGCGCCAATCCGGGATAAAAGGAACAAAGTTTAAATAATGTCACTAATTAGAAATTAGAAATTCGAAATTAGGAATTTATGTTATTACGTTTATTAATCGTCGACGACGACACGTCCTTGTGCGCGAGCTTGAAGAATTTCTTTGAGCGCAACCAGTACAAGGTGGAAACGGTGAATGACGGCCCTTCCGTGCTGGCGGCGGTGGAGCGGTTTCGCCCGAACTTGATGTTTTTGGACATCGGACTGCCGGGGATTTCCGGCATCGAGGTCTTGAAACTGGTCAAAGAGAAAGACCCTTCCGTGCGGGTGATCATGATCACGGGGCAGACGGAAGATGAATTGATGCGCCAGGCGCGGGTCCTGGGGGCGGACGATTATGTCACCAAGCCGTTCACGCTGGAATATTTAAGCGGCGAGGTGCTGAACAAGCTGCATAAACAGTTGTTCTACGAATTGCGCAGCACGTCCGCGGACCTCGCCATCGAGCACGAAAAAGTCGAGGTCCTCTTCGAACAGATGACCGACGGCGTGATCATGTTCGACGCTCAAGGCCTGATTTACGTGGCCAATCCTATCGCGCGAAAGCTCCTGGGCCTTACCGGGGATTTGGCCAGCGTGACGGCGCAGAAGGCGTTTGAAAAATTTAAGGGGGAAATCTTGTCGATTCCCTTTGAGCAGCTGGACAAGCTGGCGGGCAAGCCCTTTGATTTACTAAGGGAAGAGCCGAAGAAGCTCTATCTCAACTGCCGCATCAATCCGATTTACAGCCGCCAGAAAAAAGAGCTGTTCGGCTATCTCGCCATCGTTCGCGACGTCACCCAGGAGCGCCGGGCGGAAAACGCGATGCACCGTTTTATATCCGTCGTCAGCCACAAGCTCCGCACGCCGCTGGTCGCTATCCGCGGGTATCCCCCGCTGCTCCTGGCCCCGAACGCGACGAATCCCCTCGATGATTTTCAGCGCGGCGCGGTGGAAACCATCCTCAAGGAATGCCTGCGGATGGAAATCCTGGTGAACGAGCTGATCGCGTTCAGCAGCCTGGAGCCAGAAGAGTTGATGCGCCAGCCGGTGGGGTTGGATGATTTAATCAAGCAATCCCAGAGGATCCTCCCGGTTGAATATCAGAAGCACAACGGCCAGGTGACGTGCGGTCCAGAGCTGGCGAAGCTGATGGTCGACGTCGACCCCACGCTCATTCAGCACGCTTTCCGCAACATCATCGAGAACGCCTTCAAGTTCGGAGCGACGGACCTGCAGGTGAAGGCGCAGAAAGAGGACGGCTCGGTCACGGTGCGGTTCATCGATAACGGCCCGGGGATCCCGCCCGAAGACAGGGAGCGCGTTTTCGATCGTTTCTACCAGGTGGACAAGTATTTTGTCGGCCAGATCCCCGGCGCGGGCCTGGGCTTGTCGATGGTCAAAGAAACCGTCCAGGCGCACGGCGGCAAGGTGTGGGTGGAAAACACCAACGGCAACGGCTCGACGTTTTTTGTGAAGCTGCCAGCCGCGAAGGCTTAGTTACGGGTTGCGAGTTACGAGTTTCGAGTTAAAGTCCAGCAGACATGTTCCACAACTCGAAACTCGTAACCCGAAACTCGTAACTTCTTTATGACCGATCCGATCCGTTTAAATCTCTGGGTGATGCCCAACGCGGGGTTTGACACCCAGCGGGTGATGCAGCGGGAACTGGCCGAGTTCCATAAGGAACACCGCGACTACGAAGTGCGTTTGACCGTCATCCCGTGGTTTTTTTCCTGGGACCGGCTGATCGCGGTGGCCAAAGGGCGCGTCCAAAATGATACTCCGGACGTGATCCAGATCGGCGGCACCTGGACCACAACGCTCGCCGCCCTGGGCGCTCTGGGCGACGTCACCGATTATCTGGACGACATCGATCGCACCGATATCATCCGCCCGCTTTGGAATTACTGCTACGAACCCAGCCGGACCAAAGCCTATTCCCTGCCCTGGTTCACCGATATCCGGGTGTTGTATTACCGTCGCGATCTCCTGGCCCAACTGGAGATGACTCCGGAGGATATCACTACCTGGAGGGGGCTGCGTGAAGCCTGCGAGCGCCTGCGCGACCATTCCAAACTGAATAAGCGTTTTTTCGGCCTGCCCCTGCCGGGCCAGCGCGAGGGGATCCTGATTCATGATCTGGCTCCGTGGGTCTGGGGTTCGGGGGGAACTTTCTTGAGCGCGGACCGTCAGAATCCCCAGTTCAACAAGCCGGCCGCTTTGCAGGGGATACATTTTTTTTATCAGATGATGGTGGACCACCTGATTCCGCTGCTGGGACGCGACCGCCTGGTCACCGGCAACTTCTTTTCCGGCCAGTCCGCTTTCCAGGTGTCCGGCGCCTGGCCTATGCACAGTACGTTTAATCCGCGTCACCCCGCGTACGAGCCGGACGTGGCCAGGCATTACGGGATTTCACTTTTCCCCGCGGGCCCGGCGGGACAGGTCACTTTTTTAGGCGGCTCCAACCTAGCGATATCGAGTTTGTCGCAGCACCCCGAGGGGGCGTGGAAATTGATTAAGTTCCTTGTCGATACGAACAGCCAGGTGCGCCATTCGCGGCAGATCGGGATGCTCCCCAGCCGCTACAGCGCGCTGGAGAAGCTGTTGTCTTCCGCACCTACGCCCGTGGCGGATGTATTCCGCCAGTCATTGCGGGTGGCCCGCACCCTGCCCTGCGCCGCGACGCTGGGAACGATCGAGCGGATCCTGGGTAAGGTCAGCCAGCGGCTGATCACTTCCGTCTGCGAAAACCGCTACAGCGAAAAGCTGCTGACCGAAGAAATGGGCCAGGCGGCCAAAGAGGCGGATTACATTTTGTCGCTTTATGAATAAGGAAAACCTCACCCACCGCCTTCGGCGGTCCCCCCTCTCCCGATGGGAGAGGGTGACATTTAATGACTTCCCTCTCCCATCGGGAGAGTGTGGCCGAAGGCCGGGTGAGGTCCCGTCATGACCAACCACGACGACGCGCTTCAGAAAATCCGCGAGGAGTTTCAGCGTTTTCCGCTGCAAACGCCGGCGCGCGCCGGCATTCACAGGATGGTGGTTCCGGGCGAGTCGTCGGAACTCCTGGCGCACGCGCTGCTCTATCTCTGCGAGACGATGAAAATCGAACGCGCCGCGGTGTTTTTGCTGGATGAGGGGACCCAAACGCTACAGGCTCAGGAACTGGTGGTCCACGGGGATGTCATGGCCGGAGAGGAAGAGATCGCACTCCTGCCGAATACGCCGTTCTGCCAGCTGGCCGCGGGCAAACGCGACCATCTGATCCTCGAGGGTTCCTTGAACACCGCCTACATCCCCCTGCGCGCCTTCGGCAAGGTGTTCGGCGTCCTGCGCGCGGAACGCCGTCAGTCCTGGGACGGCGGCCGGTCGCCGAAGCGGCCCGGCATCCCGCTGTTGAAAGCCTTCGCGCATGAACTGGCTACGGTCCTGCGCGGGCTGGAGATCGCCGCATCGGAACGCCAGCAGGTCGCCCATATGCAGGCGCTGCACGAGGTGTCGAACGCGATCTTCCGTTCGCTCCGGCTGGAAGAAATGCTCGAGTCGGTCGCCCACAGCCTGATCCACCAGATGGGGTTTGACCGGGCCAAGATTTACCTGATCAACAAAGAAGGGGACATGCTGGAGGGAGTGCTGACGCTGGATCAGCGCGGCAAGCAAACGCTCGACAGGGAACGAATCCCTTTAAAACGCGGCGCCCACCCCATGGTCGATTTGATCCTGGGCCGTTCCGTCGATGAACGGCTGGAGAAATACCGCCACACGATCGTCTATGTCCCGCTGCGCGCGCGCGACGAGAACATGGGGATCCTGATGGTCGACAACCTGCTCAGCCAGCAGGAAATCCAGCCGGAGCAGGTCCCCCTGCTGGAAGCCATCGCCGGCCAGCTCAGCATGGCGATCAAAAACGCCCGGCTTTTCGCCGGGGTCGAGGAACTTTCGATCACGGACGGCCTGACAGGGCTATACATTTTGCGGTACTTCAAACAGCGCTTGAAGGAAGAACTCTACCGTGCGGAACGTACGCATGGGCAGCTGTCGCTGATGATCCTGGACATCGATCATTTCAAACGCTTCAACGACACTTACGGACACCCCGCGGGGGACACCATCCTGGCCACGGTGGCCGAGCGGGTGCTCAATAACGCCCGCAAGGTCGATCTGACCGCCCGCTATGGGGGAGACGAGTTTTTCATCCTGCTGCCCGATACGACGCCGGAAGAGGCCCTGGCCCTCTCCGACCGTCTGCATCAGGCGGTCGCCAACGAACCGATCGCACTCCCGGACGGCAAAGTGCTGCGCTTGACGGTGAGCATCGGGATCGCCACCTATCCAACCCACGCCGCGAGCATCGATGAATTGATCAAGCGCGCCGACGAAGCGCTCTACTGGATCAAATCCCACGGCCGCAACCGCATCCGTTTGTACTCCCCGGAGATTCCCGAGAAAATCTAGCGCCAGCCCCTCGAAAAAAACCCCTCGCCCCCTCTGGGGGAGAGGGTTTGGGTGAGGGGGTGCGTGCATCTCTGCGGGTCTAACGAACCCCTCACCCGCGCCTGTCCGGGTCGCAGCGGCGACCCGTCCGGCTTGCCCTCTCCCCCAGAGGGGGCGAGGGGAAAATCAGGGAAGCCCCTCCGATCACAGTCAGAAATAATATAATTCCCCGAATGCGAAAGCAGTTTTTGTTATTGATCCTGGCGCTTACCGCGGCGCCGGCTGCTGCTAAATCCAAGGCGCTGCTAAACCTTCCCGTCGGACAGCCCAGTCTGTTCACCGGCAAACAGCCCCGCGTGCTGGTACTCTACGACGGGCCCGATAAGGAGAACAACCCCGGACGGCAGGACGCGCTGTATCTCACGAACCTCCTCGGTCACTTTACCACCCGCCGTGAAATCCAATCCGTGGAGACCTACCCGCCGGGGGGCTACAAACGCTATGACG
>Ga0207158_1092_pt1 | contig 22004 bp, 21 predicted proteins | sample Alteio_BWMinHeat_22_FD_153512 | JGI IMG/M metagenome (GOLD analysis project Ga0207158, IMG submission 153512) | Enriched cells from forest soil in Barre Woods Harvard Forest LTER site, Petersham, Massachusetts, United States -... | ecosystem: Environmental > Terrestrial > Soil > Temperate forest >... | reverse complement strand
GAGAAACGCCCGCTGGTTTTCCCTACCTCCGACGATCAGCAAGCAGGGCTGGTCGGCGGCGGGGCCGTGGACGCGGGGCAAGTGGCCGTGATCCTGGGCAACTCGGCGGTGGTGAATTCGTCATCGAGCCAGCTGCCGGCTTCGGGCAATCTCGATGCCATGCGGCTCAATTGGGGTCCGTATTTGTGGATGCGCTGTTACAACAACGGGGCTCAGTTCCTGGATCGCATCGTCGGTTCGAACCCGGACTGGGAGCGGCTGGAGCGGGAGGGCCGAGCTTGCCCGGCGGGAGTCGATGGAGTGACGCTTTTGCCGTTCACGGCGCCCGAGCCGTCGCTGGGAGTGGCTGCGCCGCGATTGCAGTGGTCGCCGGCGGAGCCGAAGGAACCGGGGAGCGCGTTTCGCGCGTCGCTCGAAGCGCTGGCGTACCTAATCGCCCTCGGCGTCCGGGAGCATGAGGCGGGAGGCCAGAAGATCACCCGCATCACCGTTTCCGGCGGCGTCGCGCGCAGCGACCTCATGTGTGAGATCCTCGCAACCGTGCTGGACAAGCCGCTGCAACGGTTGCAATCAAACGAGGGGCCGGCGCTGGGCGCGGCCGTAACGGCACTGGCCGCGCTGGAAGCACACTTGCGGCGACGCCACAAGGACTCCACGCCCTTTACCATGGCAGACGCGGTTGCCGTCCTCGTCAAGTTTCGCCAGCCGGTAACGCCCAACGCCGCCTGGACTGAAACATACCGCGAGGGACTGCGTGCGTTCGAGCAATGCGTAAGGACCTGATCGATGTTAAATCGGGCTATTTTGGAGAATCTCCCGGCTTTTGCTGAAGACGCACGGGTGAGCGGCCCGAAACCGAGTCTCAGATCGGGATTTCGGATTCCAACCGGCCTTGCCAGGGATTAATCTACTTCGCGTGGGCGACTTGATCCTCTAGGGTTGTCGGAGGGGCGCGAATGATGAACCAGCCGTCGGACAGCAACCTGAGTGCCTACGAGGAAGCGGCCCTGGACCGCCAGGGGGCGGCGACCGGCGCCCCCGCGCAAAAGGAGACCTTGGAGAACGCCGAGGCCTTGAGCGACGACGTTCTTCCCTACTCCCACGCGTTCGGTCTGTGACGCGCCGGCGTCGGGGGCCGCGCAACCTCTTGCCGGGCAAGCAGGTGTGCGGTAACAAACAGGACACAGAAGAAGAAATCCCCGCCGGTTCCGGAACCGGCGGGGGTTTTTGTTGGGTGGCGAAAGCTCCGCGCTCGCGCTCGAATGTCCAGACTTCCGAAGTCTTTGAGACTTCGGAAGTCTTAGCGGCTCACGATCCGCCGCCAATAGCTTTTTTGGCGGCGTCGCCGTACATCTTATACAGTTCCGAAACGGCTGAGGCCGGCAGCCAGAAGTCCACGCTGCCACGCTCGGGTTGCAAGGTGACGCTGAAGCCCAGGAAACTAGTCTTGCCCTTCACCGCAGGGGTAAGCAGGTCCGCGGGAATTGGAAGGAAGCCCCCAAGAAGATTCTGAGCGTATTCAGTCATTATCGCGGCGTAAGCAGGTACATCGATAAGGGAGATCAACGTCGCTTCCGCGGGCAGATGTTTCCGCGCCTCGGCATAGGCCTTTTCTTCACCGAGCGTGCCTTTTTTGTCGAGGTAGTTGTCGAGGAGTTTCTGGGCCGATTCCCAATCGTCGGCGGTAATGGAGACGAAACCATTCTTGCCGTCGGTGCCGAACCAGACCTTGGAACCCTCGCCCATCAGTTTCTTCATGCCACCGACCATCTTGGTTTGAAACTCGGGAGGAAATGCCACACCGCCGGGCATGGGCGGCAGGCTCTTCGCCACGGTCGCTTCGAGGTCCCAGGTCAAGTTGATGTAATGCAAGTCGTAGCCTCGATGCTTTTTGGCGCTAGCCTTGATTTCGGGCTTATCCTTGAGCACAACGTTGGAATAGGTTTCGCCGCCTTTCAAGGATTCGAAGAGCCGAAGCTGGCTTGTCGAGGCGACGACGGGATCCTCATAGGTCCAGGACTCAATGCCGCCGGGCGGGACGTTGGCGGCCTTGAGACTGACCTTGGGGTTGGATTTGGCAATCTGATTGACGGCGTCGAGGAGCGCCTTGGCTTCCTTGCTGTCGGGGTCGTTGGTGATGCCATAGACGAATGGGCCGAACTTCTTGAGGTATTCCGGGGCCAAGTGCGAGGCGGTATATGTGATGCGGCCCCCAGGCAAACCGGCCATTTCCGTCATCGCGGTTGGTTTGGCGGCCTTGAGCAACACGTTGGTCTTGCTTTCCGGCGCAACGGTGGCCTGGGCGTGGACGGCCAACCCCTCAGGTCGAAATTCGATGGTGAACAGGAACGCGTTACTATCCTCGAAAGCCTGGAAGGCAGGGTCCATAACGAGCTTCACCATTTCGAGGTTGCCCTTATTGGCGCCGCCGATGCCGATGCCGCCGCCGTCTTCGAACATCTTCTGTATTTCCTTGCGAAACTCCTTGATTTGCTCGCCGTATTCCTTGCGCACGGCGACCGTGTCGACGTAGACTCCGAGATCGGAGTCCAGCAGTTTCTTAGCGAGCACCTTGTCGAGCTTCTTGTCAAGGCCCGGCTGCTTTTTCGTGAATTGCGCCGCGACGTCCTTGTGCGGCGTCACGATGGCATAGCCTTTGCCGTCGACGAAATAGGCCGTCTCATTCTTAATGACGGCTTCCTCGTATCCAGCGGGATCGGCCTTGATGCCCTTGCGCTCGTCGTCGGTCAAGATGCCGTCGCGAAAGTCGGCGTATTTCGTCACCTTGACGAGAACGGCCATTTTGGGGACATCTTCGCCCTTCTTCGGCATTTCTGTGAACACGATGAAAATCGGGCCGTCTTTCGCCAGCCCCTTTAGTTCCCGACCCTCGAGGCCCTCCTTGATTCCTTCCTCGATCTTGTCTTCCGCCAGTTTCGCCAGGTCGGGGACGGCGTTCTTGATCAGCGTGATTAGCCGCTCCTTGGTCCGCTCAAAGCCGTGAATCTGCACGACGATCGGCGACCCTGCGGGGACCTGGGCAAGCGGGGACTCGTCGTCAGCGACCGGCGCGGCCGTCGCGGGGACCACGAGAATTAACGTCAGCGCCAGCGCGCTCCAGCCCGTCCAACGGATGCGCCACATGATGCGGTCTCCTTTTCTACACCTGGGAGTTTGACTCAGAATCGATACGGGTCACTTTGCGGGCCGCGTCCACGCGTTTCAAGACTTCCGAAGTCCTAAAGACTTCGGAAGTCTTATCGGGCTTACGGTGTGGCGATGGCATTTCCCATGCCGTCCGCGCTCTGGGTGTCCATGCGGAAATGTTCCCAAACCATGGGACGGGCCAAGGGTTCAATCCGTAATACCACCTCGCCGTTCTGAAAGATTCGCACAGCGCCCGATGACTGACTGACGGCAACGGCGACAGCCTTGGTTTTGCGGCTGATGGCGGCGGCGGCCCAATGGCGGCTGCCCAGCCCCTTGCTCAGCGTGATCCCCTCGGCCAGGGCGTCGATGTACATGCATGCGGCGACGGCGATGCCGTCGCGGCGAATGATGATGGCGCCGTCGAGTTGGGCGACTTCCTTGATCTGTTCGCGTACCTTCCGGTCGCGCACGTCGCGTTCCGACCGGCTGTAGCCGCGAAAAGGGTTGAAGTTCTGCGGGCGCGACATGGAGAGCACCTTCTTCGTGTCGCCGACGACGAACATCGTGCCGACGGGCTGTCCTTCGCGTCCCTCGCTGCCGATCTCGGCGGCCAGGTCGACCACGGCGCGCAGCGTTTCCAGGGGCACTTGCGTATCCAGCTTGCGCAGGTCCTGGGCGCTGAGGCGCTCGAGGTGCTCGCCCAAATGGATGACGCTGAGGCTGTCGATTTGCTCGGGCTTGTCAGTGCCGATGTCGATGCCATTGTAGAGGACGACGACGTCGGCGCCGGTTTGCAGTTGCTCGGTGCGCACCGCTTCCAGGAGGGCAAGACTCATTCGTTCCTGAGTCGGCGTGGGACCAGGGTCGATTTCGAGTACGGTGAGGTGGCCATGTTCGCGCAGGGACTCAGCAAGCGCGCCTTCCTGCGCCGCAATCAGCAGCCGGCAACCGTGCAAGTGATCCAATACCGCCTGCCAGTCGAGCTTGCTTTCGGCGAGCAGCAAAACGGCATCAGCCGGGAGGCCGAGCATCAACTGCTTGGCCGCCTGGAGCAACACGACGGTTTGAAGCGGCAACGCCATAAGCGACTTCCTATTCGCCAGAGCTTCGCGGAACCATCCTTGGGACCGAACCGGCACCACTGTAGGATTCGATTCGTACTCTGGCTTATAGTAACGGCCTGCGCGATTTGGGACAATCGCCGCTTGACGCCGAAAGCGCGTTTCTTGAAAGGTTCTCAGACTCACCTTGCCCCCGGATTGCGGCTCAGGAGAGAATGACATCCGACCGTACCAGACGTCTCACTTGCAGGTTCCGCGGTCTCGGATAAATCGGGAAGTTCTGGGAGAGGTCAAACGGCTCGACGCCAACCGCCGGGGTTTATTTTATGCAAGACAGCATCCTTCATTCCGTGGGCCGGACGCCGATGGTCCTACTGCGCCGGCTGAACGAGGGGTTGCAGGCGACGGTGGCGGTCAAGGTGGAGTCGAGCAATCCCGGTGGCAGCGTCAAGGACCGCGTGGCGGTAGCCATGATTACGGAAGCCGAGAGACGTGGCTGGCTCCGACCGGGAGGAACGATCATCGAGGCGACGGCCGGCAACACGGGTGTCGGGCTGGCTATGGTCGCCGCCGTGCGGGGTTATCGCTGCATTTTCGTCCTCCCCGACAAGATGAGCGCGGAGAAGATCCTGCTGCTCAAGGCGTATGGCGCGGAGGTCGTCGTTACGCCGACGGGTGTCGCGCCCGATGCACCGGAAAGCTACAACGGAGTGGCCGACCGATTGGCCCGCGAGATTCCTGGGGCGTGGCGACCGAATCAATTCACCAACCTGTCGAATCCCGAAATCCACTACCGCACCACTGGACCGGAGATCTGGGAGCAGACCGAGGGCCGGTTGACGGCGTTCGTTGCCGGGGTGGGTACCGGCGGAACGGTCTCGGGTGTGGCCCGCTATCTGAAGGAACGCAACCCCGACATCAAGATAATCGGCGCCGACCCAGAAGGTTCGGTACTTTCGGGCGGCACGCCCCGGCCGTGGAAGGTTGAGGGAATCGGCGAAGACTTCGTGCCGCGAACGTTTAACAGCCAGCTCGTGGATGAGTGGATCCGAGTGGGCGATGCGGAGTCGTTCCACGTCGCTCGCGCGCTGGCCCGGCGCGAGGGAATGCTTCTGGGCGGTTCGAGCGGCACCAATGTAGCGGCGGCGTTGCGTTACGCACGGCGGTTGACGGCCGACCATCTCGTGGTCGCCCTCGGCTGCGACACCGGCCGTAACTATCTCAGCAAATTCTTCGATGACGCGTGGCTGGCCGAGAACAAGCTTGAATGGGACGTGCAACCGGTGCATTCGATCGGCGACCTGCTCAAGACGCGCGGCCCGCGGCAAATGGTGACGATTACTCCGGATGCCACTGCCGCGGCGGCCATCGACCTGCTGCAAGCGACCGGCATTTCACAGTTGCCCGTGCTTCAAGACGGCAAAGCCGTCGGCAGCGTTCAGGAAGTGACGCTGGCCCGAGTGTTGCACGACAACGACGATCCGAGCAAGGTTTTCGTGGGCGACATCATGGCCAAACCGTTGCCGCAACTTGACGCTACCGTGCACCTCGATGAGGCGTACCGCCTGCTGCTCGCGGGCAACACCGGGGTCTTGGCGGTCGTGAACGGACGAGTTACCGATATCGTCACGCGCATTGATTTGATTGAGTATTGGGATAACAAGCGACAGAGGACCAAGTGAAGGCGTTCTCTTCTTCTTCAGGGCCAAGGAAACGATTCCGATGACCACGCAAGGTTTCGCGACGCTCGCCATTCACGCCGGCCAGGAAGCCGACCCCGCGACGGGGGCCACGGTCGTGCCCATTTACGCGACTTCGACTTACACGCAAGAAGCGCCCGGCAAGCACAAGGGCTATGAATACTCGCGCAGCGGGAACCCTACCCGCGCCGCGCTGGAAACGTGCCTGGCGGCATTGGAAGGCGGGGAGCGCGGGCTAGCGTTCGCATCCGGATTGGCGGCGAGCGCGGCGGTGTTGTCCGTTCTCAAGCCGGGCGACGAGGTGGCGGCCGCTGCCGATTTGTACGGCGGCACGTACCGGCTGCTGGAACGGGTCTTCAAACCGTGGGGGCTTGTGGCTCGATATACCGAGGACGCCGGCCCGGCCGGCTTTCAGAAGATCATCAATGCGAAGACCAAACTGGTTTGGATTGAGACGCCGACCAATCCGCTGCTGCAAATCCTCGACATCGCCGCCGTTGCCGACCTCACTCATCGCGCCCGCGCCATTCTCGCAGTGGACAACACGTTTGCCTCGCCATACCTCCAGCAGCCGCTAAAGCTCGGCGCGGACTTGGTGGTGCACAGCACGACGAAGTACCTGGGCGGCCACTCCGATGTGGTTGGCGGCGCGGTCGTTGGGTCGAAAGAGTTGCTGCAACCGATCGCGTTTTATCAGAACGCGGCCGGCGGAGTTCCCGGACCGTTTGATTGCTTCCTCACCCTGCGCGGGCTGAAGACGCTGGCCGTGCGCATGCGCGAGCATTGCGGCAACGCCCGCTCCCTGGCGGAGTGGTTGACGAAGCAACCGCAGATTGAGCGCGTTTACTTCCCCGGACTGCCGAGCCATCCGGGCCACGACATCGCCAAGCGGCAGATGCTCGACTTTGGAGGCATGATCAGCATCAGCCTGAAGGGGGGCAAGGACGCGGCGCTCCGCCTGTTGTCGCGGACGAAACTCTTCAGTCTTGCCGAGAGTTTGGGCGGGGTTGAGTCCCTGATCGGGCACCCGGCGACGATGACGCATGCGAGCATACCGGCGGAAATCCGCCAGGCGCGTGGCATTGATGATGGGCTGGTGCGGCTCAGCGTTGGGATTGAGGATGTGGATGACCTGCGCGAAGACCTGCGGCAGGCGATGGCATGAATGATCTGCACCGGCAGCGGTGTCTCACGCAACCGTGAGACACGGAATGCGGGCCAATGGGGGACAATGAACCCACCCGCGGCGTGAGTGTTCGATTTTTGATCACCCTCTCCACCCCTTGCAGAGGGTGCAGAGGGTCGTCATGTGGGTGAGAGGGTCGGCTATGTGGGTGAGAGGGTCGGCTATGTGGGTGAGAGGGTCGGGCTATGTGGGTGAGAGGGTCGGCTATGTGGGTGAGAGGGTCGGATAGGTGGCTGAGTGGGTGGTCAAAGCTTCACCAGCAACCGCTCCCCGCCAATGTGCTGGCTGAGATCATTGACACGTAATGACATGAACAGACACGCATCGATCACCAATGGTCATCATCGGCGTCCATCGACCTTGGCGGGGCTCGTTGTGTGAGCGGCAAGCCCGAGTTCGGTCCTTTCACAAACACCACATACACACCCTGCACATCACATCGCCATGGGCAAAGGACTTATGGCGAGAAGAACGGGTTGTTTCACGGCGCGTGCAACGACATCTTTTTTGGTCATCACACCGCAGGTCACGCAAGTCTCGGTCGCATTTGACTTCGGCTGCCGGTGGCCGGGGGTAGGGTTTTATCGTTGACAATGGCCCTGCTGCGGGGTGAAACTCCACGCAGCGACAGGGCGTGATTCGAAAGCACTTCAGACTCGCTTCAACTTCCTCGTCCGAGGACCCATGGCATGAGCACCGAACGCTGTCCTCATTGCGATACGCCGTTCCCATCCGGAGAAGTCGTGATCGGGAAATGTCGCCAATGTGGAAAAGAGCTCCTCGGCGCGAGCACTGACGCCGGCGAAGGCATCAGGCAGGCAGACGCGATTCCCATTGCGAAAGAGCATGTGCATTCCCAACTTGAACGAACGCCGCGTTCCGACGTGCGGCGACGACAAGGCTCCAGCGGTGGATGTCCGGAGTGCGGTTCACACTACCTTCGGCCCGGACCGTGGCCGTGGTATCTCGGGACCATCGGGGCGATGCTCTGTCGCGCGGTGGTCTGCGATGACTGCGGCCATGAGTTCGATGCCAACAAGCCCCAAGCGAATCTGGCGGCCCGCAAGCGCAATTTGGCCATCACCATCAACGGGGCCGGTCTGCTGGGCATTCTCGGAGTGATTGGAGGGTTGGTTTTGTGGATTTGGTTTCTTTCCAAGCGCTAATCGAAGTTGGGGTTTTGATTGCGCCGCCGATTAGGCGACGGCAATCGATCGTCTGCTTGCCGTCCGCCAAAATGGGAAGCGGCAGCCCCGAAGTCGTTCGCGAAGGAGAATGATTATGCTGACACAGGCAACCCGCGTGGGATTGTTGCTTCTCGGACTGACCGTCGCGTTGGCCACGGCCTCGGCAGGCGAGGACAAGCCGAACCCAGCGCCGAAAGCTGGGCAATGGCGAGCGCTGCATCTGCTGGGCTATAACACCGACAAGGACTTGGAAACGCTCGGTGGTCAGGTCCCCAAACTCGCCGAACTGGGCCTGAATGTGCTGATCCTGGAAGTCGATTACCATTTCCAGTTCGAGGCCTATCCCAAGCTGCGGGACGGAAAAACCCCGATCACGCCGGAAGGGGCGGGCAAGTTCGCCGGCATTTGCCGGAAGCACGGCATCCGCTTGATTCCCGAGTTTCAATGCCTTGGGCATCAGTCGTGGAAGGAGCACACGTTTCCCCTGTTGACGGTCTACCCTGAATTCGACCTCACGCCCGATGCGTTTCCCAAGAACAAGGACATCTATTGCCGCGAATGGGACCCGCTCAATCCGAAAGTGAACGAGGTCGTGTTCAAGTTGCTGGACGAGATCATCGACGCATTCAAGGCCGACGCGCTTCATGTGGGCATGGATGAAGTCTTCCTTTTGGGTTCCGAGCAATCGCCGTCCACCAAAGGCAAGGACCCGGCCAAAGTATTTGCCCAAGCCGTCAAGGACTTGCACCAGCATGTCGTCAAGGACCGCAAGATCGAAATGCTCATGTGGTCCGATCGTTTGTTCGACGCCAAGAAATACAAGTGGGGCAAGTGGGAAGCGTCCGACTATGGCACCGCCCCGGCCGTTGACCTGATTCCCACCGACATCATCCTTTGCCCTTGGCATTACGAACTCATGGAATCCTATCCGGACATTCCGATGTTCGTGGAGAAGGGCTTTCGCGTTTTGCCGGCGAGCAAGAGCAAGTTGGACGCCATGAAGGCCCTGATGCAATGCAGCGCGAAGGTCGATTCCCCCAAGATGCTCGGGCACCTGTTCACGACTTGGAGCGGGAAGATCGATGCGGTGGCGGAATACAAGCCGATGGTGGAGGGGATGAAGGTGTTGAAGGGGATGGAGAAGTGAACGAGTGGGATTCAAGTACGGCCCGGCGCGCTGAGCCGGACCGAGGCTTCCTTCCCCTGCGAATAGAGAAGGTGTAAAATCAACTTGCGACGGACATCCAACCGTTGCCAGTCGGGAGGTGTCTCCATGATTCGCGCTGTGGTCAAAAACGGAGTGATCCAGCCCCTTGAGCCGTTGCCGCCGGATTGGGAGGACGGCCGTGAGGTAGTGGTGGACGATCTGGACGGCCAATCCCCCAACGGCGCTGCCGACATTGACACGTGGGCGGAGGACATGAAGTCGCTGACAGCGGTGTTAAATGACCCCAAAGAGTGGCAGGAGATTGAGGCAACGCTTACCGAAGCGGATCGACAGAACAAAGCCCTCGTTCGTCGGGAGATGGGACTACCCTGATGGCCGGGTTCTTGCTGGACACCAATCATCTCAGCGAAGCTTTGCGGCCCGTCTCGCGAATTCGCGATCGAATAGGCCAGTTGCGCATCTTGGGCGTCCGCGTGGGCACGTGTGTTCCTGTCCTGTGTGAGCTGGAAGCAGCCTTTCCATCCGGCGACCGGGGAGAAGCCTACCGCCGCGCGCTGAACCGACTGCTCGGGCGCGTGCGCCTTTGGCCGTTGGAACGCGAGGTCGCGCGCTCGTACGGCGAGGTTTTCCAGGAACTGCGGCGGCGCGGTCGCGTGTTGTCACAAGTGGACATGATCCTGGCGGCGCTGGCCAGGCAGAGAGATTTCACCCTTGCGACCGCTGACCGTGATTTTGAAGCCCTACCAGACGTGCGGACTGAGAATTGGTTGTAGCGGTTTGCTCGGGCCCTCAGCGAAGGCGGCTACGAAAACCGCAGCCTCTAATGTGCTTCGGCGAGGTGTTCTTCGACCGCGAGGCAGGGGAGGCGCTGGTGCGGAAGGCGAGGGAACTGACTAAGGAGGCGGGGCGGAAGGTGAGTGAATAGGAGACCCGGTAGCACGGGAATCCAGCAATCACGGAAAAATCGCCACGCGTCCGTTACCCGGCTCGGATAGAATGGCAAGAGATTGCCGAGGACGCCAGATATGAGCGAACAGTTGACACTTCAAATCCCCGAAGACCTTGCCCGCCGTGCACGAGCGCTGGCGGCTGCCACCAATCGCCGATTGTAGGACGCCGTTGTCGATTGGATCAATCGCGCGGTATCCGAGCCGGTTGTCGAGTCACTTCCGGACGACCAGATTCTCCTGCTGTGCGAATCCAGTCTGGAGCCATCTCCGCAGGAGGAGCTGAGCCAACTGCTCGCCATGTTGCGAGAGGGAGGGTTGGGGGACGCCGATCGACAACGACTTGATCAACTCATGGCGGCGTACCGCCGCGGTCTCGTCTTGAAAGCCAGGGCCCTCAAGGAAGCCGTTTCCCGTGGTCTGAAGCCGCGATTGAGCGACGATGCCGCGTGACTACCTAGCCATCGACGTGGCGCGGCGAGTCCGCGAAACGGCTCGCCATCGCTGTGGATACTGCCTCAGCCCCCAGCACTTGGTGATGGCCCGTCTGGAGATTGAACACATCATTCCTTCGTCGCGAGGCGGCACGAGCGATGAATCGAACCTATGGCTCAGTTGTCCGCTGTGCAATCGATATAAGGCTGAGCGCACGTCGTTCCTCGATCCGGAGACCGCCGCCGAGGCTCCCCTCTTCAACCCGCGAACTCAGCGATGGTCCGAGCATTTCCAGTAGTCCGGGGACGGATTGCGAATTCTAGGCCTAACGCCGACAGGCCGAGCGACCGCGGCCGCGTTGCACTTGGCGGACGACCCCGACGCTCTCCTTGTTCGAAGTTACTGGGTCCTCGCCGGTTGGCATCCTCCTAAAGACGTATAGAAACGTGCTTGTGAGACCGTCTGGCACTGATGAGCATCGTTGACGTGGGGCACGCGCGCCGCGACTTGCGATTCTGGGAAGCCGAAAAGGAACGCCTCAAGATGGAATTCGACCAGCAAGAGATTTGGATCATTCACTACGAAGGACGTCGCATTTGATTCCTCGCCCTAGACAACGAGGGATATCCCGCGAAGCTCATCGGCTTGAAGGAGGCCAAGGCACGGCTGAGCGAATTTGTCGACGCGGCACAATCGGACCGCATCCTGATCACGCGCCGGGGGCAGCTGGCGGCCCTGGTAATCGGTGTTGAGGGCCAGGACTTCGAACAGGTCATCCTGGGAAGTGACCTCGAATTCTGGAAGATGATCGAAGAGCGACGCCGGCGCATCGCCGCGACGCTGACCAGCGACGACATTCGCACCTCATTCGGTATAAAGGCCCCATCCAGGCGGCCCGGAGCGCCGCGAAGGAAACCCAAGGGCAGCCGGCAACCGCAGAGGCCGAACGGCGGCTGAGCGTGGCTAGGGCGCTCTGCGTGGTTCCTAAAAAGGAAAAGCGGCGGCTACGGGAAGACTCGCCTTCCCACGGCCGCCGCTTCTTTCGCGCGTCCAGATCGCCTACCAGTCGTTGCCGAGCGTTTCCCCGCCTTGCGCTGTGCCGGCTGCCCGCCAAGTGGCCAACGAAATTCCCGGCGACACCGTGCGGACACTCCCGTCACACAGAGCCACAACTACTCCGCCGAATGATGCCGCTTGGGCGCCGGAGGGGTCACAATTGCCAGGCGGCGGCTTCACTTGGAAGGGAACGTACTGGCCTGTGCTTGAGTCATAGGTGCCCCAATACGAGTAGTAAGGGGCGCCCGTACCGGTGTACGTATAGGTGAGAGTGAAGCTCGGCGTGTACGAATAGTTTTCTATAAGGCTGAAGTTGTAGCTATACGGGTCGTAGTTCCAAACGCGCGTTATCTTCTCACTGAAAGTCTCGCTATAGCCCGGACCGCTGTAGGTCTGGGTGTTCCCGCAATTCGTGTACCCCTCGGCGACCATGATGGTATTCGAGGTGCCATCGGTGATCTTGTTCATGTTCATGTAGTACTCGAGCACCGAGTAATTCGCCATGTAGCTTGCCGGGCTGTCCACGCCCTGGGTGGTTGGATCGTACGGACTTACGAAAGTCTTGATCCTCCCCTTAGTGCGCTGGGCCTGATAGCCGTTAAAACCATAGGAATAGCTGTAGCTGCCGCTGTAGTTCTGACCGTTGATGATTTCTGTGTAATTGCCGGAAAAGCTGAACGGGCCCCAGCTGGATTTGAACATCGGATCCTGTTCCACGAATGGGAGCAGTTGGAACAGATAGTCTCCGGTTTCAGATCCCTCGCCCCACGTGTACGAGTAGCCCCACGTGTCGGGCATATGCCCGCACGTGTCGTTGTAATTGTGAACGGCAAGAGCGATTTGGTGAAGGTTGTTGCTGGATTGGATTCTGGCGGCAGCCTCACGCACTTTCTGCACGGCTGGAAGCAACAAGCCAATCAGCACGGCGATAATGGCTATGACCACCAACAGCTCGATCAAGGTGAAGGCACGATAACGCAACCTTCGACGGACACTACAAACCATGGTACACGCTCCTCGAACAAGGTATGAGGGAATGAAGAATCACTTCGGCGCAGGTGTCCTGCGGCCGTCAGTTAAGCTTTAGATCGTGGGTTTGATCACCGGATGCTACGGTGAATGTCAGTTTGGAAACCATGACGGTTCCGTACTTGGTCTGGACTTCTTCGTGCATCTTGCGCTTTTCCGGGGAGAGCAAGTCCAGGGGACTCCTCGGTACGCCGGGAATTCCGCCGGGCCCCACGCCTTGTCCCGGCCGCGGAAGATCGGCTGGTGCTCCCGGAGGCAGCGGAATGGTTCCCGGCTGCGGCACTCCAGGCGGTAGTGGCGGTCTATCTCCCGGACCGCCTGGCCCTTTGGCACCTGCGGGGCCCGGACCGGGTCCGCCCGGCGGGCCGCCGCCGGGTGGTCCGCCGGGTCTGCCGGGAGGAGCGCCGGGACGCCCTGGGGGACCGCCCCCTGGCGGACCGTCCGGCTTGCCACCCTTGCCGCCGATAATTTCCAGCGCCTTGGCGCTGTCCGATGGCGAGGTCACAACGCAAATCTGATAATTGCCTTCGGCCAACCCAACGGCCTCGTACGCTCCATCTTGTTGGATGAATCCGCGGCCAACGGGACCGTGCTCGTTCCAGAACTCGACCGTCCCTGCCGCCAGCGCCTCGCCTTTATACGTAACTTTTCCATGAACCACGCTGTTGCCCGGAGGACTACCGTTGTTTCTCGAACAGCCAACAAGAAGCAGTGAAGCGGTAAGGAAAGGCAGGGCGACGAACCCAATCCGGTTGATGAACTTCATTTTGAGTCTTCCACGCTGAAGGACGTAATCTCGCGGTACGCTTGTCCACGGTGTTTTTCGATTCGGCCAACGAGAGCACGGCCGGCGAGGCTATTTCACCAATCGGAACCGAGAACTTCGCCGCCGTCCGGCGTGATCGCGGCCTGCCACGTAGCGAGGCTTATTCCCGAATTGACCATGCGGGCGCTGCCGTCGCCGAGCAAAACGTAGATTCCACCCGACGCCAGGCCTTGCGGCACGCGTGGGTTGCAATTGGAAGGAGTCGGCTTGGTCTGAAACGTCGTGGGTGCAACTGGACCACCGGGCTGGAAAACATACGTGGTGCCGTTCCACACCCACTGCCCATACGAAATGTAACCGACGTCACGCCGAAAGCTCGGTGGCTTTATGATCTCGATGAATTTGTATTGAGAATAGTCGAGGGTCCCGTACGACTCTGGGGCCGAAGCCCACCAACCGGACCGGTAATAGAAAACGTAATTCCCGTTGGCGTCCGTACCACTTGCGCCGGCGCCATAGCAGCTGGAGTACCCCTCCGCGAAAAGGATCGTGTTGGATGTGCCGTCGCTTATCGTCTGAATTGTGTGCGCCCCGTCGAACACCTCTTCGTTGACAAGGTAGCTGGTGTAGAAATAGTTTCCATAAACTGTCGGGTCGTGGCTAGCAATGTACGACTTCACACTCCCGGATTGGAGGTTCCCCGCGCAAAAGGCCCCGTTGAGCCAAGGCCCCGAGGGCGGATAACTATGGCTAGGGTTGTACATCCATCCCAGCGGCCCATTACAGTACCCGTAGGCCTGCCCCCAGGGCCAGTAGATGTTCTTGTTCGCCGACGAATAGAGGGCATCTTGCTCTATGAATGGCAACAGAAAGTAATGGACCGGTCCGCCGTACGCCCCGTCTTGCGGTTTCGGCACCCAAGCAGCCGCCGGCGGCAGCTTGCCAATTGTGTCGTTGTAATTGTGGCAGGCGAGGCCAATCTGGTGAAGGTTGTTGGCGCCCTGGATGCGGGCCGCTGCCTCTCGGACCTTTTGCACAGCGGGGAGAAGCAAGCCGATCAGAATAGCAATGATGGCGATCACCACCAAAAGTTCAATCAGGGTGAACGCCCGCGAGCGACGAACGTTGCTGCGCAAGAGGACGACCATCGGTGAGACTCCCTCAAAGAGGACGAAAAGAGAAATACAAATGACATCGATACCTTCTTTTTGGAATGCCCCAGTCTGAGGGGCGTTCCCTCACTCCGACCGGCCCCCACCGGTCAGACTTCGTCACGCTCGCCCAGCTCTGTAACCGAATACGACTGTCAGGAAGGAAAAAATACCGGGCCGTGTTGACGACATACCGCATCCGTGCATAGCGAGAGAAACGCCTTCTTTCCGCGTTGCGATGGTGTGACTGCTTGCAGTGTCTTGGCAGGAAGCCAGCAGCCTATCTCCACCGCCAATAATTGAATAACTACTGTGTCAACGCTCGTCAAGGAAAAAGAACAAAAAAACGAGACTTCTTGTTGACGTGGGTCAAGTTTGCAGGTACCTCGGAAAAGCGAGGGCTGCGAAACCGCGGCGGGATACAGTTCGACGTCGCCAACTCGTACGCTATTCGCCCGTAGGAGCGCCGTGCGCAACGCGAGTGCCAATTGGAATCTAATCCGGCCGGAGAGGCGCATCTCGCGTGTTTGGTTGCCGTTGAAGATTGGAGGCGCTACCCGTCCGCCGCATGTTTCTCGAAGAGAATGTCCAAGATGGTGGCATGCGTCGCGCCAGTTACGGCACGGATGACGCCTCCTCATCGCGAAATGCCGGTTATTGATCGTCAGGAATTCAAAGCGCGGGGTGCCACGGGTTCGCGTCGCCGGAACCACGCGATGACCTTCCAATCCTGCCGCACCGGCGGCCCGAACCCGTGCGAATCCGCTAACGCACCGCTCCCCCGTTGATCCGGATCATCTGTCCCGTAATGGAAGTTGCCGCCGGTGAAGCCAGCCACCGAACCATCCGTCCAACATCCTCCGCCGTCCCCCATCGCCGAAGCGGCGTCTCGCGTTGCACCCGCTCTTGCCATACCGCCGACGCCGCCTCGCCCACCGCTTCGACCCGCCAGATTATTCAACCTTTCCCCGTCAATCTTTCTGATGGTCTCCATGAATGGATCGACCACATACATTTCCCTGTGATGGATCGCTCTTCGCGCTTCACGTCTCGAAGCCGGCTGGATTCATGGCCCTGCGGAGACCGCCTTCCCTACCCACGACGCGTTCTTCACAACAGTGGTCAGCGGTTTCCCCGCGGAGCGCCCGGGCCGTCGCCAATCGGGGCCGCGTCGACCTGGGCGCGGCGGCGGAACTCCTTGATCCGGACGATGTCACCTTTCTTTTCGTAGTAATCCGCCAGCGCCAGCAAGGTTGGCCGGTATGACGGGTCTGCCTGAAGAGCGCTGACCAGCCACATCAAGCCCAAATCGTCCCGCCCCTGACGCAGGTGAAGGACGCCAATCTCATGCTGTGGCGCGGGGTCGTCCGGGTTTACCAATACTTGTTCCATCAGTGTCCCAATCCTGCGCGTTGCGTCCTCCGCGATGTGCCACTTGGCTTCGTAAATCCGGGCCTCATCGTGCCGTTCCAGTAAATCGAGACTGTGGTAAAGGTTGTAAAGATTCTCCTGACTATTCGGCTCAAGGATCAGCGCCTTGCGCGACCATTTTTCCGCGTCCGCCGGTCGGCCCATGAGCATCGCAAGGCTGGCACGCTTCGTCATGGCATAAAACGCGCGCCGACTTTCACCCGTCTCCACAAGTGCGGAATCGAGCAGGTCGCGGGCTTCCTCGAGAGCACTTGTTTTCACGTAGCACTCCGCCAATCCAACCTTGAATCGCAAATCATCGGGATGCTTCGCATGCAATTGCTCGAAATGAGGCAGCGCCTCACGCACCTGTTCGATCTGGATTAGTTTCTCGGCCAGGCGAAACCGTGCCTCGTCCAGCTCCGGATCGAGGTCGAGCGCTTTGTGGTAGTCGTCAATGGCCGGTTGTGTGGAGCGTCTTTGGTCGCGCAGTTCGCCTCGCCAGAGATAAGCCAAGGGGTTGTCTGGCTGCCGCTCCAACAGCTTGTTTACACAGAACTCTGCCATGCCCATTTTGAAGGTGCGTAGATAACCTTCACTCAGGGCCTCTAAAATAAGGATCGCGTCCTCATGATCGCTTTCGACGCAGCTCATGAGGAAGTCCTCGGACTCCGCCACCTCTCCATTCTGAACCTTCATCAGCATCCGCTCCAGCGCGATCGCGTCGCGCGACGGCCAGCCCAGGCGCTCGCAGTCCTCAAGGTGGCGGCGGGCGTCGTCGGCCAACCCCGCCCGCCGCGCGGTCCGCGCCGCCAGATAATGCGCTTCACCGTCGTATTGATGCACTTGCAAGTACGCGTCGAGGTGCGAGTAGGCCGCGGCAAAATCGCGCTTGCTCAGGTCCTGCTCCGCCTGTCGGTAGTGATGGGCGGCCCAGAGATACGCGCCGATGATGCAGCTTGCGAGGCTGATGCACACGAGCGCCGCCAAGACCACGGATGCTCTCTTCAGGCGAGACACGGCAACCTCTCAACGAATCGGGAAACGGGCGGCTAAGAAGCTCTATCATGACAGAGGCAGACGGAGTTTTCCAGTTTTTCCGAACCACTGTCGTAGCCCAAGATCACTGCGCCGACGCGCCCAGCATCGAATTCTGCCCGGCAAACCAAATGGCCAAAGCACTTGCAAAGCCGCGCGAGGCTATTTCTAATAACTCATGAATCAGTCGCCCAAATGTGCATCAGCGAGGATGAGTACCGTCGCAGAGTGGAAGCGGTTCAAAACATCCGAGGTGCAAGCGGCTCGCCTGCACGGCGATGCAGGCGAGCCGCCTGCACCTCGGTCATAAAACTGTCTCTTTTCCGCCGCGCGGCTGGCGGACGGCTCGAATCCGTCTGTGGCTCCTCGCGCAGCCTTTCCAGTGGTTGAAACGCGCCGCGCTGGCGGCATCTGTGACGGAGTGCGATCCATGTCCGCAGCGGCTTCGATTCCCCCGGCCCCGCCTCCGCAATCGCCGGACCAACGCGGTGCGGTCCTGCGCGGGCTGTCGCATGCGGGCGCTCCTTTCCGATGCTTGTCCGCGCGCCTCCTTCGCCATCCGATGCGGGCCTGCGCCGTCGTATTTCTGCTGTTGTTCATCGGAGCGCTGGGAACCTTAGCCGGCCGACACATCTGGGCGGAGTATCATTACCGCGCCGCCCGGAGATGCCTTGCCGAAAACAAGCTCGTCGAGGCCCAGTACCATCTCGACCAGGCCTTCCCCATTCGGGCGGACGCTCCGACCCACCTTCTGGCCGCTCGCCTTGCCCGTCGGATGCATGACGGCCAAACCGCCCGCGAGCACCTCAACGAATGCGAACGAATCCTCGGCGGCATCTCCCCAGAATGTGAATTGGAACGCGAATTGATCCAAGCCCAGATGGGCGATTTCATCCTCGTGGAACGCCATCTTCAACATCGCCTGGATGAGAACGATCCGGAGGCGCCGGCCATTCTCGAGGCGATGGCCGAGGGCTACTGGAATTACAATCACCTCGCCCCCGCGCTGCGTTGCCTGAACAAATGGCTCGAACTGCAACCGGGAAACCTCCGCGCCCTCTACCTGCGCGGAGAAGTTCAAGTGGCTTCGCATCGTTACAGAGACGCGGTGAACGATTATCGCGCGTGTCTCGAATTGGAGCCCACCAGCTCGGACATCCGTTTCAAGCTCGCCAATGCGCTGTTCGAACAGGGGGTCGCCGATCAAGCTTTGTCCCACTTCCAGGAGCTGCGGGAGCGGTTCCCCGACACGGACCTTTATTCCTGGGGGATCGCTCGGTGCGAGATTTCGCTGGGACATGCGGACCAGGCGAAGGGATTGCTAGACGCGCTGGTCGCCGCCCATCCCACCATCGCCGAAGGCTGGCGGGAACGGGGGAAACTTGCTCTGGCGGAGGAAGATCACGACACCGCGGAACGGTACTTGCGCAAGGCGATTGAACTCTCGCGCGGCGACAAGGATGCCCATTTTAATTTGTACAAGTGTCTTGTGTCTGAAGGCAAAGAGGTAGAGGCGACGGCCGAATTGGCGGAACTTCAACAGGTCCAGGGCTACCTCACCCGGATTTTTGAGATCCGCGAGAAACTCTTGCCTGCCCAACCGCGTAACCCGCGTTTGCATTACGAACTCGGCACCTTGTATTTACAGATTGAAGCGAAAGAAGAAGGGGTGCGCTGGCTGGAAAGCTCCCTCCTCTTGGCGCCCAATTTCCCCGAGGCCAAAGACGCGCTGAAGGTGCATTTCGATTCTGTCGGCAAGCAAGAAAACCCCAAACCCGATCGCGCTCCGCCGTAACGACCACTGAGGCCGCGTGGCGACATCGTTCTGGTTTTCGCGTGCCGTGCGATTGTCGGAATGAGCCTCCAGGCGAACACCTGCCATGCCGCGCTGGAACGTTGAGTAGCGCACGCTCTAGTGCTATGACCAAACTGATTTCCCTGGCGACCGTCGCGGCGTGAGCCTCAAGTTTGCCCGCGAACTTGAGGGCACAAGCCCGACGTTTTTAGGTTCCATGTCGGCCCTACGCCTCGACGCTCGCCATCGGGTGTCAAGGCAGGCCGGTTGAGGCGCCAGCTTTGGGATCTGCCGGGATGTGACGCAAAGCTTTCTCCCCGACCTAGGAAAAATGCCGCCCGGAGCGGATTTCTTCTTTTTTTTATTGACAGTTGACTCTCGCGTCGAATACAACATTCAGGGTACAAAAGGATTCCGTATCTTGGCAGCCGGGTGGCCGGACGAACGTTTCCCGGTTTGGGGCTGTGCTGGCTGGCTTGGGTAACGCCAATCCCCAATCGCACAGAATGGGAAGCGCGATCCGCCACGGCGAAAGAAATGCTTCTCTCCGCATTCGACTCTCGCGCGTTGTTCTTGTTTATTTCTTTTCGTGTCCCATTTAACGAGGTGTCGCGATGTTCTTGTTGCGTAGACGAAGCTGGAAGGGGTTCACCCTCATTGAGCTTCTCGTGGTGATCGCCATCATCGCCGTGCTGATTGGGCTGCTCCTCCCCGCGGTCCAAAAAGTCCGCGAGGCGGCCCTGCGCGCCCAGTGCTCGAACAACCTTCATCAGCTGGGCATCGCCGCCCACAATTACCAGGCGACGCTCGGTGCATGGCCAGGTTCGAACTGGAACTATAATCTTCTGCCGTTTATCGAACAGGACCAGAACAACTACAGCTATGGTAGCCCGATTAGAATGTATCTGTGCCCCAGTAGACATGGCGGGAACAGTGGTCTCTATGGCTATTATGAATCGGACTATGCCGGAGGCGCCCAGTCCAATTCCGCGGTCAGCTGGACCGTACAGCGAATCCAGGACATCACCGATGGGACATCCAACACCATGTTCCTTGGCGAACGCGGCGCCAGTCTGACCGGTTCCTCGAGCAGCAATACGCTCACCGGACTTCCTTTCGGGGCGTACGGGTACTACGGCAACTACTATGTCGGTAGTTTCTCTGGTCCAGTTACTCCTTTGAATGATACGGCGCAGCAGGACGGCTCAACTCCACCAGGAGTTACTATACCGGCGCAAAGCGTCAGTTTGACAAGCTATTATACAGGCGACCCGAACAACCCGTATGACAACAATTACACCGATTGGACATACTATTACAGCGATCAATACGGGAATTACAGGGATGCTAACAACATGACAAATCCTCCTCAAACGGTTATCTTCAACTTTCCGGCGTTCACCACCCCGGGGCCGTTGGGGTTTGGCTCACGCCATCCCGGGGCGATGAATATCCTGCTTTGCGACGGATCGGTGAAGCGCTGGCCCTATGGAACGCCTGGCTTGGGGATCGCCATAGGCGCGAACGATGGTCAGCCCGGAAACATTCCTTAACGGGTCGGCGTCCCTCCGCGATCCGCCGTTAAGTGCTTCATACTCGTTATTGTTCTTTTTTGGAGATTTCGACCGTGGCCAAGTTCCTTGCACGCGTTCGGCGCGGCTTCACCTTGATCGAATTGCTCGTGGTGATCGCCATTATCGCCGTCCTCATCGGTCTTCTTCTTCCGGCCGTCCAGCGGGTGCGCTCAGCCGTCGCCCGCCTGCAATGCGCCAACAATCAAAAGCAGCTTGTTCTCGCCATGCACAATTACCACGACCAACAGGGTCGCCTTCCGGGCAACAGCGCTGTAACGGGAACGTTCTATTTAGCCCTCTTGCCTTACGTCGAAGCCGACATCCAGATCAATCCGCCCTACTCCGTCGCCAACCCGGGTCCGGTGAAGACTTTCGTTTGCCCGGCCCGGCGTTCCGCAACCAAGAATTACTGCGACTATGCAGGGTTTGCCGGGTACGATAAAATTACGTACACGTGGGATCCGGTAAATTTCACAGAAACAATTACTGTGAACCACTATCCTGGCGTGCTGACAGGTGACGACGTCAACGTCGTTCGGATCGTCGACATTACCGACGGCGCTTCGAACACCGTCTTGCTAACCGACAAACACGTGGACACTAACCAATACGCCGGTTTTCTGAGCGCGGGGGACCAGGCCTACACGCTCTTTACCAACGTGAACATTCCGACTTACTACGGAACCTCGTATTGCACGGGCAACACCATTCGAGACATTGGTTACTATTCCTTTGTGCCCGACAGGCAAACGTCGGCCAGCGGACTCACCAGCGCCAATTATAACGTATACAGCTTCGGCAGCAATCACACGGCCTGGATCCAGCCCGTTGGCTTTGCCGACGGATCGGTTCGCAATTATCAATATGGCTTGCAACCTGCGATGGCGGGATACAACGACGGGGACACAGTCTACGATTACTCCCCTTGAGAGCCCCGCGTCGGATTGAGCCGGGCCTGATCGCCTCCGTGGGGTGCGCCCCACGGAGGATTTTCGTGCCTCTGCGTCAGATTTCTGGGTCTTGAAGGTAGGGCGGGTCGAGCCCGACCACCTAACTTCGGCATTATTTTCTTTTCCTATCTTCAAGAAGTGGAGTCGCGAATGGGACACATTTCTCCCTGCCGTATTTGGCCAATTTGCTTTGTTGCGCTTTTGCCGCTGGCGCTGGCCGGCTGCGGCGATAGCAAAAGCGGCGTGTCGGGAATGGTTACCTACCGCGGCAAACCAGTGACGGGAGGCAGCATCATGCTCCACCCGCAGCCGGGGAGTAAGGCGACCCAAGTGATTTTGGTGCCGATCGGCGAGTCAGGCGCCTTTACCAATCAGGATGTACCGCCGGGAACCTATCAGGT